>Ga0315281_10013738_pt1 | contig 10945 bp, 10 predicted proteins | sample YL17G07_0_MG_FD_204540 | JGI IMG/M metagenome (GOLD analysis project Ga0315281, IMG submission 204540) | Sediment microbial communities from Yellowstone Lake, YNP, Wyoming, USA - YL17G07_0 | ecosystem: Environmental > Aquatic > Freshwater > Lake > Sediment | place: USA: Wyoming | collected... | reverse complement strand
TGGGAAGTGAACACGATCGTCGAGTCCATCGCCGGCCACCTGAAGAATTTCTTGCAGCTGGAATCGACGGTGCGCCTGATGACCGACAGCCCGCTGGCGAACACCATCGCCACCGTCATCACCGTTCCGTTCGAAGGCGATGTCGATCGCATCTACTACAACCTGGCCAAGATCATCTATGACCAGCTCTGGGGCTACTATCTGTCCGCCGACCCGAAGAGCACGCATCATGGCCTGACCAACTTGGTCTTCGAGGGGAACGAGACGAGCCTGATCCGCCGGGAGACGGAGAAGTTCCTCAACCTGATGACCTATCGCACCGACATCGCCGCCCGGGTGATGCTCGGATATACCATGCAGTGCGAAGTGCCGCCGATCAATCGCGACACCTACATGCGCAGCTCCCTGCATGACGTGATGGAAGTCGAGCTGGGCGTCCGCTTCTACACGCACGGCGAGGGCATCAATCGCATCACCATCTTCGTGCCGTACGGGGACAAGACCGCCGAGGCGATCGACCGGATCTACTACAACATCGAGCACATCATTCATCAGAACCTGGTGTCCTACGACGAGTTGCACGATCACTACCTGCCCGTCTCCACGGAGCTGGTGATCCGGGAGTTGGAAGGCGTGATGCTGCGGGCGCGGCAGAAAGGCAACACCCGCAAGAAGATGATCAACGGCCTGAAGTTCCACACCGTGATGCTGCAGGATCCGGCCATGATCTACCATCGCAGCCTGGCGGACCTGTACTACGACAAGATCAACCGCATCGACCTGCTCGAAGAGGCGGCCCAGCGCTCGCGCGAAATCTTCAGCACCGCCCTGATCCGCTCCACCGAGCTGACGGTCGATGCCGGCGTGGACGTGAACAACCTGCAGTTGGAAGAGCGGGTGTACATCGAGCGGCCGAAGGCGGAGGGACAGCCGGTCACCGCGCAACGCGCGGCGCCCGCCGCCGCGAAGCCGCAGGCAGCGCCGGCCCGCCCCACGGCGCAGCGCCCTGCCGCCACCACGACCCGCGTCACGACCAAGCCTGACGGCCTGTCCGAACTATAGCCGCCGGAAGCGCCGGAGCCGGACCGCGAGCCCTCTTGTCCCCAGCGGACAAGGGGGCTTTTCCATTTGTGCGGAGATGCGGCGGAAGCGGGTCGCGGATTCGGCCGCCCGCGGCACGCGCGGGGCTCAACTGTGCCAATCCCAGCCGTGTGCCGGCAAGCCGTGCCGAGCCAACCGCACATCGGGCGGTAAGCTACCGCTCCAGCTCCCCGGTGAGCCGGTCAATCTGGGCCTGGTAAGCCGCGCGGTCGATCAAGTTCTGGTCAAACGCCTTCTTCAACGTACGGCGCTTCTCCCAATAGGTCTTCCAGGCGTCGAGCGAGGGTGTGGCGCCCTGGATGAGGGATTCCAGGCGCTCCATCTCGCGCTTGTCGACGAGATCGTCCTTCCCTGCCGCTTCGAGAAGCGCGTGCTTCCCCTGCCAGGCCGCGGCCCCTTCGCCAATGCTGGCAAGCACCGGATCCTTGACCCAGGCGAGGGTCACCGTATTGGCAATGTCCTGCCCCGGCTGCGCGACGAGCACGGCATTGAAGCGCGGAACGTCCCCGGGCATCTGGGTCTCGGCGCGATCGGTCGCGAGCGCATCGAAGCGGTAGACCAGATAGCCGCCGTCCCGGTACACGTCCATGTCCACCGGGAATCCCCGGCCCTTCTCCCGGTCGTCGAAGCGGAATCTCAGGCGCTGATCCTCCCGCAGGCGCGGCAGCTCGGCCGCCAGCAGCGCGGCGAATTCCGCAATCTGCCGCTCGGAGAGCAGCGGTCGCGCCTCCGACAGGTTCCAGCGCGTCACGCCCCGGTATTGCACCACGATGCGGCGCAGGCTGCTTTCCAGGTCGCTCTGCTTCAGGCCCGCCGTGCGCGGATCGGGCGGAGTCTGGGCCGCCTTGACGCTGGTGACGCGCTGCACGCGCGCGCCTCCGGGCAGAGCCGGGAGGTCCTCGACCTGGTACACGCTGCACGAGGCCAGCAGCAGTCCGGCGGCCAGCGCTGCCGAGGCCGCCCGCGCCCAGGCTGCGGCCGTCATGGGGAGACCCGCTGAATGGTCGAGCCGTCCTTGTTCTCGATCCAGACCTCGCCGCCCTCCCAGAACTCCTTCTTCCACACCGGCACGGTCAGCTTGAGGCGGTCAATGGCGAAGTGGCACGCCTCGATGCCCTCGCGCCGGTGGGCGGAAGAGACGGCGATGGCGACCGAGGCGGCGCCGACCTCAAGCCGCCCGAGGCGATGGGTGATGGCGATCTTCTCGATCGGCCACCGGCTGCGCACCTCGCGCTCGATGGCGTCCATCTCCTTCAGCGCCATGGGCGGATAGGCCTCGTAGAGCAGGTAGCGCACCTTGCGTCCGAGGCTGTTGTCGCGCACCACCCCCAGGAAGGTGGAGATCGCGCCGGCGCGCGGAGACGCCACCTTGGCCACAAGCTCATTGAGCGCGATGGGCCCTTCCGTCAGTTCGTGCAGGGGGGCGGTCATGGCTGTCCTTCCCGCAGCGGCGCGGCCGCTCAACCGCCGCTGACCGGCGGGAAGATGGCGACTTCCTGGCCGGGCCGGATCGGATCGTCGGCGCGCGCGTAGTTGAGATCCACGGCCACGTTCAGATGCGGCAGCGCGCTCTTGAAATACGGGTGCTCCTCGGCGAAGCATTGCAGCAGCCGCCCCACCGTCACCGGTTCCGGCACGTCCAGCACAATGGTGTCCCCGGCATGCTCTCTGAGCGAGGCGAAGAGTTGAACCTGGACTCGCATGCGACTGTCCTGTTGACGGCACATGGGCCGGGCAGGGCGCGCGGCTGCGCCCGGCGCCGAGCTAGAAGCGGGCGTGGAGGAGGCTTGTCATGACCTTGCTGCCCAGTTCGTTGCGGGACAGCTCGACCGACGGAATTCCGATGGCGAGCTGGTTGCGCTCCCGGTCGTAGCTGGCAAAGGCGCCGCTGATTTCCACGAAGCCAAAGGCAACGCCGAGCACGGCGCCGTAGGCCGCGTCGGTGGGGATGCGGTACCATTCGTTGTCCGGGTTCTTGTAACTGGCGATCTGGGCCAGGCCGATCAGGGCGCCGATGGCCAGGCCCCACATGCCGTCCTTGAACACGACTTCGAGCTTTGCCGCCCGCGCCGGCTGGGCCAGCGACACGACGAGCAGCGCTGCGATGAGGCAGCCGGCAAACCGGCGCGGCAGCTTGCGCCACGCGGACGAAAGGTTGATTGCAATCATCTATTCCGCTCCCGAGGACAGCGCAGTTCCGTCAAGCGAGAATGAGCACCATCCCCGCCACCACCAGCAAGCATCCGGCCGCACGCCGCGCGCCGATTCGCTCCGTGCGCAGCAGACCCGCCGACAAAAGTAGCGTCGCCACAGGATACGTGGCGACGATCGGGGCGACGATGGCGAGCCCAGTCTGACTCAAGGCGCCGTACATTGCCAGCACGGCCGAGCCGTTGAGCACGCCCGCGGCCATGAACCAGGCGCCGCCCCGCAGCGAGAACGCGGCACCCGGTCTGCCAGCCACAAACCTCGGCAGCCAACCGCCGGCCTGTACGAGCCGCCCACCGGGCAGTGCAAGCAACCAGACCGCCAGCGCGGAGACCGTGTACCCCGTGAGCGCCGCGGTGTACGCGCTCGGCACGAGGGCCAATCCGGCCTTTATCCAGGCCTGCGCACCCGCCCGCAGGGCCGCCGCGGCCAAGGGCAGGGCCAGCGCCGCGAGCGGCCAATGCTGCGGCTGCGCCGCGCGCTGCAGCGACAATAGCGCAATTCCCGCCGTCACCGCGAGCGCCGCTCCCGCAATTCGCGCAGTCACGCCTTCGCCGAGAAAAAGCACTGCCGCGGTCAGCGACAGCAGCGGCGCGACGCTGCCCAGGGTGCCGGCCAGCGTGGGGCCCATGATCCGGTTGGCCTCGAACGTGAGCAGGGTAACGAGCAGGGGAAAGAACAGCCCCACGCCCGCGAACATCGCCAGCGCGGGCGAGGACAAGACGCGCGCGTCGAAAGCCCACGGGGCCGGCAGCCACAGCAGCAGCGCCGTGGTGAGAATGCTGATGCGCGCCCCCGCATAGGCGGACTGGTGCGCCAGGCCGCGCTGGGTGACGACCAGAGCCGCGCCGAAGGCCAGCGCGGCGAGAATCGCGAGGAGGATGCCGTCGGCCATAGGTGGCTGCCGGAAAAGCGGGAGCGCGCGTCCGAGTGCGGAATGGGCGGGACGCGCGACGTCCGATGCGGTGCGCCGCGCCTCGGCGTGGAAGCCTAGTGGTTCGTCACGTCCTATTCTTTGGATAGAGGATGAGTGAAATCCGCAGCGTGTCCGCCGCTGCGCGGCGGCCTCATCCCCTGTCCCTTCTCCACAAAGTGGAGAAGGGAAATAGCGCGTCAAATGTGAGCTCCAGAGCCCTTTCCACGTAGTGGAGAGGGCGGCCCGCGAAGCGGGCGGGTGAGGCGCAGTTGACGCGGAGCGGCTCAACGCCTACCCGAATATTTAGACGTTTCGCGTCACTAGTGACCGGCGGCCGGCGGCGTGCCCTGCTCCAGGCGCGCCAATTCCTCCGCCACCACCTTGTCATCGAGCTTCTTGAAGAGCGGCTGGGGCGGCAGGAGCTTGCGGCCCGGCGGCAAGGCCGACGGCTGCCAGCGGCCCTCGCGCCGGCTGTAGTCGCCTGTGAGCACGCGGTGGATGCGCGTCCGGCCCTGCTCGTCGCGTTCCGTCACGTCCTCGAAGCGCAGCGTGCCCGAGAGCTGGCCGGTGTAGCCCAGCATTTCGTGCAGGCGCTGCGAAGAGAACGGGAGGAACGGGGCGAACAGCACCTTTAGGCTGTCGATCGCGCGCACCGCCGTGAACAGGACGCTCGCCGCGCGCGCGCGGTCCTCCTTGACCAGCCGCCAAGGCTCCTGCGCGCTGACGTACTGGTTGGCCAGGCCGGCCAGGCGCATCGCCTCGGCCAGCGCGTTCTTCAGCGCCGCCGCCTCGATGTGCGCCCCGACCGCGGCGAAGCCGGCGTCCGTGTGCGCGAGCAGTGCCTCGTCCGCCGCCGCGAGCGAGCCCGGTTCCGGCAGCTCTCCGAAGTGCTTGACCGCGATGCCGAGCACGCGATTGACCAGGTTGCCCCAGTTCGCCACCAGCTCGTCGTTGTTGCGGCGGACGAACTCCGCCCAGGTGAAGTCGGTGTCCTGGTTCTCCGGGCCGGCCGCGGCGAGGAAGTAGCGCAGGGCGTCGGGGTCGTAGCGGGCCAGCACGTCCCTGACGTAGATGACGACGCCGCGGCTGGAGCTGAACTTCCTCCCCTCCATCGTGAGGAACTCGCTGGAGACGACGTTGTGCGGCAGGCCGAGCGGCTCGCCGGCGCCGCCGACGAGGCCGTCGGGCAGGCCGTTCCCGTAGCCCATCAGCATGCTGGGCCAGATCACCGAGTGAAAGACGATGTTGTCCTTGCCCATGAAGTAGAAGTGCCGCGCGGCGGGATCCTGCCACCATTCGCGCCACGCCTCGGGCCGGCCGGTGAATTGCGCCCACTCGACGCTGGCCGACAGGTAGCCGATCACGGCATCGAACCAGACGTAGATCTTCTTGTCGGGCCGCTGCTCGTACTCCGGCAGCGGGATGGGGATGCCCCATGCCAGGTCGCGCGTGATGGCGCGCGGCTGGAGGTCCTCCAGCAGGTTGAGCGAGAATCCGCGCACGTTGGGCCGCCAGTGGGGCTGGGCGCCGATCCATTCGCGCAGCTTGTCCACGAACGCCGTCAGGTTCAGGAAGAAGTGCTCGGACTCCTTGAACACCGGCGGCTCGCCGTCGATCTTCGAGCGCGGCTGGAGCAGCTCCTGCGGGTCGAGCTGGCGTCCGCAGTGGTCGCACTGGTCCCCGCGCGCCTCGCCGTAGCCGCAGTGGGGGCAGGTGCCCTCGATGTAGCGGTCGGGCAGCGTGCGGCCGGTCTTCGCGCTGAACGCGCCCAGCATCGACTTCTTGAAGACGTAGCCCTTGGCGTGCAGCGTGCGGAACAGGTCCTGCGTGATGCGATAGTGGTTGCGCGTGGTCGTGCGGGTGAACAGGTCGTAGCTCAGCCCGAGCGCGTACAGGTCGTCGCCGATGATGCGGTTGTTCCGGTCCACCAGTTCCTGGGGCGAGATTCCCTCCTTGTCCGCCTGCACGGTGATGGGCGTGCCGTGCTCGTCCGTGCCGCTCACCATCAGCACGTCGTTGCCCTTGAGGCGGTGATAGCGGGCGAAGATGTCGCTGGGGACGCCGAAGCCGGCCACGTGGCCGATGTGGCGCGGCCCGTTCGCGTAGGGCCAGGCCACACTGACGAGGATCTTGGTCATGAGGACGCGGGTGGCGCTGAAGGCGGTCGGTCTGTGCAAGGGCGGGCCGGGAGCGCCCGAAGGGCAGACTGTAGCCGGAGGCGGAGGCCGGGGGCAAGCGCGCGGCGTGGCGGCGCCGGCCCTCGCGGGGAAGCGGCCACGCGGACAATCGGCCGCGCTAGACGAACTCCCGCAGCGCGTGCGCGGTGTCCTGCACGTGGAAGGGCACGAGCTTCAGGGCGGTCGCCCCCTTGCGCACCCACAGCCGCACCATCGCCGCCATCGTGCCGTCGCCCAGCGCCAGGCTAGGCGCTTCCTCCATGTAGACGATGTCCGCCGCGCGGAATTCGTAGACGAAGGCTTGCTGGCTGAACGGGTCGCTGATGAGCAGCACCTTGCCCGGATCGGGATTGCCCCGCGGCGAGCCGGTGAACGCCACGGCCACCTGCCGCAGCTTCTCCGGCGAACCGCGATACGGCTCGAGGGCCGAGTAGCGGGCGATCAGCGTCATCGTTTCCATGGCGGCGTATGGCGGAGGGTCGGGACTGCGATGGACGGCTCGCGCCCCGGACGTGAAGGTGCAGGCGACCGGGCGCGCAGGGGCGAGTGCCTATGGTAGCAGCGGGCCCGCGCGGCTGGCAATGCGACATCGCCGCGGGCAGTGGGGCAGTTTGGAGACAGCAGCAGATTTCTCGCTTCGCTCGAAATGACAGTCTTTTGTCACTCCGAGCGAATTCGAGGAGTCCGTTGTTGCAGTTCGCGACCACTTCATTAAATTGACCCGTTATCCCGCCCCCCGATGCAGCTACCTGGCGCGGCTACTTGGCCAGCCCGATTGGAGCGGCGACGTGATGCAGGGCCTGCACGGAGTCGATGTCCGTCCCGGAAGCCCACACGTCGGTCTGCGTGTTGCCGTAGTCCGGCCACACGGTGCCCCCGTCCGTGATGCGGACATAGCAGGCCTGGAAGCCCGCCGGCACCGCCGGCAACGTTTGGGCCAGGTCGAAAGAGTCTCCCCCTTCGTCCGTGGGTGTGACGCCCGCGAGTTTGGAATAACGCCTCGTGAGGATCGCCGGCAGGGAGGTGTCGTCGCCCGGCGGGAAGAGGTACCACGTCGTCAGGTCCGCGGAGATTTCGACCGTCGCCACCTCGTTGTTGGTCCCGGCATTTCCGGCCGAATCCACGGTTCGGAACGGATTCTCGTACACGGTCAAGTCGGGGCCGGGGCCGTCCACGACGCAGCGTCGGCCCGTCGCATCGCCGAAGCCCAGCACGACGGACCCGCCCAGGCGGGGAGGATTCTTGGCGCTCGGATCGTACCCCAGGGAAAACACATCCATGATTCCGCCCGGCGGCCCGAGCATGACCTGGGGCTGGAAGAAGAAGGGCCAATCGGTCTGGGTGGCGCCGAGCGGGTTGAGGTGTCCGTCCCGCACGACCCGGTCCGCGTAGACGGGAGCGGCGGACGGGCTGTTGCTGACGCTTCCCCCGCCGCCGCCGCAGGCCGCCGCGCTCAGGCACAGCCCCGCCAGGAGCGCCGCCCGCAGCAGGGCTGTGCCGGCACGTCCGTCGCCTCGCGTCCCGCGCGATCGCTTCATCGGGCGCACCTAATTGAGCCGCGTCCAGGAGAATCCGCCGCAGCCTCCGGTCGTGGGATTGGTCGCGTTGGCGGGGGCGGTCGCCTCCGCGGCCGCTTGGCTGGCCGCGTTGTACGCCGTCTGGCAGTAGTACAAGCGGCCCGCGTACATCGTCCAGTCGAAGCGGCTCCACAGGTTTGCATTGAATGCGTTCGCTGCGTCGTTCTGGGCGATCGCGTAGTCCGAGGCGTTCGAGAATTCGGCGATATGGAAGACGTCGGCAAAGCTGTCGGACCAGGTGCTCGAAGTGACGGTTTGCGTCGTGCTGAATTGATCCACGTACGTGCCGCTGATGGCCAGCGGCCCGGCGAGGTGCGTCCAGGCTCCGATTGCGCATCCGCCCGTGGCGGGATTCGTGGTGCTCGCGCGGGCGGCCGTCGTGGCTGCGCTCTGGCTCGCGGCGCCGCCGACGGTGTGACAGGCGTAGAGGTCGCCCTGATAGATCGTCCAGTCGAAGCGGCTCCACAGCCCCGGACTCACGGCATTGGCCGGATCGTTCTGGGCGACCACGTACAGCGCGGAATTCGAGACGCTCTGGATGCGATACACGCCGCTCGGATCGCTCCAGGTGGTCAGGGAAATCGAGGTGCCGTTGCCGTTAGGATCGAGATGCGTCCCCCAGATATCGGCGAGCGTCAAGCCGTTGGTGGGAGTGAGCAGGGTCCAGACGCCGCCCGTGCACCCGCCCGCGGCGGGATTGGCCGTATCGGGCCGGGCGGTCGCCTCGGCCGCGCTCTGGCTCGCGGCATTGCCGACGGTAAGGCAGGCGTAGAGCTTGCCTTGATTGACGGTCCAGTCGAAGCGGCTCCAGAGGCCGCGGAAGGACGAATTCGACGCGCCGTTCTGCGCGATCGCGTACTGGGTGGCGTTCGAGTATTCGGCGATCTGATACGAATTGCCGAAGCTGTCGAACCACGTCGCCGTGGACAGGGATAGGGTCGCGTTGAAAGGGCTCAGGTACGTGCCGGCGATGTTTAGCGGCCCGGCCAGGTGGATCCACGCGCCGCCCGCACAGCCGCCCGTGGCGGGATTGGCGACCTGGGCAGCGGGCGTCGCCGCGGCGTCCCCCGGGTTCGCGGCATCGCCGACGGTGTGGCAGGCGTAGAGGTCGCCTTGGTACGTCGTCCAGTCGAAGCGGCTCCACAGGCCCGGATTGGCGGCATTGGATTGGGCGTTCTGCGCGATCAGGTGCTGGCCGGTATTCGAGACATCGGCGATCCGGTAGGCCCCGGTCGGGTCGTTCCAGGCGCTCTGCGAGATCGTGTAGATTTGTCCATTCGAATCGTAACGGGTGCCCGCGATGCTCGGCGTGGGCGGCGTGAGCTGCGCTCCGGGGCTCGCCTTCGTCGTGACGGTCGAATCCTGGCAGCCGGCCAGGGCGAGCAGCAAGGCGCACGCCAGACCGGCCTGCGCGCAGCGGCGGACGCGGGCCGCGGTGAAGGGGAGCGGGGTGTACGGGTTGCGGAAGTTCATGTTGCCCTCCGGGACACGAGGCAAATCCTCAAGGCGTGGTGAAGGCGGCGCAGGACACCGGGCCATTGCCGGCCAGCAGGGCCGACGTGCCGAGCAGGTGTCCGTCCGTGGGGTCGAGCTGGACCAGGCGCGCCGCGCTGAAGCCCCCCGCGCCCGCGAACAGTCGCGGCGCGGGACCGGACAGGCGCAGCATGGCTCCGGTGAGGTTTGGCAGGCCGGGAGACGCATTGAGCGCGTACGTGCCCAGGTCCACGGACTGCACGCGATCGTCGGGGTAGGTCGTCACCCAGGCGGTGTTGGCGTCGAAGCCGAAGACGCCGGTTGGCGCAAATCCGGCCGAGATCGTGGTGAGAGTCTCGTTGCCGGCGAGACCGTCGGCGAACCGGGTCGTGTCCAGCACCTGCAGCGTGCCCTGTGGCGCCGCGGGATCGGGCGGAGGCGGGGCATACCCGCCGTTATTGACGATCCACAGCCGCCGCCGCGCTGCGTCCAAGAACATGTCCTCGAGCGGATTGAGGCCCAGCGCGACGCTGTCCAGCCAGACGGGGTTTCCCGCCGCGTCCGGCGCCAGCACGAGGAGCGTTCCGGCGCGCAGGACGCCGTCGAAGCCGTTGACGAGCGCATAGACGCAAGCCCCTCCGCCGCTCGCGGCCCGCGCCGGACAACTGTCATCCCACAGGAAGCTGACGAGGGAGTGCAGGCTCGCGGCATTCGGCAGACCCGCCACGCCGGTCAGCGGCACGATCAGCCCGGTCATCGTCCGCAGGTTCGCGACCGCTATGCCGTCCGGGCCATAGGGGGAATTGAAGGTCGAGCCCCGCACGGCGATCCAGGCAATGTCCGGATAGCCGGGGAGGGCCAGGAGCGCGTTGGGATTGGTGTTGATGCCCAGTCCGAGCCGCCGCGTCTCCAGCGCGGTCTTCGGGTCGAACTCGATCAGGGCGTTGGCGCCGCGGCCGGACGTGTCCACGCGGCTGATGTAATAGCCGCTTGCGCCGGAGAACCACGGGCCGACGGGGTCCAGGTCCAGGTAACGCTGCAAGTCCGGCCGCACCTGGTTGGCCGCGGGATCGTATAGCACCAGGGTGTGGCCGATGTTCGTGATGCAATACAGGTTCGACCCTGCGGGAATGGCGAGCGCCGCGGGGTTCGCCGTGCTGCTGCTGCCGCCCGCCTTGGGTTTTCCGCTCAGATCGTCCAACGCCTGCCGCAAGTCGCCGTTGCAGCCGCTCCAGCCGGGCAACAGAAGCAGCAGAACGATCGAGAGGGTCAGCCGCCGGCACGGCCCGGCGTGTGCCGGCCGGGCCTGTCGCAAGGCAATCAGGCGCCGCAGCTCGTCCGTGTGGCGGGCGTAGCGAGTCGGCGGGCCCTTGCGCGGCAAGGGCCGGGACATGCGGTGTGGATGCGCAGGGGCCATCCCGCTCTCCTGCCGGCCGCACGCTTGGCGAAACGCTTTCCGCGAGGTCGGGCGGGACCGCCCCATGCTGGGCGGG
>Ga0315281_10013737_pt1 | contig 10945 bp, 6 predicted proteins | sample YL17G07_0_MG_FD_204540 | JGI IMG/M metagenome (GOLD analysis project Ga0315281, IMG submission 204540) | Sediment microbial communities from Yellowstone Lake, YNP, Wyoming, USA - YL17G07_0 | ecosystem: Environmental > Aquatic > Freshwater > Lake > Sediment | place: USA: Wyoming | collected... | reverse complement strand
GGGTCGAGCGTGGCGAAGTACCTGTCGGCGACAGCGACCTCCGACTTCGTGAGCGCGTTCAGGAGCGCGCTCTTGCCGGCGTTCGTGTAGCCGATAATAGAAACGATAGGTATGCCGCTCTTGACGCGGCGCGAGCGGCGAACCGCGCGCGCCGTCCTAAGCGACTTCACCTTTCGTTCCAACTCGAAGATGCGCCGCTGGAGCACCGACTTCTGGGCGCGCGTCTTCATCTCGCCGGGGCCGCGGTAGCCGGGGTTCGTGAGCTCCTTCCCCAGGCCGGGCAGGCGCGGCAGCTCGTAGCGCAGGCGCGCGAGCTCCACCTGCAGCTTCCCCTCGGCGGTGTGCGCGTTCCTCTCGAATATCTCGAATATCAAGTCGTATCTGTTGAGGACGCTCACGCCGAGAGCGTCCTCCAGGTTGCGCTGATGGGTCGCCGAGAGCGGCACGTTGAACACTACGACGGCGGGGTCGCAGCTGTGAACCTCCTCGTGCAACCACTCTGCCTGTCCCCTACCCAGGTAAGTGGCGGAGGTGACGCGGTCGATCCCGAACTGGCAGATGTCGGCGACTTCGAGGCCGTCTGCCTTCGCGAGCTCCAGGAAGTCGAGAAGCGAGAATTCCAGGTGCGGTGACGGACGCTTCGAATGGACGAAGACCAGGAGCGCCTTCCGCACGCTATTTCCCATCCGTCCACGTCCCGAGTGAGTAGATGAGCGTTCGCTCGCCCGATGCGGTGAGGCAGTCCAGGGAGCCGTCGGCGAAGTTGATCGCGCGCACTGTAACGACCTGTTTCTTGCCGCTCACCGTCACCTCCATCTGCTTGTTCGCCGACGAGTCGCGGGAAAGGAAGTAGTTCATCAGGTCGTCCTCGGCGCGGATCGAGTAGCGCGAGAGAAAATCGAAGACCGCGTTCACCGCAGCGCCCGCGATCTCCATCCGATCCCACTCGCGGCCGCTCTCCTCCAAGAGCGTCGTAACCGAGCCGCGAAGCTGGGGCGGGTAATCGACAACCCGCGAGTTCACGTTCACGCCTATGCCGATGAGGAGCGCGGTCGGCGGCACCTCCGTCAGGATGCCGGCGAACTTCTTCCCGCTCGTCAAGAGGTCGTTCGGCCACTTGAACGAGACGCGGCAGCCTGTGTGCGCCTCGAGCGCCGCACCGACCGCGGCGGATACCACCAGCGGGAGCCGCGTGGTCACTTTGAACGGATCCGCCGAGTCTGGGAATTGGCTCGGAAAGTCGAGCGGGACGGCGAGCGTTGCCAGTACGTCCATGGCGGGCTTCGAGTACCACTTCCGCTCGTACTGGCCGTGCCCGCGGCTCTGGTAGTCGGCGACGACGAGCGTGGGAACAAACCCGGCGGTCTGCGCGCGCTCCCGGGCGACATCGCTCGTCGATGTCGTCTCATCAAGGTAGACGACCTGGATGGCTTCCAGAAACTCCTCGGAGAAGTAGTCGCTGAGATTGTGACCGTTGCCCTGCGTCAATCCTCTCCTCCCGATGATTCCATTCGGAGGTATCCTACGAGCTTCATACCCACCGTCAGATCAGTCAGGCAGAGGTATCGCGTATCGAATCTCCTCGCCTTCCATCCGGACGAGCCGCCCGTTCGCTCTCAGTAGCTCGCACTCCGACACGAAGCTCGGCACGACCGGCCCCATCAGAGCGAACACCACGCGCGACGGGTGCTTCTCGCCCGGGACGAGGAAGTCGAGGATAGCGTCAATCATCGTGTGAGCGGCGAGCCCCGGCGCGAACCCGCCCACGCCCGTGCCAAGGGCGGGGAACGCTATCGAGACGACCTTCTTCTCGTTCGCTCGGAGAAGGGCGTTCGTCGTCGCGGCGCGTATCTTGACCGCGTCCGTCGCGAGGTTCTGTCCCATCGCGGCAGCGTGGATGACGTACTTGGCGATGAGGTTGCCGCCCGTCGTCACAACCGCCTCCCCGACCGGAATCGGCCCCTGCGCGACCGCCTCGCGCTCGATCTCCTGCCCGCCGGCGCGCTTGATGGCTCCGGCCACGCCCGCTCCCATCCACAGGTGGTTGTTCGCCGCGTTCACGACCGCGTCCACGTCGAGCGTGGTTATATCCGCTTCCACGATCTCGATCGTCGGTGTCTTCGATTTTGTCTTGCGCATCCTGAGCCTGGATTCTACTACGGCGGTCGGCGAAGCGCTAGCGAGACGCACCCGCGGGCGCCGGTGACTCACGACCCATGCAGGGAAGACGCTGCCGTTAGGATCACGAGGTGCTCTCGCTGGGGTTTGCTGAAAGGCGATAAATCCCGTATAATTCAGTCAACTTTTAGCAACGGAGAGAACTTTGAGAGGAGTAGCGCAGCGTTTCCTCATCATCTTCCTTGTAGGAGCAAGCCTAGTGTTCGTCCTGTTTTCGTGCGGCCGCGGGACGAGAACTGTAGGATCGGAGATTGCTCCGACCGGACAATCCGGCGTAGGGGCGCCGCTTGCTGCGCCCAGGCAGGGCAGGGCAAGCACTGCCCCTACTATCTCCCTCTCCGACGTGCTCGCGCAGATAGACGCGTACCCCGCGCCCAAGGGCGTATCCGCCGAGCTTTGGACGACGCTCACGGCGGAGTTGAAGCGGCAGTTGATCGCGCATGAACGTAGGGGCGAGGCGGGCCTCCTCCGCCAGAGCAGCGTTGGCTGCGGCGGCTGGATGCCTCGCCCGCGGGCGACCCACGCACCGTCGCCAAAGCGCTATGGCGCGTCGGCTGACCGGGTCGCCCCTACAACCGCCGGCAAGTTCCTCTCCACCGCGCCGACCGGCCTGGCGAACGCCGTCTCCGACCTCGCCGCCGCGTCCCAACACGAACCCCGCGAACCCCAACTGGTCTGCGGACAGGACATCGACTCCGCCCGTCTCGACGCGGCCCGCGTACACGTACTTGGACGACATCAGCGGGCTCGCCGACAAGACGAACGTGCGGTACAAGGTTACGGCGTACGGCGATGGCGCCCCCGGACAGAACAGCAACGAGGCGGTTATGCCCCCGCCGGGAACGACGGGTCTCGCAGCGACGCCGTGGCCGAAGTTCCACGCAGACTACGCGAACACGGGGCGAAGCGCGTACGTCGGCGCACAGACCAACGCAATCAAGTGGACGTATACGACTGGTAGCGTCGTACAGAGCTCGCCAGCCATCGGCGCGGACGGCACGGTTTACATCGGCAGCAACGACAACAATGTCTATGCCCTGAATCCTTCCGACGGCAGCGTCAAGTGGACGTATACGACCGCGAACTCGGTGCAGAGCTCGCCCGCCATCGGCGCGGACGGCACGATCTACGTTGGGGGCTGGGACAACAATGTCTATGCCCTCAACCCAGCCGACGGCAGCGTCAAGTGGACGCATATGACCGGCGGCGTGGTGTGGAGCTCGCCCGCCATAGGCGCGGACGGCACGATCTACGTTGGGGGCTGGGACAACAATGTCTATGCCCTCAACCCCGCCGACGGCAGCGTCAAGTGGATGTATGCGACCGCGAACTCGGTGGAGAGCTCGCCCGCCATCGGCGCGGACGGTACGGTGTACGTGGGGAGCCTGGACGGGAATGTGTACGCGTTCGGCCCATAAACAAATTTGGGGTAAATCACGCTGGAATGTTGAAAACCTGTTGACACGGCGGACGCGCCACCTTATAATCTGAGCAACACAGTGTCGGAGGCAGTTATGAGCAAGCGTCTGTTTTTGCTAGTCGCAGTCATCATCCTAGCAACCGCCTTTGTCCCACAAATCGCCTCGGCGGCGCCTTCGTATCTCGGCCCGTCCGGCCTCATCTGGATCCCCAACGACCAGACCACCGCGCCCAACTCGTTTGCGTTCTCCGCGCACTTTATGGACCTCAAGAACCGGTTCGGAGGACTCGGCCTGCGCGACAACACCGACGCGTACGCGGTCAACTTCGGGCTCTTCCAGGGCCTCGAGATCGGCTACACGAACTTCGGCACGCAGGGCTCGAATCGCTCCAACTTCGTCAACGGCAAATTCCGCATCGTCGAGCAGGGCGTGAAGCAGCCAATCTCAGTCACGGCGGGCGTCATCGACGTGCTCGACCAGACGTCCATCAGCGGCTACGCGATCATATCCCACCGATTCCTGCTTGGCCAGGGGAAGAAGGGGCGCAACCAGCCCTCCCTCTCGCTTAGCGCGGGATACGGTGGCGGCCTGTTCGAGGACAGCTTCATCGCAGGCGGCGAGCTTCACCTGACCCCGCAGTTCTCGCTCATCGCCGACACCACGCGGCACCGACGCAACGTCGGCGCACGGTTCACGTCGATGAACCTCTCCCTCGACTTCGGCCTGATGGATATCCGCGGATTCGGCGGCGGGATATCGTACTCGATCAAGTTCTAGCCAATCGCTACCGAGTCGCAAAACTCCCATCCGCCTGAGACCTCCGGCGTATCGTCGCGCCTGCGCGTCGGCATCGACGTAGGCGGAACGTTCACGCATGGCGTCATCCTCGACGCGAAGAACAACGTTCTAGCGAAGGTCAAAGTGCCCACGACCCACACCGCCGAGCACGGCGTCGCGCAGGGCATACTTGAGACGCTCGCCTCGCTCCTGAGGGGAGTGGACATCACGCGCATCGAGATGGTGGCGCACTCGACGACGCAAGCGACGAACGCTCTACTCGAAGGCGACACCGCGCCTGTGGCGATCTTCGTCGTCGGCGACGCAGCACGGACGGCGTTAGCGAAGGCGCAGGTCAAGCTCCCGATCGTCATCTCGGAGTCGTGCCGGATTGACGGCGCCCTGGCGTTCGTGAGATCGCCGATTCCGCCGAGCGTTCCGATGCCGGAGGGCGTCCGCGCAGTCGTGATCGTCCAGGCTTCCGCCGAGGGTGAGTCGGGCGCGGAAGACGAACTCAAGCGCTCGCTCAAGACCACGGTGCCGGTCGTCCTCGCGTCCGAAGTGTCGGGCAGGCTAGGTCTCGCGGCGCGGCTGAAGACCGCCGCACTCAACGCGGCGATCCTGCCGAAGATGACCGAGACGGCGGATTTCACGGAAGAAGCCGTGAGGCACGCGGCGGGCGCGGTGAAGCTCTCCGTGCTGCGGAGCGACGGCGGCCTGATGGAGATCGGCGAGATGCGGAAGCGCCCCATCGCGTGCCTTCTCTCCGGCCCGGCTGCGGGCGCAGCGGCGGCGTTGCACTACGCGAAGCTAGCCGAGTGCATATTCTTCGAAGTCGGCGGCACGTCCACCGACATATCGCTCATTCACGGAGGCAAGATTCTGCGCCGTCCCGCACGCATCGGGACGAGCGCGCTGCACATCCAGACGCTCGACCTGCGGACCGTGGGCATCGGCGGCGGGTCGCTCCTTCGACTCATGGGCCGCACTCGGCTCGAAGTCGGCCCACGCAGCGCTCACATCGCGGGTCTCTCATATCTGTCGTTCGCCTCGCCGGAGTGCGACGCAGCCGACGTCGGAGTCGAGGTGCCGAAGGCGCGCGGAGCGGACTTCGTCGTAGTTCGCGCGGGCGGGCGCCCGTTCGGCGTGACTCTCACCGACGCGGCGAATATCGTGGGGATGATCCCCAAGACCGACGAGGCGTTCTCGGAGCGCCCGTTCCTCACGCGCGCATTCGCAGCCGTCGCCGAGCGTCTGGGCGTCGAGCCAATGGAGCTTGCGAAGCGGATGGTCGCGACGGGCGCCTCAAAGGCCGTCGAAGTCGCGCGCTCATTTATGCGGGACTACGGCCTCAAAAAGGAATCGCTGTGGCTGGTGGGCGGAGGGGGGGGCGTGAACTCGCTCGTGCCCGCCGTCGCGGACGAGCTCGGCATCGAGCATCGCGTCGTCAGCCACTACGACGTCATCTCATCGATCGGCGCGGCGCTCGCGATGGCCACGGCGGTGCGCGAGGTATCGACTTTCGACCCCAAGCCGGACGAGTTCGCGCTCCTTCGGTCGCAGACGCTCTCGGAGCTCGCCGCGGCGGGGATAGACGCCTCCGAGGTCGAGTTCGACTTCGGGTACGACGACCGAACCAAGGTGCTCCGCTGCACCGCCACGGGCGGGCGGGCGTTCGAAGCGGCGGTTTCCGCCGGCGAGGACGTCGCCGTCGCCGCGTCGTCGCTCAAAACAGCTCGCGACGCAGTGAAGGAAGTCTGGCGGAACGACTACTTCGCCCTATTCACGGCGGAGAAGCGCGAGAAAGGCGTATTCATGCCGGGCAGCGAGACGTGGACGGCGGTCGTCACGACGTCCGGCGCGGCTCGACTCACGGTCGCGGGCTTCAAGGGCGCGCCGCTTACCGGCGGCAGCCTCGCGGACGAAGTCGCGCGAATCGTCCGCGACAACACCGCGTACACCGACGCCGGCGAGCTCCCGCCCGACGTGTACGTCATCGCGGGCCACCTGCTCCTAGATTTCACAAGCCTCGCGACTCCCGCGCAGATCGCCACCGCCCTCGCCGCTCAGAGCATCCCCGCCGGCGCCGCCGCGTACGCCCTTTACCGCGCGAAGAAGTAGGAACAAGACTGCCGGCGGTGAGTCTCCGACCCGAAGACTCAGACTCGCTTGACAGATGCAGGTTGAAGTGAAATAATTCACATTGGATTTTAGCTCCTCTTAAGGAGGCAGACATGAAAAGCCCAGTTCAGTTTCACGTTATCACGGCGGTCGTCGCCGCTTTCGTTCTGCTCGCGTTTCTCTCGTGCGGTCACAAGGGAAACCGCTCCGACACGAACGTAGGGGCGCCGCTTGCTGCGCCCGGGCAGGGCAGGGCAAGCACTGCCCCTACGATCCCCCTTGCCGACGTGCTGAAGCAGATAGACGCGTACCCGACCCCACAGGGTGTCAACTCCGAGACATGGACGATGCTCGTCACCGAGCTGAAGAAGCAGCTCGTCGCCAGGAGTGTGGACGGGAAGACGCTCAGCGTCGCAGTGACGGGGACGGAGAACAAGGTGAGCGATTGGAAGGCGACGTACAACGCTTCCGCCAACACTGAGACGTACGAGTGGACGCAGCAGCTTCAAGGTGACTACAACGGCGACGGGATGGTGGGGATAACCGACCTCATCCCCGTGGCGCAGTTGTACGGCGACACGACGAACGACAAGAAGGTGAGCTCGAGCGCTCGGTCGTGGACGACCGGAGAGCTGCTAGGCAGCCGGGACGACGAGCTGGGATGGCTCCGGTGGGACTACGACGCGTGGGACAAGATCGCGGACGGCAACGGCGACAAGGAAGTGGGAATAGGCGACCTGCAGCCGATAGCCCAACACTACGGGGAGGCTCTGTCAGGATACGACGTGTACTTCAACGGGACGAAGCAGTACGCGTCGGGGCAGAGCGGTAGCGCCCCGTCGATTCTGATGCCGGCGACGCTGGGGACGAACATATCAGTGACAAACCCGGATCTGCCGAGGATATACAGCATAACGTTCGGTGGCACATCCGGCATGATGGCGATGAAGCGGCCGTCTACGACGCTGCCCGCGAACGGGCTTGTGCCGATATCCGATAGCGGTGCGATGTGCTCCTCCGAGACGTGGGTGAACCTCTTGATAGATGTGACGGCCGTGGTCGCGGCCGGCACGCGACAGGTCACATACACGCCCACGGTGACGCCTCCTGGGACGTACACGTATTCGTGGGACTTCGGAGACGGGAGCGCGGTGAGCACGCAGCAGAACCCCGACCACACGTTTGCGCAGGACGGAGATTACTACGTGTCGGTGGCGGTGACCGGCGCGGACGCGCAGGCGGTGAAGGAGCTGCCGAAGCTGACGCTCGCGGTGTCCGCGCCTTGGGGGCCTACGAGCCTGGGCGGCACGGTTTCACCCACGCCGCCGTACGACGTGACGCTCACGTGGAACGCATCGACGATTCCGGGTGTGACGTACAATATATACTACGCGGCGACCGCGGACAGCGCGTTCCCCGCGCGGTACAACCCGGCCGCACCCATATCGAGCCCGACGGCTACGATAACCGACGCGGATGTGCCCGGCGCGGCGCAGATGTTCTACCGGGTGACGGCCGTGCAGACGCTGCCCGCGGGCAAGCTGGAGAGCGACTACTCGAACGAGTGGCACAACGTTCAGGGAACGGATACGATTCCGCCTGTGTGGGTAGGCGTGCCGGGGATTCTGTCGGCTGTGCCGGGAGATGGAACGGTTACGCTCACGTGGGGTACGGCTGTGGACGCGCAGAGTCCTCCGGTCCACTACGCGGTCTACTGGATAGCGGACACCGGCCTTACGCCTGCGGAGTTCTTCAACCAAGCTACAAAGATCAGTGACGCGGCGTCTCCATACGTCTTGGGCACGCACGGGGGCGAGACGCTCGTCAACGGCACGACCTACCGGTTCGGCGTTCGGGCGTCGGACAGCGCCGCCATCCCCAACGAGGACGGCAACCTGGTCACGCTCAAGGCGACGCCCTCCAAGCTCGCGAACTCTCCGTGGCCGAAGTTCCACCACGACCAGTTCAACACCGGACGGAGCCCTTATGTGGGCGCGCAGACGAACGCGCTCAAGTGGTGGTTCGGTCAAGGGAACTCAGTAGGCGGCCCCGCTATAGCCGCAGACGGAACGATTTACATAGGGGGTTTCTCAAACAATCTCTACGCCCTCAATCCTACCGACGGAAGCGTGAAATGGGCATCCGCCATGGGCGGCTGGGTGTTTGGCTCCCCAGCGATAGGCGCGGACGGGACGATCTACGTGGGATGTTGGGACAACAAGGTGTACGCGCTGAACCCAGCGGACGGGAGCGTGAAGTGGACGCATACGACCGGCGGCATCGTGCAAGGCTCGCCCGCCATCGGCGCAGACGGGACCATCTACGTGAGCACTAATGACAGGAACGTTTACGCGCTCAATCCTGCCGACGGGAGCGTGAAGTGGACTTGTGCGACCGGCGGCGAATTGGCATGCTGCCCTGCGATCGGCGCAGACGGGACAATCTACGTGGGAACTGACGGGAAAACAGTCCACGCCATCAATCCTTCAGACGGCAGCATCAAGTGGACCCGTACGACGAGCGACATGGTGTGGAGCTCAGCCGCTGTCGGCATAGACGGCACGGTCTACGCGGGGAGCGAGGATGGCAACATTTACGCCCTCAATCCTACGGATGGCTCCATCAAGTGGACACACGCGATAGACACGGCTGGTGCGAAGCTGGACAGCTCCCCCGCCATCGGCACGGACGGGACGGTCTACGTTGGAGGCACGAAAGTCTACGCGCTGAATCCTGGTGATGGCAACCCCAAGTGGACGTACACAACAGGCGTAGGGACCGGCGGCGAAGTGACGAGCTCGCCTGCGATCGGAGGAGATGGGACGGTTTACATCGGGAGCCTGAACGGCAAATTCTACGCGCTGAATGCCGCTGACGGGAGCGTAAAGTGGGCATTCGGCACCAGCGGTCCGGTGATCAGTTCGCCCGCCATTGCCCCTGACGGAACCGTGTATGTGGGAAGCGGCGACGGTCGCTTCTACGCGTTCGGGCCGGGAGCGGCGACGTACACGGTTTCCGGCACGGTGACGCTGTCTGGAAACGGTTTCTCGGGCGTCACGATGACGCTCACCCCTCCCGGTGAAGGGCTCGCCACGACGCAGGCGGACGGCAAGTTCACGATAGGTGGGCTGGTGAACGGGGGACCATACACCGTTACGCCTTCGAAGAACGGATACTTGTTCACCCCGCCGTGCCGGAACGTGACAGTGAGCAACGCCAATTCGACGGGCCTTGACTTCACGGCGACGCCGGGAGTCAGGACCCTCGCCAACTCCGCTTGGCCGAGGTTCCACGGCAATGCCAAGAGCACCGGCCTGAGCGCCAATGTCGGCGCTCAGACGAACACGGCCAAGTGGACGTTTTCGACGGGCAGTAACTTCTGCGCTTCCCCCGCGATTGGCGCGGACGGAACAGTCTACGTGGGGGACAGCTTCTGGAGTGTCTATGCCGTCAATCCCGTCGACGGCAGCGTGAAGTGGGCGCAAGGCGCCGGCGGCCCCGTGCACAAACCTCCCGCGATTGCCTCGGACGGGACCATCTACGTGGGCGGCGGCAACGGCGCGGTGTACGCTCTCAATCCCGCCGACGGCAGCATCGAGTGGATGCGCTCGATAGGCCCCAACGTGGACAGCTCGCCCGGGATCGGGGTGGACGGAACCGTCTACATTGGGAGCTACGACGGGAAGGTCTACGCCCTCAACCCTGGCGATGGCAGCGTAAAGTGGACATATACGACCGGCGGCCAGGTGGAAAGCTCGCCCGCCATCGGCGCGGACGGCACGGTGTACATCGGAAGCAACCACTCAAACGTGTACGCCCTCAATCCCACCGACGGCAGCGTCAAGTGGACGTATACAACCGGCGGCGGTGTAGGGGGTTCGCCTGCCATCGGCGCGGACGGCACGGTCTACATTGGAAGCCACGATCAGAACGTGTACGCGCTCAATCCGGCGGATGGAAGCGTAAAGTGGTCGTACGGGACCGGCGCGTCGGTGGCCAGCTCCCCCGCCATCGCTGCGGACGGCACGGTGTACATCGGAAGCGACGACTACAACGTGTACGCCCTCAATCCGACCAATGGCAGCGTGAAGTGGACACACACCACGGGCGGTATGGTCGGAAGTTCGCCTGCGATTGGAGCGGACGGGACCGTGTACGTGGGCAGCTGCGACTTCAACATGTACGCCCTCAATCCCGGCGACGGCAGCGTGAAGTGGTCATATCTGACCAGCGGACGCATCGACGTCTCGAATAGCCCCGCCATCGGAGCCGACGGCACTGTGTACGTAGGAAGTTACGACGGCAACCTGTACGCCTTCGGGCCGTAAGCCAAGGTAGGGGCACGGCATGCCGTGCCCGTACGGAGTCATGAGTCTGGAGTCGTGAGTCGAAACCGAACCGCAAAGACGCAAAGAACGCAAAGCAGACAAGCCACGAGGACAGAAGCA
>Ga0315281_10013736_pt1 | contig 10945 bp, 6 predicted proteins | sample YL17G07_0_MG_FD_204540 | JGI IMG/M metagenome (GOLD analysis project Ga0315281, IMG submission 204540) | Sediment microbial communities from Yellowstone Lake, YNP, Wyoming, USA - YL17G07_0 | ecosystem: Environmental > Aquatic > Freshwater > Lake > Sediment | place: USA: Wyoming | collected... | reverse complement strand
GAGAATCACGAGGGTCTCCGACGCGAATATTCCGGACGCGCTCTTCCAGCTTGCGGACGAATTCGTCATGGATGTTTTCCTGGACGAGAAGCCGTGAGCCAGCCGTGCAACGTTCGCCGTTGAGAGAATACACCTGGAAAACCGAGCCGTCCAGTGCGCGATCAAGGTCGGCATCGTCAAAAACGATGGTTGGGGATTTGCCGCCGAGCTCCATGGAGAATCTTTTGAGAGTTGCGGCGCCGTTGCGAATAATTTCTTTACCCGTTGTCGTTTCACCGGTGAAAGAAATCAGCTGAACGTCCGGGTGGGCGACAAGAGATGCTCCTGCCGTTTCACCATACCCGTGCACAAGGTTCAAAACACCCGGAGGCAAATCAGCCTCTTGCATGATGTGAGCAAGTTTGTCCGCCGACATGGGAGACCACTCGGCAGGTTTGAGCACGCAGGTGTTGCCGGCGGCCAGGCAGGGAGCAACTTTCCAGGTTTCCAGCATGAAGGGCGTGTTCCATGGTGTGATCAGACCAGCGACCCCCACGGGCCGGCGCACCGTGTAGTTTATGAACTTGCCTTCCACGGGGAAAACCTCGCCGGCGATCTTGGTTGACATCTCGGCGAAGAAATAGAAATTCTGCGCAGCACGGGGAATCGCTCCTTTCTTGATCTGAGCGATGGGAATTCCCGTGTCTTCAATTTCAGCCTCTGCAATGGCGTCCGCATGTTTCTCAATCAGCTGGCCTATCCGTTGAAGATACTTGGCCCGTTCCTCCGCCGCCATACGTGGCCACGGTCCCGAGTCGAAAGCTTTGCGGGCGGCCTTCACGGCTCTGTCGATGTCGGACGATTCGCCGGAGGCAACGCTGGTGATCGGCTTGTTGGTTGTCGGGTTCAGCGTCTCGAACGTTTTTCCAGCGGCCGAGGGAACAAACTCGTTGTCTATAAAGTGCTTAATCATTTTATCAACGTCCGTTCTTGAGTTTTCCTGGGTGAACGCCCGGGCGAGCGGTCTCACCTTCTGCCACAACCGGGTTTTCAAGGGCTCCAATACCTTCGATTTCCAACCGCATGACATCTCCGGGATGAACGTGTGATATCCCCTTGGGTGTGCCTGTCCAAATAAGATCGCCGGGCTCGAGCGTCATGATCATGGATATGAATTCGATGAGCTCGGGGATTGGCCGAATCATATGAGCGGTATTTCCTTGCTGTCGAAGCTCGTTGTTCACATATGTCCGCAAAGTCAAATTTTCCGGATGAGGAATCTCATCAGAAGTCACAATATAAGGCCCTAATGGTCCAAATGTGTCGTATCCCTTTGCGCGAACGGGAGGCCTGTAGAAGTTCTTCACAAAATCCCGCACCGTCACATCGTTCCCGATCGTATATCCCTTCACAAAGTCGAGGGCGTCCTTTGCCTTGATTTTTCGGCAACGTTGACCGATGACAACCACGAGTTCAACCTCATAATGCATGTAGTCCACGCCGGTAGGATACACCACGGTGGAGCCATGTCCGATCAGCGAGCTCGGAGGCTTGAAAAAAAGCGCCGGATCTTCTGGTGACTTCATGTTCAATTCGTCGGCATGGTCGGCAAAATTCAGGGCCAAACCGATCGCCTTCGAAGGAATGACCGGAGGTAACCAAACAATGTCGTGTGGCGAATAGGATGTACCGTTTGCTTCCAGCTGGCCATCTTTTCCGACGGTGCCTTCATGTACCTTTGAGCCGGAGGAGAATCGAGCCAACTTCATGCCAGAACGTCCTTGAGGAATTTCTCGATATACGGAACAACAGGCGGGTTATCCTGCATCAAAAAAGTGTAGTGGTTCCCGCCATCGACTTTCTCATACCGACAATTCCGTATTTGTTTCACAAGGTTCATGGCTTCAACGACGCTATACACATGGCCCGACTCGCCTGCGAGTCCTTGAGACGGCCGAAGAAACAACGTGGGGCATTGAATGCTCGATAGGTGAAACCATACGTTTTCCCAGAAATGAATGTCAAGGTCCCTTTCAATTGCGGCCGCGGAAGATTTTGCGCGCACCGAATCGTCATTGAAAACCTCCATCTCCTCACGCAAGGAGTTTTCAAGGGCCATAGTCCATGGCATGTGCCACGGGACGGAACGCTGTTTCTCAATATACTCATCCATCGAACCCCACACTTTGTTCAGACGCTGAATTGTTGGATACATAGAGCGCAGAGTTTCTGCTTTGGGGTCGGCTCCTCCGTCCATCAGGATGAGCGATTTCACGCGTCCGGGTTGGAGTGAAGCCGTATACACACTGGTCGTGGCCCCGAAGGAATGGCCTACGAGACTAAATTCTTTAATGCCCAGCGCATCGGCGAACGCGATGATGTCCCGCGCATGATAAGCGAAACCGTATCCTTCGGCGGGCTTGTCACTATCACACCGTCCCCGAAGGTCCAGCGAAAGAATTCTATACCTCGGGCTTAGACTGGCGGCGAGAGCTGCAAACGTCCCTTTGTGCCCCGTGATATGGGGAATGCACAGAAGCGGCCCGCGTTCACCCGGCCAATCGTAATAAGCGAGTGAAACCCCGTTGACGGTCGCCCGACGAATCTCGGGAGCAGCCTTGTCATTCATCAGTAATTAACGATCTTTTAAGAGATGATACTTGTTCAGAATTGAGCGAAGTTTCTGTTCATTCTCTTTCGAAAGGGGCGCGAGAGGGAGCCGGACTTCAGGCGAGATTCGGCCCATCATTCCGAGTGCTGTCTTGGCTGGTACAGGGTTGATTTCAATGAAAACCGCGTCGTTCAACGGCATGAGAAAATAATGCAAATCCTGGGCTTCCTGCCATTTCCCCGCTGTAAAGAGATCGTACAAACGGGCGACCTCTTTCGGCATAATATTACCGGTTGCGCTCACGTAACCAGCGCCCCCGATCGCGAGGATGGGAAAACATAAAAGTTCAATTCCAGAATACACAAGAAAATCCCGTCCCAACGTACCGATCAGCCTCGTGATGTGTGAAAAATCGTGATTGGCTTCTTTGATGCCAATGATGTTTCGACAATTCTCGCGGAGCCGGGCAACTGTGTCGATTTCCAGATTGATGGCCGAGCGGCCGGGGATATTATAGAGAATGACGGGAAGGTCAAGGGAGTCGGCAACGGACTTGAAATGCCGGAACAAACCCTCCTGGCTCGGGCGCACATAGAACGGGGTGATGAGCAAAACAGCATCTGCGCCGGCCTGTTGTGCGAAACGCGAGAAATGTAATGTCTCTTCATGGTTATTTGATCCCGTGGCTGCGACAAAAGGAATGCGGCGGCGAACCACCTCGCTTGAAAACTGAATGACACGTTCACGCTCGGAACGTGTAAGGGCGGTGGGCTCGCCCGTTGTCCCCGTAACAGAGATGCCATGGCTTCCGCTCGCGATTTGCCATTCGATGAGTGATCCAAGGGATTTCTCGTCGACCTTGCCGTCGCGAAACGGCGTCACCAACGGAACAATGGAGCCACGTAAATCTTTTGCAGAGAACTTTGCCATCGACTCAAGAGGGGATGTGAGACAGAGGAGCGTCAGAAAGTTGCGGGGGCAACTTCAGGAAAAATCTCAAAAGACGCAAGAGAACTCGGTGGGAATCAAACGGTTGATTGTCCTTCAATTTCTGTCTATATTGCATATAATTCTGCACATTTTGATGCCATGATCTCACTTACGAAGCAACGTCTCCAGTCACTCTTTGACGGTTTTGCCGGCAAGCGTATTGCTGTGGTCGGCGATCTCATGCTGGACCGCTACTACTGGGGGAGTGTAGGAAGAATCTCACCCGAGGCACCGGTCCCCGTTGTGGAGGTTGAATCTGAGTCGACCCGCTTGGGCGGGGCAGCGAATGTCGCGAACAACATTGCTGCGCTTGGCGGGGTCCCGATCATGGTTGGAGTCATCGGTTCGGACTTGACCGGTGAGGAGTTGATGAAGATCATCGAAGGGAACGGTTTCCCGACTTCCGGCATTGTGATAGATTCATCAAGGCCGACCACTGTCAAAACCAGGGTCATCGCCCATCATCAGCATGTTGTGCGAATTGACCAGGAAACCAAACAGAATATCAGCTCTGATATCCAGGTCAAAATCCTAAAAACCTTGTCGGAATCGATGAAGACACTCGATGGCATTATACTTGAGGATTATAACAAGGGCGTGCTTGTTCCCCACCTTATCCATGAAGTTACCGAAGCCGCCCGCAAACACGAAAAGACCGTGTCCGTCGACCCAAAATTCAACAATTTCTTTGCCTATAAAAATGTCACGGTCTTCAAGCCGAATCGGAAGGAAACCGAGGAAGCCCTCGGGTGCAAGTTGGGCGAATGGAACGACATCGACAAGGCCGGCAAGGAAATGATGCATGTGCTCGACGCCGAAAATGTCCTGCTGACGCTCGGCGAGCAAGGGATGGCACTCTTTGAAAAAGGCGATAAAGTGACTCACCTGCCGACCCGTGCGATCAAGGTGGCAGATGTCTCGGGGGCGGGAGACACCGTGGTTTCCACGCTTTCGATGGTTCTTGCCTCAGGCGGCGATATCGGTGAGGCCGCGACGTTGGCGAATTTTGCCGGCGGTATTGTGTGTGGGGAAGTTGGCATTGTGCCGATCGACAAGCAGGTACTGCTCAAAGAAATCCTCGCTCACACGAACCACGCTGCCGGCTGAATCATGGGTCGGGTCGTCTCATTCAAGAGCCTCGTTGCAATTCGCAAACGTTTGAAAAAGGCCAGAAAGAAAGTGGTCTTCACAAACGGCTGCTTTGATATCCTGCATCGAGGCCATGTCGAGTATCTCTCGAATGCAAAATCGCTAGGCGATGTGCTCATCGTTGGTGTGAACAATGACGCTTCTGTGAAACGAATCAAAGGAGATGGCCGTCCAATTGTGGAGGAGGAGGACCGGGTACACGTCGTGGCGGCATTGGCATCCGTCGATTACGTCTGCCTGTTTGGTGAAGATACTCCGTATGAGATCATCCGTGCGCTTGTGCCCGACGTATTGGTCAAAGGCGCAGACTGGCCGCTGGAGAAGGTCGTTGGGAAGGACGTGGTCGAGAAGGCGGGCGGAAAAGTCAAGATGATAAAATTCCTCTCCGATCGGTCAACGACCCGCATTATTGAGAAAATCTCTAAATCGGCTGCCGTTCGTTCATAGTCCCTTCAAGGGTTTTGCGATGGTGAAACTGTGCTGAGAAGGTTATTCCGTTTAGTGTTCTACTTAGTCATGATAGCGATGTTTGTCGCGGTCGCCGTCGTGGGTTTCACGCAAACGCGCTACTTCCGCACCTACCTTCGAAACTTCATCCTCGAGCGGTATCCTGAATCCATCGACGCATCCCTTCACTTCGACAGGTTTGAAGGAAATTTTGTAACCGGAACGCAAATTCACGACATCGTCCTCGCGAAGAACAACGAGGAGCTGTTCTCCGCCGAACGTATTGAGATCAAATATGATCTGACAGGTTTTTTCTTTAATAAGATTTCAGTGACCCGCGTAACGGTTGTCAATCCGAGAATTCACATTTGGCGGACGGTCGACGGCGTATTGAATCTGAGTCAGATTGTGAGGCCGGTTCCAAAGGATACCGCAGGTTCGTCAACCTCGATTGACATCAAAGAGATCGCGCTTGTTGGTGCAAGGATAGCGTTTGAGGATTCTGTGGTCTTGCGAAACCGGCAGCTTGGATTAGCGAGTCAGCCTGCGGACGATGTCGTGGATTATGCAAGAATCCGGCTGGATTCAGTGCAGTTTTCTGCATCCGCCGCAATTGGGCCCCAAAGAATATACGGGCAAATCAAGTCGCTCTCTTTTAAATCCCTCAACCCCAGACTCGAGGTAGGTCGCATCGAGGGAAAATTTACGCTGACACCCTCCCTGGCAGCTGTGGAGGATTTCGTTTTTGAAACGAAGCGTTCTTCCATCAAACTCGATGTCCTGGTGAAGAATATCAATCTCGCGGCGCTCGGAAAGCTCGAAGACCTTGAAAAGGCTCCTGTTGAATTGGGGATCAACATCCAGAAGCTTGATTCAAGAGAGCTGAAACAATTCCTTTACCCGCATGTCGATTTTCTCGACAGGTCATTCACGGTCAAGGGGCAAATACGAGGGCTGTTTGGCAGGCTCAGCGTGGAGAGGCTTTCCATACGAACGCCAAAATCGGTTCTTCAAGCTCAAGGGACCATCTTCAACCTCCATAAACCCGCCAACCTCAGACTCGACTTCACATTGCTCGATAACAAAATTGACCCTGTAGATATTCGGGAATCGCTGCCGGGCCTCGGCCTGCCCGATTTGCGCACTCTGGGGAATGTTTTGTTCAGGCTTGAGTTTCAGGGCACACCTGCAGATTTCACCGTGAACCTTGGTGCAGAAACGGATGCAGGAGCCATCCAACTCGACGGTAGCTTGAAGACCGCAAACAGATTGACCTATAAGGCGAGACTCGAAACCAGGAATTTCGATTTTGGGGTCGCGACGGGGAAGGACGAGTTTCACAGCAATGTGAACGCTCTGGCTACGATGGATGGCTTCGGGACGGATGTCCGTTCGATGAGAGTGGTTGCCCGAATCGATGTCGATTCGTCATCGTTCTCTGATATTCCTTTAAAGCGTTCCGTATTCGTTTTCGACATTGGAGAAGGAGTACTGAATTCGCATGTTGCCGCGGCCACAGGAGCTGCCAGTTTCAACCTTTCAGGAGGGTTGCACTTTCTGCCGGATTCCACAACGTACAAGTATGAAGGAAGCGTCTCCTCCTTGAACCTGGGCCCTTTTTTAAAGAACACATCGTACCAAAGCGATTTGTCGTTCAAATTATCCGGCTCAGGCTCGTGGCAGGACAAATCCGGGATGCGCACGAATGCGGCGTTGTCATTCACACCGTCATCCTTCAACAACGAGAAGTTTGACAGCGGAGAGGCCCGGGTTTCATTTGATGATCACGAAGCATCATCGAGCCAATTCCAGCTGAAGTCGGATATCGCGGACATCTCGATCCGCGGAGCCTTTACTCCGGCTTCCTTTCTTTCCAATGTTTCCACGGGCGTTGAAATTCTCAGCAAGGGGATCGCGTATCGCATAAAGAATCTTGATTCACTCAGGTCGTTTCTGCCATTTCAATTCAGGATGGCGCCAGAGTTCCAGGTGTCGCGCGCAGGCAAGATGATACCGCTTGCCGCGCAATTCTCTGCCAGGATTCACAATCTGTATGGGCTTGGTGTTGCTGTGCACGAGCCGCTTCATGGAGCATGTACGATCGAAGGCAGAGTAGAAGGCGATGCGGACAGCCTCCGCATTTCGGGTGAGGTTATGAGTGCAGGTTTCAGTTACGGTGCGCCTCTCACTGGTTTCAGCATGAGTGGATTCCGGGCGGTCGTGGATCTCGCTGGAATCTCACGCTTGAACTTTTTTGCGTCGTTCAACGGATCTCTGGATGTTCAATCTCGTCATGGGGTCATTGGCAAGACCAACCTCAACGGGCTTCGTGCGGGAATCAGGTCGAACGGTACAGAGGGAGCTTTTGACGTTTCAGTTCTCGTGGATTCAACGACGCATGTTGAAATGCTCGGGACTGCCGTTCATCGTGGTGGGATATATCAATTGAATATGGAACGAGTCAAATTGGGGTTTGGAACGACTGACTATGAAAACACGGACCCCGGTTCCTTGTTGCTCGGACAGGATGGTTTCCAGTTCAAATCATTCAGCTTGCGGCGTGAAACAGAGGAAATCACAGCTTCCGGCTACTTCCATCCGGCGGGAGTGTCCGACCTCAATGTTTCCGTAAAAGGATTCTTGCTGAACAACCTTCAGCAGATGATCCCTCAGACTCGTCAAATCGCGTCTCTCCAGGGTATTGGAGGGATCGTGAGCGGAAGGATTCTTGTGCGAGGCGATGTCGAACATCCGAATATTTCTTTGGATTTGGTCATCGACGGCTTTCGGTCCAGGGAAACCGTGTTCGGTCAGGTGGAAACCCGATTGTCGTATTTTGAGCATCTGCTCAATGTTTACACAAGCTACAGGTACAATGCCGGCAACCCCAATGCGGTACCTGACATGCAATTGTCCGGAACCATGCCGTATGAGCTTTCGTTGAGCGCCTCTCATAAGCATTCCCCGAAAGGGAATATCGACCTCAAACTGCAGTCGAGAGGGATGCGTCTTGATTTGTTGAGCCCGTTCCTCCCGGTGGTCTCCAACGTGGGCGGATTCTTGTCGTGTGATATGAAAATGAAGGGTACGGTGGATGCCCCGGAGTATGATGGATACCTTGCGCTGAGTTCTGCGAAATTCACGTTCGTTCCTCTTGGCATCGACTACATCATGGACGGGAGGTTTGTCTCGAATAAAACCAACATTGTTTTTGAACATGTGACCCTTAAGAATGTCCCGCAGGATGAGTCCTATGGGCGAGGGCTCATGAATCTGACAGGGAATTTCATCCTCGAGGGTTTGAAGCTTGGACAATTCGACCTGAATGCAAACGGCCAGCTCTTACTCATGAAAGAGGCAGTTCGCCCCGCGGGGTCAAAATTTTACGGGGATTTGTTCGCCGCGACGGGGCCATCGGGCATTCGGTGGAATGGGGAATTGTCGAAGTCCTTTCTCTCGGGCGAGGTGCAGGTTCGGAACGGCAAACTCACACTCCCTCCGGAGCGTGAGACCATCCTCCAGACCAACAGAAACATTGCCATCACGTATGTGGATGACACCTCAAAAACCCCCAAAACGGGCTCGAGCCTGGAGCCCACCGTACCACCGGGAGCACTCTTCGCGATGAACGGTTCCGCAAGGTTGGTTGACGGCGGAGTTCCAAACGGCACGTCGGAAAAAACTCCTGCTGAGATTCAAACCAGGGAAGACGCGTCAACATCGTTTCTTGACAACATCGTCTATAACCTTGTCATCGAAATGCAGGGCCCTACTCAGATGCGCCTGGTCGTGAACCCGATGACCAACGAGGAATTATTTGCAGATTTGCGGGGTCGGCTGGCGTTTGAAAAAAACGGACCCGAAGCCCGGGTCAACGGACAGGTGGAAGTCACAAACCGATCCTACTACAACTATTTCAAGAAGTTCGAAGCCACGGGGAAACTCTTGTTCACGGGTAATGCGTTGAATCCTGAACTGGACATCGTAGGACGTCATGAATCTGTTCACCAAATAGCAGTGGCCGTCCCGGATTCTCTAGAAAAAGTGCTCGTAAAACTGGAAATCAAAGGAACTCGGAATGAACCAAAACTCAGTTTCGCCATCCAGAAAGAAAAAAACGGAAAATACGAAAGCTGGGATCAAGGAAACGAGGAATCGAATGCGATTGCCTTCCTGTTGAGCGGCCGCTTTCGAGACGAATTGACCGGGAAAGAGCAAACCGGACTCATCACTAACAACCTTCTCGGGGTTACTTCGGGTGTGCTGTCTGCGCCACTGAGGGAGTATCTCAGGAAGGTCTCCGGAGTTTCCCTGGACGTGCTTTATTACGGAGGTCCTACTGAGTCTGCGGATGTCCGCCTTTCGGGGGAAATCGGAGAAGCAGTCCTTCGGTTCGGCGGGCGTGTCCTCAACAACATCAACAACACGAATTTTAGTGTTGAGCTTCCGATGAGCAGTATTGTCGGAATCGAAACCTGGCGGAACCTGATTTTCACCGTCGAACGCCGGGTCGAAGGCATTGAAAACTTGCAGGAAAACAGGGCATCAAACGGTGCCCGCCTACTTTATCGGATAAATTTTTGAATCAAACAATGAACTCTTCAAGAGATCCCCTTCAGATAAAGATCCTTTCTTTTCTCGCCCGCTACCCGGGCGACAGCTTCGAGAGTCGAGAGCTTGCCCGAAGACTTGGAATCAAGCAGGAAACGGATTACTTGCTGCTGAAACAAGCTCTCCGAATTCTCGAGGAGAAGAAACTCCTTCAGCGTGTGAAGGGAAAAGGTTATGGCTATTTGCACGTCCTCGAGACTTTCATCGGCAAGTTGGAAAGGACAAGGCAAGGGGTCGGGTTTGTATCCGTCCCGGGAGTTGAAGAAGACATCTTTGTCAGCCCGCGAGATCTGGGGATGGCGACGCATGGAGACACCGTGGAGGTTTCCCTTTTTACCCAAAGCACGAGAAAAAAAGAAAAAGGAGGGAAAAGGGAGGGCGAAATCGTGCGTGTGGTGGAACGTGGAAGGACACGCGTTGTTGGAACAATGGAAAAGGGCCGGAATGCATTTGTGGTGATCCCCGATGACTCGCGTGTTTCACGGGATATCCGTATCGATCAGAACATGGGGGGGGGAGCCGGCGTTGGGGACAAAGTTGTGGTCGAGATCGGTTCATGGGGGAAAGGACAGTTTAACCCGGAGGGCCGCGTGGTGGAGGTTCTCGGGAAGTCGGGCGAAGTCTCAGCCGAGATATCTTCCGTCTTGCGCGAATTCGGATTGCCGCCTTCATTTCCGCAGGAAGTCGTAAACGAAGCGCAGAATATCGCGGTTTCCATTCCGGAGCCTGAGCTTCGCCGAAGGCTGGACCTGCGAAAGACAATCTGTTGCACGATCGACCCGGAAGACGCCAAGGATTTTGATGACGCTGTATCGCTTGAGAAGTTGGCGACGGGGGACTACAAACTCGGTGTGCACATCGCGGACGTCTCCTACTACGTGCGGGAAGGAACGATACTCGACAAAGAGGCTCTGACGAGAGGCACCAGCGTGTATTTTCCCAATGGTGTTATTCCGATGCTTCCGGAAAAACTCTCGAACGAAATCTGCAGCCTGCGTCCGAACGAAGATAGACTCACCTACTCGGTGTTGATGGAGCTCAGCCCGAAGGGAATCGTCAAAACCTACGAGATTCGTGAATCTGTCATCCATAGCTATCGGAGATTCTCCTACGAGGAAGTCCAGGCCGTGATCGACGGGAAAGGATCTTCCGGGGAAA
>Ga0315281_10013735_pt1 | contig 10946 bp, 17 predicted proteins | sample YL17G07_0_MG_FD_204540 | JGI IMG/M metagenome (GOLD analysis project Ga0315281, IMG submission 204540) | Sediment microbial communities from Yellowstone Lake, YNP, Wyoming, USA - YL17G07_0 | ecosystem: Environmental > Aquatic > Freshwater > Lake > Sediment | place: USA: Wyoming | collected... | reverse complement strand
TGAGTTTAGTGGTAAGATCATAGATCAAAAAATAGTAGGTTGAAACTATTCTCCCACTTTTCCCCCTTTTTTGTGGTTTGAGCGCTGGGGAGAACTTATAGGGACTTTTGCGACTAGGATAACTAGGCTTTTCTCTATTTAATACTACTATTATTTTATATACTAGGGTAGGGAATAACCTAGTTATCCTAGTAACCTAGTTATTTTTTTTCTAAATCTTCGGTGTTTAGGGGTATTTTGGGAAAAGGGGGATAAATATCAAAGGGATGGGTTTTTTCGATCCTAGTCGCAACCTAGTAGTAGATAGATAGATAGGTGCTCATAGCCCTCCCTATGGGGCGTCTTGGGCTTTGACCGTTAAAACGAGACTTTAATGTTAAAATGACGTTTTAAAGTATTTTGGGCTCAGGGAAGGCTCAGGGGCACTATATTGGACGTCCAATACATTCAGCCCCGATAGATAGATAGATAGTCCCTAATTTAGAAGGTATATATTATAAAGGGATATAAAATTCTCCCAATCCCATTAGAAGAATTACCTAGAACTAGTTAATTATCATGGGTCTTTTGCCACGAAATTAACCTAAAATAAATGAATGATAATTACTTTATTGGTTTAGTATTTACTTAATATATAAAGGCGCTTAAGTTGGGTGTTCCGGGATGGATAGCAAATCTATCCTAAATCACCAAAAAACGGTTCGCCAGCGCCATGAGGCTAGGCTAGAGGGTCTGGGTAAATGATTATCGGGAGTAGGATAAGCCCAATTTAAGCTTGTTTAGGCAAAAGAACCCATAGAACTAAAGGATTCATAGGTCTTTACTGTGTTGGGCTAGGGGTAAAGGCTGGAGGGGGGCTATGGGCATCTAGGGGTGATCCAAAGATGGGTAAATAAGGCTTCTTTTGTTAAAAGAACCTATAGAATCAAAGCATTTAGAGGGCATAGGCTAGGGGAGATGGTTTATAAAAGAGGGTGGCACCCAGTTATATAAAACTAAAGGTAAATCTTAGGTAAAAATACCTAAAATAGGGTAATTTCAACTACCATTCTATACCCAAAACCCCCGATATTATCCCAGCCCCGGCACCCTGAACCAAAATAATATCGAAAACCCAAACCCCTCAAGCCGAAAAAACCCAAATAATATCAGTCTCTATACCCTAGCCCCCGCACCCAGAGAACCTATAAAGCGTCATCGGGCAGCCCGCAAGGAACCTGCTCAAAGAGACTCCACGTCCTACTGGTTGAACTAAATATCATCTGTCTATGGCACTTACAGGTTGCCAAAACCCACCTGCTCGTCTCGCCGTCATGGAGTTGTAGCCGATAAAGACCGGCACCGCACGGGCATGATCGAGGAGGCGGTATGCCCAATTTCTTCAAAACCTTTAGGTCAATTTCCTGCATCCTCTTCCGCCTCCTCTTCATCGACGTCAGCCCGGTCAACCGGCTCCGTTACCTTCGTCGGGTTCCTTGTTTTCAAATCCGGCTCAAGGCTACCCAAAGTTTCACGCACGAAGGGGCGCTCCTCCTCCGCCCCAACATCACCGGCATCGACGGCCTCAAAACTCGTGCATAGCTGGGTGTGTAGTTGCTGAGGACACCGAAGACTAGGATCATTATTCAAACAATTATCACAAACCTCTTTTGAAGGTATCACGCTTTTTTGCCTACTAACAAACATTTTCATAAACCTCCTAATTCATCACCAATCTCCTATGCTCCAGCTTCACGGTCTCAACCTCGGCGGGCCACTTTGAACCAGATGAGAAGACCTCAAAACCACACCAAGCGCATGAAGCCCTGAAACCTGAGTCTATGATTTCAACCCTGACTTTTTTTTCGGGGTTTTCACACTTACAAACGGGAAGCTCAGAGAGTGAGGTTAAAATAATTTTGCAAATGCTGAGTTCATTCCCCGTGAATGAAGACCTTTCCCATTCGCGGGGCTCAGGTAAAATCTTTCCTTCTCTATGTTTCGGGGTTTTAGAGGCTGGGGACTTTCCGTGCCTGTTAGACTTCCCAATTAAGGCGTGCATACATGCCTTGGAGCAGGTCTTTCGCACGTATTTGCCGCGCTGGGTGAATTCACGACCGCAAACCATGCAGACTGTCAAAACAACCCAACCTTTAGAAAAAAAATAACCTTAGTTACTAAGATAACTAAGTTGTTTATACCCTATCTCTATAAAATAATAGTAGTATTAAATAGAGAAATGGTTAGTTATCTTAGTTATCTTAGTAGCTAAAAAAATGGGAGCTTGAACCTCCGCCACAGGCTTGGATTTGCCCTAGCAATCACCATTACTCGAAACAGATCCAGCCCCACCTGAACCTCTTTTGAAACGAGGACTGTGTGGTTTCTCATCGCGAACAACATAGGAAAATCGTGAATCCAAACCCCCGTCTTGCAATTTGAGAAACCACTTGCACTCATTTTTGTCCCCTGATACTCAACAATAAAAATTCGCTTCCCCACCCTCATCATTTCATCGATGATCTTCAGCGCCTGCTCGGGCGGATTATGTGACAAGCATCCGTCGCTGTAAACCAAATCAAAAAACCCGTTGCTAAATGGAATTTTGTCAGCCGAGGCGACCTTGAAAACCCCTGAGGGCACGTTTACCCTAGCCTGCTTGATTTTCTCTTGGTCTCCATCTACACCAAAAACGTGAGTCAAAGTCTCTATGGATTTCAATTCTCGCCCAAAATTGCAACCAATTTCAAGTGTTTTTGCGGGCTTCCATCCTTTAACAAAATCGACCACAAATTTGAATTCTGGGTCGGGAATAAGCACCATTTTTTCAACTCTCCATGATTTCAGAATTTTTTTAATTTTCTCTAATAATAATTTTTTTTTCGAGGGTTTAGGCTCAGGGGTATGCGTTTTCATATATTCCGCCCAAAGTTCTCCCATCTGAGGGGGGCTCGCAATTACATCCTCAGATAGTTTGACTTTTTCACCCATTTTGCTTCACCCCAACCCTCTCATCTATGACTTTTTTAATTTGTTGATTCTGATGCTCAATTGCTCCCTCGATAAGTTCAGGAATAATGAATTTGTATAAAATTATTAAACTGCCAAGAGATAGAAAAACTACACCAACTAAGGAAAAGATTAACATTGCCAAACCTCCGATACTTAATGAGAACAATAGGATAATGTAGCCAATGATGAAAATAGGAATATTGTAAATAATTGTTTTTATAGCTAAGTTCGAAGCTTCTTCAAAAGTTACCTCCACGCTAGAATCAAGATAAATATTTTGAAGTTTTTTCCTTACTGTGAAGTCAACTGGTTTCTTAAGTTCTCTCCTATCTCCATCCTTTCTCCTAAGAAGTTCTGCGGCACCTGAAATATCAAAAGGTTTAGAAAATTGTCCACATTGGGGACACCTCTCACCTTCCCCAACCTTCTTCTGACTACATTGCTCATTTGGGCAATACCAAGTTTCGACCATTTTTATTTCATCAGCCTCTTTATGTCTTAAAGGATCTCCTCATCTTTCTGTGAGTACATTTCAGAACCGGGATATGGTGGGCTTGTGACGACCAGATCGAATGTGCAATCGGGGAAGGTTGGCAGTATTTGTAAACAGTCGCCTTCCAGAATATCTATGGTCATGCTACCTCATCCTCCTCGGGAGGGGCTAGGGCGACCCCACGCCAAAGGTATTCATATATCTCGCCCACCTCTTTCCTGACAGCCGTAGCCTCCGGGATGCATTTCTTAAGCCCCTTTCCAAATATGTTTTTAGGTTTCACCATCAGGTTTGTGTCTCTGCAGAAACCTTCATAGATGAAATATAGGTCATCTTTCCTAAGCTCACCTAATGGGTCATACTCTAGCCTCTCGTTGCAAAACGCCTTAACGCTGTCACTCAGCCTGTCATATTGCTTCCTGATCTCCTCCGTGCTCTTAGCGTAGGTGAATGTCTTCCGCTCATTGAGCCTCTTCAGCCCGGCTATCGCCCAGTTCAGTATCCCGCTCAATTCTGCATCAGTCGTTATCTTGTCGAGTATTGTGTCATCCCTCTTAGGGTCACCAACGGGGAAGGTATTGGGGAAGACTATGATTATCCACCTTCTATAGAACGCCACGCTGTCATCGTTGGTCGAGGGCATTTTATTTCCCGAAAATATCAGTTTGGCATGGTTGACGAACCTGAACCTGTTCTTAAACTTGAACTCAGTTTCTATCAGGTCTCCACCTGTGAGCGCCTTGAAATCGCCGGTCTCGGTTATATCGCGCTGGGGCAAGTCGGGATAAATGTTTGCTAATTTCATATATAGGCTAGACTTTGCGAACCGGTCCTCACTCAGGGTTTGTAGGCTTACTGAGCTGACGTTCTCCGTCCCGAGAAAAGTTTTAAGGCAAGCCAAGAAAACCGACTTACCATTTTCGCCTTCACCCTGAAGCATCACCGCCTTCTGGTGCCTATAGTCTCGCTGTAGGCAGTACCCGTGCACTTCTTGAGCCAAATCCACACAATCTTTGGGTACGACGTCAGCTATAAACTGTTTAAATTTGGGGCAGTCGGCCCCCTCCACGTAATTCACGGGGAGCTTCGAGGTCACAAAATAGTCACTCGAAAAGGGCTCTAGTTTCATCGTTTCGATGTTAAACAACCCATTTTTGACGGGTATCATATTCAGGGGTAGGGGCTTGACGGTTCCTAGATAAACTTTTGACTTTAGGTTGTAAATTGTTTCTTCAGCGATGTGTTTGTTCGATCTACCGTCCAGAGTTTTAGCGGAAAATAGAGCTACTAGAGGGTTCGCATTAATGTAAATTCCTTTAACGTTGTCGTAGACATATAGACTTCCATCAATTCCGTCCGGTGCATAAAACCTTTTTTTAGCGATCAGATGGTCGGCTATTAATGGGGGATACACCTTCCCGTTTCTGACGCCTATTACCTGAGGTTCTTGTTCATTAGTCATTTTCTATCGCCTCGGCTACAGTATAACCGCATCTAGGTCGCTCTGAAAAATCGGTTTTTAAAGTGCATGGATAGGATTGCGGGCAAAAACCACAACTACCAAAAATTAGTTTGCGTATCGTGTCGGGCATTCCAAAATTTCGGAAACAAGTTGGCAGGGGTTCTTTATAGGTCATTCAGCCTCATCCTCCGCGACCGCCTTCCTTCTGGGCTTCATAGAGCCCGTGAGAAAACCCTCCTCATGGAGAGCCTTCGCTAACGCTTTGGCACCAAATACATCAAAATCTCTGTACAGATGCCCAGAATCTACTAGCGCTTGAAAAACCGCTAGGGGGACTAACATATGCAGTTTCTTCAACTGATATGTATAATTTCCATTTTTTTCACTCATTTTTCATTCCTCCTTCATTCTTACCAGCCCGACTCGGGTTGGTCTTAGGTTCATCGCGCCCACAGCGTTCCCCTGTCTTTAAGAGTCTATAGGACTCTTTTTACGAACTTTCTTATGTTTTATTAAAATAATTACGATAATTCTCCACAAAACTTAAAAATTACGAGAATTTAACCCACTGGTTTTCTCGCCCGCGCGAACCCCACGGCTATAATCTCCATCAACCCTCCCCTTTCGGGATTTCTTCGAGTTCCCTTTTGTAGAGATAGAGTACCAAAGCGCCCAGCTTCTTCAGGTATGTCTTCGCTGACGCGAGGTCCGTCATGTGCTTATCGCCACCTGAACCCACTCATATCCATCAGCATCATTCTTCAGGCATATCCAAGCCTTATCCTTTGCACCTGCTAGTGTCTCCACCCACAGGAGACCATGCACACCCGCCGCCGCAGCAGGCCGACTAGCGGAAGCTGTTGTTGGCACAAAGTATCTAAAGGATGCAGAAGGTGTTCCCAGATCAACGCCTACATCCGTGGTTGGTCTAAGCGCAACAAAGTTATCACTGAAAGTAATGTTTCCACCTTGGTCAATATATATTGGATCACCATTTGCATCTAATACCAAACGCGTTGCATTGGCTCTTAATGCAAGAGAATCGATACTACCATAACTTGAATAATCAAGCCAACCAATCAAAGTTTCGTCTGCTTTAGCAAGTTTAAACACACCATTTCCTAATACGGTGATAACACCATCTGCTGAACTCAACTTGAAGGTTTTTGTTGTTTCCCCTAAATAGCCTGTGATGCCACTGGAATCAAATCTTACTCCCGCGGATCCGCTCACCTCCCCAACATTTTCCGCGGTGCGGAAGTCTTTACCAAAAATCTGATCGGACGAAATTTTAGCGGAAGTGATCGCCCCTGCCCCTATTTCATCCGCGTAAATACTAGCCGTGAGTATAGAGCCACCATCAATCAAGGTAGCCTGAAGAATCTGATGATGGGTTCCCGCCCTATTCACCGCGACCATCGCATCATCGCCGGTAAGGGTCGGCTTCGTGGCGGAGGTTTGAAAGGCGGTGGGATAGGTGAAATCCCACCAAATATACTGTAGGTTTGTGTTACCCTCGGTGACGGAATAGCTATTACCGTTGTAATACATGGTGCATGCGGACCAAGCCACGTACCCCGCCGAGGGGCTGTTATCCGTCCAAGTCAACCCAACGGGATACCAATCTACGATAGCAAGCTTCTGGGCGGATACTGCGCCCGCTGCAATCTTCGCCGCATTTACAGCCAGCGCATCTATCTTAGCTGTAGTTACAGCGTTAGCCGCGATCTTATCGGCGTTTACGGCTAAGGCATCTATTTTCTCTGTGGTAACTGCTCCCGCTGCGATCTGACCGGCTTGGATCGCTCCCGCAACTATCTTAGGGGTGCTAATTGAACCACTGGCAATTTTTGTTTCAGTGACCGCGTTAGCGGCTAATTTAGCTTCAGTAATTGCAGCAGTATTGATTTTCACTTCAGTGATCGCGCCAGCAGCTATGAGAGCTTCGGTAATGGCTAAATTGGCTATATTCGCAGTTTGAACCGCTCCCGAAGCAAGTTTCCCTGCTTCTACTGAATCGGGGGTGAGGTAACTCCCCGGAATCGTAACACCCGCGGTTCCGTGAATTGAACCGGAGATGAATGCGTCTTTCCAATACTTGTCGGTGGAGCCCAGATCATAGGTGTTGGTGTATGTGGGGATTAAACTGCCTGAGACATCTCCGACACTTCTTAGACTTCCGCTCCCGACATCTATGCTAGTAGGGTAGACATGAACACTAGGCATCGTTATCCCACCTTTATCCCGTCTTCAAATAAGAAACTTAGCAACCATGCTCTAACTTTTCTCTCTATAAATTTTTTAATTCTTTTCTTTATGGAATTCATATTTTTTCACCTACTTGAATTCTATAGCGGTTACAACGCCCTTTATCTCCATAGGTCTATCTCCGCCCATTGCAATTTCTGGATTCAAAAAAATGACATACGTTAATGGAATAAGAGTAGTCGTTAAGAATCCTTTTTTCCCGGCTATATTTAAAATCATATTTCGTGGTATCGATAGGTCGCTTCCCGTGGCAATTATTTCAACTCTGAACACCCTGTTCTTATCTCCTAGATATTGGAGATATTCACTTGCCCCAATTCTGAGGTTGGAAACTCCCCTACCCTCTTTGATCTCTAAGACCCTTGTTACAATCGAGCCGCTGATGAAAGCGTTTCCAAGTTCGTCAAAAATTCCCGTACCGAAAACGGTGATTTCTAGGTCTCCCGCCGATCCTGAAATTTCAACTAAAGACGCTGAACCCGTGACCGTGAGTTTTTTGGCTTTTACATAAGCTTGAATATACAAGCTACCGCTTACACCGACTGTTATATTGGAATAAACCCTGTCTTCCGTGAGGGTCAAAGACTCATTTTCAACGGTGAGGTCGGGGGGTTCGGACATTTTTATCCACCACCGACCGGCGAAAGTGATTCCAAGCTCCCCATTTCGGCTTCGTTAAACCATTCCTGAAATACGGGGCAAAAAACATAATCGCCATCCCACGTGCATCGATTTCCAAAAATTTTGCACATGAGTTTCTTCCCTTTTGGGAGTCTACTATATGGGCAATCCGCTTTTCCGGAATCAAAACGATCCTTCTGATATTTCAGAATTTTCTCCTTTTCTTTTTGGGTGCACCTTGCAAAATCATCGTCCCCGCTCCATAGTTTTATCTGTTCACTCATACCTTCTTTTCCTCCTTCAGCCATCCCTGTTCACGCAATAATTTTATCAGTAAAATGGATACGGTCATATCTATTTGTGTTAACACTCCACTGGTTTTTAGCAATTCAAACAAATCTATAGGCACTCTGACGATCAATGGTCGTGAAGAGTTTAAGACGTGTATTTGCTTCTCCATATCGTCATAGCTCATTTTCCTTCAATCTCCACACGGTTTTTCTCAAGTCTAGCCTCTGCGATTTCTCCGGTTGACACCAAATAGATTGACTCCTCCGGTTCGTACAGTTTTACGTAAAAAAGTGAAATATTCGGGAATTTCTCCTTGATAAATTTTTGGAGTTTTTCGGCGTCATCCTTGGTAAGCCTCATCAAAAAACCGGCGACAAAACGGATGTCCCGCCCCCTTTTACGTGTCAAAAATTCCGGGTTAAATGACCTCAAAAGTTCGGGAGGGGCTTGATTCAAATCTAATTTTTCTTTTTCCAATCCAATTACCTTCCAAAATTATTTTTGCCCCGGTGTCCAGCGAGTTAAGGCGCACTCCGGAGCTTCGCGCCCCCTACGGTGGCTAGTCCTGCGTTTCACTGGTTTCTCGCGTCATTGCCTTGGGAGAGTCGGAGAATGAACCCAAGGCTCGGCGTCTAAAATGGGGCGCTGGAGGAGGTCAAGGTTCCTCCAACGCCCAAACCGCGTCAAACCGTGCTTCCCTAACACGGTTTCCTGTCATAGAAACCATTTAGGTCTCTTTGACTATACGATCCATTTCCAAAATTATCAACGTGGCGAGTAAGCACGGAATTTTGACTGACTTATTTAAAGACACCATACTCTTTGCTTCGCAACTTTTCGTGGTGCATTTCTCGCAAAAACGCTGTTCAAAAATCTCTATAGGATTCATATTTTATCCACCTCTTCCGAAAAGCGCTATTACCAATCCCATTAAAGAAAGCAGTATGCCGATCTGAACCCAGTATCCTTTTTTAAGCCATCCCACGTCCGTCTTAAGCCCCGCCATGGAGGTCTGAAATTTGCTGTATTTCTCGTTCACTTCATCGACCCGGGAATCGACGGCTTGAACCTTCCCATCGATAACACTGATTTTTCCATTAAAATTATTAATTTGTGTAACGTATGGGCAAACTGGATTTTTATCCGCACTCTCACAATCCTCTTCTTTAGACATTTTTAAAAATCTCCTTTTTTTTTTCTACCACTAAATTATAATTACGAGACCTTCACTGATCATTCCCGATCTAGAAATAATAGCACTCCCCGTAAGGTTGTAGGTAATGAGGAATGGTTTGAAGTTTCCAGCTGAGTAGATACCCGCGTCGGTTGGGTCGGTTGGAGAGGTGTAGCTATTTGAAGAATCAGTTACCAGCTCCCCATCACCCGATATGTAGAATTCGTCATACCACACAACGCCGGAATCACATATCAAGCCGAAGGTGTAAGCGGTATTAAGGAGCATAGTTGGTGAAGCGGGGAAGGTGAAGTTATACACTTTACCTGAACCAGAATCAAGGGTCACGGGGCTTGATACTCCATTGGGGACTATCGTTAAATCTGACCGCTTCACTATCACCATTTTGACGTTTATACCCGCACTACTACCAGATACAAAGGCACTCCCCGACACTATGGAAGCGAAATCGGAGGGCGTAGTTAGTGTCGAAGCTGGACCCCAAGTATCAGGAAAACCTTCCTCATATTTCGCATCCCAGCCTGTATAACCGAACACGTTTGATGGCCGAGGAGTGTAGGTTAGAACAACGGCTAGAGCCGTGCCAGTCGCTGGGGCAGAACCGGCATAATCGGTCGGTGAAGTATAGTTATTATCATTTTCGCTGAGCAATTTTATGCCCGCATTAGATTCACCATTGAGCTGAAGTCCATAGTCACCAGACCCAGAGAATATCAAACAGAAAGCATATTCTCTGAAAGCGGTCATCGTCGGGGGAGTAGCCCAAGTAAAATCTACGTTTTGAGTGCCCGTATTAATCATTACTGGATTAGATATACCGTTCGGAGTAATCTTTCCCCAATTGCCAGAGGAAGGTAGAGCCTCCATAACTACCATCTTTACATAGTCGTTGTCCTCGTACGCCGCAACCGTTATACTCCCAGAAACCAACGATCCGAAATCCACGGGGGTCGTGGTGACTAAACCCCTAAGATATGTTTCTGGGTTTAAAGTGGCTATAGGGTTGAATCCATCAAGCGGATAGCCAAAGGTTTTCGTCAACCTAAAATCCCCCTATTCTAACGCCTAGAACTCGTCGCCCCACGCACTAGCGAGAATTACAGATGTCGCGCTACCAGAAACAAACAGTTTGTAGTCCTTTGAACCTGTCCAGTTACATCCTACTAGGTTCATCGCCACCGAGCCTGTTGCATTCATAAAGAACTCTTTAATGTAATCTATCGTGCTACCCGACCCAGCCATTAAAGCTACCCTTCCACACGTGTCGGTGCTGAGGGAGTACATCTTCAACCTGATGGATTTCCCTGAAGCGGGTGTCCAAAGGCTACCCGTTTGCCCACCCGTAACCGATGCGGAGAAGGTCTTAGTTACACTTACATCTCCACTTAAGCTAACTTGTGGCGCGCCTGAACCGCTCCACCTCTCCCATTTCCCTGAAGTATTGTCGAACCACTTAGTATAGGCGGTTTCTCCCATCTTCCATGAAGTCTGGGGAGAACCACTAAATGATGTTTTTTCGACGATTGTTTCAAATTCTGCTGACATCTTAAATCACCATCTAAAAATTTATTTTACTTTTGATACAATTGTAGCCTTTTTTATAGGCTCGCTTTCAGGCGCGGGCT
>Ga0315281_10013734_pt1 | contig 10947 bp, 10 predicted proteins | sample YL17G07_0_MG_FD_204540 | JGI IMG/M metagenome (GOLD analysis project Ga0315281, IMG submission 204540) | Sediment microbial communities from Yellowstone Lake, YNP, Wyoming, USA - YL17G07_0 | ecosystem: Environmental > Aquatic > Freshwater > Lake > Sediment | place: USA: Wyoming | collected... | reverse complement strand
TTGAAGACGCTTATTTCAAGGGCAAAGTACTGCACAGAAAAGTCTTTCCTTTGATAGCGATCGTCAGTGCCAGAGTGCGACATCAGTGATTAACTTGAGGAATGCCGAGTACGAAAATCGGAGCAGATCGCTGGGAGCGGGATAGAGAGGTACTATAGCTGCCGTTCGTAGTGGCGTAACCTGGCGGGATAGATTGCTTCCGCTTGTCCGTTGAAAAGTGCTGAAAGCATCATTAGAGTACTACCAATTTCTGCAGGTTCAGTCGCGTTTACCGCTGGGGTAAAGCAATACCGCCGTATACACGCATATCCGGATCTGGGATAACGGGCTAGGGATTTGAAGACGACATTGATCGGGGAACTGGATGGAACAGGAACGGCTCTTTTTGTCGCTGCTGCCTTTTTTTGCTTGTCCCCATGGCTATGGACCAAGGCCTGGGAGAATCGGCGTAAGTCTGCTGAGGAAGGGAACTGGCCCATGCTGAAGTAAATAGACTTGGGAGGTAATCGAGGTAATCAAGAAGTATGATCTGGAATTCGTTTGTGCGCTGATAATTAGAACAGGGTGGTAAGTTGAGCCAGGAAGTGCACCGTATTTACCGCCGTTTGTGCCAAAGCACCAACTAGATAATGTCCCGGGGTGGTCAAGCTGTTCCCCCGTACCCAATAGCCAAGCAGCCCGTCAACCAAGGTGCAATATTTCACGGTGACAACAGCGACTTGGTTCACCAAATAAGGGAAACTCTGCGCTCGGGCCTGGCTTGCCACCACCAGTGACATAAGCGATGGTAGCCCAATCGCGGATATAACCTGCCAACGTTTCATCTTCGAAGGTCCCCTTCAGTTGGAAAACATTCCCAGGAGACTGAGTGAGGCGATGCCTAAATTAAGATTACCAGGGAAGATTCCACTGTACAAGGCCATTAGGCGTACCTGTCCGAAGCTTCAGGTTTGTAACAACATCTGGCACAATAAAAATCATTCTCCCGCTAACGGTTTGTCCAGGATATATTGTCACCGGAGTGTAAGTATACGTATTATATAAGAAGCCTGAAGGTTTGATAGGCGGGAAATAAAGCCCGGACGTGGTGACAATCGCAAAATCTGTAGCTGCAGTGGTAATGGTGTTAATACCTGCATCAGTCAACGTAACGGTGATGAAAATGAAATGAGTTCCAGCGGGCGCGATTTGTGGCCCGGGAGCGCTGTATTGAGCCAACTTCTCAGCAGATGCGGTCAATATCAACAGCGGCGGAGCAGTGACCCATTGACCCAAATCGTATGTAAACACAGGAATTGGGGTTGGAGTGGGAGTTGGTGTTGATACGCTGGTTGGAGGCGGCCCTGGAGTTGGCGGTGCTGTTGGTGTTGGGGTCGGCGTGGGCGTCGGTGCCGGTGTGCCGGAACCCTTAAAGCAAGTATAAGCTCCGAAAGCAAGCAGCAAGATAATGATAATAATTGCCGCCAGCATGACCATTCTTCCCCAAGGGCATAGCCCGGGACGCCGTGGCTCAGTTCTTTTCGCCGGGGGCGGCGCTTTTGATGGAGCTGCTTGTGGTTGCTTGGCCGGCTGGTTTAGCGCAGAGAACGCTTCACAAGATCTGGTGTCTGCTCGCACTTGCATTGCATATTTGACGCCTGCTTGTTGGGCGTAAGTGCAATTGAAGAACTTTTCCCCCTGCTTTGGCTTAAAGTTGGCGCAATTCCCGCAGACATTAGCGCTCGCGCTCATTGTACCAGACTCCTCAAATATCTAGTCGAATTATTATTCTCGCGCCTGTCATCGAGTGGACACTAAGGATGGTTGCCTAAAAGAACGTCCAGGTGAGTTGAAAAGTCGGCAATACTCCGCACAATATCCGTTATCGATCCTGCGATGAAATTGCCGTTTCTAGTCAACTCGTTTCCCGCCACGAAATAGTCCAGAACCTTTGATATTAGGACTAGGATCAAGGTCATAGTTTCAGAAAATAATGACACTTAGTTCTTCATCCCGTAACCACTGTATTACAGTTCCGCTGGCTTTGTCAAGCGTTACTAATCCTATCTTGTCTCTGATACTGGATTGCCGCCACAAAGTGCCATTGTGCAAATTGGACCACATGAATTTGATTGGATTCCCCTGAAGATAGTACGGGGGTGAAATACTTCACCCCCGTAGCTAAAGATATTCGTTCCGAACCTACTAAACCAAATATTCTTTTACGCGTCAGCTATCTTAGCCCAAGTGGATAGCTTGTTTCGATTCTTAAAAACTAACCAAGAATTAGGTCGCTGGTGCGTTGAGGTAAATTCCACCAGGAATACCCAGCAGGGCCTGTACCAGCCAGTCTACCAGGATAGCGCCATATGTGGCAATATCCGCTACGGCTCCAGTCAGGTACTCACCTTTTGTGGTAACTGTATATACAGCCGGGTTCAGGGTCCATTCGAAGTCGGAGCCTAGGGAGACTGTGGGCGGACCACCAGTGACGAAGTGGGTCAATAGACTGTTCAATATGCCCAGGACTTCTTCAATTAAGCCAACAACTACCATTCTGTATCACCTCCTTTCGATTTAGCTCTAGTTCCCACTTGGGCTGGGAACCTGAGCTTGATAAATAGTACTTTAGTATTGTGGTGTGCAGTACTAGAGTACTACATGGGTGAAGTCTAAAGCGTTTGGAACCGTTTGTCAATACTTTTCATGTTTGTTTTACCACCTTTGCTGGTACTTATAATTAACTTTTCCTCCCATTTTTTCGGTATGTGGCGTACCTGCTCCCTACAAGAGTTTTGATCTAAGGAGTGTTTGGATGCCCTCTCGCGGCCCAATTTGACATAGCCTGAACTCGCGGATACAATTTCTTATATGTTGTCCGCGGGAGCTCGTTTAACTCAGCAATCACTGGTGGGGAGAATAAAGAACCGGTGGGGTGTCCTGTCGGTCTGTGGACTGGTGGCATTCGCAGTTCTTCTGCGTTGCCTGCGGTTGTTCGATTCCAGCACCAGCTACATATATAATCCTGACTCGTATTTCTTTCACTGGGTCGGACAAAGGGTCATGGCGGGCGAAGGTCCTCCTTCGGGTACGTTAGGCCAGAATTATACAATCAATAGTGGTTTGGCTTATCCAGCGGTTTACATGGCCAAGGTGATTGGATTTGTGTTTCATTTATCCTCGGCTGACTCGTTGGCATGGGTATTCAAATTCCTTCCTGTTACGGTCGGGGTGATAAGCATCGTGGTACTCTACCTATTCCTGGCTAGAATCTTGAATAATAGAGTAGCCTTTTTTACGGCCCTGACCTGGGCTCTACTCTCGACTGGCGTGTTTTTAGGGGCCGCAGGTAACCTCGATCGCGATGGGCTCAGTGTGCTGCTGCTAATGGTGGGAGCAATGTTATTCTATCTTTCCGGGTCTTGGAAGTTCAACATGGGCAAAAGAAACGTAGGATGGCTGATCTTAGGATTCTCGGTGTTACTGATACAGGTATTGCTATCCCTCGAGTGGGGATTCCAGGGCGCTGTGGTCATGTTCGCCATAATACTCGTATATACTGTGCTCAAAGTATTGTTCGAATATTCTTCTCTTCTGGGAAAAGAACCAAATGTGATGCGGCGTATAGTTATGGTATCAAGAAGGCCGGAATTGTGGGCTCTTCTCCTGGTCGCTGCCTTCAATATGGTAGCCGTGGGCTTTTACTATCGTCAACACACGGAACTATTATCGATCGTTACACTGCTTTTACAGGGGCGCGCCGGTGCTGCCGAGGAGCAGGGCTTATCGTTCCGGAATTTGCTTGGTTTTCAGTTTTTCCTGGTGCCGATAGGCCTGGGCATTTATCTGGCTTGGAAACGAGGAAATGACGCAATGGTGCTTTTCGCAGGTTGGTTTGTGTCCTTTTTTATTATGAGTCTTTTCGCTTCTCGAATGATTATTCTCGCCTTGCCTGCCGCTTGTGTAGTTTCCGGGATAGGGCTGGCGTCCTTGTGGGGCATTATGCCTAGTAGGGCATACCGGGACATATGGAAGCAACTTGGTGTCCTAGTCCTGCTAGTTCTGCTGGTTGTGTTTTCATCAGTAAGCGCTGCATATGTAAATCGCACCAATTATATATTGGCTGCGGATAAAAACTGGCAGGAGGCACTAGCTTACCTCAGGGCGAACACTCCTGAGAATGCTGTCATAATGAGCCAGTGGGGCCATGGCTACTGGATTCTCGACGTCGCCCAGAGAGAGCCGTTTGTTGATAACGGCTACTACGGCTACACTGACGCCAAGCTACAGGATGTGGGGCTTGCCTACTCCACCACGGATCCCTCGGAGGCGGCGGCGATCATGGCAAAGTGTGGAACTGGGTATTTGGTTTTTGGGAAGCAAGACCTGAATTTAGCAAGTACGATTTTGGAGTGGTCTGGATCCAACAGCAAGGAGAGCAAATTCACTGATGACTCTCTTATTGTCCGCAGCCTAGATGGAGACTTCTTGTCCGGAGACGGTTTGGAGCTGGTCTTCAAGAACAATGAGGTAGTTATTCTGGCGGCTGCTCAACCTGGGCAAACCTAGAGTTGGCGCAGATTGATTTTGCTTTGTCTGTGTCATATCTATTATAATTTTTATGCTATAATTGAATTTTGGTTCTTTGAAAGCGAAAGGGGATAAAATGCTAGAGGACGGAGAAAAAGGTTCGGGCGAGCGGGGGGTCAGATACGTCTGGGACCCACAGAAGCTAGCCTGGGTAGAGGCAGCCGGAGCCCCTCCCAAAGAAGTGGTTGTTGAGCCTTGGAAGGAACCTGAAGTGGAACAAATCACCCCGGAGGAGGTTCCCGGGGAAAATGTCCAGGCGGAGGTGTTGGCGGGTGAATCCGTACCGGAGTACAAAGGGATGTTAATCAGAGTGGGCGGGGCCATTATCGATTTCATAATCCTTCTAGTGGCGGGCATCATAGTTGGCTGGATAGCAAAACAGTTTGTGGACAGCCTTCCGTTCTGGTCAACACTTGTCTACAGTCTGTTGTATTTTGTGGGATTCTGGTCCTGGCGTGGCCAGACGCCTGGAAAGATGCTGATAGGTGCTAAAGTCGTCAGACGCGATGGTTCGACTATAGGGCTGGGATGGTCTTTACTGCGCTATCTAGTGTACTTGGTGCCGTTCTTTGGGCCGATAGTTGTACTTGCCGCCCTTGTTAGCGGCTGGTTTGTTTTTATGCTGCCGCTAGTAACTCTGGTGGTCATGGCGTTAACTCGTGAGAAGCGGGGGATACACGACTTTGTCGCTGGCACCGTTGTCATCAATACTCGGGGTAATGTTACGGAACCGGTGAGTGTGCGAAGTGCTGAGTTCGACCAACCTGACAAGGATAACCCCGACACGCCGGAGACGAGTTAGACTGCTGGGATCACCTGCTTATGGCCATTTCCCTCATTCCCTGAGGTGACGACCGTATGCGTGTGGCGATGTACTATAGCAACATGGATGTTAGGCTAGAAGAGATGCCAGTCCCTCGGGTCGGCCCCGGCGAGCTTCTGATGCGAGTGGAGGCCAGCGGCATCTGCGGCAGCGACGTCATGGAGTGGTACCGCATCCATAAGGTGCCCCTGGTGCTGGGGCACGAGGTGTCCGGCGTAGTTGCTGAGGTAGGGGAGGGAGTAAGCCGCTTTAAGATGGGAGACCGTATCATTGCAGCTCACCACGTTCCCTGCAACACTTGTCATTATTGCCTCAGCGGAAACCACACTGTCTGCGACACTCTGCGCAAGACGAATTTCTATCCGGGCGGGTTCGCCGAGTTCATTCGTCTGCCGTCCATAAATGTTGAGCGGGGAACTTTCACTCTGCCTGACACTGTTTCCTTTGAAGAAGCTACCTTCGTGGAGCCGGTAGCCTGCGTGCTGCGCGGTCTGAGAAAAGCGGGCTTGAAACCAGGCTGCAGCGTACTTGTTATCGGCAGCGGCATCGCAGGGCTGCTGTATGTTCACCTGGCCCGTGCTCTGGGAGCAGGGCGCGTTATAGCGATAGACGTTGTCGAACACAGGCTAGAAGTTGCACGTAAACTCGGTGCCGATGCAGCTCTACATGCTGAAGAGGATGTGCTGGCTTTTCTGCGAAAGGTCAACGATGGCCGTCTGGTGGACGTGGTGATAATATGCACCGGGGCCGAGTCTGCCGTTGCGCAGGCTCTCAGATCCGTGGAGCGACATGGCACCGTCTTATTCTTTGCACCTACTGGCCCGGGGCTGAAATTTTCTTTATCCATTAATGACGTTTTTTGGCGTAATGATGTGACCCTGACAACATCTTATGCCGGCAGCCCGGCAGACCACGCAGTAGCGCTGGAAATGATACTTACTGGCACCCTGCACGTGAAAGAGATGATTACACACCGGCTGAGCTTGGCGGAGACTGGCCTGGGATTCCGTATGGTCACATACCCACAAGAATATAATTCCATAAAAGTTATCATTCAGCCTCAACGATAGCTTGCAGCACAAATGAAAATCCCCCAGAATGGGGTGATTTTCGCATTGTTAAAGTTATAAATAGAGCGAGCCCTGAATAGAAATAGCTATTACTTAGGAGGGCTCTCACATAATTTCTAGTCAGATGACGGCAGAGGCTTGGGTTGCTGTGCGGTCATTGGCTTCCCGCAACACTCCGCTTCCCCTTCGCCTGCTTTGGTGATAAGTACCTCAGTATTGCAAACCTCGCAGCGGAACCTTCTTCCTAAAAGATTCGGCATTTTATTTAAAACTCCCTTCTTGCTTCAATGTTTGCTCGAACGTTTGTCTAGGTCTTTTTCTCCATGGGCTGCTTGCAGCAGAAGAGCTTGCCGGTACCAGCTCGGGTGACAATGAGCTCGGTGCCGCATTTGGCGCAGCGATATCTCTTGCCCATCTCGTTAGCCATACGTGCACCACCTTTCGAGATAATATTGTCAGGGTTATTATAGTTTTGCTCTGCCGGGTTGTCAACTTGCGGGAAGCTTGCCACTACGGCTGCCTCCTCAGTCTTCGTGCTGACGTTCACAGTCGTCAGGGCTTTTCTTTTTTTGCTGAGGGATCACACCACCTGAAACGGAGCTCTGCTTATGACTTGAGCCGTCGGCACGTGCAGAGCTTTCTCGCTCGACCACGGTCCTGTCGCCCTTCTTCCCTGTACCGGCTGCTCTGCCAGTTTTCGCGGGATGGCTGTTGACCGGTCGAGGGAGGCCTCTTTTCAGGAATGACATAGAAGGCATCTTCAAAATACCCCAGCCAGTCACACGATATTGTAGTATTATGCTGATGATATAGGAGGTTAGCCAGTAAAGAGAAAGCACACTGGGAAGTGTAAACGCGAAGAAGCCAAAAAGTGGGGGCAGCCCCCACAGCATCACAAGTTTCATGAACCCCTGCCGAGCGGCAGCAGTGGGCGTCTGAGCCATCCTCCCCAGCATCCATACGCTTCCGGCGACCAGCAACGCCATGACAAGATTACCTTGCGTCAAATCCAGCCACAAGAAATGATGGTTTATGGGCACCGCCTGTTGCAGAACCATTGGGGAATAGAGTTGTTTGGCTAAACCAAATAGGTTTTCAGGGGTATAAGCTAGAGCCTGCACACCAGACTGATAAAGAGCGATCCAGATGGGCACCTGGCTCAGTATAGAAAAGGCACAGCCAACCGGTTTGACGCCAGCTTCCCTGTAGAGCCTCATGGTCTCTTGACCGAGCCTGGCTCGGTCCTGGGCATACTTATTTTGCATCTCTTTTAACTCGGTCTGTATCAGCTGCATCGCTTTGCTGGACCGCAACTGCCTCATGGTGAGAGGAAACATGAGAAGTCGAATAACTACAGTCAAAACTAAAATAGCGATGCCGAAACTGCCCAGAAGATAGTGGGAAACAAGGACCAAGAAGTTTAACATGGGCCGCAGAAGAATCGTATTCCAGATGCTGGTTATGGAAATGACACCGGCAATGAGGAGGGAAATCAGCGTTACTACAAGCAGCAAGATGACCAATATGCGTATATTCAGAGTCCTCGCGGGCCTTGCTTCAGCCATAACGTCTATCTCACTTATCCAGTGTTATGCCCCAGATTTCGCGGCCGGATTTGCCATCCAACGCATATAGTCTGTCGTCCTCGCTATCTATGTAAACTGTGGAGCCAGCAACACAAAGATGAGAGAGAACCTTAGCCCTAATCCAGGATGATTCCCACTGCTGTTCCCCGGTTTTCAAGTCAAGGCCGTAAATCTTGCCGTCTTCGGCGGCCACAACTAGCACCCCGCCAGCGATCACGGGTGATGACTTCACCGCAGCGCCGGCCTTAAACGGCTTGGCCCATGCCAGCGATCCGTTCAAAGCATCTAGTGCATACACATTATGATCGAGAGAGCCGGCATAAATGGTGCCGCCATCATAAGCAGCTTCGGACCAGAACCAGCCGCCCGATCCAGTGAATGTCCACTTCAGCGTGCCGGTGTCTGCATTTAAAGCGTAGAATTTTCTATCGAACGAGCCAAAATAGACTACTCCTTCGACAACTAGTGGCGTAGACACGATAGCTCCACCAGCCTCAAACGCCCATTTCTTCGTTCCGTCAGAGGTATTCAGAGCATATAGGTTGTGGTCGAGACAACCAAAGTAGGTCACTCCATCAACCACCGTGGGCGTGGACCAGACCTCATTCTTGGCGTTAAATTCCCATTTGAGAGATCCGTTGCCAGCATCGAGCGCAATAAGCCTTCCGTCAGAGGAGCCGACAAAAACGGTGTCATCGACAACAGTCAACCCGCTCGCGATAACGCTCCTAATGTCGTGACTCCAGACTTCCATCCCCTCTGCGGCATCAATAGCATACATCATCCCTGCGTAATAGCCGATGTAAATTGTACCGTTAGCCACCGCAGGCGCACCGTAGAAATATCCCGCGCTGAACTGTCCCGTGGTCGCTCCACTACAACCCAAAAACGACCTTGTTGCGTTCCCTGTCGATATGTTCCCCGGTCCTGACCTCGCGCCTGGTGTGTTCCCCGTTCGAGTCTCGGGTGGCCACTCCCATTTTGTAGTGCCACGGGCAGCGTTTAGAGCGAGAACCCTACCAGCCATAGTGCCCACATAAAGCGTGTCCCCAGATATCTGAGTTGCGGGCCAGCCTCGGGGACCGATACCAATACACCCTGCGAGGGCTAAAGTCCCAAGGAGAACAACCGCGAGAAGGGTTTTTATGAAGCTAGTTCGTCTGGCGTTAAACATCGAAAAAACCGTTATCAGATGAGCAGTAGCGAGATCAAGACACAGGGTCTAAACCACTATTGGCCCGAGGATTAGGGCGGTAAACGCGCTGCGCAATTGCGCAACTTCTGGTCTCCCCGTAGCTATATGGGGAACAAGATAGCCCGTAAAAGCATGAATGAGGCCTAATAGGAGAGATATCAATCTTACAAGAACATAATAATCCTAAGGCAAACCCTGTCATAGACCTGCACTTCCTGTTCCCTTTGCTCTATCCTTTCTGCCAAAATTCTTGTTGGGCGCGCCACCCCTGTGCTAATGCTTCTGATTCGCGAAATGCCTGCTGTGGCTGACTAACTGTGTCCAATGAACATCGCATCCCGTACCATTTTCGTCGCCTTCACCGTTATCACCCTGTACCACAACCTCTTCACACGCTTAAGTGCTGCTGCCTTACCCAATCGTTTACCACAGTGACAAAGCCGTAACCGGTTCGCACCGACACCTTAGAGCAGTATACTATGCACGACGAAATCGTTTGCCCCAGTCCCGGCACGCTTCTAAACGGCTGCTAATCGAGAACTGTTTCCAAGACGCTCCATTTAACCCATTGCGCCATTGCAGCAAGCCCGTAGCGATCCTTGAGCAGTCTTCATCTCAAAACTGTCAGCGCCGTGAGCGGCCACACGCAAAAGAAAACGATGTTTGCCTTTTCTATATAACTTCTTCGGTTGATAAGCTTGTTCTGGCATCGCACTTCTACAGTACTCTACGGTACTCGAAGTACTTTATTGTACTCTATGCCTTTCTCCGGTGTCAATTTGCACTGGACCGAACGGAGTGGTACAAGTGTTTGACTTAGCAGCTTGAACGATGCCTGCTTGTTCATCTATTAGGTGTTAGGATCAGCCCAGCCCGAGGGCTCTAATGTGCATTCACAGGATAGTATTAAGAATTTTGGCGCAGTTTGGTCAGAGTTAAAGAAAAGGAGGTCAATCTAGATTGACCTCCTTTTCTGATTCGGTACAGTAGGTTCGGAATGTTATCTAAATGTTATGGACTTATGGAGGAACTCACCAGGCCCTCCATAATCTGATCTAACATTTGGGATCCGTAAAGTATAACGTGTTTCCAGGCTTAATAGCTACCTTGCGGCTTGTGTACGCTCCGCCTGGTACAAGGCTGCTCCTTTAACCCCCCGGCAAAGGCACTGTATTAGTAACCGACGTTATGTTCAGCACCGCCTGGAGCATCCAGTCGAGTGCCATTACCCCGTATACTGTCAAGTCTGCCAAATGACCTGTTAGATAAAGGCCCTTGCTAGTCAATGCGAGTGAACCCTGGGTCAAGACTGATTCGTAGTCTGATGTGATCGTAATTGAGCTAGCCGTGCCGGATACAAAATGGGATAGGATCCCTTGCAAAAGGGTGATGAATTCCTGGGTCAGCTGGACTAGAGTCATCTAATGTCACCTCCTTTCTATCTGCGGCTCATTTCCCCCTTGTGGTGGAAATTAACCTCGTTGTTTGTGGTTACAGTAGCGTAATATCACCACGATTATGCCTTTAGCGGGTATGACACAACAATCCCATATACGTACCTATTCAGGAGGTACTTTATGACTATCCTGAACGGAGTATGCGGATAGATGTGGGGTCGTCGGAGATGTATTGGGCATGGGGTGTCTTCGACTCAAGCTAGGAATGAGGTGTCTCAGGCCAGCATAGAAAGGGAGGTTCGGCTCT
>Ga0315281_10013733_pt1 | contig 10947 bp, 10 predicted proteins | sample YL17G07_0_MG_FD_204540 | JGI IMG/M metagenome (GOLD analysis project Ga0315281, IMG submission 204540) | Sediment microbial communities from Yellowstone Lake, YNP, Wyoming, USA - YL17G07_0 | ecosystem: Environmental > Aquatic > Freshwater > Lake > Sediment | place: USA: Wyoming | collected... | reverse complement strand
GGGCACACCAGTGACGCTGGCAAAGGCGGGGTTCACGGACGAGAAGCGGTAGTTGCCATCGGGCTCGACGGACAGGTAGAAGATGACATCACCGACCGTGGAATAAATGGAGGTAAGGCGCTGTTCGTCTTCGTGCAAGGCTTCCTCGGCATGCTTGCGTTCGGTGATATCCACCAGGGCAGACATGAAGTACAAAGGCTTGCCAGCAGGGTCACGGCGCAGGGAGGAGTTTAAATCCACCCAGACGATGGAACCATCTTTCTTCAGGAAGCGCTTGGTAAAACGGGCGGTATTCTTTGCGCCCGACTGCAGGGCGTCCATCTCGCGGCGGGTCAGCTCAATGTCGTCGGGGTGGGTGATCTCCTGCCAGGATTTATGCTGCAGGTCTTCGATGGAATAACCAAGCACGTTGCTGAATGCCCGGTTAACATGGATCTCCCCGGCGGCATAAGTAATCGATTTACCGATGGAGGAATTCTCGAAGACGTATTTGAATTTATCTTCGCTCTCGCGCAGGTCGACCTCAACCTGCTCGCGCTCGATGACCACGGAGGCCAGCAGGATGGAGGGGATGGCAGACAGGGCTATATAGACCTGGACGACGAGAATGGTTTCCAGGCTGGAAGAAAAGCCAAATTGAGTAAAGGCTCCTGCAAGCGCCTGCTTGAGGATGACGGCAGCCAGGATGCCAGAGGTAGCGACGGCTCCAAAAACACCGAAACGAAGGGCAGCCCAGATCAGGAATGGGAAAATGTATAAATTCAACAGGAAGATGAATGCAGTGTTGTCGAGGAAATGCGAAATGGCGTAGTTGCTCAGAAAGGCTGTCAGGAGCAGCAGGAGCGCTCCTTCGGCATAATGCAGTTTTTTTACATCCACGAAGCGGGTGCGGATCTCAAAGGCAAGGCTCATGACCAGTGGAGTGACCAACAGGGAGCCGACACCGTCGGAAGACCACCACCACAGCCAGGAGGTCCAGAAGGGGGCTTTCAGGAATGTCCATGCAGCCAGTGCTGCCACGATCGACATGAGCGCATTGCTTAACAATACGCACAGGAGCAGGAAAGCGATGACCTGCCTTATCTTGCGGAAGTTGGGTATGCCGGGAGCAAAACGGCGCAAGAGCCAGGCGCCGAGAAGGGCATCGCCGGTGAGGGCGGCAGCATAGGCAAGGCTAACAATGGGTGGAGTGGCGGCGAGGAGCTCGGCGAGCAGGTCGGTGAGGAACAGGACGGTAGCCAGCCAGGGGAGCAGTCTCCGGCGGGTGAGCAGGACGGCGGAGAGGAAGATCCCGGCCGGAGGCCAGATGGCTGCAATCCCGACGGGCTTGATCAGGAAGGACAGGCTGAAGCGGGCAACCAGGAAATATACCAGGGCAACAGCACCGATCCACAGGGCGGCGTGCCAGCGAGGGGGGGAGATGGGGATTTCTTGTTTTTCCATTCGTTTCTCCGCGGACAGGTATATTATATCCAGAGAATGGGAGGATGAGGAGACTCATGCATGATCGACGACTCACCCTGGCGACTCACGTCGCCTAACTGGCCGACAGCGACTTGTCCCCTACGCTTCGCTCCGGGGATGGTTCCCAATGGTCGCCTCGGCCTTGCGACGACTAGCCCCTTACACTTCGCGTCGGGAAAGAACCCCCTCCGACCCTCCGGGTCACCTCCCCCAAATGATTTTCATTTGGGGGAGGACGGGTGGGGGTTTTGGACCGATGGGTACGCATCATCGATTGTCGACAACTCGCCCTGGACCAAACGCCGCGGGTGAAGGGGTTCACTCGCGGCGCTCAGAGGTGGAACAATGGCAGGGAGCCAGGTCAGAAATGTGGTCTTTTTTTCCGGAGGACCGGCTCCCTGATGGAAATTAGTGGTTCAAGCTCAGGTCGAGCGTGAAGTCAGAGGGGTCCTGATCGGTCCAGGTCAGGTCGTCGGCGAAGTTGATGGGGTAACCTTCGATGTACATGACGAAGGTATAGCCGACATTCCGGGATAGTTTATCGGGCAGGGCGTAGTAGCCGTTCGAATCGCTCTTGGCGTAGGAATAGAGGTCGGATTCGAGGTAACCACCCGCCTTCCATTCGCTGAAGTTCATGCCGGGCTTGAGCACATAGACTTCGGCACCTGCGATGGGATTGCCGCTATCGGCATCCTTGATGCGCCCGGAGACGCTGATCTCGCCCTGACCGGAGGGCTGAACCTGACCTCCACCACCGCCACCGACGACGACATCAGACTGGGTGAGCAGGTCGAGGTTGTCACCGGCATACAGTTCGAGGTGGTAGTCCCCTTCGGGCATACCATCCTGGCTGTTGTAGAGGCAGGTGAAGGTGTTGCCGTGGTCGCCCAGGTTCCAGGCATACTGGCTGCTGTAGATCACTTCGCCATCCACCTTCCATTCTTCAGCCCAGGGTTCGCCGTCGGTCATGCCATTGAAACTGAAGGCGGCTGCCATGGCAGTGGTACCGGAGGGGTAGGAATTGAGCGGGTCGCCGAGGCTGCAATCGGTGGTGGCAGAGTACCAGGATACATCACCGAAGGATTCGCTGCCGGTGCCATGAGAGGTGGGCTGATCTGGACCAGCGTAGGGGCTGACATAGGCCTGACCCACCTGGGCGGCCTGGATGAGGGGCAGGGCCAGGTTGACGGGGCGCAAGCCATTGATGAACCCGCCGATGGGGATGCAGGTATCCTGCGAGTCGAGCCGACCGTCGCCGTTGGTATCCTGTACCACGCGGCAGTCGGTAATATTCCCTTCAGCGCCGGAGGAGGCGATGGTGGGTACGCCGATGATGGTTCCGGCGTCATTGGCAGCCAGTCCGCCTGAGTTGCCACCTGCGATGGTGGCGTCTGTCTTGATCCAGGCGCGGTCGCCGACGGCATCTTCCGCGGTGAAGCCGGAGACGGAGCCATCGGTGAAGGTGATGGTCTCTCCGCCGATACCGGGGAAACCAAAGATACTGATGTGATCGCCAATATGCAGATCATCGGAATTGCCCAGGGGGACATAGGGCAGGTGGAGGGAAGCGGGGTTGACATCGGCGCCGTCCATGGTGGTGGTGATCTGGATGACTGCCAGGTCGAGGTAACCGTCAACGGCCTTCACCTTGGCAAAATACTGGAAAACGGGCGGCTGGTCTTCCTGATCCATCAAGCCGATGGCGAGGGCGTCAGGTTCATAATCGGGCTCACCCTGGGCAGCGGGGCTGGCGACATGGGCATTGGTGAGGATCAAGCCGTTGGGGCTGATGATGGTGCCGGAGCCTGAATAAATGGGGGTGAGCTGCCCATTCTTGGTCTGCAGACCATAGATCTGGACGGTGGCTGAGATCAGGTCGGAACGGGAAAGGGTCACCGGACCGGTGTTCTGTGATTCAGGGGTGGGCTGGGTCTGGGGGACGGCGGTGGGGGGCGTCTTGACACCGTTCTGACCGATACAGGCAAGGGTGACCAGCGCCAGAACGGCGAGGGCACCCAGGATGCGAAATTTCGAATGGAGTTTCATGGTCATCTCCTTTAGAACTTCAAGGTGCGAAGGAATTGCAGGAAGCGACCCAGATCGGATGCGTACGCGCTTTCATCCGCCCAGAAGGTGGCGACAACTGCATGACCGTCGGCCATAAAGATGTAGTCCAGCCCGCGCACCACGTTGGGGATGTCGTTGTGGGTTAGGTTGGGATTGGATTCGACGAAGACGTAGGTGAGTTCGTAGGCAGGCTGACCGTAGACGGTGACCTGTTTCTGGTCGAGGACACGGAAGGCGGTGAGGTCCTGACCGCGCTGCAGGGTGAGCAGGCTGACGACCTGGCCGACGACGGCGTCGGAGGCGACAGGGATGTCCTGGAGGACGTAGGTGGTGCCAAACCCGCTGGAGAGCAGGTCGGTCACATGCAGGACCTCCGTCCCTTTCACGCTGGTCTTCATCCAGCCGAGGGGTGTCTGGGCGGTGATGCCGGAGGTTTCAAAGGGGACGCTGCGGTTCTCGACCCCGGATCGGACCAGACCACCAACGATCAATGCCAGCACGGTGAGCAGGATGACTGCCCAATCGGCGAGGAGGGCGCTGTTAATTTTCCTGGAAGGTAAAGCAGATGTTGTCATTTCCTACTCCTATTTCCCAGCCAGCGCTGAACGAATATTGCGGCGAACCAGCCAGAGGATGAGACCCATGGTGACCACGGCAACGACAGCGGCGAGGATGAGACCCAACCAGGGGTTGACAGAGGATGCACCGGAGAGGCTGATGCCAGACTGGACGATGCGTCCGCGCAACCAGTTGAAGAGTCCGTTGGCAACGGCAGCCAGGGCAAGGCCACCAGGCAGCCACCACCAGGGTTTCTGTTCAAACTTGGCACGCCCGAGGAAGTAACCGGTGATTCCGGCGAAAGAAGCCTGGGCGAGGGCGACCACCACCATGCGGATGACGCTGGAACCCAGGGCGACACCGCCATTGGCGATGACGAACTGGATGTTGAGAACGGTGGCGTAACCGAGCCCGGCAGCGGTGGCGTAAATGACGCCGTCGGTGGCTTCGTCAAACTCAGCGGATGAGAAGACGCTGTAGCGAACGGCGGCATACTTGAGGAATTCCTGGACGAAGCCTACGACCAGGATGCTGCCCAGGATGGTGGTGAGGGTGTCTGAGAAGATCCAGTGCGAGACCCGGAAGAGGTTATCGACCAGCGGGATGCCTACGGCGGAGGCGAGCAAGGCGCCGAGCAGGAAAACGCCGAAGATATAACCCTTGGGTTCGGGCTCGAGGCGGTCCTGGAGGTAGAAGAACACCATCCAGATGAAGGCAGGCACGAGGGCGAGCACCACGCCGGCTAGGATGAGGTTGATGCCGGTGAGGGCGGGGTGAAGGAGCAGATCGAGTAAGTAGATGATGGCAACGAAGACAACCAGTCCAATCACCAGCAGGATCGAACTCTTCCAGGCATGCGGGCGTTCGCGGGCAGCCAGGCGGGCGTGTTTGTCGCAGAACCAGCGCTTGCCGATCATACTGGTGCCTGGGTCTGCGCAGACGCAACAAACTTGATCAGGCATGGGTATTCCTCCTTTAGGGGATTATGAAGAAATCGCACAACATTTATCTGAATTATATCTTAATCGAGGGAAATGTGGGAGAGGGAGGGGACTCTTGCGGCGCCGATCTGACCTGGAAGACGGATAACTATAATGGCATCTTCGGCGATGCTTCCAATGACAGCATCGTGCTGATGAGTGATGCATCCGGGAAGATCGGTTTCTTCGGCGCCACGGCGCTTGCCCGTCATACTCACATTGCGGATGCGTCCGACGCCGCCACCGTGATCACTGTCTGCAACCATATCCTTTCCGTGCTGGAAGAATATGGGCTTCTCGCATCTGCATAAGGAGGCAGTATGAAGATCAAGATCGATCAACCCATAAAGAATTTCGATGGTTCAACCATTGAAATGCCAGGACCTGACAAAATTCCGTTCACTTTCCGTAAGGTGATCGAGAATGATATTAATTCACAGGTCGATACCGCACCTTTGACTTCCGAAAAGAAGTTATATGCCTTCCAGATCGGCATAAGGCTTTTCAGCAAGCGTCTGCCGGAATATGATCTGACTGTTGACCAGGTGCAGTTCATCAAGGAGCGCATCGGTCTGTTCTATGGACCGGTCATCTACGGTCGCTTCCTTGAATTGATCGGGGACGAGACCCTATCCGTGATCCAATAACTGTCACGGGGATGAGACGCGCTCCAAAGCCGCCTGCCTGCCCTCGTAGAGGCGCAGGAAGACCACTCCACCCAGGATCAGCAGGCTGCCGGCGACCTGGATCCAGCCCAGGCGCTCGCCGAGCAGGAACCAGGCGCTCACGGCGGTGAACACCGGTTCAAGGGTGGCAACCAGGTTGGCAACACTGGAAGGCAGGAGGGTGAGGCTGAGGTTGTAGAGACCGAAACCCACCACGGTGGGACCGGCAGCCAGCAGGAACAATATCCCCCAACCGGTCCAATGGGAGCCAAGGAACAGGAAGTCATGCAGGCTGGAGACCGCGCCGGGGATCCTTCCGCCGGAGAGCAGGTTGAAAGCAAGCAGGAAGAGGGAAGCAAAGCCAAATGTGTAGAGGATGGAGGTCCATGGGTTGAGGCCGCGTTGGGAAGCAGAGCGCCCCATCAGCGTATAAGCGGCATAACCGAGCCCGGTGAGGACCCCGGTGAGGATGCCAGCCAGGGAGAGAGATGGGGAAGAGGAGGCGAAGGCTCCGGAGACCAGCGCGCAGCCCGCCAGGCAGAGAGCCACCGCCAGCAGTTTGCCCCAGCCGAGGGATTCCCTGAGCAGCCACCAGCCCAGCAGGGCAGTGAAACCAGCCGAGCAATACGCCAGCAGGGTGGCGACCGCCGCCCCGTTCAACGAAACCGAGAGGGTCCAGAAGGAGTTGAATACCGCCAGTACCAGCCCGTAGAGGAGGAGATAAGGCAGGTGGCGGCGGTCCACCCGCAGGAGCGAGGGGCGAATTAGCGCCAGGGAGGGCAGCAGGGTGACGACGACAAACAGATCGCGCCAGAAGGCGAGCAGCAGGGCGGGGATCTGATAGGTGACCGTGAGATAGCGGATGAGAATGGCGGTGGTGGAGAGTACAGCCGCGCTCACGAGCGCGATCGAGTAGCCGCGGGTGAGCTGGGCACGAGCGGGAAGGAGGCGGGCGGGATGGGTCATACCATCCCCAGCGGCTCGTTCTTTTCCAGCCGGGCTACGGCTGCCAGCAAGCGCCGCTGGCGGGTCTCTTCTTTTTTGGCATCCGAGATCCAGGCTATGTACTGCCTGCGATGGGAGGGCGGCAGGGCGTTAAAATTCTGCCAGGCAAGCGGGTGCAGGGCAAGGGCTGCTGCCAGCCAGTCTGGCAGGGGCAGGGGCGCGCGCAAGGGAGGGGCGGCAGAGGCCTCGGGCAGGGAGAAATCCACGCAGGCGAGACCGGAGGGTGCCATGCGACCCTGCGAGACCAGTTTCGCCACTATGCGCCTGTTCAGGGCAGACCATTTGCTGCCCGCCCGCCGGGGGGTGAACTTGCGGGCGTATTTCTCGTCATCGATCTTCTGGATGAGGCTGTCGATCCACCCGAAGCACAGGGCTTCTTCGAGCGATTCGGAGTAGCTTATCGAGGGCCTGCCGGAGTTCTTTTTGTAGTACACAAGCCAGGTCTCCGCGGCAGTGGCGTGATGCTGCTCGAGCCACCGGTGCCATTCGGCACGGCTGGCAGCAAAGGTGGTGTTCTTCATTTCCATGGCGCCCAGTATACAATGAAACAGGGGAGCGAGGGCGGGGATTTCTCCACCCCCGGAAGGAAGAACCGGCTGCCAGGCAGTATAATGTGCCAGTTCCCGGGATCGGGATGGCAGCATACTTATCCCGGCAGTCAACGGATCGTTCCAGGATCCATTGAAAAAGTGGAGCTGATGGAACGAACCCGTCTCGGCTTATGCAACCAAATCATTCTTTTTCTTAATCGTGGAGGCTTGTGATCCAGGCACTGATCTTCGACTTCGACGGCTTGATCCTCGACACGGAAACACCCGAGGTGCAGATCTGGCAGGAACTCTATGCCAGGGAGGGGCAGGAATTCCCGCTGGAGGAATGGGTGCGGACGGTGGTTGGCTCGGCGGTGGCAAACCTTGACCCGGTGCGCCGCCTGGAAAGCCTGACCGGGCGTAAGTACGACCACCAGGCCATCCACGAACAGGCCCACAAGAGGCGCCTCGAGAGGCAGAGCGTACTGCCCCCCCTGCCCGGGGTGGCTGACTATCTCGACACGGCCCTCAACCAGGGGCTGAGGCTGGCGATCGCATCCAGTTCCCCGCATGCCTGGGTGGACGGTTATCTGCAGCGGCTGGGGTTTTTCGACCATTTCGAGGCGATCATCTGCCGCGAGCAGGCGGCGCACATCAAGCCCGACCCGGAACTCTTCCTGAAGGCGCTGCATGCTCTCGGGGTGAAGGCGGAGCATGCGCTGGCCTTCGAAGATTCGCCCAACGGCATCACGGCCGCCAGGGTTGCTGGCCTGCAGGTGGTGGGCGTGGCGAACCCGGTGACCGCGCGGCTCGGACCGCTGGATGCGGACCTGAACCTGGCTTCGCTGGCAGACCTGGGTTTGCCGGACCTGCTGGCAAAATTCGGCGACGCGTTCCACATTCGGGCGGAAGAGCCGGGAGACCAGGGGGGCATCCGCGAGGTGGAGGCCCGTGCCTTCGGGCGGGAGCAGGAAGCGGACTTGGTGGACCTGGCACGCAGCCGCGGCAAGGTGACGCTTTCGCTGGTGGCGGTGCAGGAAGGGAGGGTCGCCGGGCACGTGCTGTTCACCCCGGTGAGCCTCGAACCGGCGAGGAAGGACGCTGGCGCAGCGAAAGGGCTGGGGATTGGTCCGATCGCGGTGCAGCCCGAACTGCAACGCACCGGCATCGGGGGCCGGCTGGTGCGGGCCGGGCTGGAGCAGGCAACCCGGGCGGGTTACGGGTTCGTGGTGCTGCTGGGAGACCCGCGCTATTATTTCCGCTTCGGCTTTGTGCCCGGGCGGAACTTTGGGCTGACGAGTTATTACGGAAACGGGGATGAATTCCAGGTGAAGGAGTTGGTCAAGGACACACTTGGAAAACAGGGCGGGCGGGTTGACTATATCCCGGAGTTTGCTGAAACCGTGGGGTGAGAGGGAGGGTATAGACTCACTCCGGTGAGAACCGGAACTGTTGCGAATGCCGCCATAACCAAACGTATTGAAATCTCTTCCATAAATCCTTACAATGGAATATGCTGTCGATTCCTGAACTACCTCGCCTAAGGCGACGGCGAGAGCAGGCCTTTCCAGAGCGCCAGAGGAAGAAGCGGACATGAACAGGTTGCTCCCGTGCGTACTGATCGCGATGATGGTTCTGGCAGGCTGCCAGCCAGGTGCTGCCACGGGAACGGCAGCGGCCAGCCAAAATGAGGCGGGTACAATCCCAGGCAATGCCCCTTCCGGGGGAAACGGCAGCACCGAAGGGGATGGCAACGCCCTTCCACCCGATCCACAGGAGGTGACCTTCCAGGCAGCAGACGGGCAGAGGCTGAGCGGGTATTATTACCCGGCTGCGGTCAACCCAGCGCCGCTGGTGATGCTCATGCACTGGGCGGGGGGCGACAAGGGCGACTGGTACGAGGTGGCTCCCTGGCTTCAGAACCGCGGCCTGCACAACCCGTTCCCCAACCCCGGCACGGACGCCTGGTGGGATCCGACATGGTTCCCGGCGTTACCCGCGAATGTCTCCTACGGTGTGTTCATCTTTTCGCTGCGGGTGTGCAACCCCTCCCCGGAGGGCTGCACGGGCTGGACGCCGGCAGAGTGGCTGCTGGACGTCAGGGCGGCGATGACCACGGCTGCCGCGCTGGAGGGGGTGGACGGCAGGCGGATCATCACGGTGGGCTCGAGCGTGGGCGCGGACGGCGCGCCCGACGGCTGCGCCTGGTTGAACGAACAGCAGCCCGGCTCCTGCCAGGGTGCATTATCGCTCTCGCCCGGCAGCTACCTCGAGCTTCCCTATCCGCAGGTGGTCGAGACGCTCGGACGCAGCCAGCCACCCGTGGCGGCATGGTGCCTGGCGGATGAGAACGAGTTCGGTATGTGCCAGGCGGCGGAGGACTCCGCCAACCCGGCCTACCGCGACCGGATGATACCTAGCGGTCAGCACGGGACGAGGCTGCTGCGGGAGGGTCTCGAGCCGCTGCCCATGCAGTTGATCCTCGATTTCCTGGCAGAAACGACCGGTCCATAGATGATATTTAAACGAGGGCAGGCAATCTCAACGCATGACACGGATGAAAACAGGAATCTCTTAATGAAAACCTATGCGCATTACGCTCTTCCGCTCGCCGTCCTGCTTACCCTCGTGTACGGGTGTTCAGCAGGAGTAAAGCCCGCCACACCTGCCACGCCGACCGCCCGGGCGGAGACGGTCACCCCCCTTGCCCCAACTCCGACCTCGGCACCGACAGAAATCCCTTCCGTAACCAGCACTGCCACCAGCACCGCAACTCCCCTGCCGCTCGAAGTCCGTTTTGCGGTCATCGGCGACTACGGGATGGATAACCAGGCTGAAGCGGACGTTGCCGCCCTGATCCAGGGCTGGCAGGTGGACCTGGTGATCACGACCGGTGACAACAATTATCCTTCCGGTGCGGCGGAGACCATCGACGCGAATATCGGGAAATACTTCCACAACTTCATCTCCCCGTACAATGGGACTTACGGCGCAGGGGCGGACCGGAACCGGTTCTTCCCCTCGCTCGGCAACCACGACTGGTACACCACCGGGGCGCAGCCTTACCTTGACTATTTCAGCCTGCCCGGCAATGAACGGTACTACGACTTCGTGGAGGGCCCGGTGCACTTCTATGCCATCGACAACGACGAGCACGAACCGGACGGGATCAATGCTGGCTCGATCCAGGCTGCCTGGCTCCAGCAGGGGCTGGCGGGTTCCAGCAGCGCATGGGATATCGTCTTCATGCACTACCCGCCGTATTCGTCCGGAGCACACGGGTCTACGCCCTGGGCGAAGTGGCCGTACGCGGCGTGGGGGGCGGATGCGCTGCTGGCGGGGCACGACCACCTGTATGAGCGCCTGCTGGTGGACGGCATCCCGTATTTCACGAACGGTTCGGGCGGAGGCGGCCTGTATGATTTTGACACCCCGCTGCCCGAAACCCGGTTCCGCTACAACGCCAATTTCGGTGCCATGCTGGTGACCGCCAGCGAGAGGGAGATGTTGTTCGAGTTCTACAGTCGGGAGGGGAATCTCAAGGATTTGTACCGGGTGACGAAGCCGTAGAGGCGTGAACCGGGCGTGCTGCGCGGTTCGGATTTTGAAGCAATTCACGCAAAGGAGGAGGTTCAAGATGGCAAAATTCGATGCTAAGAAGCAGTGGTGGTGGGTGGT
>Ga0315281_10013732_pt1 | contig 10948 bp, 16 predicted proteins | sample YL17G07_0_MG_FD_204540 | JGI IMG/M metagenome (GOLD analysis project Ga0315281, IMG submission 204540) | Sediment microbial communities from Yellowstone Lake, YNP, Wyoming, USA - YL17G07_0 | ecosystem: Environmental > Aquatic > Freshwater > Lake > Sediment | place: USA: Wyoming | collected... | reverse complement strand
GTTTGCAGCGTCACGCACGCCGATGAGAGTGGTACCCACCACAGCTGGCGGGGCCGAGTTGAACGGCAACGGATCCGCCGGTCAGTCTCCTCCCCAAGGGACTCCGATAACGCTGACAATACCCCCGGAGAAGAACCTGATGTTGGCCAAGCTCGGGGGCATGGCCAGAAAAATCTACGAGATCCTGTTGCAGAATCCCAACGGGCTCACGAAGGCACAGATAGGACTCATGTGCGGCTACAGCCCAAGGAGCGGGTCGTTCGGAAACTCCCTCAGCAAGCTCCGGACCATGGGGCTGATCAGGAGCGACGGAGATCTCCACAAGGTGGTGTAGAGGTCATGGCATCGAAAACCCACACAATCCTCAGGCGGAAGCCGAAAGGGCTGGGGGGTAAGGCCGGAACAGGGCAGAAAGGCGAAAAGGTACATGAAAACGCCTCTAGTTCCGCCCTACGGGGTCCGCCGCAAGAGGCGTCTGAGCGGATAAGAAATAGCGACTTGCGGTTGGAAGTGATAAGGGCGCTGGGCGGGAAATGTGCCCAGTGCGGAATCGAAGACCCGCGAATCCTCCAAATAGATCACATTCATGGCGGAGGCAGCAGAAGAGGGCTTCCTCCCTATCCCAAGATTCTGGAAAAGATAGACGAAGCGAAAACGCTCTACCAAGTTCTGTGTGCGAACTGCAATTTTCTCAAGAGGGTAGAGAACAAAGAAGTGAGAACAGAGTCCATCGAGGAATACCAAGAGCTGGGTTCGCTTGAGAGGGAGATTCAATCCTACGAGGTCCGTGTAGGAGTACCTGCCGGTCTGATGAGAGACATTGATCACATCGTGACATGGCTCGGGCTGTGGGCCAGTCGTAACGAGTTAGTGCGCCAAGCAATCTTGAGAACACGCGACAAGTACATTCGGGAAGCTAGGAGAGTCTCTGAGAAGAAGGAGGCCAAGCAAGAATGAATCCCAAGTACGGCAAGCTGGCAGCCATCGCATTGCTGGTTCTCTTCCTGACGAGTTCTGCGCTTGCCATTCTGCCGAAGCTAGTGAAGGCCGATTCCGGTCCTCCCAATCCCTTCGATGTGCGCGTGGAGTACTGCAAGGTTGTCTCTGAAGGCGGCTGGTTTGTGGTCTGCGTGTTCCATCCAACAAACATGACGGCGCTGGGTCTGAACCTGAGCAATCTGGTCTTGATTGATCGACTCGACCAAGTCGACAGGACATACTTCGTGGTGCAAGCGCCTCTCATCAACGGAACTGTGAAGTTTCTCTATCCCTGCGTTGTTGTGTCAAGGTTCAAGCGAGTCATTGATTCCTATGAAATCAAGCACGTATGGCTGGAGCTTCCAAACGGAACATGGGCTGTGGTGGAACTCTGTCTGCCAGTCTATTCGAATCAGACGGAGACCTCACGGATATGGTTAGATGTGCAAGTCGTGAAGTTTCCAATTCTTCGAGAGGAATTAGAACCGCATATAGACGCTCCTACTCCCTACCCTTACCCTTTCATGTGGGGCATGTGGGGATACTCAGTATCCCTCTGGATGTTCTTCTTCACAATTCATTCCTTCTTCTTCTGGCTCTCGGTAGTGATCGAGCTTTGCCTCTTGTACTTGTGGTGGAAGAAGGAACCCATCGAAGACCTGTGGCTCTCTTGGGTTTGCATCCTGCTTGTCTTCCTGCTGACAACGGAACCTACAGTTCGTCTATTCGGTGTTGACTTTCCGATCTACATCTCAATCTTCGTCGCACAGTTGCCGACCGTCATTCCGTACATCAACAGCAAGAGGTCAAAGCTGGAAGAGGTCAAGCAACCATGACACCTGACGATGGGACGCCTGACAGAAGTGCTGAACTCCGGCACACGAACGGCCCGATGGCTGTTGCTGCCAGCCAGATGAAGGCCACCATAATCGCTGATTCAGCTGAGGACATCGACGAAGAAATGGAGAAGCGGTTGGGGCCGAAGAGGTGCAGGAGCTGTGGGTAACAATATACGCGTTCATCACTTCATGAGCCTTTGCGCCACGGAAGAAGACTACGAAAGTCTCACGCTGGCCGAGGTTCGTTCTCGATTCGGCAGAAGAGTCCATGATGAACTGATCCAATGGGGTGAGACAATCGTTCCAAGTGGGAGATTGGTGCTCGACCTGAAGCTAGTCAAGCCCAAGCCAAGGTGACGCCTAAGTGAACAGCAGTCCCTCTCCGCCCGACCCTGAAATGCTGAGTGATAAAATGGGGTCGACTCAGCATTCTCCGAAGGCAGGGCCAACATCGAAGTCAGCTAAGTTCCGTGCCTTCATCCACGAAAAGCGCAACTGCCGAAACGCCCGTGAAGCGTGTTCTTGGGCGGGTTTGCCGTACAACAGGAAGAACGCCTGTCTGTTCTATGGGATTAGGTCGCTCCGGAAGAAGAAGCGGGAGAGAATGCTGAGGGGTACCCCATCGACCCCTTACGCCAGGAGGCCAGCCCCCCTTCACCACGTAGTCCTAGGAACCACGCTGCAGCCCGAGGAGGTCGCGGTCATTCAGGCCAAGGTCGACGCGTTCAGAAATCCCGACTCGAGGTCGTGGAGCAGATGGTACCGCAGCAGCAACAGGAACGGCCAGCTCGTCTTCACGAACAAGCGCCTCTTGGCGACCATGTGGCCGAGCACGGGGCTCTACCAGGCCCAGATCAAGGGCGATACGGATGAGGAGAGTGCGAGGCTTCAGGCGAAGGTCGCCCTCGTGGCCGGGGGGATCCAAGAGGAGCAGGCCAGAAAGATTGCGCAGTTCATGGAGTTCGCATCGGCGCACTTCGTGGTCACGGAGAGCTACCCTACCCCTCCGTTCGAGTACGGTGGGCTTGAGTCCGTCGGCGTGCCCCGTCTCTATTCGGACAAGTCCCACCTGTGCGTAGAGGGGGACCTCAAGACTCCGACTTGGGTCGAGGCCACGAGGGTGAGGTGGGAGAACTGGCAGCTCGAGGTAGAGAGGAGGGAGGCCAAGCGCGATCAGGAGCTGAGTCAGGTCTTGGCCATGATCGAGGCTCTGAGGGGGAGGTCGGACAGCAACAGCGCGGCGATAGATCACCTGGTCGGAATAGTCGGGTCCATGCTCTCGCCGAACCGTGAAGCCGGATCTCTCAGCGAGAAGCTGCCGGATCTTGGACCCCAGGGTGAGCAGGAGAAAGGCAGGCCAGGGTACTGGGGATGAGAGCATGAGCGAGAATCAGTTCACCTGTCGCCGCTGCGGATCCCCGGTTCACATAGACGATTTCGACTGGCGCGACTTCAATCTGTTCCACATCCAGAAGAAGAGACGCCTCTGTCACGACTGCATAGAGCAGGGTCAGGCGCTCTGCGTCTGCGGTCACGAGGCGGATGATCACAAGAATCGCACGGGTTACTGCAGGGCGATCAGGCTCAGGCCAGGGACGAATCTGCAGTACGGATGTGGGTGCTACCAGTTCCGCAAGATAGTCCAAGCTGCTCTACCAGAGGTGAGCTGACATGCAGGAGCAAGTCGTGCGTGAACCCAGGTTCAACCCGATGGATGTCCTCAGAAGGAACGGCGGTTGCATGCCGTTCTGGGATCTCGCGACGAAGCTCAGCCGATCCTCAGGAAGGCGGTTGGGTGATGTCTATGAGTTACTCATGCAGATGATCAGGAACCGTGAGCTCTGGATGACGGTGCTGAGAAAGAAGAAGTGCAACAGCAAGCTTCTCGTCAGGATCCTCCCGGAGTATGGTGCCACCTGGATCACAAGAGATAGAGAGACCGCGGTCCGATTCATCTTTAGGATAAGAGAGGAAGCGAGGGCTAGGATCTCAGCGAGCGAGCTCAGCCACATCCAGAAGGGAGGGCAGTGGCGCATCGCCAAGGATATCTGTGATTCGGTTCTGGTTGAGCAGCTTGGCGTAGATCTGATTGCCTCCGATCCAAGGAGAGGAGAAAAGGGATGATAAGTCCTGAAGAGTTGTGTCGCTATATACTCAAGGGTGGAGTACCTATGAAAACAGTGAGGGTCGTTGCTCATTTCGACTGCCTCGGTAGGAGCAGAAAAGGTCGAGTGAGATGAGGGTCGCCAGAGTCCTTGGGTTGTATCCTCCGAGCCGTGGTCGCGTCCAAGGCATCACCTGTTATGCTCAACCTGAGGACGGCGATAATCTGGAATCAATCTCCAGGAGATGATATGAAGTGACACTCAAGCAGTCGCTCGCGAGCAAAGCCATGTGGCGGAACTCAATCTTTAGACGGCATCGTTTGACCCGGTTGAAGTCCAAGGAATTCCAGAAGCAGAAGTCAGAGGCGATGAAAAGATATTGGGCTGATCCTGAATGGAGAACCAAGACTGTGGAAGCGACGATGAGGGCAACGGGAAAGCATCCCAACATGTCTGAGATGCAACTAGGGAGTACACTAGATCTAGCTGCGCCGAATGAATATCGATATGTAGGCAATGGATCCTTCACAATCGGTGGGAGGGTTCCAGACTTCATTCACCGGAAGAAGAAATGTCTGATTGAATTGTTCGGCACCTACTGGCATCGAGGAGAAGATCCATCAGGCCGGATAGACTACTTCAAGCGATATGGCTATGACACGCTGGTTGTTTGGGAATCAGAGCTGACTGATGTACGAAGGCTGTCCAAGAGGATTCAGGATTTCAATGGTTCTGGGAGACCAAGGTTTTCGGTGCTCATACCCACGGTGCCTAATCAAGACGGACTGAACCTCGATGAGATGATCAAGAAAGCCGAGATGATGCGTCGTGTCGGTTGCACTTGGCATGAAGTGGGTGGGGTTCTTGAAATAAACGAGAGTACCCTCAAGTCGAGGTGCTACAAGTGGCGGAAGGCGCAGGAAATCTCCTAGGGTTTGGGAGGAGCATACTCTTTTTTGCGTCAAAGAGTCCATAGTTCGTGACAATCTGTGGACATTCGGGATTAATACGAAGAAAGAAGCCCTGAAACCCCAGAAATCCACGCAACGGAATGCGTCGGCGATTCCTCAGAGCGACGCAAAAACGACGAGAGAGAAGGTGCATTAGTTAGTTTCTATTGAGTTAGAATACATGGTGCATCTCCCAACCCATCATCTTCATCCGCGCATAGCGACAACAACGTTATACTGAACCTCAGGCGCCCGCTACTCAGAGGACAGAGGGGGATGGCCGAGTGCACAGCGATTGCGCAGGTGGTATCCACGATTGCACATCGATTGCACACACTGGTCTTCGCCATGTCCGATGTGAACCTACTCCCTATTTGGACTTTCGCCTTGATCTTGGGAACAGTCATTGTCCTTGGTATCGCCTTCGTCCTGCTGATAGCCGTGCTCGCATGGGTCAGGGCTCGAGAGCCGACAATTGTTCCTCTGTCAGAGAGAGGGGACAGCGAAAGTGATAGATGAGACCACGGTGATCGCGGTGCTCGCGTTGGCAGCTGCAGGCTATGTAGGCTTGCGCTATGCCACCAAGGAGAGAGTTCGCACCCAGGCACAGTTGGTCAGGGTGAGGATGAGGGTTCTGCCCTACGGCGACATAGTGAGCGAGCTTGAGACGGCGGCACGACTGGAGGAGGAGAGACTCGAGAAGGCCTACGCCTCGGCTCCTCTCAGGTGGGCGCTGACCGGATCTTGGTACACCAATCTCTCTCCATTCACGCTTGGGTTCATTTCGTTCTTCGTCGATTGGTTCCTGATCCTTCTCTGTCCGACATTCTTCGAGGGCTACATCGCAGGCGCTCAGATGGTCCAAGCTGACTTTGTGCTTTGGGCTGTCCTGATGTGCGCATTCCCTGCACTCACGCTCGCCCGAACCGTGCAGCATGTGATCGGTTGGTTCCTACTTAGGAGAAAGTACGGTGTGAAGCAATGAACCTGCTGACCATAATCTCTTTCATCATCGGGACATTCGCCACGATCGTAGCCAACTGGGTGCTTCATCTCGACATCAATCCTTCAGTCTTCGTCGGGGTGGTCACCGCGCTACTGCTGTCATTGGTAGCCTCGCAGTGGGATCCTTCGTCAAAGCACAGACCGGCCAAGGCGAAGAAGCTGGGTCGTGTAGACATCAGGGGATTCAACATCAACAGGAGGTGGGTGGATCCAAGCCTGTACCAATCGTGGTACTACCCTGACTTCAACGAGTGGATAGCCGACCTAGTTCTGACCGGGCCACGCCTCTTGGAAAACATAGCCAAGTCAATGTTCCCAGCCGCGCTCGGCCCTCTGCTGGATGAGATCGCCGCGTCGGTGGTCGAGGAGATAACGAAGGATTGGAAGCTCGTGGACAAGGTCAGGAACCTAAGCGTCCTTCTCAGGGGGGAGAGCGAAGAGACCAAGAAGAAACTGGCCGAGGCTTTCACCACGAATGATCAGAAGACCCTGACCAGTGAGGCGCTGAATAACATCCTGACGGTGAAGCGCAAGGATAGGGTCGTCGATCTGATCATGGACTTAGGAGGCAAGTTGCCACCAACCGATCAGAGCACCAGGAAGGCAGTGGCCGAGATCTTCTTGACTGACGAACACGGGGTGAGGGTCAAGATCGGTGCCTTCATCCAGAAGGCCGCGGAGGACTTCGCCAAGGGTCAAGAGATCGCTGACACCACCAAGTCGGTACCAGAGAGGATGCGGGGAGAAGTCGATGTAGCCCTGCGGAGACTGAAAGAACTCTTCGTCGATGCCGAGAAGATAAGGTCAGCTAGATCCATAGAGGCGATAGAGGGATTCGAGATCACCAGTCTCGCTGAGACTACCCTGTGCCTTTTTCCGACGGACGGAGAGGGTTCCCTTGAAGTGAACGCAATGGGCACGGATTGGTCGAACACGGATATGGGAGATATCAACATCGTCTCGTGCTCCCGGGTCTACGAGTACCCTTCGGTAGAGCTTGAGATCGGAAAGGGGACTATACTCTATCCCAATGTCATCGTAGGGGTTCCCAGCTCCACACCCGTCGACCAATCTATTGACGAGAACATAGGTGTGTTCGGTCGGTGGTCGCATGCCCTCATGGATCTCCTGCCAACGATGACAGCCAAATGGCACGAGTCGGATATGGCGAAGATCAAGATAGCCACGGAAAAAAAGATCATAGAGAATGCCGATAGGGAACTGAACGACCTTGGGATGGACAACGCGCGTCTGAGAAGGGAACTCAGGAAGAGGGAGGCTGTCCCTCCACCTGACCGCATGAAGACCGATGTCACACCAGGAGCGCTCGGCCCTCTCAGAATAGCCTCAAGCTGGATGTTCGCGATCCTTTCAGGCCTTGGTACAGTCGCCATGGTGTGGTTGGCTACTGTCTACCAGTGGGATCCTGTGACATCAGCTGGAGTAGGATTTGTCTTGGGAGCAATTCTGGCTTGGATCTTGGCTAGGTTGGGGGTGCTAGGTCATGTCTGAGACACCTGATGAACAACTTGGTGAACGACCACCTGAAGAGGCGAGGCAAGCGACGCAAGAGATTGTTCCCGCGGCGACGCAGCAGATCGCGCCGATCGCGCCGAGTAGAAAGTCAAGAAATCGCTTCGAGACATATACCGGTCTCCTCAACAACATAGAGTCATATCACAGTGAACTCTGGGACGAGCTTGAGACATTCGAAAAGACATTCTGGAAATCCTCGTCCTTCAAGGAGATGTACCCTGAAATGATGCGCATCATCAGTCTGGTCGGGAGAAGGGTGGGCGCTGCCAACAGAGAACGGAGGCCAACGATGTTCCAGGAGTCGGTACCAGCCCCAAGGGTTCCGAAAGAAGGCGAAGAGGACGACGGGTCTGAAAGAGAGGAAGTGGTTCGCGTCAATCTCAGCGAGCTCGGCTTCCACAATGCCATGGATGTGATGGACTTCGGCACACCTGAGCAAGCAGCGCGTCTCTCCCCGAAGTACCTGAACTATCTGCACGATTACATAGACAGCGTCAAATTCGACTTAGGGGATATCTCGACCCCAGAGATGGACACGGTAGCCTTGGAGAGGGTCCGCCCCTATGTTTCGGATTTCCTCGACCGGGCGATGCACCACCTTGAGGCATCCCATAGCCAGAAGCAAGAGTTGTTCGCGCAGACCTTGGCTAACGCGAACGCGCTTGAGTCCGCGGTCATACTGAAGGAACCAGCGATCGCAAGGCAACAGCAGGCCTACATGCGGAGGGCAAGGTCGAGAAAAAGAAGAGGGCGACGACAGGTCACTGAGGTGCCAGAGGCATGAGCCTGAACCTTCTTGAGGTCTGTGGATCCATGGAAACGGATCTGCTCGGACTTGGGCAGCAAGCTCTTGAGATGGAGTTTCCAGCTCCAGTCCACCCGAACGAGATCCTCAAGCAACAAAAGAACATAGTCGTGGGAGGAACGAACAAGGTCGGCAAGTCCACGTTCTTGGCTGCCCTGCGTCTCAAGTACATCCAGCAGGGCCGTACCGTCTTGGACCTCGTGGACATGAAGTACGAGTCACTCTGGAATGTCCTGCTGAACCCCAGGCTGGTAGTATTCCATTATCCCGACTGGGGAGAGTTCGAGCTGTCCCCAAGGGGGAGTCCTCAGTACTACGCCCTAGGGTTCCGAAATGGAGTAGAGAATCAGAGAATGAGAGAAGAGGACTACGAGATGGCCAAGCAGTGCTTGCAGGACCTCCACTCCGAGTCCCACTCCTCCGTGCAGGATCTGATATCAAAGCTCCAGTCGAACAAGATCAACATCATCTCCGACATTGAGTTCCTGAGGCTCAGAGAGGCCTTGGGTGGGGGCCAGAAGGACGATGTGCGGAACTTTCTGCAGGAGTTCTTCAATGGTCTGTTCAAGACCAAGCGAGGAGTCAAGTACGCTTCCGTGTTCTACGACGAAGCTCAGGCCGAACTGCCGAGCAAGAAAGCCGTGGCGAGAGAAGGGCAACTGCAGACGGCCAACCTGGTGGGGTCCAGTTTCGGAAGGTTTGCGAGCTTCTTTGGGAACATCGTGATCAGTACCTTCAACCTCACGGAGTTGGCCAGGCCCATAATCAACATCACGCACTACTGGTGCCTGTTCCAGATCCCGATGGAGGCGGCCATGGGAGAACTTGACAACCTCTATCCAGCGGTTCACATGCTCCAGCCCCATACCTTCACCCTTGCACGCAACGACGGCAAGTACACACCTCATGTCAGCGTCGATCCAGACATGGAAGACGATTATCCCGATCTCGTTCACTTCGATGCGCTGAAGTTTCCGGCCTTCTGGGTGCAACCGTTCCCCCTGATGCCGTCCATTCCAGAGGCCAAAGCCCAGGACGACATCGCCATGGCATCGATACACGCGATGAGAAGAGCGAGTGCGACATGGGACGACATCCGCGATGAACTCAACGAGGGATTGACGAAGGAAGTCAATCTGAGCACACTGAAGTCGCAGTACTACCGTTGGCTCAAGGCGAGACCAGTTACTCCGCAACCGGAGCTTGAGACTCAGGAGGTACCCTCTAGTCCTCAGCAGATAGGTGATCAAGGTGACATTCAAGGAGAAGTGGGTGAGGAGCCAGAGGCGTAGGCAGAGGCTGGTGACTCAATCAGCCCCCGAGCCAGAGCCGACGCCACAGGCAGAAGTCAAGGAACGCGAGAAGGTTCTGATCGCTCCCGCCGAATGGAAAGGAATCAGAGATGCGATGTATGCACGCGGTGGCAAGTTCGCCCAACGTGCTCTACTCTACGACGTCATGTACAACACAGGAGCAAGCATAGGAGAAGCGACCGCTCTGACGAGGGAGGACTTTCACTTCGAGGAGAAGGATGGCAAGATCATCAGGGTTCACGTGAACATCACGAAGATGAAGGATGATATGGGCACAGGCGTGCATGCGCTGACGAAGTGGCATCATCTCTCGAGGACCGCCCCAGTCAATTGCATGCAGAACGATCCGAACGACATCGGCGTGAGACTGCCGCCGTTCCTTCAACGCCGCTGCCCCAGCCCGAAGTCCATGCTCTTCCCTTGGACAAAGAACAACGCGCTCAAGCGCATGAGGCTCGATGCCGGAATCTTCGGCTTCAAGTTCAGAAGTCACGACTTCCGCCGGACCCTCCTCACCGACCTGGCCAGAACACCAGGCGTGTCCGTGATGGTTGCTGCTGAACTCGCGGGGCACAGGCGGGTGGCGACGACGGAGCGGTACTTCCTGCGCGAGAGGTCCAGCCCTGAGGCAAGGTCAGCGAAGGACAAGCTGTCGGAGTTCAGACGAGGTGGGAGTTGATGCCAAGGCTAGGCGACATCCAAGGCAAGATCCAGAATGCAATGGCCCTGTTCGGCTGCAAGACGGTTCAGGAGATATCTGAAAGAGCTGCCCTGCCGACAGACAAGGTTCAAGGGTTCCTGAGCAAGATGGAGAAGGAAGGATTCGTGGATCTGTTGCCTGACGGATGCTACAGCCTCTCTCCAAGGATATTCGGCATGCAAGAGGTCAAGAAGCAGTGGGGAACCGGAATCTACAAGTTCTTCGAGCTGATCGGCGGCGTTCTCAGTCTCTACGGGCTGCAATATTCCGTTTTCGCCTTCTGGACCGGATTGGTGTGGATTCTTGTAGTGGGAATCGTCGAACTCGCCAAAACTAGGAAGTAATCGATATTGTGCAATCCTTGTGCAATCAACGACCTACAACAACGTTATACTGACTTCCAGCGGGCTGCCGCGCCAAGAGGTGAAAAAATAAAAAATGTATCCTCATCTAATTCTCGCTGCAATCCTCGCTGCAATCTTCGCGGTAGCCTCACTTGGAGAATTGTTAACCATATTCTTCGGAACGATGCTCGGTCCTCTCTCCTTCGGTCTCTGGGTCATAGTGGTCGTAGGACTCTACCTCATCCTAGCGGTGTTCGTCAAGAAACTCAAACTCCCGCTACCACAAGGCGACTATGCCGGATACATCTGGGGCGTAGTCATAGTTGGGATCTTGGTCACAGCAACATGCACGCCGATCTTGGTCGTGCCTGGT
>Ga0315281_10013731_pt1 | contig 10948 bp, 8 predicted proteins | sample YL17G07_0_MG_FD_204540 | JGI IMG/M metagenome (GOLD analysis project Ga0315281, IMG submission 204540) | Sediment microbial communities from Yellowstone Lake, YNP, Wyoming, USA - YL17G07_0 | ecosystem: Environmental > Aquatic > Freshwater > Lake > Sediment | place: USA: Wyoming | collected... | reverse complement strand
ACAGTCGCGCCGGCACGTCGGCCCCGTCACGTGCTTTGAAGGTGAGCACCTCGGGTGATCGCCAGTCGTACGAACGGAATTCCTCGGAAGGGGATGACGTTACTTGCACCGCTTTGGCTCCCGGTTTATTCTCCATCACGTACAAGTCGGGCATCTTGTTGCTGAAGGAGTACTCGATGGCAAGGCGCTCCTCGGTCGGCGCCAGCGTCACCTCATTCCCACCTTCCATTGACGTAATGCGCGTTCGCGTTCCTCCATCCAAAAGCATGGAATAGAAATGCCGCTCGCCAAAGTGAGCCTCGTTGGAGCTGAAGTACCACCGCTTCTTATCTCGAGAAATCTGAGGGCTGTAGACCTCGAATTTCCCTTGCGTGAGCTGCGTTTTGATCTTGCCGTCCAGTGTGGCGGTGTAGAGATGAGACCATCCATCTTCTTCGGACTGGAAATAGACTCTTCGCGAATCAGGCATCCAGCCAATGCTCGGTGAAAGCCCGAATCCGCGAACTCCGGGACCGCCGAGCCATGCGTCGTCGTGCTGGCGCTCCACAAAAGTGCTGAATTTAGCTTTCTCAACATCGAGAATCATGATCCAACGATCCTTATTGTCCTGCGAGAAAAGCTGCACAATCGCATGGTTGCCATCGTCAGACCAGAACGGTCCATTGAAGAAGACGGGTCGGGGTTTGGGTTTACTCTTGCTCGTATCGCCGGGCACCTTCGCCGGGACGACGCCGGGGATGTCATCATGCTTCACCTGCATCACAGAATCAAGGGCGACATTGTAAATGTAGAATTCTGTGACGGAGAGAGGTTCACCGACCTTCGTCCGACCTGAAATGTCCTCGGTGAAACCGCTTTCCGTGACATAGCTTGGAACAATCGTTCGCTTTGAATCGGTTGACTGCTGTGTAAGAACAAACGTGATGAACCGCTCGTCCGGAGAAAGGACAAAGGAAGAGGCGGTCTTCTGTCCGATGTAGTACGGCTTGGGTCGTTTCAGTTCGAGCGCTTCCTGCAATTTCCTCCGGGCTTCGCGTTCCGTTTTCCGTTCACGCAAGACCTCAAACAACTCAAGCTGTTGTTTCTCCAAGAACTTCTGCAGGTCAGTCTTTGATCCTTCTCTTGTTGAGCTTACGGATTGAAGGTTGGTGAGCTGCACCTCAGCGGCTGTTCGCAGATCGCGAAGAAACTGGTTCCCCCCGCGCTCGAACACAACCTTCTGCTCATCAAATGAAAACCGTGGACCCGATTCCGGCGTAACAGTGTTGGTGAGCCGTGTCTCCTTCTTGTGCGGAATGTCGAGCAGGAAAATATCGCCGTCGCGGATATAGAGCTTCTTGGTCTTGTCCTTGCTGTACGTGCCGAAACGAGAGGGAAGCCTCTTACGCTCCGCGAGCGTCACGCGCCGCGGCGTTCCTCCTTTTGCGCTGGCCACGTACAGCGAGTCGTCTTCATCCCCCTTCTGCCGCCAATTGAAATAGATGTACTGGCCATCTTCCGACCAGAAGATACCGCTGGGTGATGTGCCTATCCATTTTGGATCACGCATAAGGGTATCAACGGTGAGCCAGCCGCGAGTCACCTTGGAGGGAGTACTAGATTGAGCAAAGAGGTTGAGCGTTACTGTTCCTGTAATGAAGAAAAAAAGGCCGAGGTGTTTCGGGCTAAGGTGCATGGGCTGTTACTCCTGATGCGGGGCAATGTGCTTGAAGGAGATGGTGGAGAAGGTAAAGAAAAGGGAGGTGGAATTCAATCGCCGCGGGCTTCAGGAACTCTGGCGGCGTGAGAGCTGTTGGTTCTTTTGTCCTTCCACGGTACAGTCGCAGTTCATGGTCCACATCACAGAATCACAACCATCTTACTCACTGATGTTACGCAGATTCTCTTATTCGAGTGAAAACCGGACAAACTATGATTGAAAAGCACACACCCCTAAATCCCCTCTCCCCTACTCACAACACCCTCGCTGCAGAGGGGACTGATTACGCTCAGGTCTTGTGCGGGTGTTATGATCTTCGGTTCATACGTCCCCTCTCGAGCGTTGGCTTGCGGGGTGAGAGAGGGGAGCAGAGGGGTGTGTGTCTCGTTGGTCAGAACCCGACCGTTTTCGTTTTTGCGTAACATCAGTTACTCATACTCAGAGGAGCCGCTATGATACTCGTCCGCGATGTTTTTCAGCTCAAGTTCGGTAAAGCCAAAGAGGCAAAGGAGCTCTGGAAAGAAGGGGCAAAGATCGAGTCGAAGTACGGCTACGGTCCCGGTCGTGCGATGACCGATTTGACAGGTCCCTACTACACGCTGGTCATTGAGACGACCTACGATTCGCTTGCAGCCTACGAGAACGCGATGAAGAATACGCTCTATGCAAACGAGTTTCGAGCATGGTATCAGAAGTTTGTGCCGCTTGTGGATTCCGGAAGGCGCGAGATCTTCACTGTGATCGAGTAGGAAAGGTGGAACGGGACGCTACCCTGTCCCGTGACAAGTTAGTGAGAACCATTAGGACTCTGGGGCATTTCCCATCATTGAGGAGTAACGTCCTGAAGGACGTTTACACCTTTTGGAAATCCGTTATAGCTCGACCCTTAAGTGTCGAGCGACCCAACAACGAATCTGCGTTCTCGGGTGGCATTATTGAGAGGCTGTGATCCCCTGACGAATCTCCGAGGCGCGTTGGAAAATCTCTTCCTTGCTGACTCCCGCCTCCGCGAAGAGCGCGAAGATATTCTTGTCTGGTGTTTCAGGGGGAATAGTGTGCGATGCGGCGAGAATGTACCCGCCACCATCGGAGGTCATTCCTTCGAGCAAGCGGGCAGTTGAACGGCGGACATCTTGGACTGTTCCATTGGGAAGCAAATCAACCGTATCAATGCCTCCCATAAACGCGAGATCGCGGCCAAACTCCCTTTTCAATTCGAGCCCATCCATCCCAGGGCAGTTGCACTGGATCGGATTAAGAACATCCAGACCCATCTCGATCAGATCGCTGATGATTGGTCGGAGCGAACCGCAGCAGTGATACGCGACCCAGAGGTTCGCTGATTTCCCCACGTCAAATACCCGCTGAAGCTGCGGCTTGATCTGTTCACGCCACATGCTCGGATTCATCATGAGTGAATCCTGACCCGCCACGTCATCACCCGTCCAGAGCCAATCAAGAGGGTAGCGCCTGCAGGCCCTCTCGGCGAGCTCGACGGAAAAATCAGCACAGCGCCTGAGCATCTCTTGGGCAAGGTCCTTATCCAGAGCCATATCGAGCAAGGCGCTGTTCATACCACGAAGCCGGCAGTACATCTCAAACGCGCAGGGCGATACGTCACAACCCATGAACCACCGATCCGGGTCTTTCACAACGGGAGACATCTGCATCAGAAGTTCTTCGCGATGGTCGGACGGAAACTGGTAGGCGAGAACCTGCTCTCGGGTTGCGCCAGCGAGCGGGAAGCTCGTGACCTGGTTGAAGGAGCCGATCCGCTCCCATCGAATTCCCCAAAAATCATTATGCCATTGACCCTCATGCTCATGCGCGATGCCTTCCATCGCGTAGTTGTTGTTCACCCACGCCTGCCGGATGTCGTTACCCATCGCTTCCGCCACGAAGCAGGACGGAATGTCAAGAAGCTTTGCTAGCCGACGTGTTGTCTCCGGATGGAACCACATGAAGATTGGCACGCGATCGACGGGCTTGCGCTCGAGTGCCGCGTGAACACGCTCTTTCGAAGTCATGAGTACGACCCCCCGGCCCTGTCGAGTCAAACACTGTCCGCGGGCACTAAAAACTCCTGGCTGTGTGAATCATCGCTTTCAAGTTCTCTGAGGGAGTTATCGGCGGAATGGCGCACCCCGCATTGAGGACGAATCGGGGTGTGTCGGCAAAAACTGTAAGGAGCTTGCGCGTTTTCTCTTCGACAAGATCCGGAGTGCCAAGAGCCAAAACCCCGCTTGGATCGATGTTCCCGACGAAGACGGCCCGGTCGTTCATTCTTTCACGCGCCAATGACGCATCGGTCCGGTAGTCGAGCTCGAGGCCGTCGGAACCCGATGCCAGCATGTCATCAAGAATGGCATTGGTGTTGCCGCAGATGTGAAGGATGTAGGGCAACCCGAGCTCGTGTGCGCAGTCCACAATCCGCTTCTCGTATGGCAGCGCAAACGAACGGAACATCGACGGCGAAATTAATTCAGGTCCCGCCACGCTGTCGCCGTTCGAGGTCATATGAGCGCCGGTGTCCGCCATCAAACGGATGAACTGAAGCGTAATGGTTGTGGCGTATTCGAGAAGCTGGTGCACAAGCTCGTGACGGTCCGGGTTCGCGAGATCAAGCATCCATGGTTCGAGACCGCGAATTAGGCTCGCAAGTGTGAATGGCGATTGGTCGCAGTTGCCCCGAATCATGATATCGTCATCAAAATGCTTCTTCAGGATCGCGGTGGCTTCAAGCCACACTTGAACGCCACGGTAGTCACAGATGTTGACCGGCTCCAGATCTCGAACCTCCTCAAGGTTATTCAAACGCGCGCCGCTGACTTGCGCCGGCTGGTCTTCTGGAAAAGCAATCGGCACACCGGCGGCGCCAGCCAGCGTAACCGTGTCGACATCGATCATGATACCGTCGTACTCATATTCCTCGACAGCTTCGATAAATGCGCGAGCCATCTCCTTCGGATCGCTGCGGAATTGCTGCATGGTCATCCCGGCCTCACGAGCAGCCATCATAAAATTGTGAAGCATTACTGGAGTCGTATCAGGCTGTTCGCCTCTGAAGGCGGCCATGATCCGCTGGTATCCGTTCATCATCGTCCTTTTTCTTTTTGCAGAAGGATCAACAGCAGCGCTGTTTGGATCAAAGCGCTGCGCACAAAATGTTGCCGGCAAGAAATATGATTCGGGCCAAACCTAAGTTCTCGCGGTATGTCTTGGGAATTAGAGTTCGTCTGTTGACTCGACGACAGACCAGGCCCCGTTCTTTCGCTTGAGCCCCATGGGTTTGAGGCCGAACGGCTGAGGCAGTGCGCTCTTGGCGAAATCCATCATCTCGATGCGGTGCGGGATGACCTTGACCAAAATATACTCATTGTTCTCGGGTCCGCCGGGATACATATCGCTCCAGTACGCCCTCCAGTACTTTCGTTTCAGCTCAACATTGTTGTCAAGTGCGGCCTCGCCAATGATTGTTACATAAGCAGTGCTGCGAGGGTTCAGAAACGCGAGCGTGACATTGTTCTGCTTGAGGATCTCGCGAACCTTGCGTGAATTCGGACTCGCGCCGAGCCACACATTAAATTCACCGTCCGGATCAAACGGGTGCATGAGCCGAGCGTTGATTTCACCGGACTCGCCGTGACTCATGAAGAAACAGTAATCTGCCTCCCTGATGATCACGCGCGCTGCAGCCAGGAACTCATCAGTCTTCGGTTGACTCATACGGTGTCCCCTTCCTCATAACATCGTTATAGTTGATGATTGTTTTGGCAGCAAATCCGTACCCTGTACACTTTGGGATCTTGAATGACATTCATCCTTTGGAAATCAAAATTCCCTTCAATCCGAAAACCAAGCGACACGAATGTACACTTTCTTGACCGAGAGAAGCAAGATATTTTGCCTCGTCATTGTTCCAAAACTGAGAAGCGAAGGGAGCGATGCTTGACATTCGACGGGAAATTGTCAATCTTTTTTGCGACTCTGCTGGAATTAGAACTCACCCTACGCCTCTTTCCACAATCCGGAGGTAACTCACCATGCTGCGTAAATGGATTCCCCCCGTAGTTGTTGCATTCTGTGCAGTTGCAGTTTCACTGTTACTGGGCTCAACTCAAGAACAACCCGCTGCTCTCGTGATCCGGAACGGGAAAATCCTCACAATGGATGCAAACAAGCCTTCAGCACAGGCGTTGGCAATGCGCGGTGATGTGATCGTGGCTGTCGGAACCGACGAAGAAATCCAGCCATACGTTGGTCCAACAACCACGGTTATCAATCTGAATAGGAAGCTTGCGATTCCCGGCTTCATCGATGCGCATGGTCATTTCATGGGGATCGGGCAAGCGAAGATGAATCTCAACCTGACGAAGGTGAAGAACTGGGACGAGATCGTGGCGATGGTGACGGAGGCCGTCAAAAAGGTGAAGCCAGGCCAGTGGATTCTGGGCCGAGGTTGGCATCAGGACAAGTGGGACAGAAGACCAAATCCCAACGTCGAGGGATTCCCGATGCACGAGTCGCTGAGCAAGGCATCCCCAGACAATCCTGTGATGCTGACGCACGCGAGCGGCCATGCCGGTTTCGTGAATGCAGAAGCGATGGAACTAAGCGGCATCACCAAATCAACGCCAAACCCATCTGGAGGGGAGATCCTAAAGGACAAGGAAGGTAATCCGACAGGGCTCCTTCGAGAAACCGCGCAGGGACTTGTCTCACGGGCGATTGCGAAAGCGAGCGCAACCATGACACCTGAAGAACTCGAGGCGCAAGCCCGAAAACAGGCAACGCTGGCCGCAGAGGACTGTTTGAAGAAGGGTGTGACAACCTTTGAAGACGCCGGCTCTTCCTTCTCGACGATCGATCTCTTCAAGAAGATGGTTGAGGAGGGGAAGATGGGAATTCGGCTGTGGGTGATGGTGAGGGAGGGTAGTGATCTGCTGAAAGACAAACTCGGAAGCTACAAAATCATCAACTTCGGCGACAAGCACCTGACGGTACGGGCCATCAAGCGGGTAATGGATGGCGCTCTCGGTTCGCGAGGAGCGTGGCTGCTGGAACCGTACAGCGACTTGCCAACCAGCACCGGTTTGAATACGACGTCTGTCCAGGATATCACCGAGACGGCCAAGATCGCGATGGACCATGGATTCCAGCTTTGCGTCCACGCTATAGGTGATCGGGCGAACCGCGAGACCCTGGACATTTATGAGTCGATCTTCAGGGCGAATCCGGGGAAACAGGATCTCCGATGGCGAATTGAGCACGCACAACACCTTCAGCCGAATGATATCCCGCGCTTCGGTGAGCTTGGAGTGATAGCGGCCATGCAAGGGATTCACTGCACCTCAGACGCTCCGTACGTCATTGCACGACTTGGCGCAAAGCGAGCAGAGGAAGGGGCCTACGCCTGGCAGAAGCTGATGAAGTCAGGCGCGGTTATCGCGAATGGAACGGATGCTCCAGTTGAAGACGTAGACCCGATTGCGAGTTTCTATGCGAGCGTGTCGAGAAAGCTGAAGGACGGCTCGAGGTTTTATCCCGACCAACGGATGAGCCGGGAAGAAGCGTTGAAGTCGTACACCCTCAACGCTGCATACGCTGCATTTGAGGAAAACATCAAAGGCTCGCTCACGCCGGGCAAGCTCGCTGACATTACCGTGCTTTCCAAAGACATTATGACCATCCCGGAAGATGAAATCCCCAGTGCGGAGGTGCTCTACACAATCGTCGGTGGAAAGGTGATGTATGAGAAAGACGAACGACAAGGTAAGAGGTGAGATGTGAGGAGATGGCAGAATGCAGCCGGCAGAAAAGAGATGTAGCCTCGGACTTCAGTCCGAGAGAGTAGAAAAGTAAGAAGTACAGAGTAAGAAGCCCCGTTCTAGGGAATGCTCGGGTTCTGCACTGAACGGTGAGACCCCAATGTTAGCCGGGGCGAACGAAGTCGTAAGGATGAATATTGAAGAAAAAAGGTCGGACTGATTATCGGACCTTTTCTATTCTGTCTGGCGACGGGCTGTGATGTGCTTCAGGTGTCCCGCGGCAGCCTAAACCACCCCCCAACTGTTCCCCGCAATTCTCCCCGGTCATTCTTGTGTCGGAACTCATTCGTGTGTGCATCATAGGTGTAGTCTTTTTCCCACTCTCCGGCGTTCTTTTCGATCTCACATAGCGCGTTCATCATGTAGTCGACCTCTTCATCGGTCGTCGTTGGATGAAGGGAAAGTCGAACCCACCCGGGTTTCGCTGACAAATCCCCCTCATCAATCTTGTCGGTAATTCGTTTCGACGTATATTGATCGACATGGAGCAAATAGTGGCCGTACGTTCCGGCGCACGTACAACCGCCGCGGACTTGAACGCCATACCGATCATTGAGCAGCTTGACGACAAGATTGTAGTGGATCTTCTCGAAATAGAAGGAAATAATGCCCAGACGGTGTTGGATGTTGTCCGCCAGAATCGTCAAGCCGGAGATTTGTCGCAATCCGTCAAAGGCTTTCTGCACCAATTGTTGTTTGCGCTGCAGCATGAGCTCTGAATTCATCTGCTCTTTCAATTCGACAGCGAGGGCAGCTCGAATCGCCTGAAGGAATCCCGGTGTGCCGCCGTCCTCGCGTATTTCAATATCAGGGAAGAACCGGTACTCACCCCATGGATTTGTCCAGAGCACAGTTCCGCCTCCTGGCTGATCCGGCGACTCAAGAGTATACAGACTGGAATTGAACACGAGGACTCCCGATGCCCCGGGGCCACCGAGGAATTTATGCGGTGAGAAGACAATTGCATCTAAATGTTCAAGGGGATCGTTGGGGTGCATGTTGATATCAACGTAGGGGGCAGAAGCGGCAAAGTCTACTATGCAAATTCCCCCATGCTCATGCATGATCCGGGCAAACTTATGGTACGGTGTCTGAATACCTGTCACATTGGAGCAGGCTGTAAGACATCCAATCTTCAGTTTTCTCTCTTTATGCTGCTCAAGCAGAACATGGAGATCATCGAAGTCGATCAATCCCTCACCATTTGGCTTAATCACGTGCACATCCGCAAGGGTTTCATACCATGTTGTCTGGTTGGAGTGGTGCTCCATATGAGTCACAAAAACAACCGGCCGGAGTTCTTCAGGGAGCGTGCAATGTTTTTTGAACCGTTCATGGATTTTCAGTCCAAGGATGCGCTGCAGCTTGTTGATCGCTGCCGTCATGCCGAAGCCGACAAAAAGAAGGGCGTCACGCGGACCCGCATTCACGTGCCTCTTGATAATCTGATGTGCAAGGTGGTAGGCATGGGTCATCGCCGTGCCGGTAATGCTCGACTCGGAATGAGTGTTTCCAACCAATGGTCCGAACTCATCGAGCAACCGTTCCTCGATGGGGCGATACAAACGCCCACTGGCAACCCAGTCAGCGTAAACCAACTCCTTTGCTCCACAAGGTGTCTGGACAGGATGATGGTGTCCGATGATTTGCTGGCGGAACCGACGAAAATGCTTTTCAAGGTCTCTATATTGAGGACCTTCAGATGCTAAGTTCACAATTGACATATCAATTCCTTCTCTTAAGGATCCCCATCATTTTCAAATCATAAACCCATCTCTCGGTGAACTCGTTCCCTCAGTCAGTTGATGAACAGTACCAATTGCGTAGTAAGATACGCAGTGTATACGCATTTCAGATTATCGACTACATGGTTAACTGAGTTCGGTGGGTACAGCCATTGAACCCAGGCTGTCCAAGGCCAAGATCAGCGGACGCCAGCAGGTGGCAAATCAGAAGATCTTGTGCTCATGATGAAGCGCTTCATCCTTGAATACTTGTGCGGCCCGCCTGATGCTCGATTCCGTCCCCCCTCGGAAAGCGGACCAGTCACTTACCGGGGAGATACTCACTTTTGCGAGGAGACACGCCTCTCGTCTTCAGCAGGTTACCTCCGACTCTCTGCTATCTCTTTCACCGCCTCAATGGCTTTGTCGATATGCTCGTCGGTATTGAAAGGACCGATGCTGAGACGGACTGTGCCATGAATCTTGTCAGTGCCTAACCCGACATGCGCTTTCGGTGCACAGTGTAATCCGGTACGGCATGCGATGTTATGATCCACATCGAGCATCGTGCCAACGTCCCCCGCGTCAAAGTTTTTGATATTAAAGCAAAGTACCGGGTTATGATTTTCCGAACTCTCCGCGCAGTACGTTACAACATTTTCGACGCTTTGAATGCCCTTCCGGAGCTTGTCCCACAGCTTCATCTCTCTGGCATGGAGATGTTCCATCCCGTTTTCAAGTATCCATTTCACACCAGCATGCAACCCCGCAACACCCACGAGATTGAGTGTGCCACACTCAAGGCGATAGGGAAATTCTTCGAGGTGGGTCAACTGCGCGGAACGTACCCCCGTGCCCCCAAACCGTGTGGACTTCACCGGCACATTGTCCATCACGTACGAGCCGCCGATACCGGTTGGACCCATAAGGCCTTTATGTCCGGTAAATACAGCGACGTCGATTCCCATCGCCTCTATATCAATCGGCACTGTTCCGGCGCTCTGGGTCGTATCCACAATAAACAGGATGCCGGCCTCTTTGCAGATCTTGCCAATCTCAGCAATTGGCTGAACTGTACCGATGACATTGGAGCAGTGGTTTACCACAACCATCTTGGTGTTGTTGCGGATGGCATGCTTGATATCATCGGGGTGAATATATCCATGTTCATCGAACATGACATAACTGACTTCGATAACCCCATTGATGTTCAGGTGGTGTAACGGTCGCAGAACGGAATTGTGTTCCAGCATCGTCGTAATAACATGATCACCCTTCTCAACCAAACCCTGGATGATCATGTTCAACGAATCGCTTGCGTTGTAGCTGAAGGTCAGCCTGTTGGGATCGCTACCACCGTGAAAGAAATCTGTCAGCAGTCTTCGAGTGTTGGTCACAATCTCTTCCGCTTCCAGCGCGGCATCAAACCCTGATCGACCCGGGTTAACGCCGTGCTTGCGGTAAAAACTGCCCATGAAGTCGTATACAACTTCGGGTTTGGGAAACGATGTCGCAGAATTATCAAGATAGATTAATGTGCTCATAGTACTTTATTCGTTGTGTGTGGCTCAAGCATTGGCTAGGGTCTATTCAAGTACCACTGCGTCGGCAACGATTTCAGCAAGCGTTTTGATGCTCACGCCGAGCTTGAACTTGTTATTGATTTGCATCAACTGGTCGACGCAGTTGTGGCACGG
>Ga0315281_10013730_pt1 | contig 10948 bp, 11 predicted proteins | sample YL17G07_0_MG_FD_204540 | JGI IMG/M metagenome (GOLD analysis project Ga0315281, IMG submission 204540) | Sediment microbial communities from Yellowstone Lake, YNP, Wyoming, USA - YL17G07_0 | ecosystem: Environmental > Aquatic > Freshwater > Lake > Sediment | place: USA: Wyoming | collected... | reverse complement strand
AAGCACGGGACCAGCTTTGGGGCGCCGTGCGAGCTCGAGGTGCATTTGGCCGAGGAGGTCTGCCGCGCCGTGCCTTCCGTTCGCATGGTTCGTTTCGTGAGTTCCGGGACGGAGGCGGTGATGGGCGCACTCCGCGCGGCGCGCGGATTTACCGGAAGAAGCAAGATCGTCAAGTTCGACGGTTGCTATCACGGGCATGCGGATTATCTTCTCGTGAAAGCGGGTTCGGGAGCGGCGACCTTGGGAATGCCCGACAGCGCGGGCGTTCCCCAGGAGTATGTGTCCTCGACGCTCGTCGCGCGTTTCAACGACCTCGCCTCGGTCAAGGCGCTCTTGGCTCAGAACAAGGGGCAGGTCGCGGCCGTCATCATCGAACCCATTGTCGGCAACATGGGCGTGATCCTTCCCCGGGAAGGTTTTTTAAAGAGCCTCCGCGATCTCTGCACGCAGGAAGGCGTCTTGCTCGTCTTTGACGAAGTGATGACCGGGTTCAGGGCCTCTTACGGCGGCGCCCAGGCGATCTACGATATCACGCCAGACCTCACGACATTTGGAAAGATCATCGGCGGCGGATTCCCGGTTGGGGCTTACGGCGGCCGCAAAGACATTATGGCGATGGTGGCTCCGTCGGGTCCGGTGTATCAGGCCGGAACTTTGTCGGGCAACCCGGTCGCCATGGCGGCGGGACTCGAGACCTTGTCGATCTTGAGGGACGAAGATCCTTACAACGAAATCAATCAGAAGGCCCAAATCTTGGTGCAAGGTTTCCGCGAAGCGGCCGAGAAGGCCGGCGTTCCCGTGTGCGTCGAACGCGCGGGCTCCATGTTCACCTTCTTTTTTACCGGCGAGGAAGTCGTTGACGCGGATTCGGCGCGGCGGTGCGATCTGGGACTCTTCGCTAAGTTTTTCCGTTCCCTGTTGGAGAACGGCGTCTACCTCGCTCCTTCCCAATTCGAGTCGTGTTTCGTTTCTTCGGCTCATTCGGATCGGGACATCGAGAAGACGCTCAAGGCCGCGCGCGCGGCTCTGAAGGCGCACGTGAATCAGAAAACAGAATGAGCCCTCAAAATAAGAAGCCGAAAGCGGATCCCGCGATATTGTCCTACGGCATCTACGGCGCCGTGGGTTTTCAACTCGCCTCCGCCGTGATCGGCGGTCTGCTCTTGGGGGGCTGGCTCGACAAAAAGTGGGCGACCACGCCGTGGCTGACGGTGACCGGTCTCTTGATCGGAAGCATCGGCGGTTTCTACAACCTCATCCATCTCTTGACCTGGAATCAGCAGCGGAAGGAAAAGAAAAAAGCATGAGTTCCTTCACGATCGTCAGCATCGCCGTGGGCGCCGTATTCGGTGGCTTGAATTTTTGGCTCCTGTCCCGAATCGTCCGCGCTCTGGTCGATTCGGAGAACGTAAAAAAGTGGAAGACGGGTCTGTATTTCGTCTTGAAAATGGCCCTTCTGTTGACGACATTCGGCTTGATTCTCAGAAAGGGCTATGTTAGCCCGCTCCCGTTTCTCGCTGGATTTACGGTGAGCCTCGTTATCGGCATCGGAACGAGGCTTTTTTTGACACCCCGAAATAGCTGAGGTTTTTAATGCATCATTTTGCATGGTTAAGTTGGCTGACGCACGACAAGATCAACGAACACAATATTCATATTTTTCATGCCTCATTCGTCGTCATTTTTCTCATCATAGCGACCTTCTTAGTGGCCCGTAAACTCCGCCGGACGGAAGAGCGCTTGGTGCCGGAGGCTGGGACGACGCTGACGAATATCTTTGAAGTGGCCGTTGAAAGCATTTTGGGGATGATGGAAGGCATCATCGGACCGGGCGCCGTGACGTATTTCCCATTGATCGGGGGCGTTTTCATTTACATCTTTTTGAATAACATTCTAGGGTTGATCCCCGGTTTTCTGCCGCCGACCGACAACATCAATACGAACCTCGCCATCGCGCTGACGGTTTTCGTCTACTATAACGTCATGGGCATCAAGTCCCACGGCTTAGGCGGCTACTTGAAACACTTTTTGGGGCCGATTTTGTGGCTCGGTCCCTTGGTCGCCGTGATTGAGGTCATCGGTCAGGCCGTCCGTCCCGTGTCTCTCTCGCTTCGTCTGTTCGGAAATATCACCGGAGACCATCTCGTGCTGGGGATTTTCTCGGGCTTGGTTCCCTTGTTTGTGCCGGTTATTTTTTTGGCCCTCGGGCTCTTTGTCTCCTTTATCCAGGCGTTCGTCTTCAGCCTGTTGTCGACCATCTATATCGGTCTGGCGACGGCGCATGAAGAGGGACGCGGTGAAGGCCATCACGGCCATTAACTCGGTAAGGGTGATACGTTTCCTGCCGTCGTGCAGGTGTCTAGACACGTCTCGAGTCGAGGGACTCTTGAGGAAAGGAGGAAACACATTATGCGTAAACTCATAGCATTCTTAGGCACACTCGTGTCGTCGCTGTTCGTGACGGCCATGGCCTTTGCCGCTGAAGAAGGCGCGGCGAGCTCGCTCGACTCCCACACCAAGTCGGCGCTGGCGATCTCGGCCGGTTTGGCCATTGCCATCGCGGCGTTCGGCGGAGCGCTCGGCCAGAGCCGTGCGGCCACGGCGGCCCTCGAAGGCATCGCCCGCAACCCGGGCGCGGCCGGAAAGGTCCAGACGCCCATGATCATCGCACTCGCGCTGATCGAGTCGTTGGTCATCTACGCGCTGGTTATCGCGTTCTTGTTGCAGATGAAGATATAACTTGTAGGGGCCTGGCGAGCCAGGCCCATGCATGAATTGTAAAAAAGGCCCCGTGGGAAACCGCGGGGCCTTTTTTTATTTAGAAAACGAGTTCGCGGAACGACTCGCGGGCCAGGAGATAGACATCCGAAGGAAAGATGCCGAGGTAGAGGACGACGAAGAGGCAGAGAAAGATGGTCGTGAGGAGCGTGTAGGACAGCGGCGGTAGGACGTAGTCCTGCTCCTTGTGGAAGTACATGCGGATGATCGGGCCTAGGTAGTAATAAGCCGAGACGCAACTGTTCAAGACCGCGATGATGACGAGTCCGTAGAGACCGGCCTCCATGGCCCCCGCGAAGAGATAGAATTTTCCGACGAATCCGACCGTCGGCGGCATGCCCATGAGCGAGAAGAGAAACACCGCCAAGGCTCCGGCAAGAAACGGATGCTTCTGGGCCAGACCGGCGTAGTCCGTCATCTCGTCGGCCTGTTCGCCCCGTCGGCCGATGGCGATGACGACCGCGAAGGCCCCGATCGTCATGAGCGAATAGGCGAAGAGATAGAACAGAACGGCGCCGAGCGTCGCTTCCGCGAGGGCGTTCTTCTGCAGGGCGGCTGTGATGCCCACCAGCGCGTTGCCCGAATGCGCGATCGACGAATAAGCGAGCATGCGTTTGATGTTCGTCTGACGGATGGCGACCAAATTGCCCACCGTCATCGTGAGCGCCGATAAGACCCACAGGACCTTCGTCCAAGGGATCTGCGGGATATGCCCCAAGGCCAAGATCAAACGAATGAGAATCGCGAAGCCTGCCACTTTGATCGCGGAGGCCATAAAGGCGGTGACCGATGTGGGCGATCCTTCATAGACGTCCGGCGACCAGAGATGAAAGGGCACGGCCGCGATTTTGAAACACACGCCGATCAACAACAGGGCCACGGCGAGGAAGACCAGTATCGGCTCCGCAGGCGGGAGGGTGATGTTTTGAAGGGCGGACAGGGACGTCGTTCCCGTTACGCCATAGGCCATTGCGATGCCGTAGACCAGGAAACCGGAGGCGAACGAACCCATAATGAAATATTTAAGGGCCGCTTCGTAAGAGCGAATAATGCCCTTCTTGAATCCCGCAAGTATATAAACCGCGATTGAGGCGATCTCGAGGCCCAAGAAGAGGACGATCAGGTCGCCGCCGTGGGCAATGAGCATGGTTCCGGCGGTCGCAAAGAGAAGAAGGGCGTAATACTCGCCGTCGTGAATGCCTTCGGACGGCAAATAGTCCTTGGATAAAAAGAGAGTGAGGAGGGCCGCCAATAGGAGGATCAAATCGAAACTGAAGGAGAGGCGATCGAAGACCAAGGCGCTGAAGCTCAATGCCGGACCGGCCAGCCAGAGTTTCCACGTAAAAAAGAGGGCCACCGCCAAGCTCAGCCCCGTCAAAATCTGAATGACGACGGTCGATTTCGACCGGGGCGATTGGATTGAGAATGCCGATACGAGCGTGATCACGAGCCCCATCCCGAAGAGGAGGAGGATCGGAAAACACAGACCCGTCAGCGTGGTCCAATCAAAATTAATTAGTCTTTCCATACAGCGAAACCCTGTCCACAAACTTGATGACCGTTTTCTCCATTTTGTGCATCAAGAAACCCGGCGCGACGCCGATCCAAAAAATCAAAACCACGAGGGGGAGCATCACGCAGACCTCCCGGAGCGAGAGATCGGCGAGCGTCTTGTTTTCCTCTCGAGTTACCGGCCCAAAAAAGACCCTTTTGACCATCCAGAGCATCACGACGGCTCCAAAGATGACGCCCGTGCCCGCCACGGCGGTGTGGATGGGATGCGTCTTAAACGTGCCTAGGAGAATCAAAAACTCCCCGACGAAGCCGTTGGTCGCCGGCAGGCCGATCGATGAAAGGGTGACGACCAGGAACAAGACCGCATACAACGGCATGACGGAGGCGATCCCCCCGTACTGCGAAATCTCGCGCGTATGGCGGCGTTCGTAGATCATTCCGACCAATAAGAAGAGGGCGCCGGTGGAGATGCCGTGGTTGATCGATTGAAGGGCCGCGCCCATCACGCCCTGAGGCGTGAATGAGAAGATGCCCAAGACGACGAAACCCAAGTGAGCGACGGAAGTATAGGCGACAAGTTTCTTGATGTCGGGTTGGACCATGGCCACGAGAGATCCATACACGATCCCGATGACGGCCAAGACGAGAAAAGCCGGCAGAAACGACTGGGCCGCCTGAGGGAACAACGGCAGGGCGAATCGCAGCAGGCCATAGGTCCCCATTTTCAATAAAACGCCCGCCAAGAGGACGCTGCCTCCGGTCGGCGCCTCGACGTGGGCGTCCGGGAGCCACGTGTGAAACGGGAACAGTGGGACCTTGATGGCGAAGGCCAGCGCGAAGGCCGCGAAGAGGAAGATCTGCGTCCTCGCCGGCAAGGCCAGGTTGTAGAGATCGGCCAGGTTGAAGGATTGGGCGGCGGCGAAATAGAGATAGAGGATGGCCGCGAGCATCAGCAGGCTTCCCGCCATGGTATAGAGCATGAACTTGACCGCCGCGTAGATCCTCCTGGGGCCGCCCCAACCCCCGATCAGAAAATACATCGGGACGAGCATGGCTTCCCAAAACACATAGAAGAGGAAGAGGTCGAGGGCGCAAAAAACGCCCATGAGGCCTGTCTCCAAGACCATCAGAAAGAAGAGAAACCCGCGGACCTTGCCCGAAAATTCGTTCCAGGATTGCAAGATGACCAGGGGAACGAGAAGGGCCGTCAGGACGAGTAAGGGCATGCTGAAGCCGTCGACGCCGAGGCGGTAATCGATCTTGTAACCCTGGAACCAAGCCGCGACTTCTTGAAACTCGAACTCACCCGTCCCGCGAAATTTTGAAAATAAGAAAATCGAAAGAATCAGCGGGACCAGCGAAACGAGCAAGGTGACGACGCGCATCTCGCGCTCGCGGGAACGCGGAAGAACGGCCAACGGGAGAATCGCCGCCAGCGGGCTGAAGAGGATCCATGTGAGCAGATGTGAGTTCATGGGGGACACATTCTATAAGACAAAATATCCGATAAAGACGATCGCCCCGACCGCAAAGAGAAGGACATAGGTCTGGATCATTCCGGTCTGAAGCATCGCGAAGGTCCGTCCCAAGAGGCCGACGGTCTCCGCCGTGCCCTCGACCATAAGCGAATCGACGACCTTTTGGTCGGCGAATTTCCAAAGAACCTTTTCGGAGACGAGGAGGATCGGCTTCACGAAGAGAAAATTGTAAATCTCGTCCACGTAAAATTTATTGCTGAGCAGGCGATGAACGGGGGCGAACTTTTCGGCGAGGGCGCCCATGCGGCCGATTTTTTGGGAGTAGAGGACGTTCGCGATGAGTCCTAAATGCACCACCCAAATCAGCGTCATGAGGGTCAAAACGAGTTCCAGACCATGGCCGCGCGCCTCGAGCTTGGCGAAAAATTCTTCGTACGCGAAGATCGGTGCGAACCAATGGAAAAAGCGATCGCTTCCTTTTAAGGCCTCCGGAAAGCCGATCCATCCGCCGACCGCTCCCAAGAGGCCCAGCAAGATCAGCGGGATCGTCATGGTGGGCGGAGACTCGTGGGCATGCTGGTAGAGATGTTCGTCCCTCGGTTTGCCCAAGAAGACGGCCGCCAGGAGACGGAACATGTAGAAGGCGGTCAGTCCCGAGGTGGCGAACCCGATCGCCCAGAGGACGACGTGCCCCGTGGCGAAGCCCTGCCAGAGGATCGCGTCTTTGGAGAAAAATCCGGCGAAGGGAAAGATCCCGGAGATGGCGAGGACGGAGGCCGCGAAGGTCAGGAACGTGATCGGCATCCTTTTGCGAAGCCCGCCCATCTTCCAAATGTTTTGCTCGCCGCCCAAGGCGTGGATGACCGAGCCCGAGCCCAAGAAGAGGCAGGCCTTGAAAAAGGCGTGAGTCATGAGATGAAAAATCCCGGCCGAGAACGCCCCGCATCCGACCGCGAAGAACATGTAGCCCAGCTGAGAGACCGTCGAATAAGCCAAGACTTTTTTGATGTCGCTCTGGGTGAGGGCGATGAGCGCCGCGAAAAACGCCGTCGACATCCCGACCGTGGCCACGACCTGCATCGCGATCGGCGAAAGGGCGTACAGGAAGTGCATGCGGGCGATCATATAAACGCCGGCCGTTACCATCGTGGCCGCATGGATCAGGGCGGAGACGGGGGTCGGTCCCGCCATGGCGTCCGGCAGCCACACGTAAAGAGGAATCTGGGCGGACTTGCCCATGGCCCCCACGAAAAGCAAAAGACAGATGGGCGTTGCGACCAAGAAGAGATCGCCCTTGTATTGCTCCAAGACCTCGAAGCTCAGAAGTCCGCCGGGCGCCTGTAGGCCTTTCGCGGAGAGCGTGCTGTAGATCAGGAACATGCCGAGGAGGAATCCCAGGTCGCCGATGCGGTTGACGAGGAACGCCTTCTTGCCGGCGGCGGCCTTTTCAGGGTCCTCGAACCAAAAACCGATCAGGAGATAGGAGCAGATGCCGACACCCTCCCAACCGACAAAGAGGAGCGGCAGATTCGCTCCGAGAATCAAAACCAGCATCGCGAAGAGAAAGAGATTTAAATAGGTGAAGTAGCGCGCGAAGCCTTTGTCGTGGGCCATGTAGCCGACCGAATAGAGGTGGATCAGAGAGCCGACCCCCGTCACGACCAAGGTCATGAGGAGAGAGAGGCGGTCGACTTTGAACGAAACGCTCGCCGAGAAATCCCCGATCGAGATCCAGTTCCAGAGAGGCTGTGTCGTGAACCCCGTCGCCGGGTCCTTCGCGAGACTAAAGAGGTAACAGGCCACCGCGAACGCCAAAACGGGGAGGGTCACGCCGATGACGCTGACCAAAGATTTCGGGACGTCTCTCTTTCCGCTACGACAGAGCAGGGCGATGAGGCCGTTCAGAAGGGCGCCAATGAGCGGCAAGGCCGGGATCAGGGCGGCCAGCGAGCCGACGGATATGCCGAAAAGAAGATTTTCCATGATGCTGTAAGGGCGATACCAAAGGGCACGGCTTGCGCCGCCCGCCGGTCGCCCTTACGTTTATCCTTTCAAAAACCGAATATCGCCGACGTCGACCGTTCCCAGTTTTTTGAAAATCGCCACGATAATGGCCAACCCCACCGCGATCTCAGCCGCCGCCAAGGCGATGACGAAAAAAGCGATCGTCTGCCCCGCCGCGTTTCCGTGATGGCGTCCGAAGGCGATGAAGGTCAGATTGGCCGCATTCAGCATGAGTTCGATCGACATAAAAATGACGAGGGTATTGCGGCGGCAGACGACGCCGGTGACGCCTATCGAGAAGAGAATCGCGCTCAGGGTCAGATAATGGGCCAAAGTGACCATGGTCAGGCGGTCTCCTTTCTCGCCATCACGACGACGCCGATGATGGACACCAACAGCAAGAAGGACGTGATCTCGAACGGGATCATATAATCGGAAAACAAGAGCCGTCCGACCTCGGCGATCGAGCCATAGCCCTGTGGGGCTTCCGGTAGCGGCGATGAAAGCGAGCTCAAACGCAGCACGAGGATTGTCGCGAGATAGCCGCCGATTAGAATTCCGACGACGCCGGCAAACGACATCTTGATCTTCAAGAGTTCCTCCCGGCCCAGGTTCATCAGCATGATGACGAAGATGAAAAGCACCATGACGGCGCCGGCGTACACTAAGATCTGCATGATGGCGAGAAAATGGGCCTCAAGCATGGCATAGAGGCAAGCGACCCCGAAAAGCGTCATGACGAGGGCCAAGGCCGAGGAAAGCGTATTTCGGAATGAGACGACAAGAATGGCGGAGATGACTGAAATCGCTGCGAAAATATAGAAAAAGGCGAGCTCCATTTGGCGCGGGTATCTAGCCCTGTGCCCACCGACAAATCAAGGAATTTCCACGTGTTTTTTTAGACGCGTGCGGTATCCCGTTCCTGCCGGGCGCGCATCTTTTGGTGGAGGAGGGCGGAGCGGAAATCGTTCATCTTTTTTGATATCTTTTTTTCGGTGCTGAGATCCCGGAGGGTGATCCTGGCGGGAAGCCCCCAATAAAAGATGACCTTTGACGGCCATAAGAACGGAAGCTTCGGAAGAACGAAGTAGGGATAATCGATGAAGGGACGGATGAGCGTATCCATCACGAATTTATTTTTTATGACCCAGAGCTTGAGGGCCTGTTCGAGTCCCACGTGAGCGATCGGGACGATCATGAGGGATTTCTTGCCTGATTCCTTCAAATACTGTTTTGCCATCCTCAAAAAACCCTTGTGAAAGGCCGGAACCCGGTCGGGATTGATGTATCCGTTGATGAAATCCATCCCTTCGGGAAAGAGCAGGACGTGGCGCTTCTTCAGCCATTGGGCCCCGTTGTCGACTGAAATCGGAACGCATTGGCAGCTCCGGAAGAACTCCCGCACCAGCGGGATCCTGAAGGCCTCGCGGTACACCATGGTCGCGACTTTTCCGGCCCCTTTAATCAGGAGAAAATAATTCAACAGGACGGCTTCGAGGGTAATGGCGTGATTACAGATAAAGAGGACGTGCTCCTTGCGGGCGATGTCGATCGCTTCGTCCACGAAACCATGATGTTCGACGCGGTGGTAGAAATCCATCATGAACCGCGCCCACTTGGAGTGGGCCTCGTAGGCCCGGTCGGGCATGGGGCGGTCGTCGTAATGGAACGAGAAGATCGATTTGAGTTTCGCCAGATTCATCGGGAGCGGAGTGTACCCAAAGATCCGGTGACGAGGAAGGAAAACTTACGGGTTCGTCAGAAGAAGGACGCCGCCGGTGATCAGGATATTGATTAAGGCCAACGGCAGCAAGCCCTTCCAGCCGAAATTCATGAGCTGGTCGTAGCGGAATCGGGGTAGGGTCCAACGCACCCAAATGAAGAAAAAACAGCAAAAGAAGATTTTGATCAAAAAGGTCGCCACTTGAGCCGCCGCGGCGAAAACGGGAGGGCCCCAAGACGGCAATGAAACGACCTCCAAGCCGAGCGACAGGACGCCGACCGTGGCCCCTATTAGGATTGCGGGGATGCCGAGTACCAGGACCTCATATTTTCGGGCGTCTTTGTATTTCTTCGGGCGGAATTTGGTGACCAAGAAGAGTCCGCCCAGGATCGAAAGGGCGCCGAAGCCGAGTCCGGCGATCAAGAGGTAGAAAGGCGCCCCCGATACCAAGGTCTCCGTGCTCAAGAACGGCACCTGCCAACCGCCGAAGAAGAGAGAGACGATCACCGCCGAGGCGACGATGATCGCCACATATTCGCCCATGAAAAACATGGCGAACTTCATGCTCGAGTATTCCACGTGAAATCCGGCCACGAGCTCGGAGTCGCCCTCGGGAAGATCGAACGGCGTCCGGTTCGTCTCAGCGAAAGACGCCACCAGGAAAAGAAAGAAGGCCAAGGGTTGCCGGAAGACGTTCCAGGTCCAAGGCGTTACGCCTTGGTTACGAACGATGGCGTTCAAGTCGACCGAACCGGCGACCATGAAGAGGCTGACCACCGCCAATCCCAGCGTAATCTCATAACTCACCATCTGCGAAGAGGCGCGCAATCCCCCCAGGAAGGCGTATTTGTTGTTCGACGACCAACCCGCCAGCATGATCCCGTAGACCGCGAGCGAGGAGAGCGAAAAGATGTAGAGAACCCCCACGTTGATGTCCGAAATCCGGAGAGACGTTACGAACGAGCCGATCCGCAGGTCGTCCGCGAAGGGGAGGACGCCCGTCGTGACCAGATAGACGGTGAGAACGATAAAAGGGGCCAGCACGAAATAGAAACGATTGGCGCCCGACGGGAAAAATTCTTCCTTGGTGATGAGTTTGACGACGTCCGAGAGGCTGTGGACGATCCCCCCGAGACGAATGGTTCCGAAGAGCCGCGCCCGGTTCGGTCCGCGGCGATCTTGGAAGTAAGCGGCGCCTTTGCGCTCCATCCATATGAGAATCGGAAGGAACTGCAACACGATCATGACAATGACGACAACTTTGACGGCGGCGATGATGAGATTCACAAAGAGGTCCACGGGTTCTCTCTGCTAGCGGAATTGAAGATAGGTTTCAAGGAAGATTAGAGCCGAGCAGAGCTTCCTGAGCCCTGCGGTGATCCTTGGAGATCTTCGCTACCTCCGGATGCGTCGAGCCGAAGATCTGCGAGAGGATCTGATGCGCCCTTTG
>Ga0315281_10013729_pt1 | contig 10949 bp, 11 predicted proteins | sample YL17G07_0_MG_FD_204540 | JGI IMG/M metagenome (GOLD analysis project Ga0315281, IMG submission 204540) | Sediment microbial communities from Yellowstone Lake, YNP, Wyoming, USA - YL17G07_0 | ecosystem: Environmental > Aquatic > Freshwater > Lake > Sediment | place: USA: Wyoming | collected... | reverse complement strand
ATGACGAGACATATCAAATGGATAGGCGAGGAATGAGCGAGCACGCGACGCGGCGGTTCGCCCGCAAAATGAATTTATAGAGGTTCCCTTAAGGGGCTACATGCAGCAACAAACTGTCAGTTTTTCCATCAAGTTGCAGCGTGACCAGTGACATTCCCGCAATTCTGGACAAGTCGGCGACCACTCGACCGGACACCTGCTGTTTCGCAATATCCAGCGAACCGTTTGCATTCAAAACACCGGCGTTCATCTTGATCTGCCGAAATCTGTAGTTTCCGTTGGCATAAGCAAAATCTCCGCTCAACTCGTCAAAATGGGTGCGCCCGCCCGGCAAGTTTTCTTTGCTGCGCAACCGGGCAGTTTCGACAATATCAAAACCGTTAATGACTCCCTTCTTGATTGCAAAAACGCCTTCCATCGCTGCCGTTTCAACAAGCCCGGACAAATTTTCCGATCTCATCTGGAAATGCGCCGTACCATCCATATCGCCGCTCAATGCCCGGCTCATGTTCTGCATGGTAATGACTTTTGCCGTCAGCGTTCCATCTGCGCGCCAGCCGCTATGCCAGCCGATACGCGCATTACCGAGCAACATCCCTCCCATAATGCGGCTATCCACCTCCGCAATGACCAGCTCGTCGCCAACCAGCTCTCCCTTTGCGGTCAATTCATCAAAAACCCAATTCGGCAATAACGGCAAAGCGCTGTTGCGGGCTACAAACGAGACCTGCATTTTATTTTCAGCCGTGGCGTTTATATCCAACGCCAGTTTGTTTCCTTCAGCATGGAGTTTCGCCGTAACAAATTTTCCGGCCCGATCAAAATTCAATTCGCCACCGATGCCGGATAACTGAACGCTGCCCGCTTCCAACCGGCTCTGGCTCAATCCGATACGCGCGACAGGATAACGGCTGTCGGCTGCAATTTTTTGCACCCATAACGCCACCAGTTGCAACGGCGCATCATTGACTTGCACGCCCTCCAGCTCAATGCCTGAAATAGAATGATTCGAGGAAAATAGTGAGGAGATCGGAAAACTGATTCGTGCCTGTTTCGCCTGAATTTGTCTTGTCTCGCCAACTGATATCTCGCCCAATTCCATTTGTGGGGTTGGCAGGAGGCGCACCGCCATCTGTCCGATATGCACCGGTTGCTGCAAGGTGGCCGCAAGCATTTGTTCAATGCCGGTCGCATAATTCCGCATCGGCAGCAAAGGCGGAACAACAAACAACGCAATCAATAACGCCAAAAAAAATCCGATGCCAAACTTCCCCCAAGGCATCGGCTTGCGCCTGATCCGCTCCACTCGAATATTCTGTACAACAGGCGGCTGATCGGTCTCCTGCTGGACGGCACATTCAGCCTTGATCACGGAGAATTTGGGTTTCTGTTGCCCGTTTTCTGCCGGAACACGGGCCTCCGTTTTCGCGAGCAAAGGCACTCCGCTATCGGAAACATCTGGTTTGTGGGCAACAGGGTTATCCGCTTCTTTTGGCGGGGCCGGTTTGGTGGGTATATCCGCCGGAAGTGCCTGCGGTACTGCCGGTGTTTTTTGTGTTGCTTTTTGTTCTCTTGAAATAGCTTCAGCGGGTTCGTCTGCCCAGTTCATCTGTGCAATTTCATTCAACAAAGCATCATCCTGCCGCTGTATTTTTCTCTCGTCGCAAGCATTTTCCGGAACAGGTATCTGTACCGGCCCGGGTTCGTTGACCGTTTCCGGCGCGGTAGCTGCAACCGCTTCAGGCATCACAAAGCTGAATGGCTCAAACGTGATCGCTGGAACCGGTTCAACGGCCTGCACTTGCATGTTTCCGGCATCGGATTCCGCTGCGTCCACCAGCTCATAAACAAGATGCTCACGGCCATGTTTGTCGTTTTTTGCGCCTCGATAATGAAAAAGATTGGCGTACTCATCGCAAAGGCGCGAAATAAAATCATAATAAGAGCGGGAAATAAAAATCTGGTCATTGCCCGCAAAACTCATCACACGTTGCGCATCGTTGATCCCGTCACCCACCATATTATTCCGGCCATTCATGTCCTTGGCGACATTGATCGGCCCCAGATGAATGCCGATTCGTACTTTTAAATCAGGGTAGTCTCTGTGCTGGTTGGACATGACAGTCTGGCGAAACTTCATCGCCACTTGCAGCGCATCTTCTGGATGCTGCATAAAACCGATCGCCGCGCCGTCACCGGTATCCAGAATAATGCGCTCGCTCTCGCCTTGCGCTTTCAGGCAATCGGAGACAAGATGGTTGAATTGATTTTTAATTTCGATTTGTTTGTTGACAGACTGCTTGGTGTAGCCAACCACATCAAAAAACAACACGGTCGCACTGGTGGAACGCGTTGCGGAATACGTTCCGGTTTTCGGCACGGCAGCATGTTCATTCGGCCCGTCTGCCGCTTCAACAATTTTTTTATCGGACAACTCTGATTCTCCCCGATCCATAGTTATTTCCGTTCAGCACCCGAATTAATCTTCATCGCTTTTGGCTTTGCCACTTCAATGCCCTGTTTTGAAAATTTTCCCATAAAAATCGCGCCCCGGCGAAATATCTACTGACTTACACCTTTGACCATTATATTTTAACCGTGGCGTATATTACATTTGAATTCGAGCAACAGAATACTCAACCTTGATTTTTTCAAGTTCGCTCCCATACTGGAAGATGCAAGCGAGTTCAAATACCCGCTTATTTTTATGAATGGAGATTACCATCATGCCCGTCATCCGCTCACCTGCCGTTGCAGGCATGTTTTATCCCGCTGACCCCCTGCAACTCGAACAGGATATACGGCGTATGCTGGCTGATGCCCGCCCGTATGAACTTGTTCCAAAGGCGCTGATCGTCCCACATGCGGGTTATATTTATTCCGGTGCCATTGCGGCAACCGCTTATGCCACACTTCAATCCGTCGCCACGCGTATCCGGCGCGTAGTATTGCTCGGCCCGACACATCGCGTTGCGATACGCGGGCTTGCCCTGCCGGGCGCGGATGCCTTTGATACGCCATTGGGCAGAATATTGCTGGATACGGCTGGTGCCCGCGCCGCCGCCAATTTCCCGCTAGTCTCAACCAACGCACAGGCGCACGCGCTGGAACACTCGCTTGAAGTACAACTCCCCTTTTTACAAAGCGTATTGCATGATTTCACGCTGCTGCCACTGGCTGTCGGCATGGTTTCACCGGAAGAAGTGGCTGAAGTTCTCGAAACTTTATGGGGAGGCATCGAAACACTGATTGTCATCAGCTCCGATTTGTCCCATTATCTGCCCTATCACCTAGCGCAACGGGTGGATAATGAAACCGTGCAATCCATCCTGAAACTGCAACAACCCATCGAGCACGACCACGCTTGCGGTGCGACCCCGATCAATGGTTTGATTATTGCGGCCCGAAAACACCACCTCACACCCCGTTTGCTGGATATACGCAATTCCGGCGACACGGCCGGGGCGCGGGATCAAGTAGTCGGCTACGCATCGTTCTCATTTACCGCCGAAGGAGCAGAAAATGCTGCCTGAAAAAAATGAAGGTACATCTGGCAATCAGGATCACGACGCTGAATCTCGTGGCCGCACCTTACTGCGGCTGGCACGCGACAGCCTCGCCGGACAATTCGATGCAAAAGAACGGAATATTCCGCAAGCAGACTGGCTGAACAAACCCGGTGCGACCTTTGTTACCCTCACGTTGCAGGGTCAACTACGCGGTTGCATTGGCAGTCTGGAAGCCCATCGTTCGCTCGCCGAAGATGTAAGCCGCAATGCGGTTGCCGCCGCCTTCCATGATCCCCGGTTTCCTCCACTCACCGCCGAAGAATTTCCCGATATCGCAATTGAAGTGTCTCTGCTTACCCCCGCAGAGCCGCTATATTTTAGGGACGAACAAGATGCGTTAAGACAACTTCGACCCAATAGGGACGGTGTTATTTTCGAATATGGCCACTACCGCAGCACATTTTTGCCCCAGGTATGGAAAAACCTTCCGCAACCGCGAGATTTTCTTGCCATGCTCAAGCGCAAAGCGGGGTTGCCCGATGACTTCTGGGCAGACGGCATCAAACTATCGCGCTATACCGTCGAAAAATGGCGTGAAAAAACGATCAGCGCATAAGCTCAAGAGGAAAACATGGACGAACCAATCAGCATTGCAGAACAGTATCCTGCAAAATATTGGCACTTATTGAATGACGGACGCATTCAGTGCGATTTGTGTCCCCGCGATTGCAAACTCCATGACGGGCAACGCGGCGCCTGTTTCGTGCGCGGCCGTGTCAAAAACGCGATGGTACTGACCACCTATGGTCGCAGTTCCGGTTTTTGCATTGACCCTATTGAAAAAAAACCGCTCAACCATTTTTATCCGGGTAGCAGCGTCCTGTCATTCGGTACGGCGGGATGCAATCTTGCCTGCAAATTTTGCCAGAATTGGGATATTTCCAAATCCCGTCATTTCGACAAACTTGCCGACCAGGCCAGCCCGGAAGCGATTGCCCGAACGGCACAGGAATCAGGTTGCAAGAGCGTGGCTTTTACCTACAACGATCCTGTCATTTTTGCCGAATATGCGATGGAGGTAGCCGATGCCTGCCATCAACACGGCATCAAAACGGTAGCGGTCACGGCCGGTTATATCCATGAACAACCGCGCCGCGAGTTCTTTGCCCGGATGGATGCCGCCAATGTCGACCTCAAAGCGTTCACCGATGAATTTTATGTCAAGCAAACTGGCGCACATCTGCAACCTGTACTGGACACCCTCAAGTATCTCAAACAAGAAACGAAGGTCTGGCTGGAGATCACAACACTGCTCATTCCCGGACTCAACGATTCGGCGAATGAGATAAACGCGATGAGCGAATGGATCGCACGGGAACTCGGTGTGGACGTGCCGTTGCATTTCAGCGCATTCCACCCGGACTACAGGATGACCAACATCCAATCAACCCCGTCCGCCACACTGATCCGTGCGCGGCAAATCGCGCAGGCTGCGGGGCTGCACTATGTTTATACCGGCAATGTCCATCACCGCGAAGGGGATACAACCAACTGCCCATCATGCGGGAGCATCCTGATCGTGCGCGACTGGTACGAAATCAAACAATACCGCCTCACGCCAGACGGCCATTGCCCGGATTGCAACACCCGCATCGCCGGGCATTTTGAGCGGTTTGACAAAGCATTCGGATCACGGCGCATCCCCGTCGTGATACAGAATACTTATCCGTGATATTGCTCTATAGGATCGCAGATTGAAATCACTCTGCTCCGCAAGCAATTTTCCATAGAGAGGCCCCGATGCTGCCGGGTTGAACGGGCTCCCAAGATTCTACTTTATAGTCAGTGCCGATTCGTGTGCCTTTGCCCATGTTTTCAGAATGCGTGGAAGCAAAAAGCATTCTCATCTTTCCTCTCTCACAATCAAATTCATGCTGCGCCTTTACCGACATGAAAGTTTTGCCCGCTTTCGATATGCCTTTTTTATGGTCAATCAACGACAACATTTGCACCTTTCCGCGCGATTTGATAATAGAAGTCGGATCGGCATAAACAACAAAATAATCTGAAAGAATATCCAATTTAACCCATTCTTCCGTTTTGACCCACGCCCCCGCAAAGGCGCTATTGCAGTAAATAACAAGCGCCAGCGTTAACATAATTTTGCGCATTATTTATTCCCGCTATTGGTTTTTACAGGCAAATTTCCACATTTTTTCAGTTACGGTGTCCGGCAAAATTTCCTCCCATTGTCCGGGATCAGACACGTTCATGACCACACTGCCTTTTCCCATACCTTCCGAGTAATAAGTGGCATTAAGCTGCCGAAATTCTTTTTTATTACAATCGTATTCAACGCGTTTTTTTGAGGACGTGTTCGACAGGTTGGAGCGTCTGAAATCGTGCATTTCCCGCATTTTTACTCTTTCGCTGTATTTTGGAACAACGTCCGGATCGGCATAGGCAATCAAGGTTCCGCTCACGCCAACGGTAGAAGAAGTCACTTTCACCCACTCCGCCCTCGCATGACTGCTCGCAACAGCCAGTAGAATCAACAAACCGACCCTACGCATTCTGTGCGTTAGCCGCAGGATCAGCCATCCGAAAACCTCTCACCACACTGCTGACCGTGCTCACAATAAAAAGCACGAACGCCGCCGCATTCAACAACCCGCCAACGTTACGCAACTCCGGCAACATCAACCCATCGCCCGCAATACGCAAGAGCAGTGAAGCGTGCAATACCAATAACGGCAAATAAAAAGTCCAGTGATACGGCATTCTGACACGCACGACAGCGGGGAAAATTATCGGCGCATGTCCAAACACCATCGAAAACACGAAGCCGATCAAAATGGCATGCAACACCGCGTCATATACCACGGTAGTCAAACCGCCCGCAACGAGCAGTATCAGGCTACCGGCGGTGAGCCACGCGTAACCGGAAAGCAGGCAGACTGCGGTGAAGCGTGTCAAACCCTGCTCTTTTACGGTACGGCGCGCGATATCCTGTCGCAGCAGCCACAAAGCCAGCCCGAACAACCCGATACCGTACAAGACGATTCCAATATTTGTCTGGCTAAAAAATCCACCAATCAAAAGGACTGCGAGAATAACGGAAAAAATATGTTTTGCGTTGCGTGACGGTGAAAGAAATCGTGTCAATTCCAAACGTTCGCCGGCAATGGTGAGTACCAGAAAATTAATCCACAACGGCACCGCCACCGGTACCGGAGAACCTGTCAGCCACAACAGATTTCCCGCCAACCAGCTTGCGGCGCCAAGCGCCATTGTGAGCATGAACAATTCGCGTTGACGAGACAGGATCAAAAGTGTTCCAAATAACAGCACGGCACTACCCGATGCAATGGCTGCCGAAGCTGCGGCCAAAGGAAAACCGAGCAGAATCGCCGCACCGCCCAATCCGGTCAGCAGCGGGCCGATATATGCCCACCGATAACCGAGAGCGACGGCGCGCTCCAAACCGATCACGGTGCCAAGGAAGCCGCATACCATCAACGGCCCATGCAGCAAAGCCAGTTGTGTTGCCTGAGAAGGAACGGGCCATCCCATCCGCGCAAGACCGGCCAGTATCCCGGATGCCAAAGATACAAACCCCAAAATTAAAAGCGGCAAACGGAACGGCACACCCAATCCGCCCGACTGTTCGGCGGGCTCCTTTTTTGAGATAACTTCCAATGCGTGTTTTTCCGGCGATTCAGGTATCGCTTCGGCCTCGAAAGCAACAGGCGGTGCAGTTTCTGTTGCCGGATCCCACCCGAAATGATCGCGCGCATGATCGCTCATTTTCCCCGGATTCCACGGCGGCTCCCATACGAGCTCAATTTCAATTTCGATACCCGGCACCAACGCCTCCAAAACTCTCCTCGCATCACCGATGATCATCTCTCCCATCGGACAGGCGGGCGTGGTCATGGTCAGATCGACATGCAGTTTTTTATCCGGGAACGTAATGCCATAAACCAAACCGAGATCGACGATATTCATGCCGACTTCCGGGTCAATAACCTCGCGCAAAGCAGTTTTAATTTCTTCTTCGGTTGGCATTTCTAATCGCATAAATATTATTCCGAGGCAGACAAGCCGGCTGAATGGCCCCTCTCCCGCCTGCAGGGGAAGGGAGCGTTGCCGCCACAGTTTACCGTGTTTGTACTCGCTCTTCTTGACTACCTGTTCGACATCCAAGGGGCTTGTCCACCACTTTAGAATGCACCCATATGGTTTCGACAAGCTTTGATGAAACGGCTACGCTTGCGCTTTACTACCAGCGAATCAGAACCGCACCCCAGGTAAATCCGCCACCCACCGCTTCCATGAGGATATTTTGTCCGGCTTTGATGCGGCCATCGCGCACGGCCACATCCAGTGCCAGCGGGATGGACGCTGCCGAAGTGTTGCCGTGCGTGGCAACGGTGACAATCACATTATCCATGCTCAAGCCAAGTTTTTTGGCAGTCGCTTCCATGATGCGGATATTGGCCTGATGCGGAATCAGCCAATCTATATCCGATCCCCGGAGATTATTTTCTTCCAGCACTTCTTCGACAACTTCGCTCAACACCTTGACGGCAAATTTGAAGACTGCCTGTCCGTCCATTTTGACAAACGGGTCGCCCTGAACTTCGCCATTGCGAATATTTCCTTCCACTTTCAACATACCCCGATGATATCCATCGGCATGCAGTTTGCCCGAAACGATACCGGGGGTTTCGGCGGTCTGCAATACCACCGCACCTGCGCCATCGCCAAACAATACGCAAGTTGTACGATCATTCCAATCGAGGATGCGTGACATCACTTCTGCGCCCACTACCAGCGCAGTTTTGGCCTGTCCGCCGCGTATGTACAAATCTGCGGTATTCATCGCATAGACAAAGCCGCCGCATACCGCCTGCATATCGAATGCCGCGCAGCGATTCTTAATGGCCAATTTATCCTGCAGAATGCAGGCGGTGCTTGGGAAAATCTGATCCGGGGAAGTGGTTGCGACAATGACCAAATCAATTTCATTGGCAGTGATACCCGCCGCTTCAATGGCCCGCAGGCTGGCCTGCAATGCAAGATCGCTCGTTAATTCGTCATCAGCCGCCACATGGCGCTCATGAATTCCGCTGCGCGATACGATCCAGTCGTGTGACGTTTCGACCATTTTTTTCAGATCGAAATTGGTCAGCGTTTTGGCGGGCAGATAGCTGCCCGTGCCTATAATCCTTGAATAAATCCGGGAATGCATCAGGCTGCTCCTTGCTCCGCATTTTGACGTTCATGATGCCACTTCTCGATATGCTCGCTGATATGCTGCAACATTCCACCGCGCGCTTCTTCGGCGGCACGTTCGATGGCGCAGCGAAACGCCAGCACATCTGCCGACCCGTGACTTTTGACTACTATCCCTTTCAAACCAAGAAAGCTCGCGCCATTATAACGGCGATGGTCCACTCTGCGTTTGAAAGCATTGATTACCGGCATAGCCAGCACCGCCGCAATCCTGGTGAAAATATTGCGTCCAAATTCCTCACGCAAAAACCCACCGAGCATTTGCGCAAGTCCCTCGGTAGTCTTGAGCGCAACATTGCCGACAAAACCATCGCATACAACAACATCGGTCGTACCCTTGAAAATATCGTTACCTTCGACATTGCCGTAAAAATTCAGATCGCTCGCGCGCAATAATCCGGCGGTTTGCTTGACCACCTCGTTGCCTTTGATATCTTCGCTGCCAATATTCAACAGACCGATGCTGGGGTTGGGCTTATGCTCCAGGGCAGTGACCAGCGTGGATCCCATCAATGCAAACTGCAGCAAATGCTCGGCGGTGCAATCGGTGTTTGCGCCCAGATCAAGCATGCATATCTGGCCTTTTTTGGTCGGCAGATACGAGGCAATTGCGGGGCGGTCGATGCCAGGGATTGTTTTTAACACATAGCGCGCCGTTGCCATCAATGCGCCGGTATTGCCGGCGCTGATACAGGCAAGCGCCTCTCCGCTCTTGACCAGATTGATGCTGACGCGCATCGAAGAATCTTTTTTTCCGCGCAACGCGGATTGCGGCGGTTCATCCATGCCCACCACTTCTGTGGCGGGATGAACGCGCAGATGCACACCCGGCTGCACACCCAAGACACGCAACTCCGCTTCAATGGCATCGGGAATACCAACCAGAATGATGGTGTCATTTGGAAATTGTTTGAGATACTCCATTGCGGCAGGAACAGTAACCGTCGTTCCATGGTCACCGCCCATCGCATCTATGGCTAACGTGATGTCCACAGGTAAGTTGTTTCACCAGAATAAACAATTTAGAACAAACGGTCCGGCTGGAGTTTGCCGGGAATCAATGCTGCCGGGAAGCTACCGGCCCAACAAGCCAGAGTCCGTGCAGAATCAAATCGGGGGGCAGCAATTGCAACCCGTTTACCGAAACACATGCCGGATGCCCCCGATAAAAAAGCGGGCATAAAAAAGAAAACGCAGCCGACCATAATAGCCGGCTGCGTCACACAAATTTTTATTCGCCTTTAACTTTGACTACTTTTTTCCCACGGTAAAAACCGCTCGGGCTAATGTGATGACGCAAATGATTTTCGCCGGTGGTCGGCTCAACCGCTGTCGCCGGGTTAGTCAAGAAATCATGCGCGCGATGCATGCCACGCTTGGATGGGGATTTTTTATTCTGCTGGACTGCCATGTTAATGCTCCTCGAATATAGCCATTTTAATTGCTGTGCTTTAATTTCGCCAAAATCGCGAAAGGGTTTTTTTCTTCCTGATGCCTGTCTCCGCCAACAACCCGGCAAGCGCCAATCCCATGTTTGGGTGCCATCGGCAAACTTAACAGGATTTCTTCTTCCAGCATATCCAACACATCCAGATGTGCGTCGGCCAGAATGCTGTCAAATTCCTCTTCCTCTATGTCTTCAACACAATTATCCAGAGCCGTTAAAGCAGCTTGGTCACACAGCCACAATTGCGTGTCAATCAGCACTTCCCGCTCGATAACACCCAAACAACGCTGGCAACATAACCGGCAGTTGCCCGTTATCCTGACCTTCAACAAAAGAGTGTTCCGGTTATCTTGTCCGCCCCGGACGGTATACTGTAACGTTCCCTGCGTGTCGCTCAACACATCCAGCAAACGCGGCAGCGCGGCAACAGGAACTTCACCGCTTATTTGCAAGCCATTCCGGGCAAAATCCGGGCTATCAATAAAAGGCCGTGCATACATGAGGCGCGCATGATATATTTTTCGCTGTCCACTGTCAAAAATCCATCCTGATGTCGTCAAATTCCCCGTTGCTTGTCCTGGCCTCTACTTCGATTTACCGAAGCGATTTGCTCAAACGGCTGCAAATCCCTTTTGAAACCGCCGCGCCTCATGTGGATGAAACACCTTTCCCCGGCGAATCCGCTCACGCGACCT
>Ga0315281_10013728_pt1 | contig 10950 bp, 10 predicted proteins | sample YL17G07_0_MG_FD_204540 | JGI IMG/M metagenome (GOLD analysis project Ga0315281, IMG submission 204540) | Sediment microbial communities from Yellowstone Lake, YNP, Wyoming, USA - YL17G07_0 | ecosystem: Environmental > Aquatic > Freshwater > Lake > Sediment | place: USA: Wyoming | collected... | reverse complement strand
GCTTTTGCGCACTCCTCAACCAGTGCGGCAAAGATGAGAAGAAGTACCAGCGAATACGGCATGGGCAGGTTGAAAAAGAGCGTGAGGCTCATCAGCTGCACCATGAACACAAACGGTATGGAGAACCCGGTCAGCAAAAAGACTGAGAGAAACGGGTGCCTGCGGCTCATGATCTCGGAAAGGAACTCGCGGATACGGGGAAGGAGCCGTTTTTCTGAAAAGAGCCGCTCCTCTTTGAAGTTCTTCATCCCGATATAGAAGAGCACAGCCCCCGTCAGCCAGAAGAGGGAGGTGGAGTAGAGGTAGTCTGTGATCGTCCACGGAGAGCCCTGGATAGAAAGGACGATCAGCGTCAGGGGGGAGATGAGGGAGATGACGTGTACGTTTGCAAAGATGCTGGGAAAGAACAGGTACGAGGTAGCGACTGTCGAGAAGAATATAGAAATGAACGAGAGTTCCTTGAAGCTGCGCGAGAGCATGCCGATCAGGAGCGCGTTTGCAAGGAAGAAGACGATGACCGGTATAAGGGGGAGAAGGATGATCAGGGGTGCCCGCACGTAGATCGTGAGCGCAGTGCAGATAGCAACCATGCCGATGAAATAGGGGGTCATCTTTCCGAGGATGATGGAAGAGGATGCCACGGGTGTTGAGAGCAGGACTTCGCCTTTGCGCTCAATGCGCTCGTTCATGATGCTCATCATGAAGAACTGGGAGGTGAAGTAGAGCGGGAAGATGAAGACGAAGATGAGGATGATGGAGTCAAACGGCAGCGGGGGTGAGAGTTGCGCTGGTGTCTTGAACCTGCCCATCGTGCTTTCGGAAGAGAGAACTTCCGTGTAGCGCGAGATCTGGGTGTTCTTTGCGCTGGTCCTGACCAGTTCCTGCCGGAGTTCCTCTTTGGTAAAATCCAGTGAAGCAGACGGCGTAGGGACGTTGCTGATCTCCCCTTCGGGTACCGGTGCTGCACGACTGGGGGCTGCCTGGATGTACTGGCCCGACTGGGTGGATAAGAAGTTGAGTTCGCTCTTCACAGTCTGAACATCGATCCAGAGCGGGTACGCGGCGAAGAGATCCGTTTCCCGGTTATAGACCGTGTTGACGTATTTGGCATAATCGCGCTCGAGAGTCTTCTGCGCCGCTTTTGCCCGGTCAGTCTGGCTGCCATACACCTGTCCGTTAATAATGACCAGATCAAACTCATTCCGGTTCTTTCCAAGGGTGGTTGCATCTGTCTGGTACACGGAAAACCGGGCATCGCTTGCGATCAGCTGTGCGATCTTCGGATCATCCACACCGACTTCATACATACCGTCCTGGAGGTGCATCCCCGTCTGGGCAGCAAAGCCGGTTACCGCTACCAGCAACATGAAGAGAATTACGGCAAACGGCAGCACGTCATGGCCCATCATGGAAAAGGATCTCTTCACTTCCCATCGCGCGATGGTCGAGATGTCGGCAAGCCTGCCCATGCGAGGTATGACTCCTGATACTCCTACCACATTTGGCAAGTACTTCTGTAATTTACCGCGGTAGTTGTAGTATAGTGTAGTCTTTGGTATCGCTCAAATAGTACTCGGTGCTGACAGGAGGGCCATTCTTGGATTGTTATGCAGGTATGAGCGGTCAAAAACGATGCCCACGATTCTATGAGCTTTGCGGTTTTAGTAGTGGTATGCCCGCCTTCTCGCTCACGGTGCTCGTGGACAATGCTACCCTCATTGACCGGTATTTTCTTGCCGAACCCGGCTTTTCGGTGCATATCGAATCAGGAGGAAAGCAGATACTCTTCGATCTCGGGTACTCGGATATCTTCCTGACCAATGCGGGAAAGATGGGCATCGATCTGCTGAACGTTGATTACGCAGCACTCTCGCACGGGCACATCGATCATACCGGTGGACTGGTACCGCTCATGCGGCACCACAGGGAGGCAGTCATTGAAAAACGCCCGCACAAAAAACCCGTCATCATCGCCCACCCGCACTGCTTCTGCCCGCGCCCGAATCCCCCGCTGGTCAATATCGGAGCACCGGTTGATGCAGAACAACTCGCCCGGCAGTTCCCGGTAACGACAAGCCGGGCTCCTCTCTGGCTCACGGACGATCTGGTGTTTCTGGGAGAAATTCCGGACTACGGCGGCTGCCGCGACACGAAAAAGCGGACGATCCTGTTGCCTGAAGGCGAGCAGCAGGATCAGCTTAAGGATGACACGGCACTTGCCTATCGCTCCGACACGGGGCTTGTTATCATCACCGGCTGTTCGCACAGCGGTATTGGTTCCATCAGCCGGTATGCGCAGGAGGTATGCGGTGAAGAAAAAATCCGGGATGTGATCGGCGGGTTCCATCTCATGGGGGACAATACTGCCGGCATCGCAGCGACCGTTTTGGAACTTGAGGGGATCAAACCCGCCAACCTTCACCCGTGCCACTGCACATCGCTTGCGGCAAAGATTGCGCTTGCGAAGCTTGCGCCAGTTCATGAGGTGGGTGTGGGGCTGAAGCTGGAGTATTGACCCCCGCATTATTCAGGTTGTCCTTTCGTGAAAAGGCAGGCGGAAAAACCCGGAGAACGTATTTCAGATACGGTGCCCCCATCCCAATCTATATCTTTGAATCCACCCACATCTGATTGAAAGGCAATCACGCATGATAACCGGCCGCAATATCACGAAAAATTTTGACGGTTTTATGGCACTTGACGGTGTCAGCTTCGAGTTCGACGACGGTGAGATCTTCGGGATCATCGGCCACAACGGGGCAGGCAAGACCACGCTGCTCAAGATCATCTCGGGGCTGATCGCTCCCACTTCCGGAGAACTTTTCATCAATGACATCGATGTGGTGAAAAACCCGGTTGCGTTCAAAGAGAATCTCGGGTACCTCCCGGAGGAATCCCGGCTCTACGAGACGATGACTGCCGAGAACTATCTCGCGTTCTTCGGAGATATTTACGGGCTCTCCCCGCATGAGATCCGGGTACGGTCCAACCAGCTCTTCGCTGCGCTCTCGCTGGAACCGAACGGCAAAAAACTCGGGGAGTTCTCAAAAGGGATGAAGCGCAAAACGGCGATCGCCCGGTCGCTCATCCATGAACCCAATTTCCTCGTCTATGATGAAGCGACCAGCGGGCTCGACCCGATGACCTCGCGGTTCATTGCCGATTATCTCCGCACGTTAAAAAAGGAGGGCAAGACGATCGTGCTCTCGGCGCACAACCTCTACCAGGTAGAGGCGATCTGTGACAAGGTGATGATCTTAAAGCGCGGGAAGATGGTGGCATTTGGTACCATGAAGGAGCTGCGTGAGCAGTTCGGCTCTCTTACATACACGGTCTTCTTTTCTATCGATAATGCGGGCAAACTTATCGGGCATTCCAAAACCTACCGCCAGGAAGAGGGGCTCTTTGTGTGTGACGCGGAGAATATGGCTGAGCTCAATGAATGTACCGGGCTTATCGGTGAGGCAGGGGGCAAGGTCGAGAAGATAGAGTCCCGGTACCCGTCGCTTGAAGAGATGCTGGTCAAGATCGGGAAATAAGCAGATCACAATCCATTTATTTTAATGAAGTGTCGATACTTTTTAAAAAAAAGGATGATTGCTACACAACCCGGACAACCGCCCCGCTGTTCCGGGCCTTGGTGATGAGGGTGGTGCCCCCGCCCGACTCCCTCATGAAGGATTGTGCAGCCTGCTCGATCGTGTTCATGCCGGTATCCCCAATTGCATAAACCGTCGGACCAAAGGAGCTCAGACCGGCCCCCGCCGCCCCGGCTCCCCGCAGCACATCCAAGAGGCTTCTCACCTGCGGCGGCTGGAGGCCGAGCTCCACTTTCTTGAACCCGAGGTACTGGACCGCATTGATGGACGAACCGAACAGATCGAGATCGTGCTCCACGATACCGGGCAGCATCCGCATCAGTACCTCGTGGCAGAGTGCCTGCACCTCGCCGAGGGGCACCGGGCAGTGGTGCCGGAAGATGTCTGCCTCCATCGCCCCGCTTGCTCCTGCAGGTATGTTCGGTGTGGCAAGCAGGATCTTCCAGTCTTCAGGAAAGTCGTGGCGGGCGATGACCGGAGGTGGACGGACACCCCGCGATGCCGATGACGGCCGGAAATCTGTTTTATCCCCCCCGGACCCGAAGCGGTGCCCGCCATCGATGATGAACCCCCCGTGTTCAAAGGCCGCAGTCCCAATGCCGGATGTGCCCCCGCGACCGGCCAGCTGTGCAAGCTCGGTCACCGGTACATTTTTGCCATAGAGTTCGCATACCGCCCGTGCAGTGGCAAGCGCCAGCTGTGAACCGCTCCCGAGCCCGGTATGGGCCGGGTAGAGTGATCGAACCGTGATGGAAACCCCGGCTCCGGCATGGATCTGCCGGAGTACCTCCGAAGCGATCCCGCTCACCCGTTCCTGTGTGGCAGTATCACAACCGGTTATACGGATATCCGGGCTCTGCTGCGCTTCAAGCAATATCGCAGGTTCATCGAGTGCGATGCCAATCCCTCCATCCACCCTTCCAGAACCGCCATGCATGTCGATCAGGCTGACATGAATCCGTGAAGGTGTGCTTACTATGATCCGTCGCTCGTCAAGAAACTGGTTGTACGGGAACTGCTCCTCGATGAAGATTAAGGGCTTGTTGTTGTGGATGATCTGGTACTGGCGGCTGAGCATGGATTCCTGCGGGCAGAGAGAGAAGACCCTGCAGGTCTCCTTAGTGGCTGCCGATACCCGGGCTGAGAGGATCTCGCGCCGTGCCTCGATATGGTGTTGTTTTATGATCTTTCCGATCGGAATATCGGCCATCATCAGGTCTTTTTTAAAGGCAGGGGACAGCCGCTCAACCGGGGTCTCGGATATGGCATAGATGAGCACCTCACCTGTTACCGTATCCCTGAGTTCCACCACGCGGTGATTTACCGGTTCACCTGCACGGACTTCGACCCTGCCCGCGGTCTCTGCATCTGCCGGGACAATCTCCTGCACGAGCGTCTTGACGGTAACGGGATTTCCCGTGATCGCCTCCAGCAGCTGCGTGACAGAACCATCCGTTCCGAGCAGGATTTTCTGTACCCTCGAAAGGGGCCCCACTCTTTTTTCTATATCCCTGATGCTGCCCGAGATATCCATCCCAACAACCTTATCTTATGGGATAATAAGGGCACCGCAAACCCGTTCCTGCACATCCCCCCCTCATCCCCCATACTCATTACCTTGCCCGACAATCTTTTTTAGTGACGACCAATGACAAACCCTGCAGTCTTTGACCGTATGACGGACGAGGAGAAACGCGAGTACCTGGAATTCCTGCTCTGGCACTACCGGGTTGTGGACGCATTCTGGTTCATCTATGTTGCAGAGCTCTATGGCCAGCCCGTGGCAGAGAAGTTAAACGAGCAGGTGTGGGATAAAGCCGGCGGTATGGCGGCAAAGGATCTTGTGCAGCGGTTCGATATTACCGAGAAAGGTCTTACCGGTTTTGTCAAAGCCCTCCGGCTTTTCCCGTGGACGATCATCGTCGATTATGTGATTGAGGAGAAAGTGGATGAGGTGATCATCACCGTCCCGTCCTGCCCTACGCAGGAGGCACGGCTCAAACGGGGACTGGGGGAGTATGTCTGCCGCGAGATGCACCGGGCGGAGTTTTTGAGCTTTGCACGGATGATCGATGAACGCATCTGCGTGGAATGCGTGTTTGCCCCACCGGATCCCCATCCCAAAGAACTGTTCTGCAAATGGCGGTTTTTCCTGCGGGAATAAAAACCCGTTGCCATTGTGAATACGGGCATTTTCCGGGAGAATACGGGGAACCCTCTGGCACTTTTCAGAATAATACAATGCAGATGCCCGCTTACAATCCCGTTTTCACCCGGCGTCCTGTATACTTTTTTGAGGGTTCTGAAGAAATCATCCTGTTAATGAGGAGAAAAGCATAGCAGGTGGAGAGGAGGGGACAAAAGCCGGATCCCCCTAACCGCCCCTGCGCTTTTTTGATGGTGCCGTATTACCTGATCGGGAATTATCGCATTTGGGGGGAGCCCAAGCGGCAGGGGGGTGAAACCCCCCCGTGAGCGTTCGGGTTTTTTGAGCATTACTACAGAGCCCTTTTTTTTAGACCGGTTTTTTAAAAGGATCTGAATTCAGCGGAAATGCCTGCGGCAGTAATCCACCAGTGCCCGGTCAGCAATCTGGCGGGTTTCCGCATCAACCCTGATAAAAAAGTGTTCATCATCCTGCACTTTTATAAAGATCCCATCATCCGCCTTCTGGATTTCGAGCCAGCAGAGGGTCTTATCCTGATATTGGGGAAAATGTATCCTGATATACTGGTTCATCTGGTGAAAAATTTCCGAGGGAAGATATTTCCTGATGATCTCATCGATGATCATCCTCCTGTACCCGTCAGTACAGGGATCTTTGAGTTTCGGATAATCAATCTCGATGCCGATGATCTCATCGTCTTTTCCCCCTTTATTCTCCTTTATGCCGATGACGAGATTTCCCCCGCCGGTGTTCAAGAACCCTGCAATGGTTTTTGCAATGATGATCTTCGAGGTATCCCTGCCATATTTATGGACCTCCTTGGAATCGCTTGAGGCTATTTCCTCTTTTGAAAAATGCTTGCTCCACAACGCACTGGCTTTATATTCAACACATTCGCTCTCGCCTTCTGCAAGGATCTTATGGAAGTGGGTGTCAAGAGGCTGGGACAGCACCCCGTGCGATGATGCTGGTGGCTGCGTGGACAACTGCCCTGCATCCCCCCCGTCCATACTGATGAGGAGCTGCCGGAACCGGGTGTACACATTCACAAAATTCTGGTTGTCAGGTTCAAGCCGTACAGCCTCGCGGTATTCAGAAAACGCATCAATAAATTCACCGGTCTTTACCAGTGCATCAGCCAGTTCCTTGTGCATTGCCGCATCGTGGGGATTATACCGCAACGATGCCCGGTATTCTGAAATGGCCTCTTTTAAGAGATTGGTGATCGCATAAATCCCTGCAAGTTTTCCGTGATAGGCAGGATTATCCGGGTGAACACGGATCGCTTCACGGTACTTTACCATGGCTTCGTTTAACAGCCCCTTTTCCAGGTACATATCCCCGAGTGCACTGCAGGCAGTGCCAAGGGCACCGGTAACATCCCTGCCACGATCCCCCGCATGTACCAGATCGTTAAAAATTTTGATACTTTGTCTGAGGAACTCATCAGTCTGAGAAAAGTCACACTTCTGTTGAAAGAGGACCAGCAATTCCGTGTAGACATGCGGCAGTTCCCGGGGGTTTCTCCGGATCGCTTCAGCGAGTACCGGATCGCTCTCATCACACCGGTTGCTTTTCATCAAGGCAATTGCAAGCCAGTATCCCATTTTCCCGTCATCTGAATGGAGCCGGGTCGCTTCTTTGAACTCTGCTACCGCCTCCTCATACATCTCCTCTCCGAGAAACGAACGGCCAAGGTAATGATGCGTTTCTGAAGAATCCGGTTGTAGTTCGAGCACCTGTCTGAATGCAGTGATGGCCTCCTGGTAGCGCCCGGTTTGGAAAAGATGAAGTCCATGGTGATAGCCGGATTTAACCTCACCCTGCATGGTAGTAGTGCGTCAGTGTTTTGGTGAATATATGTATCGCTGCATTAGTGAACGGTTTTTGCTGTCGCATTACCGCGATACCTGGACCTGTTTTGCGATCAATAAGAAGGCGATCATAGGAGATCCCGACTGTGATGCAGGTTGACCTGCAGAAAGGCGGAGATTCCCCCTCATGCTCGAATCAATGATCGGCTTGCCCGTTTTGGTTAACGGGAATCGTACCCTTTTAAAAAGTTACCGGGTTCTCTTGTTGCTCTCCGTGTTTTGCCCCTTCTGTTCGGGGGTTTGAGCAATAACCAAGGCAAGACACTCCTGCGTGAGCCGCCCCCGCTTGCAAACCACCTCCCCGCTCCGGATCGTGCGGATGTGGGTGGTGAGCGCGTAGCTGTCAGAAAAGAGATCAAGACCCCCTTCGGAAAAATCGTTCAGCGAGATCGGAATCCAGGGCCCATCAGTTGGCGGCCGGCTGCTGACCGGGCAGATCTGCATCTCTCCGTTTTCAGCTGCAGAGATCACAATGGCCGGGCGCGTCTTTGCCCCGCCCCGCTCTTCAAAAGGGACGGGTGCAAGTATGACATCGCCCCGCAGGTAACGCCCCATATCCTAAGTATTCCAGCACCATTAAGCATAAGCCGTTTGATGCTGCATGACGCAGGATTTTATGCGATGAAAGGCAACGATGCGCTATGGCCCGGTGCGATCACTGCGGAAACGAAGTTGTGCTCCCGTTCTCCTGCCAGTACTGCGGGGGAAAATACTGCCCCGACTGCCGGTTGCCGCCCAACCACACCTGCGTTAATATCGGGATGTGGAACAGTAAACCCCGTCCTGCCGTAGGGATATCCTATAAAAAAGGCGGTGGAGTGACCCCCACGGGTGGCGGATATATCGCAGACTCGCGACACGATACAAAAAAGAAACAGGGCGAAGGTATCCCGTACCTGAAGATCATGATCGCAATTATTGTCCTGATCCTTATCGGGATTGCATGGCTGGTGCTGGGCGGGTATCATCTGTGATGAGGATTGGGAACCTACGCCCGCTTCCCCTTCCTGTCATCGCCAGCATCTTTGGTGTCATTGAATTACGGGCCGTCTCCATGATTCTTACGAGCCCGGCACCTCCATCAGCCCATCCTGAAAAAAAGCATTGGTTTTTCCCTTTTCAGGTACACGATTGCATCAGGGAAACGTCCCATGAAGATCACACGACTCTACACCGGCCGGGACAACCACTCGTATTTTGAAGATATCGAGGTACCGTTCGATCCCAAAGGGCCGCTGGGGCTGTTCTCCGAACCGATCGGTGCGAAGGCGGTTTTTTTCCGGGAGATCCCGCCTGGCTACGTGTATCCGTGGCATACTGTGGTGTGCCGGGAGTACGTGGTGACACTGGACGGGCAGGCCGAGATCGAAGTGGGCAGCGGCGAGAAACGCAGGTTTGGCAAGGGGGATGTTCTCCTTGCAGAGGACGTCACGGGAAGGGGACACCAGACCCGGGCCATTGGCAGGAAACCCTGGCGGCAGATCTTTGTGACGCTGCCCTGATTATGATGGGGCGCTTTTTAGGGCTCCTACTTTTAAAACCGGCTGAACGTGAACAATTACAAAAAAAGGTACCGGGGGCTTATCCCTGATGGGTAAGCATGCGATGAGTTGATCAGCCGACTGCTGCTTTCTGGAGCAGGAGACGACCATTCGACGTGAGCCGGAGTACAATCTCACTGCTGGATTTTCCCCCGTCGAGATATCGCTTGGAGAGTAAGATACGAACGCTTGACCTGATACTGCTCTCACCATGATTGGAGAGAAGCTGCTCAACCACATGGGTTATATGACATCCTTGTTTATCGCCGACTGCCTGAAGAATGTGAATATGGATGGGATCAGGCACAAAGACTTGCGGGGCTTCAAATGATATAGCTTCCATAATTCAACCTCGTGATAGGATTAACAGATTACAGATACCGGGCATGCAAAGGATTGTTCAGGAAACCGGAGCATCCTTGTATGTTTGTGGGTGCAGCATAGGATCATCGCATGCGTAACGTGCGGTAAACCGGACGTTCTGTGCATCACCCGTTGGCAGGTATTCTGTGAACGAGTCACCACTTATCTATTGGACGTATGACATGAAGTAACCATTCATAAAAAAAACACGGGAAAATATTTTTTTTATAAAATTCTGTGTATCGTTCGTTCCCGGGCGGATTAAAAAAAACCCGATCTCATTCCTCGTTCTATACCTTTATCACCAAAGCGGATCGAGATTGAAAGCATGACAAAGAAAGAGCATGTGATGAAGCTGGTAGACGAATCTACAGGACTTATGGAATGCCTTGTCTGCGGGGCAAAGCACAACGCGGTGATGAAACCCGGCCCTGACGGGAAATACCTGCCCGGGAACTGGGAGTGCGTCAACAAGTGCAGATTGATCCATCATGACGAAAAACCGTCCAGAAAGAAATAATTCTTTTTTTTTTAGTCTGCTGATCCACTTGGTATGAGAAAATGAAATCCCGAATGCTGTAGGATAAATATTGTAAAAAAACATCCATGAGGCAGTTGGGTCTCACACCCAAATGATGAAAATTTAGAATTTTGACTTTGATACAATCTTGTGTACCGGACATCTGAATGATTACAAATTTTCATGGCAAAATAACGGGAAGCCTTTTTTCCCTCTGCCCTCTCTTTTTTAAACATCCAGTGACTGATCACAGGGGCGTACCATGCCAATGCCGACAAATAAAATGGCGATGAGTTCCGGTACCATATCGATCCGAACGGATTTTACGAACAGCAGTTCCCGGACGAGATTGCGGATCTGCATTCGCTCCCGTTCCCGCTCTGCAAAAGCCTTTGTTATCGCGGCCGATCACGCCGGCAAACTGCTTGATATGGTCGCTGCCGTTCTTCTCAGCAAACACGTTCCGGCCGGAGAAGAGCCGGTGTCATGCTGTTCTGTTACCGTAAGGACTCTCGTGCTTTGGGAATAATCCCCAAATCCCATTCCTTCTTTAAAGCCTTTCATCGTGCCGGTCCAGGTGTCAATAAGGTCGGGTGTTGCCGGAGCGGCGGTCTCTGTTTCAGGATTACCGGTGCATGTATGGGAGAAAAATATACGGAACGATTAAAACCTAAGGCGCTATCATTCAGGTACAAACGATCCCGGACTGGTAATTACATGAGAAAAGGATTAAACCGGCTCCTGATGATGTGGAAGCCAAACCGGAAATGGCTGCTGCTCTCCATCGTGCTGACGATCGGCGGCGCGATCGGCACACTGGCAATCCCCGCGCTCTCGCAGACGCTCATCGACAAGGGCATCAGCGGTAATAATCTCTCCATGGTCA
>Ga0315281_10013727_pt1 | contig 10950 bp, 7 predicted proteins | sample YL17G07_0_MG_FD_204540 | JGI IMG/M metagenome (GOLD analysis project Ga0315281, IMG submission 204540) | Sediment microbial communities from Yellowstone Lake, YNP, Wyoming, USA - YL17G07_0 | ecosystem: Environmental > Aquatic > Freshwater > Lake > Sediment | place: USA: Wyoming | collected... | reverse complement strand
CGGTCGCACGGCGAGACCCCTCGACTCGCTTCGCTCGCCCGGGGTGACAGCGAGGAGAAGGCCGTGCCACAAACTCTCGGCGCACCCTCCCGGGGCGGCGCGCCCGGCGCGGTTGCGCGTGCGGCGCGCGGCAGTTGTCCACCGGTTTTCCACCTTCGATGCGCGGCTGTGGGGAAAAATTTTTTGCGCTTCCGCGCACGCGCCTAACTGCCTGTGGTTCGGCCTCTTCCGGCCGCGCGCGGCCGCGCGGCGGAACCTGAGCAGAGATTTTTCTTTAGGCTCCCGCATCCGGCGCCCTTAGGATACGCGCGTCAAGGGACCGAGACCGCCGGTCATAGCGTGGGGCGCTTGCCGGAGACGACACGTCTCGACCGCCGACTTGGCATTGCAGCACTATTGAGTGGGCTGTTTCGTGGCACCACTTTATCATACAGAAACCGAGCAGTTGGTCGCCCGCCTTCAGACGATTGTCGGCGGCGACCGATGGCGCGTCTGGTTCGAAGGCGCCACCGACTTCCACCTGGCGGACGGCGGCTTGACGGTCGGCGTCGCCAACCTCTTCCTGAGCGATTACCTGCGGAGCCACTACTCGGAGCCCCTCATCCAGGCCGTCCGCGACACGCTCGGCCGCCCGCTGCCCGTCACGTTCCGCGTGCAGCCGGACCTGTTCCAGAAGCGCCGGGCGGTCAACCTGGCAGGCGAAATCGAGGCGATGGAAAAACTGGGGCAGCCCGCGCCGCAGCCCGCCGCCCGCCCCGCCCCGCGCGCAGCGCCCGTGCGGCCGCTCTTTACGCTCGAGAACTTCGTCGTCGGCCCCTGCAACGCCATGGCCTACGCCGCGGCGAAGACGGCCGCCGCCAACCCGGGCCGCGACTTCCATCCCCTCTTCATTCACGGGGCCTGCGGCCTGGGCAAGACCCACCTGCTCCAGGCGATTCTCCACGCCCTGCGCCTGCGGGGCGACCTGCGCGTCGCCTGCCTCTCGGCCGAACAATTCACTAACCGGTACCTGGCCGGGATGCGCACCGGCCAACTCGACGCCTTCCGCCACCGCTACCGCAACCTGGACGTCCTGGCGATCGACGACGTGCACTTCCTGGGCGGCAAGAACGCCACGCAGGAGGAGTTCCTGCACACGTTCAACGAGTTCGACGGGGGGCGGCGGCTGGTCATCCTGGCCTCCGATTCCGCCCCGCGCCAGATCCAGGCCATCCAGGAGCGGCTCATCAGCCGCTGGGTCTCCGGGCTGGTCGTCCGCCTCTCGGCGCCCGACGAGGAGACCCGCCGCCGCATCGTCCAGGCCAAGGCCCGGCTCATGGGCCGCTCCGTTCCGGACGACGTCTGCGCCCTGATTGCCGCGCGCGTCCAGGGCTCGGTCCGCGAACTGGAAGGGGCCCTGGCGCGGATCATCGCCTACTCCTCGCTCCTGAAGCAGCCGATGTCGCTGGACGTGGCGCGGCAATCGCTGGCCGACTTCGTGGCCGTTGCGCCGAAGCGCACAACGCTGGCGGCCATCGAGGAGGCCGCAACGGCCTTCTTCGGCGTCACGGGCGCCGATATCCGCAGCCACCGTAAGAGCCGCCCCGTGTCGCTCGCCCGGCAGGCGACGATGGTGCTGGCCCGCGAGATGACCGACCTGAGTTTCGCCGACATCGCCCGGTCGCTGGGCGGCAAGAATCACACCACCGTCCTGGCCGCCTGCCGCAAGTGGCACGACCTCGTGAAATCCGCCGCCGAAGTCCGCTGGGCCGACCGCACGGGCGCCCGCTCGATGTCGGCCGAGGCGCTCCTGGCGCACCTCAAGGACCGTGTCCGCGGGTGAGCGCGGGGGCCGGTTCCTCTTGCACCCGCCGAGGGATTCCCGTACATTCTCGCAGCCGCCGGGATGGCTGCGCCGCGGGCCCGCCGGCCTGCCGCACTCCACGAAACGAGGGCCGGTCGCCCATGCTGACGCCGGAAGAAGAACAGCAACTCCAGCAAGCGGTGGGCAAGGGCCTGACGACGGACGAAGAGCTCCGCAAGGCCCACCGCCTGCTCCAGCAGGCCCGCCGCCTGCTCCAGCAGGCCCGCCGCGCGGGCCGGACGTTGTCGGTCCCCGACGCCCTGGCCCGGGCCGCCGCCGCCATCCGCAAGACGCACGGCGCCGCCCCGGGCCCGCATGCCGCGGGCCCGCCGGCCCGCCGCGCTCCACGAAACAAGGGCCGGTCGCCCATGCTGACGCCGGAAGAAGAACAGCAACTCCAGGAATCGGTGGACAAGGGCCTGACGACGGACGAAGAGGTCCGCGAGGCCCGCCGCCTGCTCCAGCAGGCCCGCCGCGTGGACTGGACGCTGTCGGTCCCCGACGCCCTGGCCCGGGCCGCCGCCGCCATCGGCAAGACACACGGCGCCGCCCCGGGTCCGCATGCCGCGGCCGCGCCGGCCGCTGAGATCAACCCGGCGGACCTGCGCCTGCTGGAGAAGATCGGCCGCACCGCCCGGGCGGTCGTCTACAAGTGCCGCCAGGTGAGCCAGGACCGTATCCTGGCGGTCAAGATCCTTTCGGCCCGCGCCGCCCGCGACCGGGAGGTCCGCAACTCCTTCCTCCGCGAGGGCCGCCAGGCCGCACGCCTGGTGCACCCGAACATCGTCCGGATTTACCAGGTGGCCCCGTTCAAGAACACCTTCTTCATCGCCATGGAGTACGTGAACGGCGGGTCGGTGGCCGACCTGCTGGCCGCGCGCGGGCGGCTCGAGCCCGCCGAAGCCGTCAGGATTGTCCGCGCGGCCGCCGGGGCGCTGGCCTACGCCCACAAGCAGGGCTTCATCCACCGCGACATCAAGCCGAAGAACATCCTGCTGACGCGCGACGGGGTCGTCAAGGTGGCGGACTTGGGCCTGGCGCGGCGCGGCGCCGACCTCGACGCCGCCTTCGCCGAAGCCGGCAAGGCCTACGGCACGCCCTACTACATCTCGCCCGAACAGGTGCGCGGCGACCCGGACACAGACCACCGCACGGACATTTATTCGCTCGGGGCAACGTTCTACGAGATGCTGGCCGGGCGGCCGCCGTTTATCACGTCGGACCCGCAGCAGGTCATCCAGGTCATACAGATGCACTTGTACAAGCCGGTGCCGGACCCGCGGCAGTTCGCGCCCGGCGTGCCGGAATCGCTTTGCCGCATCCTGGCCAAGGCCCTGGCCAAGAATCCGAAGGAGCGGTTCTCGGGCGCCGCGATGTTCATCCGCGCGCTGGACCGGGCGGGCCTCAGCGGCGGACCTCAGACGACTTGAAATCGCCCGCCGCCCGTACGGGCGCCTGGAGGTCCGTGACCTGCGCGGCATGCGGGCCGCGACGCAGCAGTTCCAGGAGCGCCGCCACTTTGTCCGCGTCCTTTTTGCTTGCTCGCGTTCGCCGCGCTCGCCGATAATCCCGATACTCCTCGGATCTCGAACGTGGAATCTCGAATCCAGGACTGGCGGCCACAGATGGGGTATGCGGGATCTGAAATCTCCGATCTCAGATTTGAGATTTCAGATTTGAGATTTGAGATTTGAGATTCAAGATTTCAGAGTCCCTGCACGGAGGCGGCATGCCGCAACTGATTGTCAGCATCTCGGGGATCCGCGGCATCATCGGCGATGGCCTGGGCCCGCGCGAGGCGGTGCGCTTCGGCCTGGCGTTCGGAACGCACCTGGCGCGCGGCACGGCGGTGCTCGGCCGTGACACGCGGCCGTCGGGGCCGATGCTGGCCGACGCCTTCCGCTCCGGGCTGGCCGCCGCCGGCTGCCGCGTGGTTGACGCCGGCATCCTCTCAACGCCCGGCATCGCGGTCCTGGTGCGGCACCTGGGGGCGGCCGGCGGGGCGGTCATCACCGCCAGCCACAACCCGCTGCCCTGGAACGGCATCAAGTTGATGTCCCCCGCGGGCATGGCCCTGACGCGCGATCAGGGCCGGCCCATCCTGGACCTTTATGATCGGCAGTCGTTTGCCGAAGCGCCCGCGGACCAGATTCCCGCCGCCGTTGCCGCTCCCGACGCCGCGCTCCTCCACGTGGACCGCGTCCTTGCAACCGTCGGTAGCGCAGCGATCCGGGCGGCCCGATTCCGCATCGTGGTCGATTGCGTGAACGGGGCCGGCGGCCGCGAGATGTCGCTGCTCCTGGAGCGGCTGGGGTGCCAGTGCCTCCTCATTCACGGCGAGCCGACCGGCCGTTTCGGCCGCCCGCCGGAGCCCGTGTCCGAAAACCTCGGTGATCTCTGCCGCGCTGTTCGCGAGCATCGGGCCGCGGCCGGGTTCGCCCTGGACCCCGACGCCGACCGCCTCTCCCTGGTGGACCAGACCGGGTGCGCCATCGGCGAAGAGTACACCCTGGCCCTTTCGTGCCGGCATCGCCTGACGCGCGAGCGGGGCCCCCTGGCCTGCAACCTGTCAACGTCGCGCATGATGGACTTTGTTGCCGCGGAGGCCGGCGTGACTCTCTACCGGACGCCCGTGGGCGAGGTCAACGTGGCGGAAGCCATTGAGCAGTTCCACTGCGTCATCGGCGGCGAAGGCAACGGCGGCGTGATTGACCCGCGGGTTTCGCCCGTGCGCGACTCGCTGGTCGGGGCCGCCCTTGTCCTTGAGATGCTCGCCGCCCGCAGGCGGCCGCTCAGTGAATTGGCCGCCGAGTTGCCCGTCTATAAGTTCATCAAGGACAAGGTCGCCTTGGGCACGGCGGAGCCGGCAGCCATTCTTGAGGCGGTTCGCCGCCAGTTCCCCGATGCGCGGGCCGACACCCGCGACGGTTTGTATCTGGCGTGGAACCGGGGGTGGCTGCACGTGCGGGCATCGAATACCGAGCCTATTCTCCGGGTGATGGCCGAGGCCGAAAGCGAGGAGATCGCCCGGGCATGGGTCGCCCGGGTACAGGCAACCGCCCAGGGCGGCTGACAGGGACTGCGGCCGGATTTGGGGAACCCGCAGCCGCCGGATGCGTCAAATAGCATGGTAACGCTTTGCGCTACCCGCGCCGGATTTTGTTAGGTCTTTGCGGGACTATATCGTACAATAAAGGGGCTTCAGGATCGTTTAGCCTCTGGGGGAAGTGCGCGAAATCGCGACGACTAAGGAGACCGTCCATGAGGTATGCCATGCTTGCAGGTCTGGCCGGCGTGCTGGCCCTTGGGCTCGCCGTATCCGCCTCCGGCCAGGATCTTCCCTGGAAGGCCGACGGGGACAACAAGGCCCCGGCCGGCGCACCGGCCGCCGGCGCGCCTGCCGCGCCTGGCGCTCCTGCGGCTGCGGCCGAAGGCGTGACCCCGGCCGGCGGCGCGGATACCGCCAAACTGGAAAAGGCCGCCGCCCCGGTCAAGGAAATCCTCGCCCAGGTCGCAAAGGTCCAGAAACTTCTGGACGATGAACTGGCCAAGCCCGACGGCAAGCGCGATGTCAAGAGGATCCAGAACTTCAAGGAAAGCATCGCTCGCCTCTACCTGAGCGCCGCGCAGAAGGCCAAGGCACAGGCTCAATCGGCCCTCTTCACAAAGGCCGAGGACAAGCAGGCATTCCTGGACCAGTACGACAAGCCCAACCGCGACAAGGCCATAGCCCTCCTCTTCGAACTGGCGAACGAGGCCCTTGGCAAGAAGGATTACCGGGGCGCCGAGGCCCTGGCCAGGCAGATCCTGATTCTTGACCCCAAGAACGCCGAGGCCGAGGCCCTCATCAAGAGGATTGCCGAAGAAAAGGCCGCCGCTCAGAAGGCTGCCAAGAACTCCGCTTCCGGCAGCGGCGACGGCCTGAAGGACAAGAACCTCAACCCCAACCTCAAAGACTGGTCACGCACCAACCGCGACCCCAAGACCGATTACGGCAAGACCGGCAGAACCTGGTAAGCACACTGCCGCCGGCGCACCCTCCGGCCCCGCCTCCGGGGTACCGGCGTGTGCGCCAGGCTTAACTTAGCCGTATCCGAAACATTTACAGCAGTGCATTCAGGGCCGAGCGATGCCGTTCGGCCCTTTCTTTTTTGGCTTGCCTCTCCTTCTTCAGTTATCGGACCCAGTCCGCCTTTCCTATCGCTCCTGCCCAGTTTCACTGTGCGAAAGTTTGAAGTTGACAGGCAGGTGCCGCCGATTAATAATCTGTCAAGATAGGGGAGATGGGGAATTTGTAACGCTGTTCCTGTTACCCAGCGAGGGGTGCGAGCGAGGGTATCAATCATGAAAGAGGTCTACTCCACCGGCGAAGCGGCCAAGATCTGCCGGGTGAGCCAGCAGACAATTATCCGGTGCTTTGACGCCGGAAAACTGCAAGGCTTCTATGTGCCTGGCTCCCGCTTCCGCCGCATTCCGCGCGATGCCCTCGTCAAGTTCATGAAGGAGAACGGCATTCCCCTCTCCAACCTGGACTCCGGCAAGAAGAAGGTCCTGGTCGTCGACGATGAGGCCGAGATCGTCGAGATGCTAGTCGACGCGCTCCAGCGCGACGGCCGCTTTGAGGTCAAGACCGCTTCCTGCGGGTACGATGCCGGCATCCTGACGCAGCAGTTCCGGCCGGACGTGATCGTCCTGGACTACATGCTGCGCGACATCAACGCCGACGTTGTCACCAAGGCGGTCCGCAGCAATCCCGCCCTGGAAGACACCCGCATCATCATCATCAGCGGCATGATCGAGGAAGATAAGGTGCAAGGGCTTTACGATCTGGGCGTGCATGCGTACATGCGCAAGCCATTCCAGATTCACGAACTCATCAGCAAGATCGTCGAGCTCCTGCATATTTGAGCCACGGGCAAGAAGGTGCGCATCATGGCGGCCTCGGGCCTCCAGCGTCGAAAGATCGAAGTCATCGTCGAGGAGGTGGACAGCCTTCCGACGCTGCCCGGCGTTGCGCACCACCTGCTGTCGCTCCTGACGGCCGAGCGGTCCGTCCGCCGCGACTTGCAGTTGGCCATCGAGGCCGATGCCACGCTCTCGGCCCGCGCCCTGCGCCTGGCGCTGGCGTACGCGCCGTCGCCCGACGCCGTCACCAGCATCGACGCCGTCTTTGAGATTCTCCCCGCGGAAGTCCTGACCGCCGACCTCCTGAGCGTTGACACGATTGACCCTCACGTGGCCCAAGAGTTGAACCTCGCGCGCCTGTGGCGCCACATTCTGGCAACCGGCATGGCCGCCCAGGTCATCGCGAACCGGCTTGGCACTGTCGCGCCCCAGACGGCGCTGCTGGCCGGGATTCTTCACGACGTCGGCCAGATTGCGCTGGCCACCGCCCTGCCCCGCGCCTACGGCCAGGTGCTCCAACAGGCCCAGTCGGCCGGTTCGGAACTGCTCGGGGTCGAGCGCGCGATGCTGGGCATCGACCACACCGTCCTGGGCAGGCGCCTGGCGCGGCGCTGGGGATTCTCCGAGACCCTCCAGAGCGTCATCTGGCTGCACCACCAGGCCCAGGTGCCGGACGAGCATCCCGTGGCGGCCACGCTGACCCGGGTGGTCCGCCTGGCGGACATCGTCATGCGGCAGGAAGGCTTCGGCTACCAGCCTTCGGAACAACTTCACGAGGGCGCCACCGAGGCGGCCGAGCGGCTCGGGCTTTCCAGCGCCGCCGCCCACCAGATCGGCCGCCAGGTCGCCTCCGCGTTCGACCTCAACGCCAAGACCATCGGCATGGAGCAGTCGCCGGGCGTGGACGAGATGTGGCCCGTGGCCTCCGCTGCCAGGATGCAACTCGGGCGGCTCTACCACGAGCAGCACCAGGGCGCCGCCGACGCAAGGGCCCAGGCCCACCGGGCCGACCTCCTGCTGCGCCTCAACGCGCGCCTGACCGCCTGCGGGTCGGTCCAGGATGTTCTCTCGACGGTGGCCGTCAACGCGCGCGAGGCCCTGGCCGTGGGCACCATCGTGCCGTACCTGCTGGGCCGGCAGGGCGAATACGTGGAAGGCTTCCTGTGCACGGTCGACGGCGACGAGGAACACTTCATCCACGGTTTCCGCAAAGGCGAAGGCATTGACGCGCTGACGCCCCATGCGGCTTTGGCGCCCATGACCGGGGTGCCGGTCCGGGCGGAGCACCTGGAGTCGTGGCTGTTTGAGCGGCACGGGGCGCAACTGGGGGCCGGCCCGTTTTACACCCTTGCGATGACGGCCGGCGAAACGCGCGTGGGCGGCCTGGTGTTCTCGCCCAGGCCGGGTGCGGGCGAACTGACGGCCGCCCAGGCCGGCGAACTGGCCGCGCTGGCCGCCGTGACCGGCGTCGTCCTGAAGCGCATGCAGGCCGAAGCCGGCCTGGTGTCGTTGTCGGAGGAACTCGCCGAGGTCAACCGCCAACTCCAGGCCGCGGAACGCGAGCGGCTCCGGCGGCGCAACGTGGCCTCGTTGAGCGAAATGGCCGCCGGCGCCGCCCACGAAATCAACAATCCCCTGGCCATCATCAGCGGCCGCGCGCAGCAGTTGGCCGCAGACGAGAAGGTCCCGCCCCGCCAGGAACTCCTGAAGACGATCATCCAGCAGGCGTCGCGGATCAGCGACATCATCGCCGACCTGCGGTTGTTTGCGCGGCCGCCCGCCCCCCACCTGGAAGAGGTGGAGCCGGCGGCGCTGGCGCGGGAGATCGCCCGCGAGTTCCTCCAGCCCCCGCGCGAAGGCGGCCCGGCGCTCCAGGTGGAGGCGCCGGAAACCGCGCCGAAGATCCGCGCCGACCGCGCCCAGGTCGGCGGCGCCCTGCGCGAGGTCCTCAAGAACGCCCTGGAGGCCTGCGCGGACGGCCGCGGCGCAACCGTGACGCTCTCCGTGCAGCCCGTCGCCGGGCAAGGCGCCGTCCGGCTGGTCGTGGCCGACGATGGGCCGGGCATGGACCCGCAGGTGCGGGCGCGGGCCTTCGACCCATTTTATTGCGGCCGCGATGCGGGCCGCCGCCGCGGACTCGGCCTGCCCAAGGCGTACCAGGCGGTGCTGGCCAGCGCCGGGCAGATGACGCTGGAATCCGAGCCGGGCCAGGGCACCACCGTGCGGATGACGTTTGCGGCCGTCGAGCCGAAGCCGTGACCGTTGCCGCGGCCGATACGGCCGCGGGGTCGCCCAGGCGACCGGCGCCCTGGGGCATTGAACTTTGGAAAGGCGAACACGCGTTGGATGCGCCCGCCATCAGGCTGGGCGGGCCCATCCGGCGCCACTATTTCCACGGTGAGCGGCGACGCCTTCTCCCTCCCCCCTCGCTCTCGCGGCTAGCCCTCACCGTGGCTTACCGACAACGGAGGCCGGGCGACCAGAGTCGTCCGTCGCCCGGCCTCCTTAAGACTCAAGGCCGCGGGTCACGGGGAGCGGCCCTGAAGGGGAAACCATGAGTTTGGCAAGTGCGGATGTCGTTCGGTCGGACGTGGAGGCCCGGATCCTCGTCGTGGACGACGAGCCGGACGTTGCGGCCCTGGTAGCCGATGCCCTGCGCGACGCCGACCCCACGTGGCAGATCGAGACGGAGACCGACCCGCAAGAGGCGCTCGCCCGCCTGCGTAACGAGGCGTTTGACTGTCTCGTCACCGACCTGATGATGCCCAAGATGGACGGCCTCGCACTGGCCGGCTATGCCCGCGAGACCAACGAGGACCTGGGCCTGGTGGCCATCTCGGGACGCGGGACCATCGAGTCGAGCATCGAGGCGATGCGGCTGGGCTTCTCCGACTACCTGCAAAAGCCGTTTAACCTGGAGAACCTGAAGCGGACGGTGTGCCGGTGCATCCGCCGCCGCCGCGAGCGGGAGAACTTCGAGAAGCGCTTCGCGGAACTGGCCCAGGCCGACGCGCGGCACGAGGCGGCCGAGGCCCAACTCCAGCAGAAACTCCAGATCGCCAGCCACGACCTCGTCCTCTCGAGCAAACGCATGGCCCGCCAGATGGAAGACGTGGCGGCCTCGGCCAACGTCGCACGCTCGCTGATGGGCGTCATCGAACTGGAGGACCTCCTGGGACTGTGCGCCGAACTGATCGGCGACCGCGTGGCCTGCCAGTCGAGCACCGTGGCGCTGTACGAAGTTCAGGAGTCCGCCGTGGGCCTGATGGTGCGTGCGCGGCCGGCCGAGGAAGACCCGCCCGCGCTGTGCTGGCTGCGCTCGCCGCTCCAGTCGGGCGTCCTGTGCCGGGCGGCCCAGACGGGCAAGAGCGTCCATGTCGAGGACATCGCCGAGAGCGTCCTGGTGCACGGCGACGAAAAGGCCCTCTGGCCCGCGGGGCAGTTGCTGGTCCTTCCGGTCGTCGCCCATGGGCACTCGGTGGGCGTGGCGGTCCTGCACCGGCCCCCGGGCACCGAGCCGTTCGGCGCCGGCGACATCAAGAACGTGACGGAACTGGCGAAGGTCATGGGGCCCGCCATCATGACCGCCAAGATCCACCACCACCAGCGGTGCCAGATCTACTCGGCGATGGAAAGCATTACGGAAGCCGCGGAGACCCGCGATCCGTACCTCAAAGGCCACTCCCTGCGCGTCCTGGCCTACGCCCAGCAGATGGCGCCGGCGCTGGAACTGACGCCGCCCCAGATCGGGGCCCTCCAGATCTCCGCCCGGCTCCACGACCTGGGACGGGTCATTATCCCCGAGTTCGTCACCAACCACCCGGGCCCGCTGAGCAACGAGCAGTGGGAAGTCGTGCGGCGGCACCCGGCGGCCGGGGCGGACTTCCTGAAGGCCCTGGATTTCCTCGGCGAGGTCGCCGAGATCGTCCGCGCCCACCACGAGTCCTACGACGGGACCGGATACCCCGACACGAAGGCCGGCGAAGAGATTCCGCTGGTCGCCCGACTGCTGGCCATTGCCGACGCGTTCGACGCCATGACGAGCCACCGGCCGTACCGCGCGGTGATGAGCCTCGACGACGCCCTGGAACAGATCCGCCGCCTGGCCGGCCAGCAGTTCGACCCGCGCATGGCCGAGGCCTTCGTCCGCGTGCCGCGCCAGGTCCTGGAGCAGATCCAGGCGAGCGCCCGCTAGGCGCCCG
>Ga0315281_10013725_pt1 | contig 10951 bp, 9 predicted proteins | sample YL17G07_0_MG_FD_204540 | JGI IMG/M metagenome (GOLD analysis project Ga0315281, IMG submission 204540) | Sediment microbial communities from Yellowstone Lake, YNP, Wyoming, USA - YL17G07_0 | ecosystem: Environmental > Aquatic > Freshwater > Lake > Sediment | place: USA: Wyoming | collected... | reverse complement strand
AGGGCACCTTGATCATTCAAGAGCCGGGCGACAAGACCGGTCCGACCGTTCAGGGCATCCAGATACTGATCGACAAGGATCCGGGAGCGTACTGGGATACCAGCTGCAAGTGCGTGAAGGGGAGCGCCTACCCGGTCAGCCCGCGCGTGTTTCCGATTCCCCTGTACGACCCGGACTACTACGCGAACGGCAAAGCCAACGGCCGCGTGGCCGACTTCAAGATCGCAAATTTTCTCGGGTTTTTCGCCGAACCGCCGGCCGGCAATTCGATTCCTGGCCGCATCACCCAGATCGTCGGCAGAGTCGACACGACCGCGGGTGCTGTCCCGGCGAACTCGTTTGCCAAAGCGATTCGGCTCGTGCAATAGCCATGGCCCAACTAGCCGGCCTCATCATCTCGGAAGACGCGGCGTTCAAGACCCACTGTGGACGCCTGCTGCGCGCCGGGGCCATCCCGGTCAGTCTCATCGACGATCGCGTCGGCCGCGACAACGCGTCGCCCGATCTGGTGATCGTCGACGCGCGCGGTGACGCCTCGTCTGCCATGGCGAACATCGAGCGACTGCGCGCGAGCGCCCCTGGCGCCGGCATCTTCGCCGTCGCGACGGCGGCCGATCCAGATGTGATCCTGCAGTCGATGCGGGCCGGCGCCAACGAGTTCTTCACGTGGCCACCGGTCGAAGAGACCTTCCACGGCGCGATCCGCCGGACCGCCGCGCGCCGCGACACCGCGCACGGCGCCAAGCCGTCGGCGACGACGCTCGTCTTCTTCGGAGCAAAAGGCGGAGCGGGCACGACGACGGTGTCGGTGAATTGCGGGGTGGAGCTGGCGCGGCTCAGCAAACGATCGACGGTGATCGTGGACCTGAAGCCGGGGCTCGGCGAGGTCGCGCTGTTTTTGGGCGTGCGCCCGCGCTACAGCCTGCTCGACGCGATCGATAATCTGCACCGGCTGGATCGCGAGTTCCTGCGCGAACTCGTCGTGAAGCACAAGTCGGGCGTCGAGATCCTGGCCGGTTCCGATCAGTTCGATCGGCCCGGCGCGGCTGACGGCGGGGCGATCGAGGAGCTGTTCCGGCTGCTCGCGCGGCAGTACGAGTACATCCTCGTCGACGCCGGCAGCCAGATCAATTCGTGCACGGTCGCCGCGCTGTACACGGCCGACACGATCTTCCTCGTCGCCAACCCGGACATCCCCTCGATCCGCAACTCGCAGCGGCTGCTCGACCGCGTACGCCAGCTCGGGGCATGCGGCGAGCGTGTGCGCGTGCTGCTCAACCGCGCGGCGGAACCGTATCCGATCCCGCCCAAGCAGATTGAGGCCGCACTCGGGCATCCGATTCATCACACGTTCCCGAGCGATTACAAAACCGTCTCGACCGCGCTGAACTCGGGCGTGCCGCTCGCGCTCACCGGCAACTCGGACATCGCGACCCAGTTTGATCACTTCACCCGGCAGATTCTCGATCCGGGTGCCGAGGCGGCGATGGCGCAGCCTGCGCGGCAGACCGTCCACGGTCTCGCTCGTTTGACGTCGAGAGTCGCGTCGATCTGGTAACCACCATGAACACTGTCGCGATTCCGCCACCGCCATCGTCCGCCCGCCCGCAGCCGCCGCGCCAGCAGTACCTGGACCTGAAGGCGGGCGTGCATCGCAAGCTGCTCAACCGCCTCAACCTCGAAGCCCTCGCGCAGTCCGACCGCACACGCGCCGAAAGCGAGATCCGCACGTTGCTCGGCGAACTGCTGGCCGAGGAGAACACCCCGCTCAGTCTCGGCGAGCGCGAAACGCTCTTCGTCGAAGTGCTGGACGACGTGTTCGGACTCGGGCCGTTGGAGCCGCTGCTCCGCGATCCATCCATCAGTGACATTCTCGTCAACACGTACAAGAACGTGTTCGTCGAGCGAGGCGGCGTGCTGGAGAGAGTGTCGGTGAACTTCCAGGACGACCGCCACTTGATGCGCGTCATCGACCGCATCGTGAGCGCAGTCGGCCGGCGCGTGGACGACAGTTCACCGATGGTGGACGCGCGGCTGCCCGACGGCTCCCGCGTCAACGCGATCATCCCGCCGCTCGCGGTGGACGGTCCGCTCCTGTCGATCCGGCGGTTTCCGGCCGAACGGCTCAGGGCCGAGGATCTGGTGACGCTGCGCGCGCTGACGCAGCCGATGCTCGAGTTTCTGGCCCACTGCGTCCGCGCGCGGCTCAACGGCCTGATCAGCGGCGGCACCGGCGCCGGCAAGACGACGCTCCTGAACGTGCTCTCCAGCTTCATCTCCGAACGCGAGCGCATCGTGACGATCGAGGACGCCGCGGAACTTCAGATGCACCAGGAGCACGTCGTGCGGCTCGAGACGCGGCCGCCCAACGTGGAAGGCAAAGGCGCCATCCGGCAGCGGCAGCTGATGATCAACGCCCTCCGCATGCGTCCCGATCGCATCGTCGTCGGCGAGGTGCGCAGCGAGGAGGCGCTCGACATGCTGCAGGCGATGAATACGGGTCACGACGGGTCGCTCACGACCGTCCACGCCAACACACCGCGCGACGCGCTGACCCGCATCGAAACGATGATCGCGATGGGCGCCACGAATCTGCCCGAGCGCGCGATGCGCCAGCAGATCTCCTCGGCGATCCAGTTCGTGGTGCAGCAGACGCGCCTCAGCGACGGCTCGCGGAAGATCACGAGCATTTCGGAGATCACCGGCATGGAGGGCGACGTGATCACGATGCAGGAAATCTTTGTGTTCGAAAAGATGGGCATCACGCAGGACGGGAAAGTGATCGGCCGGTTCCGCGCCACCGGCGTGCGCCCGAAGTGCTGCGAGCGGCTGAAGGCATCGGGCATTCATCTGCCGGCCGACATGTTCGAAGGCGTCACGGAGGTGCGGTGATGCTGCTGCCGTTGGCCGTCTTCGTGCTCGTGGTGGGCGCCATCATGGGCATCTACGCCGCCGCCTCCTCCCTGCCTGGCCTGCTCGCGGCGCGCCGCCTCGATCGCCGGCTGCGCGACGTGTCGGCCGATCCGGTGGCTGCCGATCCGAAAGCCGCCGCCGACGCAACCGTCCTGAAACACGCGGTCGAAGGCCCGCTGCCCGGCGTGGATCGTCTCGTCTCGGGGACCGGGGCCGGCAGGCGGCTGGCCCGGCTGATCGACCAGTCGGGCGTGCGCACCTCGCCGAGCGCGGTGGCGCTCATCAGCATCGTGGTCGCGGCCTGCGCCGGGGTGGCCGCGTTCCTCTTCGCGCCCCAGCAGCTGGCGCCGCCCCTGGCGGCGTGCACCGCCGGCATCGCGCCCTTCGTGTGGCTGCTGCACAAGCGATCGCAGCGGCTGAAGCGCTTCGAGGAACAGTTTCCTGAAGCGCTCGATCTGTTGTCGCGCGCCATCCGCGCAGGGCATGCGCTGCAGACGGCGCTCGGCATGGCCGCCGAGGAACTGCCGGATCCGGTGGGCCCCGAGTTCAAGAAGACGTTCGAGCAGCAGAACTTCGGCCTGCCGCTGCGCGACGCGCTGAACGAGATGGCCGCCCGCGTCGGCATTCTGGACGTGCGGTTCTTCGTGACCGCGGTCCTCATCCAGCGCGACACGGGCGGCAACCTGTCGGAGATTCTCGAGAACCTGGCGCACGTCGTGCGCGAGCGCTTCAAGATCCGACGCCAGATCCGCGTGCACACGGCCCACGGCCGTTTCACCGGCTACGTGCTGCTCGCGTTGCCCGCGGCACTCGCCATCGCGCTGTCGTTCATCAACCCAGAGCACATGCAGTTGCTGTTTCGCGAGCGCATGGGACAGACGATGCTGATAGGCGCGATCGTCATGCAGACGGTCGGCTTTCTGTGGATTCGTCAGGTGATCAAGATCGAGGTGTAGGGGTGATGGTGCTGCTTCCGCTGCTCGCGTTCCTTTTCGCGTCGCTGCTGATTGCGGCGGGTGCGATGGCCCTGTCGCCCGGCCCCGCGGCGACCATCGAGCGCCGTCTCGGCGAGGTGCTGGTCGGCGATCGCGTCAAACCGCCCGCCGAAGATTCGGCGTACGGCCGCGTCGTCCTCGACGCGCTCAAGCGAGTCGGTCGCGCCGCGCCGCAATCGCCTTCGGAGATGGGCAAGCTGCAGCGGAAGCTGACCACCGCCGGCTACCGCAGCCACGAGGCGGTCAGTGTCTTTTTCGGCATCCGGCTCGGTTGTGCGCTGATCGCGTTCGCGCTGCTGGCGGCGCCGATCGTCGTTCGGCCGAACCTGTCGATGACGCTGGCCGCGTGCGGCCTCGGCTACCTGCTGCCCGGCATGGCGCTCGGGCGCATGGCGAAACGGCGCCAGCATCGGATCCGGCTCGGGCTGCCCGATGCGCTCGACCTGCTCGTGGTCAGCGTCGAGGCGGGGCTCGGCCTCGACCAGGCCATTCAGCGAGTCGGTGCGGAACTCGACTTCGCGCATCCGGATCTGTCGGACGAGCTACGGCTGATCAATCTCGAGCTGCGGGCAGGCAAGGGCCGCGTCGACGCGCTCAGAAACCTCGCCGAGCGAACGGGCGTGGACGACATCAAGTCGCTCGTCGCGATGCTGGTGCAGACCGACAAGTTCGGGACCAGCGTGGCGCAGTCACTGCGCGTGCACTCCGAGACGGTTCGGACCAAGCGTCGGCAACGGGCCGAAGAGGCCGCGGCCAAGACCGGCGTCAAGATGGTGTTCCCGTTGGTGTTCTGCATCTTCCCCGCCATCTGGATCGTGACGATCGGGCCGGCCGCGATCAAGTTCGTCCAGATCCTCGTGCCGATGACACACAAATGAGCGCCACCGCTGGGCTTCCCGTCGAGATTCAGGCCATGGCCCCGGCGCCGCCCGTGCCGACGTCCCTTCGCGAGACGGGGCTGGCCGTGGATCAGATCGAGCGTCTGCTCGTCAAGACGCTCTACACCGGCGAGGCGACCGGCCTGGTCGTGGCCGACCGCCTGCGGCTGCCGTACACGATTCTCGAGCCCCTCGTCGAGCGCGTGCGCGCCGAGCAACTCGTCGAGGTCCGCGGCGCGACCGGATCCGGATCCGCGGGCTATCGGTACGCGCTGACCGACGCCGGCCGCGATCGCGCGCGGCAGTATTTCGACGCCAGCCAGTACGTCGGCCCCGCGCCGGTGCCGCTCGCCACCTACGTCGGCCAGATGCATGCGCTGGCGGCCACGCGCAAGTACCTGGATCGTGAACGGCTCCGGCAGGGCTTCGCCCACCTCGTCGTCGGCGACCAGATCCTGGAACAGCTGGGCCCGGCCTTGAACGCCGGGAAGGCGCTGTTCCTGTACGGGCCGCCCGGAAACGGGAAGACCGTCATCGCGGAGGGCCTGGGGCGGACCCTGGGCGGCGACATGTACATGCCGCACGCGATCGACGTCGACGGGCACACGATCACGATGTTCGATCCGATCAACCACGATTCGCTCGAAGCGGACGTGGACACGTCGAGCGTCATCGCGGTGGCGCCACGCGACCGCCGCTGGATCCGCATCCGCCGCCCCGTCGTGATGGTGGGCGGCGAGCTCACGCTCGACATGCTGGATCTGGCGTTCAACCCGATCGCGAAGTTCTACGAGGCGCCGATTCAGCTCAAGGCCAACGGCGGCGTGTTTCTCGTCGACGATTTCGGCCGGCAGCGCATTCGGCCCCAGGATCTGCTGAACCGCTGGATCGTGCCGCTCGAAAGCCGCGTGGACTACCTCACGCTGCACACCGGCAAGAAATTCCAGGTGCCCTTCGACGTGCTCATCGTGTTCGCGACCAACCTGAAGCCCGAGTCGCTCGCCGACGAAGCGTTCCTCCGCCGCATTCCGTACAAGATCCCGATCGTGGACCCGACCGTGGACCAGTTCACCCGCATCTTCGAGCTGAACTGCCGGCGCCGGAACCTGCGCTTTCACCAGGTCATGGTGGCGTACCTGCAGCGCCGTCACTACGGTCCGGCGGGACGTCCCCTGCGCGCCTGCCACCCGCGCGACCTCCTCGATCAAGTCACCGCGCTCTGCCGGTATCGCGGAATCGAACCCATCATTACGCGGGAACTGCTCGATGCCGCGTGCGCGTCGTATTTCGTCGGCGAGGCGGAAACCCCATCGCCGGTGAGGCCGGTGCCTCGCCGGCAGTCGTCCGGGCGGCGCATGGAGGTGCACTGATGGGTCGAACTCGCCACCACGGTGGACACGGAGGACACGGAGGCATAAGCCAGTTCATGACGGGATGTGTCCTCCGCGTCCCCCGTGTCCTCTGTGGTGGAGAGCGTACGCCTGCAGCGCGCTCTGAAGGCCTGCATTACACCCTGTTGACCGACCTGCTGTCGCGGGCGATTGTCGGCGCCCTGTTCACCCTGCTGTCGATCAATCTCGTCGAGGACTACGCGCGCACGGGTCACGTCACCGGCCTGATGCTGCTGGTCAGCGAGTCGCTCGTCGTCGTCTTGACGATTGTGCGTCGGCGCGCGCGGTTCGTCGATCGATCCGTCTCGGCGGCCGTGATGACGACGCTCTCGCTGGCCGGACCGCCGCTCATGCGCGCGGGCGAAGCGTCGCCGCTGGCCGCCGACGCCGCCACCGTCATGCTGTCGGCCGTGGGGCTCTGCCTCGTGGTCGCCGGAAAGATCGCGCTCGGGCGCAGTTTCGGCCTGGTGCCGGCCAACCGCGGCGTCGTCGTGCGAGGCCCGTACTCGCTCGTGCGGCACCCGATCTACACCGGGTATCTCATCACGCACGCGGCGTTTCTGATGGCGCATCCGGCGCCCTGGAATGTGTCCGTCCTCCTGGCCGCGGATATCGCGCTCATCCTGCGCGCGCTGATGGAGGAGCGGGTACTGAGTGCCGACGCCACGTATCAGCAGTACTGCCTGCGCGTCGGCTGGCACCTGGTGCCGGGGGTATTTTGATGGTCGTGGCGCTGATCAACGAACGCACGCGTCAGCCGGTCGCGATGTCGGTCGAGATCGCCGCGACGCGGACGTCACGCCGGCGCGGCCTGCTCGGCCGCGATCGGCTGGACGAGGCGTGCGCCATGGTCCTGGCGCCGTGCGGCGCCGTGCACACCGTGGGCATGCGCTTCGCCATCGACGTCGTCTTCCTCGATCGGCAGGGCTATGCCGTGAAGGTCGTCCACGATCTCCGGCCGTGGCGGCTGGCGCTGGCGCCCCGGGCGCGCGCGGTGATCGAGATGGCGGCGGGAAGCCTTCGCTGGGGGCACGTGCTGCCCGGCGATCGCCTGTATCTCACATCGGCGCCCACAGCGGCCGAGGTGGACAGGTAAGCCGTTATGAGTCCAGGCAGTATTTCTTCGCGCGGACGGAGGCCGACGTGGCGTCGGCGTTTCGGAGGATCCAGAACCCGATCGGGCGCGTGAGCCAGTCAACCCCGGACACAAGGAGGTCAGCGATGTGGGTGCTTCTTCTCTTCGCAACGATGGTTGCCGTAGGCGGCGGATTTGTCGTGGTGCGCCGCAAACGCAAGGCCAGCTGAGCGGGTCGCACACCCGGCAGCGCTGTGACTGGAAAGGCGGCGCAGCGCGTTGCAGCATCTCATGGTCAGGATGAGGGCGCCTGTTTGACGGTGATCTGAACCACCTTGTGGAACTTCACCGGCACGCCGTTGAGCATGGCCGGCTTGTAGCGCCAGGCCTTCGCCGCCGCCAGGGCCAACGCGTCGTAGGCCGCGGTGATCGACCCGGTCATGATCGCGGACTCGACGGCGCCCGACTCGTCGATCACCACCTCGAGCCTCCCGTTGCGCGGGATACGGACCTCTCCGGAAAACGGGGGCAGCGCCTGGTTGACGATGCGTGGCGGGATCACGTTCGACTCGTCGCCGGTGTAGATGTGTGGTGCAGCCGGAGGAGGCGGCGGCGCGGGCGCGACGACCGGAGCCGAAGGCAGTAGCGGTGGCGCCGCGGCCCTGGCCGAGAGCTCCTGGAAGCCGCTGGCGAGCGTGCGCACATCCGAAAGCGGCGGCTGCTTCGCTTCCGCGGCCACGTCCGGATCCGCGAGTACCGTCAGCACGTGCGTGAACCCATCGGCGGCGGCGTCAAATTCCTTCCGATCGAATGCCGCCTTCGCCTGCGCGTACATCTGCTGGATGATCGACGGCAGCATCCGGCGGCGCACGGAGGTGAACGCCGATCGGATGCGCGGTGACGCATCGCTCTCGTCCGGCTGAAACAACGGCTCGGCTGCGACGGCCGCTTCGATCGCCTGTTCCGCGTCCGCTGATCGGCCGAGCGCGAGCAGGCAGAACGCGCGGTACTGCTCGATGGCGCGCAACTGGCTCGCCGCGTGATTCACCGACCGCAGCCGGTTCAGCACCGCCAGCGCATCGTCGTAGGCGGCCGAGGCGTAGAGATCGCGAGCCGTGGCGAGGTCGCCGTCCTGCGCGCCGGCCCCGGTGGCCGTCAGGACGATCGCGACGATGGCGGCGATCCGTGCGGACGACAGGCAGCGACTCATTTCTTCCTCAAATCGACGCTGAGACGCGACGGCGAAAGGAGCGTGACCGTGACGGCATGGTGCTGCTCGCCCAGCTCCGGATGACGAAAGACGATGTCGTGCGGGCCGAGGGTGACCGACAGATTGCCGATGGGGGTGTCGCCGACTTTCTCGCCGTCGACCCACACTTCGGCCCAGGGTACGGCGTTCAGCGCGATGGTGCCCTTCGGAAAATCGATCTTCATGGGCGTCACCTTGCCCGGCGACACCTGCACCACGCGCGCGGCGCGATAGCCGAGCGTCTCGTTCCTGATCTCGATGTCGTGGCGTCCGGCCGAAACCACGAGGCGATCGCTCTGGCTCGTGCCGATGAGTCGACTGTTCTCGAGGACCTGCACGTCCGCCGGGGCGGTGACGGCGATCCAGCCCGAGACCGGGGGGGCGGCGGGGGTGCCGAGCGGCACCAGCAAGGATGCAGTGATGCCGGCTTCGATCGTGACGACCTGCGTCACGGACCCCTGTTCGTGTTCGATCAGCACCGCGTGCTCCCCCGGCGTCAGCTGGGCCACCGTGACGGGCGACGTGCCGCGCGGCAGGCCGTCGACGCTGACGTGCGCGCCGGCCGGCTCGGTCCGCACCCGCAGGTCACCGACGGAGGACGCCCTCGTCGGCAGCTCGATGTACTGCGACGCCTGCGCGCCGGCGGTCATGGTGATCGGCATCAGGCGCGCGGGGCCGTCGCCGCGCAGTTCGAGCGCGTGGACGCCAGCCTTGAGCGTCACGGTCAGCGGCGTCACGCCCCGCTCTACCCCGTCGACGAACAGCTTCGCGCCTGGCGGGTTCGTCCTCATGATCAACGTGCCGTCGTTCGTCGTCGCCCGCGGCGCCACGTAGCGTCGCGCCGCGGTGACGCCGGCACCGGCCAACGCGATCAGCACGACGGCGGCGGCCGCCATCTGCCACCGCTTGCGCGTGTCGGCGGGCTTCGGTGTGTCAGCGAGCGTGGGCGACATGTCGAGCGGTACCGCGATCATCACCGGCGCTTTCCGCACCGCGGCGGGCGGCGTCGAACCCACAGGCGCGGACGTGGGAGGCGGAGCAGGCACAGCGGCGTGCCCCGGCGCAAACGCCCGCACGGTCGCGACGACTGGCACGGGCGTCACCCCGACCAGGCTCAGGTCAATCAGCGGCACACGCATAGGGCGGACCACGGGTTGACTGACGACGCGTGGACTCGAAATCGAAGCCGCTTTCGACTCGGGCATCACCGCGCCAACCGGCTCGGGCGCTGGTCTGTGGATCGGATACGACGGCGGCTCCGGAATGGCCACGGGAGCGTCCGGTTCCGCGGCCGCGCGATAGCGCTCGAGGAACGCCTTGAGTGTCGCAGGCGCGGCGAGATGGTCGCTTTCGCCGAGCAGGCGTTCGAGTTCTTCCTGCGCGTCGATCGCCGAGCTGAACGCGTTGCGCGCGTCGAGCTGCAGCGCGCACATCAGCCAGGCGCGCAAGCCGGCGGGCAGCGGCTCGAGGCCACCGCGCGCAGACACGGCCCACGCCGACGAGACGAGATCCCCGAGGCGCGACGGTCCCTCCTCGTCGCGCAGACGCCGGCCGAGAATCAGCGACAGCGCGACCACGCCCAACTGCGTGACGTCGGCGCGATGATCGAATCGCGGCTGCCCCGCCGCGCGCGGCAACGCGACGCGCATCTCCCTCCAGTAGCGATCCGGCGAGAAACGCAGCCGCTCGAGCGCCGCTCCCATCACGTGCTCGACGACGATGAGGCGCGCGTCCGGGGTGACGACCAGGCGCTCGGCGGCGATCGCGCCGTGCGCGACGTCGGGCATGTTCTCGTGCAGCATCGCGACCGCCGGCACGAGCTGCCGCAGCAGGCACAGGGCCGCGTCGATGTCGAGCGTGACGTCCGCGACTTCGGCGAATCGCAGCATCTCGGAGAGCCGCATGCCGCCGACGACGTCGGAGACGAGCGCCAGTGTGGACGCCGCATTGTTCAGCCGTTCGACGCTGCGCACGCGGCCGTAGCACGCGTGGCTGAACGCCGCGAGATAGCCCAGGCGCTCGCGCAGCGCAAACTCGAACGACGGCACGGCCGTGAGCTCCCCGCGCAGGCAGAGCATTTCGACGGTTTCATTCCGCGCGCGATCGATGGCAAGGCGTCGCGTCCCGAGGCCGTCTTCGAACACGGCGGAGGCCGACGTGGGCGCGGATGCGAGCGCAGGACCCATGCCGACCCGAGATGCGTAAACTGTGCCGTTCGCGCGGCACACATGTCAGGCTGTTTTTCCGCGATCGGCAAAAGGCGCTTACAGATCGGGCGCGGTAGACACGAAATGGTCTGACACCTGTACCAGCCTGTGGGTGGACGCATTCCTGCGGACAGACAGGCTGACGCCTGCTTTCCGCGTCCGGCCCAGAGCGCGCGACCGACCTCAGGCGAAGGGATCGTGATTCGCGGGCGTCCCCAAGGCGGACAACGGGCAATGGACGCG
>Ga0315281_10013723_pt1 | contig 10951 bp, 21 predicted proteins | sample YL17G07_0_MG_FD_204540 | JGI IMG/M metagenome (GOLD analysis project Ga0315281, IMG submission 204540) | Sediment microbial communities from Yellowstone Lake, YNP, Wyoming, USA - YL17G07_0 | ecosystem: Environmental > Aquatic > Freshwater > Lake > Sediment | place: USA: Wyoming | collected... | reverse complement strand
CGAAACAAAGGAGCTGCCTGTCTCCGGTGAATAAAAAAAAGCCCGATAACGGCTATAGCCGGTCCCTGGTTGATGGGGAAAGTGCTCTGCATGTCTATATCCCTGCCAAATTGCATTATAGGTTTGCGGTCTTGGCTGTTAAATTGAGCATTTCCCAAAGGGATATTATTACTGCGTTTTTAGAGGAGTGGCTAAAGGAAAATGAAAAAGAAAAAAAAGATAAAGGTCCCGGGAATAAGGAAAGCGGTCAAAACCCTGGCCGATGTTAAAAACGATCCGGCTCCTGATCCTGGCCCTGCGGTTAATACTCTACGCCTGGATAATTCAGCTGTGGCAAAAACTCCGGTCATCAAAAAAGGAAAGGTGCAAAATGCCAAAAATAAAAAAACAAAGCCCAAAGCGGCCCCAAAAGCCGGATCTGACTCCGCCCCCGGGCCTGGGCCAACTCCACAAAATCCTAAGCCCAAACCTGGGCCTCCCGGGGACTCAGGGCCTTCCGTCCGAGGGGAGTCCCGTAGAGTTATCTGGCCCTGGGAGCGCAGAGACTAAGGAAAAAAAGGACGGGCTGCTCAAGGCTTGTGAGGATTTATCCGGGGTTTTTTATGAAATGTGGCATGCGGCTGTCCCGGAGGTCCCGCCTTTAACCCAGGAAGCTAAAGCCCGGATCGCGCGGCCTCTGTATGCCTATTTGGAGGAAACGAACCAGCTTGATAAGTTTTTAAAACCGCTCCGGCTGGTCCTGGTTTATAACGCCCTCGAGGTTGCGCCTCGGTTGAAGGTAACAAAGGACGCGGCGGCGGCTAAGAAAAAAAAGAAAGAGGTAAAATATGGGGATGCTAACCACGATAGTGGGGAAAAAGAGGCGGGGAAAGACTACGTTCATCAAGCATCTGATCCTGACCGGGGAGTTTAAAAGCGTCTATATCCTAGATCCTCAAGCAGAGTTCTTGGCCCTCGCTACTCCGCCCGATGATGAGGATGGAAAGCCGCTGCCCAGGGACCCGGCCTTGCTTGCGAAAGAGCTCCCGGCCATTCGGCAGCTCATCCTCAAAACTAAAAAATACATTTTCGTCCATGTTTATAAGACTGAGCCGGATCTGGAGGCGTTTTTTAATTACGTCTGGAGCCTTCCGTCTGAGCCCAAGCTGGTTATATTCGATGAGGTTAAGACCTACGGGAAAACGAATCCCTTTATTGACTACCTTTACCGGCTTGGAGGCCATCGGGAAATAGATCTGATCGCTATAGCTCATCGGTTTGTTGACCTTCCGATGGAGACTCAGGCTCAAACTGACCTTTGGATTCTTTTCCAAATGACCGGGCGGCGGGATATCCAGTATTTGCGGGACATCGTGCCGGACGGGGACGATGCGGAGGTCATGGTTCAGCGGGTCAAGGGCTTGGATTATTTTCAATATGTAGAAATAGAGGTTTAGAATGGACGACTTAGAGAAAGAGAAGGCAAGCCGGGTTTATTGTGAGGAATGTTGTTTTTTTTGTAGAGATTTCCCGGCCAGAACTGCACGCTGCTTGGCCGAACAAGGTCGGGGAACATGGTTTTCTAGAAAGGTCTATGAAGCTGATCCAAGGCGTGCAAATTGGGACAATCATTGTGGATGGTTCAGACCTTTTCCCGTAAAAAAAACCGCGTAGGATGCCCCAGGCGGGGCGATCTCCCCTGTCCTGACCATTTATCCGAGGATCCTTGGATCGAGCCCCAGGCGGGATCTGGCCCGGATTTCCGGCTTCCCCAGGCTCCAGCCCATAGTCTTATACGGGCAGTGGTCCGAAACCCCTATCCTCCGCCTATATGCCTATATTTTCTTGACTATGCAAAATGCAATGTTATCGTAGTATTGCAATATGCAATGGTGCAACGTGAGGAGATAACATCATGGTCAAGTGGCTTTCCGGCAAAAAAACTTACATCCTGGCGATCCTCGGGGCTCTGACGGCCCTGGTCAATTTCCTTTCTGCGGGGAACTTCTCCCTCGCGGCCATCTTCGATCTGGTCAAGGTGGAGGGAATCGCGGCCCTCATCGCCACGATCCGGGCGGCCATCACAAAGTCTGGACCTGTAACCCCGGCTTGAGCTCGGGTTTAGGAAAATATACGGAGGTATATCATGGCTATGAAAGCGGAACACAAAGGTTGGCTCATCGGGGCTCTGATCGCGGCAGCGGTTTTCTATGCGATCTGGAATGTCCCCTTCCTCAAAAACATTTTCGTGAAGTCCTGACCGGCCCTCGCCGTGAATTGAGAGGTATCTAAACATGAGAACCCCACGCGAGGCTTTCAGTGTGGCACAGGGCTTGGCGATGACTCATGGCACGATCTTGACGCGGGACGCGGGTTTTCCGTTGGGAAAGGGCTATGAGGCTCTCCGACTTTCCTGGACGAATACGCAGGTTGCCGGTACCGGAGCTACCCCGAATGTTTTGGGCAGCTATGCCTACATCAAAAATGTCAACCTCTTGACCTCCAAGAATGAGCCGGTGTGCGATTGTCCGGGCCTGGGCCTGTATCTTCTCCATCTGCTTTTGCGCGGTTGCGAACCGCCCTACACGGTCATGGCGGTGGGGTCTGCCGCCTATCAAGCGGCTCTGGATATCCCCTTCGCTCTCCCTCCGCTCCAAAAGCAGGACGATCTTTTCCTGGACACGGCGCAGTATAACAAGCTGACGCTGAATGTCCTGGCCGGGACCCCCACGGACTTTTTACAAGCTCCGGGAACGGCGACTTTCGCTTCGGCTATGGACATTACGGTTTTGCAGACCGCCGCGGCCATGCTCAACCGTAAGCCCATCGTCAAAGGCACGGACCTTTCCAAACTCTCCCGGCCCGTGTATGTCCCCTACATCCGGCATCTGCCCTGCCAGAATCCGACCCTGACGCCGAATATCAATATCGAAATCGCTGACGACCTGTTCCTTCTGGGCATCATCATGTTCGCGCAGATCAATAACGCGGCTCTGACCCCGTACCTGATTACGGGAACTCCGTCCTATCAACTGCTCAACGTGAATTTCGGGGATAACTTTATTCCCAATTACTTGAGCGCGCTTCCCCCACAGCACTTCGCCATGGAAACCCGGCAGCGAATGTATCTGCCTTCCGGTATCGGCGGCTATTCCGGGATCGGGGTCTACCCTCACTTCTTTGTCTCTCCCATCGACTCCCAGGGCTCGATCCGGGAGCGGTACTGGACCGGCCAGAAAAGCAATGTCACGATTTCCTGGACGCCGGCTGGCGGAGCGAATCCGTCCGTCGATACGATCATTTTCGGCTATCGAAAGATGAGGCCGTAACGGGGCCTGTAGGCCCTAGCTCTGCATAGGCCAGAGGTAAGATACGGGGGCTCCCGGGAGAGCCCCTGGGCCGTTTCCCAGGGCTGAAAAAAAGGAACTTGGGAAATGAAAACGGCGATTGATGAACTGCTCCAAAGGCTCTCCGATTTTCTGGAAAAGATTTTCGGGGCCGGATCTGGAGCTCCAATCCCAAGCTCTAATAAATTAATTGACCGACCCCCCTCGGAATTTGCGTCCACGGTTTCCCCTTTGGATGAATACACGGCGGCTCACAGCTATGGCGGGGGCGAGTTTGGAGAAGCGGCCAGGACCAAGGCGCGGGAGGAGTGGGGCTCGGAATGGGCGGCAGAGCTGGCCAAGTTTGACCAAATGTCGAGATAGTGAGGTTTAACATGGGCTTATATGATGATCCATACTATTGGGACTCTCCGGCGCCGGATGAGGAGTTGGTCTTAACTCCGCTCCCCTCTTCTAATATCGCTGTGCTCCCGCTTATCGCTGCCCAAGCTCTCACCCCTGGCGGAATTGATGAAGACCTTTTTGCGTCTTCTTTTGAATCTCAGTCCGACCCAAACGATATTTGGGGGACCAATACTGCGCCCTCTACGACCTCCGGGAAAACTTTCTTGGGAAAAGCTCTCGATTTTTTCGGCAAGCTCCTTGGTGGGAACGGGACGGACGTCCATCCCTCGCCATCCATGCCCGGGCCTAGCGGGACAAAGACGATCAATTACACGCAGAAATCGCCATCGCAACTCTCGCAGTCCGGCTCGATGATCGGCGGCTTGAGTATCGGTGCCGTCGCCATCCTCGCTGGCCTTGCTCTTGTAATGTATATGATCGTTGGAAAAAGCAAATGAGCGAAATTGATATTGGCCAATCGGCGGAAACCGGGGCGGCTGCCGGGGCCGAGGCTTTTTTTCAGAACCTTCTCGGCCAGTTTGAACAGACCGGAGTCGGCCAGAATTTGACCGGGGCTCTGGACCAATACGCCATCCGGCGTTATCTGCCTTGGGTTATTATCATTGGCCTTGGGATCTGGCTTGTGGCTCGGGAGACCAGCTGATGTACGATGACGTCATGGGCCAGGTGGAGTCCGGGCCTCTCTATCCGCTCGATACGACTTTCGACACGGATTTCTGGACGGCCAAGGGCGTGCCTACGCAACCCCAAGGCGCGGGGTTTTTAGCCGATGTCGGAACCTTCATCGAAGGGGCTACAAAGCCTTTCGCGGATCTCTGGACCGGGCTAACTGGGGGAGCAACGAAAATTCTCAACGGGGCGGGAGATACGCTTAAAAATCTGCCGGTCATCGTCATCGCCATCGCGGTAACATTCGCCATCTATGTGGCCTATTCTCTGTTTTTACAAAAGGCCAAGTAACATGACGTTTTTAGATCTCTCCGTAGGGCTCTTGGATCTGATGATCCTTTGCCTAATCCCTATGCTGATCCGCCATGCTAAACGACATTGGGAGTTGGCCCGGGCCGTAAAGGATATTTGCAAATATCTAAAAATTCCGTGTGGCTTAGAGGAATAATGCCGTGGCTCATCGGGCTCGCAATTTTATTTCTGGCGGTGGAGGCTTTGGCTATGAAGATCAACGTTGAAGGTGATGCTCTGATTCAAACGTGGGTTGAACAGTCTGCCGCTTTTTACGGTGTAGACCCTAACCTCGTCCGGGCCATTATAAAGAAAGAAAGCTCTTGGAATCCTCGCGGGACAAACCCTAGCGATCCGTCCTATGGCCTGGGCGGGATAACTCCGATTTTCGCGCAGGACTATGGAATTGTGACGAACTACCGGCAGCCCACAAAAGAAGAAATAAAGCGGATCTATGACCCGGAAACCAATATAGACATGATCGCTTGGGCTTTTTATCGTCCGGGCCATGATTATACTTTGGAGGAGCTTATTCAAATGTATAACGAGGGCGAAGGGGCCTATTTAGCTGGTTACCGGGCCCCTGATTATTTAGCAAAAGTGCTGGAGTTTTACCATGAGTATTCAGCAAGATAAACGGCAGGATTCTTTTACGGTTTTGTTCGGGGCGACACGGGCTATTTTTACCTATCAGGTCCCGCCGAAGTGCCGATTGACCACGAAAAAATTTTGCAATTATATTGATAACCTTTTAGCCTGGAGCTCTATTGTCTGGAGTGTCCGGCGCAATGGAATCCGGCTCCCGGACCTTTACGGAAACATCCTGGATCAATGCGGAGCCTCGGACCGGCTGGAGGCGATGACGGAGCATGAGTTCAAAGGCGGGGACGTTATAGACCTCATCGCCACGAACAATTACGCGGCGGCTGCCTCCGTGGGGATCGGCGGGGGAGTGGCCTGGGAGATGGTGCAGTAATGATCGGAATTTACGCAACCCTTCCCCCGAGCCCCCATACGCATGGGAATCCGGCCCAGGGCGGCCAATTAAATCCTGAGATAGCCCTTAATCCTCAGCCTAAAACTGATTTCGGAGACGGCTCGGACGGTGATGTTGTGATAGCTGGGACTGTTGGTTTAAGCAAGGATATGCAGTATGGAAATCTGACTGTTCCGGCTGGAGGGGGCGTTTATCCGCACGGATTTGTTATCCGAGTTAAGGGAAAAATGACCATTGCTGCAGGTGGAGCGATTCTAGGTGGGGGTAATATTGGACAAGATGGCTCTCATGAAGGTCTGGGGCCTTGGGCTGGAGGCGGAATAAATATCTCTGCCGGTTGTCGAACACAAATTAAGCCTATAGCTGGCGGCGGCGGGGGGGACCTGGACGCGGCAGATGGAGTGGCCAATTCAGCTGGCGGGGTTGCTCCAGCAGCGACTCTCCCGTATTCGGCTCTTTTCCCTCTCTACTTTATAAACGGCGGTGGCGGCGGTGGAGGAGGTTCCCACGGTACGAATCCGACAGCCGGGATCGCTCCCGTTGCACCCCTTGTTGGACCTATAGGGGGCAATGGCGGGGCTGGATCTGGAGCTGGAGCTGATAAACTCTACGGGGCTGGCGGAGGTGGCGGTGGCGGATACATGGAGATCCATGTAAATGAGATTGACAATGCTGGTATGATCTACTCGAACGGCGGGAAAGGTGGAGAGGGGGTTACAGTTGGAGCGAATAAATCTGGTAATGGCGGCGGCGGGGCTGGCGGATCGGTTCTTTTGCATTATCGCTTGGCTTCCGGGGCCGGACTCGGCTCTATAACTGCTCCTGGAGGAGCCGCTGGAACGGCTGGGAATGGTGGGACAGCGGGCGCTAATGGAATCGTGCAAATAATTCAAGGTTAAGGAAAGAAAATGAGAAAAAAAAGACATTCTCGGCGGCTCCCGCCCCGGACTAAAACCGGGAGGTTCCGTAAGGCTCATCATCGGCGGAAAAGATGAGCTGGCTCGAAAAGCACTGGCTTTGGATCGTGGCCCTGGCCGTGATCTATTTTCTGTTCAAGGGAGCTAAAGCCGGATCTTCGGTCCCGGCTACGCCTCAAAATGTTTATGAAGGGAATTAGTGGATCACATGGCCATGACGGATCTCCTCCAGGCTTTTATAGCGGCTGAAAAATTAGTCGGCCTAGCGGCCCAAGCCGTTAAGGATCTGAAGACCCGGGCCGAGGAGATAAAAGATGTCGAAACCCGCAAGGTGTTCTTGGCTGCCCTGGACCGTGGGCCTGATTTCGCTGCTATTCGTCATATCCTTTTCGACCCCCTGTAGGACGATACCCTATAACCCGTCTCTTTTCCCTTCCTATGATGTTTTAAACCCCGGTCCTGCCGTCCGGCTTAACCCCCTGGGGATAAGCGTTCCTGGGGCAAATGGCGCGGTAGAAATAGCCTGGGACAAGACGGCGGAGGGCCAGAGCCGGATAGGTTTATTTATTGTCAACAAAGATTTCCTGATGTGGGTCTATGAGCTCAAGGCCGAAGTCCTCGAGCTCCGCAAAGGGCTGAAAAAATAAGGGCTTGACAAGCCCGTTTTTTTGGCCTACTCTGGAATCACTATGGCGCCATTAAAGCGGTCCCTGCAAGCGAGCCATCAGGGGACCAGCATACAACACGCCCCCAAATTTGGGGTTAATTTGTTTAGCCACAATCCTATACCCTTTTTGTGTCGCATAAGGAGTATTTCGTCCGGGTTGTGGGAAAGCTGTTGAAAACCAATGATCCGCAACCGTCCCGGCGAAAGATTTTCAAAAAAACAATCTCAGCGAGAGCGGAGATGGGCCAGAAAACAAGCCGCTGATACCTATTTCGCTCTTTTCGATCTTAAAAAAATTTTCATCAAGAGGGTCAAATGGTTGCCCTTTTGATGATCCTCTCCTTCCTGGCCGCTGGCCCTCATCCTAAACCCCCGTTTTTAATTGAGGTCAAACTGGTTAACGTCCAGAATATCAAGCCCTCTCTCCGCGCTCTCTACATCGTGGCGGAAGGCCATGTTCGGGAAAAATTAGCCGTCGTCTGTGCCGATAATAAAATGCTGGTCATGGGCTCCGGTGAAAGGGAGCAAGTGGGCCTGACCGTTAACGACGTGAAGCGAGCTCTCCAGTACAACGGCGAGAGTTTTAAAACCGTCCGATTCATCATCCATAACCACGATCACGGCGAGGGGCCGTCCCTGGCGGATCGGGCGGCTGCCGTGATCTTTAAGGCTGCCGGATTCAAAGGTAGGTATTCAATCTACGATGTCCAGACCGGGCGGCTCTACGCCGTGAGGTGAAAATGATTACGTTATTGTTCGCAACCTATGGTCTGGCTTTTGAAGTCAAAGGCGTGCTCCCTAAAGACATAAAGCCCGATTGTTTTTTAGAGGTTGATGTTATCGGGCTTGGTGTCGAGCGTTTGAACATGGCCCTGATCTATGCCATCCGGGAAGTGAACCCGGAGGAATACAAAACCTATAAGGCCATGACCAAAGAAATCTATAACCGGCAGCTACTCGAAAAATTCGGAGCCGGTAAGGGTTTGAAGTAAGGAGGACTGAAATGGACCCTATCCTTTGGTTTTGTGTCGCTCTTTTGGTCGGTTACGCGGCGGGGGCCCTCCGCTGGCATTTGCGAATGAAACGGCTGGTCCATGAGCTCATTAGGACGCGGGACAGTCTTTCAAATTATCTCACGGATTGGCAGCGGGTTCTTTATAAATGGCTTGAGGAACACGCAAAAGATCATGGAGAATTAGCCGCCGGCCTGGGCCAAAAGGGGGACGATGCGGGAGAGGCTTATCAAAGAGGAAAGCAGTCTGCGCTCCGGGCCGTGCTGCTCCACTTTAGAGGTTGGATTTAAGCCTGGGACCTTTGACGGGCTAGGAGGTTTTATAAATGGACGCAACGGAAAAGGCGAGGATGGAGGCGGAGGACGCGGCCTACTTCCGAGAGCACCCGGACGCGGGGACAGAAAGCGAGGAATTCGGCCCTCCGGTGATTGACGGGGAGCTCCCGCCGTTCTGGAAACCGGAAGTGCTCGGTGAGCGGCGGATCGGCGAAGTCCTGAACGTCCGAAAGACAAAGGACTTCGGGGAGCACCAGGGCGAAGCCATCGAGATTCGCGGGGCCGAGGGCTTGAGCTCTATTCCGATATCGGTCGGGCTCCGGGGGATCGACTGGCACAAGCAGATTGGGATGACCTTCATGTTCATTTTCAACGGTTGGCTCGAGCTGGAGGGCGGGACAAAAATGCGGAAGTTCATCGTCCGGCCCAAGCGCGAGGACAAGGCCCCGTTCTAATGAATCGGGGCTGAGTGTGGCTAGGCCGGGCTCCAGGTTGGGGCCCGGCGCTTTAACATGAAAACAAGAATTATTCTCGACTTATGCGGAGGTACCGGAGCCTGGGGTCGACCCTATCAAGTGGCGGGCTATGATTACCGGCTCATCACTTGGCCAAAGAATGATGTTAGGCTCTATGTCCCTCCGAGAGGTGTCCACGGAATTTTAGCGGCTCCCCCATGCACTCAGTTTTCATACGCGAAGCATATTCATAACTGTGGAAAAACGCCGGACTTTTTAACAGGCTTGGAAACCGTTTCTGCCTGCATGAGGATCATATTGACGGCTAGGCCGGTCTGGTGGGCCTTAGAGAATCCCGTAGGACATCTTTCAACCTGGTTGGGCCGTCCGCTTTTCGTTTTTGATCCGTGGGAATTTGGAGACCCTTACTCGAAAAGGACTGCGATTTGGGGAAGATTTAATCCTCCCGTAAAAACGGAATCTATAGCGCCGGCCGGCTTAAGGGATTTCTCTAAGCTCGAAGCTTGGGAGCTGCCGAATGGACCAGGAAAGCTTAAGAGGTCGGATAGAAGGTCTATAACGCCGACCGGCTTTGCCAATGCCTTCTATGAGGTTAACCCTTGACCGACGATAAGCACCGCTTCATAACTCTAAACTGCTCCCATTGTGGGAACGTGCTCCGGGTCCAGACGAGTTGCGGGGAGAGGACCTGCCCGACCTGCCGGAAAAAGTGGTTCGGTTATCATTATAAAGCCGTCCTCGAATGTATAACGGCTTGGCCTCGCATCTATCTTATGACCCTGACGATCAAGAACCTGGACGGCCAGATTTATAGGACGGACATCACAAAACTTCGCAAGGATTTCGGGAGGCTCCGGGAGCATTATACAAAGAGAAAAAAGGGTAGCCGGGAGATCATCAGCCAGAAAATAAATGGCGGCTTTTATGTCGTCCAGGCCACGAATCGGGGCAAGGGTTGGCATCCTCACTTGCACGTTCTCTATGATGGTTCGTATATCGATGAGAAGGCCCTGGCTAACGCCTGGAAGAAAATAACTTTAAACAGTTTTATAGTAGAAAACAAACTCGTTAGGACACCGGCCGATGGTCTCAAATATCTGCTCTCCGATTTTCTCCAATCTCCCAGGATCAGGCCCGAGGACTATGCCGAATATAACGGGATATTCAAAGGGCAGCGGCTCATCCAGCCCTTTGGGACCTATAAAAATATAAAATTCAGAAAGACCTACGTCTGCCCGATCTGTGGCTGCGAGTGCTGGATCGAGTTGAATGAGTTTTTAGACAAGAATCGTGTTGCGAGACGGGTTTATTATGATGAGGTTGACAGTTCTTAGAGAGGAAATATAGGCAGGGATTTAAAAATTGAGAGTTAAAAAACTTTTCACCGGCCACGACCCCGGTTCAGCAGGTCCGGGATCGCGGGATACCTGGGGAGGACCGTCCTCCTTCAGCTTTTTTCGTTATCGGAGCCGGGGGGTGGTTGTCCTGAATCCTCCCTGCAAGGCAGCCCTCCCCGGTATCCGTCTAAAACCTGCGTTTTCGGGGGTTGCCGGGGGCTTTCCCCCGGCCTCGCCTTGTTCTATTACAACATTTAATTCCCTCAGAGGAAAGGAAAGATAACATGAAAGCTCAGGTAAAAGTCTTTTTGAAGGATGGCTCACAGGTTGCCGAGTTCAATTACGGATCGAAAGAGGCGATTTTGGAGCAGTTTTTCAAGGATTTGTTCTCTCTTTTCGGGATGGAATGGAATGAGCTCCATTGCCAGATTAAAAAAACGGAGGATCTGGGCGAAACAAAGGAGCTGCCTGTCTCCGGTGAATAAAAAAAAGCCCGATAACGGCTATAGCCGGTCCCTGGTTGATGGGGAAAGTGCTCTGCATGTCTATATCCCTGCCAAATTGCATTATAGGTTTGC
>Ga0315281_10013721_pt1 | contig 10952 bp, 22 predicted proteins | sample YL17G07_0_MG_FD_204540 | JGI IMG/M metagenome (GOLD analysis project Ga0315281, IMG submission 204540) | Sediment microbial communities from Yellowstone Lake, YNP, Wyoming, USA - YL17G07_0 | ecosystem: Environmental > Aquatic > Freshwater > Lake > Sediment | place: USA: Wyoming | collected... | reverse complement strand
GCGCCGGCCACGGCGTCAGGCTGTTGCAGGCGCTCGAGGAGCATCCGGACCGTCACGGAGTCAGGCACGAGCTCGCCACGGTCCATGTACCCCTTGGCCTCGAGGCCAAGGGGGGTTCCCCCGCGCACGGCGGCCCGGAAGAGGTCTCCGGTGGCCACGTGGGGCAGCCCGAGGCGTCCTGCCAGGATGGGCGCCTGGGTCCCCTTGCCGGCACCCGGAGCCCCCAGCAGGACGATCACCCTCAACGGATGAACCCCTCGTAGTTGCGCATCATGAGCTGCGCCTCGACCTGCTTCATCGTCTCGACCACGACGCTCACCACGATCAGCAGGCCCGTGCCGCCAAGGCTCAGTCCGCCGAGGCCCGGCAGGAGCGCGCTGACGACGTAGGGCGCCACGGCGACGACGCCGAGGAAGAAGGCCCCGGCGATCGTGATCCGGGTGACGACCCGGGCAAGGTAGTCCTGGGTGGGCCTGCCCGGCCGGATCCCGGGGATGAACCCGCCATTCTTGCGAAGCTGCTCGGCGGTCTCATCCGGCTTGAACGTGAAGGCCGTGTAGAAGTACGTGAAGCCCACGGTGAGCACGAAGTAGAGGGCCCCGTAAATCGTCGTGTTCTGGAAGAACGACACGATGCCACGGGAGATGTCGGCGACGACGGTGACCTGCGATGTCGTGAAGTACTGCGCGATCTGGCTCGGGAACAGCAGGATGCTCACCGCGAAGATGATCGGGATGACACCCGCCTGGTTCACCCGCAGCGGCAGGAAGGTGGAACCACCCTGGTACATCCGACGCCCACGGACGCGGCTCGCGTACTGGACCGGGATCCGCCGCTGCCCCTCCTGGATGTAGATGATCACCATGACCGCGAGGATCCCGATGACCGCGAACAGAGCCCCGGAGGCAAGGTCCGGGCTGTCGAAGAAGCGGCCGATCGCCGCGGGGACGCGGCTGACGATGCCGGCGAAGATGATGAAGCTGATCCCGTTGCCGATGCCCTTCTCGGTGATCAGCTCACCCAGCCACATCAGGATCACCGCGCCAGCCGTGAGGGTCAGGATCTGGGTCAGCGTCTCGAAGCGGGCGATGTCGAAGCCGCCGGTCAGCACCTTCTGGGAGTTCAGGAGTGCCAGGAAGCCGTAGGCCTGCAGCATCGCCATCGGCACGGTCAGGTAGCGCGTGTACTGGTTGATCTTGTTGCGCCCGAACTCCCCTTCCCGGCTCAGGTTCTGGAGAGCCGGGACCACGCTCGACATCAACTGCATGATGATCGAGGCGTTGATGTACGGGTTCATGCCGAGGCCGACGATCGAGAACGTCGACAGGCCGCCGCCCGAGAAGAGGTCCAGCAGGCCGAAGAGCGGGTTGCCCTGGAAGAAGGCCGCCAGGGCGGTCCGATCAACGCCCGGCACCGGCACGTGGGCCAGGAAGCGGAAGACGATCAGCGTTCCCGCCACGAACAGCAGGCGCCGTCGAATATCCGGCGCCCGGAAGGCCTGAAGCAGCGACTCGATCACGTCTTATTCGGCCTCGACTGCGTCGCCCTTGAGGGCAACCATCGGAGAGACCGGGATCTCGAGCACCTGGACCGACCCACCGGCGGCCTCGATCTTGGCCACGGCGCTTCTGGTAAAGGCGTCGGCGACCACGAAGAGAGGGATGGCGACATCGCCGTGACCGAGGATCTTGAGCGGCCGGTTCATCGTGCTGACAAGGCCGACCGCCCGCAGGATCTCCTGGTTGATGGTGATGGGCGCGGCCTTGCCTGACGCGCCAGCGCGGCTCGGCAGTTCGCCCGCCTCGAGCGACCCCGCCTCCACGAGCAGGGCGATGCGCCCGATGTTGACGACCTCGTATTCCACGCGGGCGCGGTTCTTGAAGCCGCGCAGCTTGGGGATGCGGATGTGGATCGGGGTCTGGCCACCCTCGAACCAGGGCGAGATGGACCCGCCCGTGCGTGCCTTCTGGCCCTTCGTACCTCGGCCCGCCGTCTTGCCCTTGCCGGCGGCAATGCCGCGGCCGACGCGGGTTCGGGCGGTGTGGGCCCCGGCCGGCGGCCGCAGGTCATGCTGCTTCATGCCTTCTCCTCGGGCTCGGGCACTTCGACGACATCGACGAGGAATCGGACCTGGCGAACCATCCCTCGGGTCGCGTCGTTGTCGGGAACCTCGATCGTGTGACCGATCCGGCGCAGGCCCAGGGCCCGGACGGTCGCCCGGTTCCGGGCGATGTGGCTGATCGTGCTCTTGATCTGGGTCACCCTGAGCCTACCGGCCATTCGTCGTCTCCGGCGCTGGCTGGCCAGGGATCCGCGACCGCAACTGGATGCCCCGTCGTGCGCCCAGCTCCTCGGCGGAATGAAGCCCCCGCAGCGCTTCGATCGTGGCCCTGGTCACGTTGACCGGGTTGGTGGAACCGTGGATCTTGGCGAGGATGTCGCGGATCCCCGCCGCCTCGACAACCGCCCGCACGGAGCCGCCTGCGATGACGCCGGTGCCCTGCGACGCGGGCTTCATGAGGACCCGCGAGGCCGCGAACTTCTGGGTGACCTGATGGGGGATCGTGGTGCCGACCATCGGGATCTTGATGAGGTTCTTCTTCGCGTCCTCGACGCCCTTGCGGATCGCCTCGGGAACTTCGCCAGCCTTGCCCAGCCCGGCGCCGACGTGCCCGGCTCCATCGCCGACCACGACGATCGCGCTGAAGCTGAATCGCCGACCACCCTTCACCACCTTGGCGACACGGTTGATCTGTACGACCCGCTCCTCGAGCGTCAGCTTGTTTGGGTCAATTCGCGCCACTAGGTTGGCTCCTCCCGATCAGAAGTCGAGGCCGGCTTCACGGGCCGCGTCCGCGAGCGACTTCACACGCCCGTGATACCTGAACCCGGCTCGATCGAACACGACGCGATCAATGCCGGCGGTCTTCGCCCGCTCCGCGACCAGGCGTCCGACGACCTTCGCCTCGTCCGTCTTGGTCTGCTTCGAGTTCCGGAGCTCCCGCTCCAGCGTCGACGCTGCCGCCAGGGTTCGCCCTGTCGAGTCGTCGATGACCTGCGCCGAGATGTGCTTGACACTGCGGAAGACGGCGAGTCGCGGCCGCGCCGACGTCCCCGCCAGGTGGAGGCGGATCCGCTCGTGGCGCTTCTGGCGCGCCGCCCCCCGGTTGGCGACCTGCGTCATCGCGTTGAACCTTTCGTCGTCACTTCTTGCCGCCGATCTTGCCGGCCTTGCCGGCCTTGCGGCGGATCTTCTCGCCCGCGTACCGGACACCCTTGCCCTTGTAGGGCTCGGGCTTGCGGGTGGCCCGGACTTCTGCTGCGACCTGGCCGACGAGTTCCTTGTCGATCCCGAGGACGGCGAGGCGTGTCGGGCTCTCGACTTCGAAGGTAACCCCGGCGGGCGCGTCGATCTCGATCGGATGGCTGTAGCCGAGGTTCAGCAGCAGCTTGTTGCCCACCTTCTGGGCTCGATAGCCGACGCCGGTGATCTCGATGCCCTTCCGGTAGCCGTTTGAGACCCCTTCGACCATGTTGGCCACGAGGGTGCGCGTCAGACCGTGGAGCTCGCGGTGGAACTTGTCCTCGTCCGGACGGGTCACCAGCAGCTTGTCCTCTGACACGGAGACTTCCATGTCAGGGTGCAGCCGCCGACTGAGCGTCCCGCGTGGACCGCTGACGGTGATGGACGGGCGGTCGATGACGACCGTGACCCCGGCCGGAACAGTGATGGGCAGGCGACCGATGCGGGACATGATCGACCCCTACCAGACGTACGCCAGGACTTCGCCGCCGAGCTGGGCCTTGCGAGCCTGCGCGCCGGTCATGATCCCCTGGCTTGTGCTGACGATGACGATGCCGAGTCCCCCGAGCACCCGGGGGATCTCCGTCTTGGCTGCGTAGACCCGGAGACCGGGCTTGCTGATCCGCTTGAGGCCTGACACGACCGGCGCCTTGCCGTCGACGTACTTGAGGGTCAGGCGAAGCACGGACTGGGGCCCTTCGCGCTCCTCGCGCACGTCGGCGATGAAGCCTTCGTCCTTGAGAATGCGGGCGATCTCGCGCTTCGTGCGGGAGATCGGGACGATGACCTCGGTGTGGCGCGCACGCGAGCCGTTACGGATGCGCGTGAGCATGTCGGCGATCGGGTCGGAGACGTGCATGGGTGTCCTACCAACTCGACTTGGTGATGCCCGGCAACTCGCCCAGCAGCGCCCGCTCGCGGAAGCAGATGCGACAGAGAGCAAACCGCCGCATGTATGCCCGCGGGCGGCCGCAGACGAAGCACCGGTGGTAGGCACGGACTTTGAACCTGGGCGTCCGCTTCGCCTTGGCGATGAGCGATTTCTTGGCCATGGATCTCCTCCCCGCGCCTACCCGGCGAAGGGCATGCCGAGGAGTTCGAGCAGACGCTTCGACTCCTCGTCGGTCTTCGCCGTCGTCACGATGCTGATCTCCAGCCCGCGGAGACGGTCCACCTTGTCGTAATCGATCTCCGGGAACGCGAGTTGCTCGCGCATCCCGAGCGTGTAGTTCCCGCGGCCGTCGAATGACTTGGCGGGGACGCCCCGGAAATCGCGGATGCGCGGCAGCGCGAGGGTGGTGAGGCGGTCCAGGAAGTCCCACATCCGCTCACCCCGGAGGGTCACCTTCGCACCGATCGAGTTGCCGGTGCGGAGGCGGAACTGGGCGATGGATCGCCGGGCCTTGGTCACGATGGGCTTCTGGCCGGTGATCGCGGTCAGGTCGCCCACCGCGGCATCCAGCGCCTTCGCATTCTGGAGCGCCTCGCCGAGGCCGATGTTGACCACGATCTTGTCGACGCGCGGCACCTGCATCGGATTGCCATAGGCGAACTGCCTGGCGAGGGCCGGGGCGACATCCTGGCGGTAGCGTTCGTGCAGACGGCTGGTCACGACCCGGTCACCTCGAGCTGTTCGCCGCAGTGGCGACACACACGGACTCGCATGCCGCTCTCGAGCTGGGCGTGACGCGGCCGGGTGGGCAGATCGCAGCGCGGGCAGACGAGCATCACCTTCCCCAGCGGAAGCGGCTGGGCGATCTCGAGGATTCCGCCCTGCTGCATCTGCGGCATCCGGTCGTTCGAGCTCGACATCGCACGCGGCTTGGTATGGCGCTTGGCGATGTTGATCCCGGCCACGACGACGGCCGCCTGCGAAAGCGCGGCCGCCCCCGGCTTGGGAAGCATGTTCCGCCCGTAGATCGCCCCACGGCGACGCATGACACGGTCCACGACGCCGCGCTTGCCGGCGTCCTTGCCGACGAGCACCACGACGGTGTCACCCTTGCGGATGTCGGGTACGCGGGTCGGCATGGAGAGTGAGGTGCGGGCCATCACAGCACCTCCGGCGCGAGGGACACGATCTTCATGTAGTTGCGATCGCGCAACTCACGTGCAACCGGTCCGAAGATCCGGGTGCCGCGCGGGTTGCCCTGGTTGTTGATGAGGACGGCGGCGTTCTCGTCGAAGCGGATGTAGCTGCCGTCAGGTCGACCGTATTCCTTGGCCGTCCGGACGACGACCGCGCGGACGACGTCACCCTTCTTGACGGCGGCGTTGGGGATCGCCTGCTTCACCGCGGCGATGATCACATCTCCCACGCCGGCGGTCGTCTTCTGTGAGCGGCCGATGACCCTGATGCACTGGATGATGCGGGCGCCGGTGTTGTCCGCCACCTTCAGGCGGGTCTCCTGCTGGATCACGAGCCATCCTCCGTCCCGCTCGGGCGACGGCCCGGATGAGCGGCGCCGTGGATCGCCTGGGCGGTCTCGGCCTCCTCGACCATGAGGCTGCCCGCCGACGCGGCAACCTGCTCGCCGGAGCGGGAGACGACCTCGATGAGGCGCCAGCGCTTGGTGGCCGAGAGCGGCCGTGACTCCTCGATGAGCACGGTGTCCCCCACGCGAGCCTCGTTGAGCTCATCGTGCGCCTTGAACTTCGACGTCAGCCGGATCACGCGCTTGTAGAGCGGGTGGCGTGTCAGTCGTTCGATGGAGACGACGATCGTCTTGTCCATCTTGTCGCTGACGACGCGGCCGACCATGGTCTTCCGCTTTCCCTGCACCGGTGGTACTCCTGTCATCGCCCGCTCCCCGTGCCGGGCCGCTCGGCTACGACCCTGCGCTCGTGCTGCACGGTGAGGATCCGGGCAAGGGACCGCCGCGTCTGGGGGATCGTGCTGTAGTCCTTCAACTGGCGGGTAGAGAGCGCGAACCGCGCCTGCCAGAGATCCTGCTTGGCCTGCCGGTAGGCCTCCTCGAGCTCGGCGTCGGAGAGCGCCCGGGCCTTATCGATGTCCATCGGAGCTCGCCTCCGTGACGTGTTCGCGGGTGACGACGTGGGTGGCGACCGGCAGCTTGTGGCTTGCCAGGCGCATCGCCTCGGCCGCTTCCTTGGCATCGATACCGGCCATTTCGAAGAGGATCCGGCCGGGGCGCACGACGGCGACCCAGTGGTCCGGAGCGCCCTTGCCGGAACCCATCCGGGTCTCGGCGGGCTTCTTCGTGGCGGGCTTGTCGGGGAAGACGCGGATCCAGATCTTGCCGCCGCGCTTGACCGAGCGGGTCATGGCGCGCCGGGCAGCTTCGATCTGCCGGCTGGTGATCCAGGCTGGCTCGAGCGTGGCGAGACCGAAATCGCCGAACGCCACCGTGTGGCCGCCCTTGGCCATGCCCGACATGCGACCGCGCATGACCTTCCGATGCTTGACACGCTTGGGCATCAACATCGTCAGACCCCCTGCGCGACGGCGGGCGCTGCGCCGGCCGCTTCACGCGGCGCGCGATGGACCGTCGGGACGTCGCCTCGGTAGATCCAGACCTTGACACCGATCCGGCCATACGTGGTGTGGGCGTGGATCTGGCCGTAGCTGATGTCAGCGCGCAGCGTGCCCAGCGGGATGCGACCTTCGCGATCCCATTCCCGGCGGGCCATCTCGGAACCACCGAGGCGGCCCGACACCTGCACGCGGACGCCCTTCGCCCCGGCCTTCATCGTCCGCTGCAGGGCCTGCTTCATCGCCTTGCGGAAGGCGATGCGGCGCGTCAGCTGCTGGGCGATGTTCATGGCGACGAGGTACGCGTCGAGCTCAGGCTGGCGGATCTCCTTGATCTCCAGCTTGACCTTGCGGTTCGAGAGCGCACCGATCTGCTGGCGCAGCACCTCCACGTTCGCACCACCCTTGCCGATGACGATGCCCGGCTTGGCGGTGTGGACGGTGACCGTCACGTGGTTGATGCCGCGCTCGATCTCGACCTGGCTGACGCTCGCGTTGGCCAGCCGCGTGGCGACGAGCTGCCGCACCGCGATGTCCTCCTTCAGGAGGGTCGTGTAGTCCTTGTCGGCGTACCACTTCGCAGTCCAGGTGCGCGAGACACCCAACCGGAAGCCGTACGGGTGGACCTTCCGTCCCATGCTCAGGCCTCCCGGTCCTGGACCACGATGGTGATGTGGGTCATCGGCTTGTGGATCGGGAATGACCGTCCCTGCGCCCGTGGGCGCCAGCGCTTGATCGTCGGTCCCTCGTTGGCAACCGCGTCGACGATGACGAGGTCTGCCGCCGACAGGTTGTGGTTGTTCTCGGCGTTCGCGGTGGCGCTCTTCAGGACGCGGGCCACATCCTTGGCCGCATGCTGGGGCATGAAGCGAAGAAAGGCGGCCGCATCCTCGACCTTCTTGCCCTTGATGGCCTGGGTGACCAGGCGGGCCTTGCGGGTCGAGCCGCGGAGGTACTTGGCGGTGGCGGAAACGCGCACGGTTTCGCTGTCTCCTACTTGAGCGCCGAGGAGCGTTCGGTGTGCTTGCCGTGACCGCGGAACGTGCGGGTCGGGCTGAACTCACCGAGCCGGTGCCCGACCATGTTCTCGGACACGTAGACGGGAATGTGCTTCTTGCCGTTGTACACGGCGATCGTGTGGCCGATGAAGTCCGGGAAGATGACGGACGCACGCGACCAGGTCTTGACGACCCGCTTCTCGTTGCGCTTGTTCATCTCCTCGACGCGGCCCTTCAGCCGCTCCTCGACGAACCAGCCCTTCTTGACTGAACGCGACATGCTCCGGGTTCCTCTGGCCTACTTGCGGTGCCGCGAGCGGACGATCAGTCGACCTGTCGTCTTGGCTCGTCGGGTCCGATAGCCCATCGCGGGCTTGCCCCACGGCGTCTTGGGCGGCATGCCCGTCGGGGACTTGCCCTCGCCGCCGCCGTGCGGATGGTCACGCGGGTTCATGACAACGCCCCGAACCTCGGGGCGCTGGCCCATGTGCCGGGCGCGCCCGGCCTTGCCCAGGTTCTCATTCTCGTGGTCCAGATTCGACACCTGGCCCACCGTCGCCATGCACTTGATGCTGACCCGGCGGACTTCGCCGGATGGCAGGCGCACCTGCGCGTAGTCGCCTTCCTTGGCCAGCAGCTGGGCCGCGGCGCCCGCGGAGCGGACGATCTGGCCGCCCTTTCCGGGGACGAGCTCAATGTTGTGGATGGTCGTGCCCAGCGGGATGTTGGCGATGGGAAGGGCGTTCCCTGTCCGGGCCTCGGCATCCGGCCCGGAGACGACGACATCGCCGACCTTGAGCCCGTGGGGCAGAAGCATGTAGCGCTTCTCGCCGTCCCGGTAGTGGAGCAGCCCGATCCGGCCCGACCGATTCGGGTCGTATTCGATCGTGGCCAGCCGCGCCGGCACACCGAACTTGGCCCGCTTGAAGTCGATCAGTCGATAGTGGCGCTTCTCGCCGCCGCCGCGGTGACGCACGGTCAGGCGACCAGCGTTGTTGCGCCCGGAACCGCGGGTCTGCGGCTCGAGGAGCGGCTTGTGCGGCTCGCGGGTCGTGATCTCCTCGAAGGTGGACCGGGTCATGCCCCGGCGACCAGGAGAGGTCGGCGAATACGTGCGTAGTGGCATGTCGCTCAGACCCCCTCGAAGAATTCAATCTTCTGGCCAGGGGCCAGGGTCACGATGGCCTTGCGCCAGGGCGTCGTCCAGCCGGAGATCCGGCCGCGCTTGGTGCCCCGTCGCTTCTCCCGGGCCTTGGTGGTCAGGACGTTCACGCTTACGACCGTGACGCCCTCCTTGGCCCAGAGCTGCTCGACCGCGGCCTTGATCTGGATCTTGTTGGCATCGTCGTGGACGGCGAAGGTGTACTTGCCGCGCTGCGACTCATCCATCGACTTCTCGCTGATGATCGGGCGGAGGATGATCTCGTGGGCCAGGAGCGTCACGCGTACACCTCCTCCATCCGGGCAAGCGCCGGCTGCTCGATGATCACGGCGTCCGCGTTCAGCAGGTCGACGACGTTGAGCGAGTCGGCGAGGATCACCTCGACCCGCGGCAGGTTTCGAGCAGACAGGTCCAGCTTCTCGTCGCGTCCCGGGGCGACCACGAGGATCCGCCCGCCGGCCTTGAGGGCAGTGAGGACGGCGAGCAGCTCCCGGGTCCTGGGGGCCTCCAGGCCGAACGAGTCCACGACGCGGATCGCGTTGTCGTCGTACTTCGCTGTGAGCGCACCACGGAGCGCCAGCCGCTTCATCTTCCGGGGCAGGCGCTGTTCGTACGAACGCGGATGCGGACCGAAGACGACGCCACCGCCGGCGAAATGCGGAGCACGACGCGAGCCCTGGCGGGCGCGTCCGGTGCCCTTCTGCTTGTAGGGCTTCCGGCCACCACCGCGGACATCACCGCGTGTCTTCGTATTGCTTGTCCCGAGGCGCCGCCCGGCCAGCTGGGCGATCACGACCTGGTGCATCACCGCCGCATTGACGGGCGCGGCGAAGAGCGACTCGGACAGGTCCACGCTACCGACCTCGGCGCCGGTTCGGTCGTAGAGAGTGGTCTGGGGCATGGATCAGGCCTTCTTCACGACGATGAGCGAGTTGCGCGATCCCGGCAGCGTCCCGTTGACGAGCAGGAGATTGCGATCGGTATCGGTTCGGACGACACGCACCTTCTTGATCGTGGTGCGGTGGTCACCCATGTGACCGGCCATGCGCATTCCCTTGTAGACGCGGCCAGGCGTCGTCCCCGGCCCGATCGAGCCCGGAGCCCGATGATGGTCCGAGCCGTGCGTCTTGGGGCCGCGCTTGAAATGGTGGCGCTTGATGTGGCCCGAGAACCCCTTGCCCTTCGACGTTCCGGTCACGTCCACGAGCTCGCCGGCCGTGAAGAGGCTCACGTCGAGCTTCTGGCCGACTTCATAGGCGTCGACATTGTCGAGCCGGAACTCGCGGATGGTCGCCACGTGCGGCAGGTTCCGAAGCTGGCCCAGCTCCGGCTTGGTGAGCCGTCGCGACTCGTGGGTTCCAAGCTGCACGGCTGTATAGCCGTCTCGCTCCGGGGTCCGGAGTCGCGTGACGACGTTTGGCTCCACGACGAGGACGCTCACCGCGATCATGGTGCCGTCCGGTTCGAAGACCTGGGTCATGCCGATCTTGCGGCCGATCAATCCGATGCGGCCCTGGCCGGACGGGGTCGATGGACCAGCGCCTCCAGCCTCGGTAGTCGAGTTGCGGTTCATCGGAGAGGTCGCCATCACATCTTGATCTCGATGTCGACGCCCGCAGCAAGCGAGAGTCGCATCAGCGCGTCCACCGTCTTGGAGGACGGATCGAGGATGTCGAGGAGCCGCTTGTGCGTCCGGATCTCGAACTGCTCACGGCTGTCCTTGTCGATGAACGGGGAGCGGATGACCGTGAACTTCTCGATACGGGTCGGCAGGGGCACGGGACCGACGATGTCGGCGCCCGTCCGCTGGGCCGTTTCCACGATCTGGGCCGCCGACTGGTCGAGGAGTCGGTGGTCATACGCCTTGAGGCGGATCCTGATCCGCTGCTTTGCCATGGTCCGCCTACTCGATGATGCTGACGATGGCGCCGGCGCCGACGGTCCGGCCACCCTCGCGGATGGCGAAACGCTGGCCGATCTCGAGCGCGATCGGGG
>Ga0315281_10013719_pt1 | contig 10952 bp, 11 predicted proteins | sample YL17G07_0_MG_FD_204540 | JGI IMG/M metagenome (GOLD analysis project Ga0315281, IMG submission 204540) | Sediment microbial communities from Yellowstone Lake, YNP, Wyoming, USA - YL17G07_0 | ecosystem: Environmental > Aquatic > Freshwater > Lake > Sediment | place: USA: Wyoming | collected... | reverse complement strand
GATGTCATCGGCATCACCTGTTCTGCCACCTGTCTATCGCCGGAAGCCATCCAGACCATCAGCCTCTGTCGAAAACTTTCACCGAATTCCGTCATCGTAGCAGGAGGAAGCCACTTCACCCTGATGGCTGAAACCATTCTCCGGGAGTTAAAGGAACTGAATTATATTATCTTAGGGGAAGGAGAGATCACCTTTTCCCAACTCATTCAGGAGCTCTCGAGAGGCGGGCCCGGAAAGGGCCTGAAGGGCCTTGCCTATTCAGATAACGGAAAAGTCGTCATCCATGAGAGGCGATCCTTAATTCCTAATCTGGACTCCCTTCCCTTTCCCGCTTACCACCTCATCGATATGAAGGCTACGGCTTATTACTGGCATGGGATGGGGAGAAGGGCCTTTGGCATTTCGACGAGCCGTGGTTGTGGAGACCATTGCACTTACTGTTCCGAGACGAAGTTTTGGGAATCGGTATGGAGAGGGCGAAGCGGCAAGCGGGTGGTGGAGGAGATGGTTCATCTCCATCAACGATATGGTAAAAGTCTCTTTGTCTTCAACGAGAACACCTTCAACTGGAGTCGGAAGCGGGTGGAAGAGTTTCTTGAAGAGTTGGGGAAATCAGGTCTCCGTATCCATTTCTGGTTTCAGTCCCGGATTAAAGATATTCTTCGAGATGAAGATCTTGTCCCCGAGATGAAACGCCTTGGTCTCTATGAAGTGATGTTAGGAATTGAGAGCATCCAGCCCGATGTGCTCAACCGATATGAAAAACAGCAATCCATGGAGATGGCTCAGAAAGCCATTGATATTCTCAGAAAGAATAAGATCATGGTCATGGCTAACATCATGGTCGGAGATTGGAATGACTCCAAAGAGACGATCAAGGAGGTCTTCCAATTTGTTAAGTCCCAGAGCGACTTTTTAGTCCTCACCCTGACCACTCCCCTTCCTGGAACAAAATACTTTGAAGAGGCAGAACAATTGGGGAGGATTAGGGAGAGGGATTTGGGTAAATATGATTTTATGCACCCTGTGATGGATACAAAATTTTTATCTGCAGAGGAGGTTTATCATCTTCAACAGGCCTATCTGAAAAAATATTATACCCAGCCGAGGATCCTCCTGGGTGCTTTCTTCAACCCGAATCCTTTCAAACGAATGGCCTATCGGCTCATCCTCCGATATGTTTGGGAGAATGCTGCGAAAAGGCCATGGAAACAACCGAACCTTAAAGAAGAACCGTCAGTCGTCAGTGGTCAGTAGCCAGTAGTCAGTAAACCCCGTTAGAAAGGGCGGGGCTTTGACCCTGCCCTCAATAAAGAGCTGCTGCTTTATATTTCTATTATCCCCAGCTTAAATGCTGGGGTTTTCTAACGGGGTAAAAGGTGGAAAAGAAAGAACAGCGGACAATAGACCACGGACAACAAACAAAGGATTAAATTTGAATCAGCAATCCGAATTCCGCAATCCGAATTTGAAGAAAGTTCTCCTCATCTTTCCCAGGGAGAAAGGGATTAAGTTTTCCAATGACACGCTTTACCCTTTTCCTATATTAGGCCTTACTCTCCTTGCCGCTCTCTTTCCCAAAACCTATGAGGTCAAGATCATCAACGAGGTGGTTGAAAAAGTCGATTTTAACGCCGATGTTGATTTAGTCGGGATCACCGGCCTGACCTGCGTGATCAAGAGGGCCTATGCGATCGCCGATCAATTTCGTGAGAGAGGGGTAAAGGTGATTTTGGGAGGGGTCCACCCCAGCCTTCTGCCCGAAGAAGCAAAAGAACATGCTGACTCGGTCTTCATCGGTGAGGCCGAGGGGATGTTAGACAAAGTTCTCCAAGACTTTGAGGCTGGGGAGCTCAAACCTTATTATAAAAATCGAGAGTGGTCAGACTTAAAAGGGATGCCTCTTCCGAGAAGGGACCTTTTGTCGGAGCGCTACCGGCCGTTTTTCAAAGTCATCGAGACCACTCGCGGTTGTCCTAACCGATGCGAATTTTGCTCTGTTCCGATCATCAATGGAAAGCGTTATCGGCTCCGTCCCCTTGAAGAAATAGATCGGGAACTGTCGACGATCATCAAGAAAAAAGGAGAATATCTTTTTTTAGCCGATGACAATGTGACCGCCAAAGAGGATTATGCCTTTGGTCTCTTCGACCTGTTCAAACACTATGGAGTGAAGTGGATGGGGTTTACGACCATCAAGATTGCCCTGAATGAAGAGCTTCTCAAAAAGGCTCAAGAGAGCGGGTGCATCTCGCTCTTCATCGGCTTTGAATCGCTTCTTCAGGAGAACCTGGACAGCGTGTCGAAACGATTTGTCGATGCAAAAGAATTATCGAAATGGGTCAAAACAATTCAACGCCATCAGATTGGCATTCAGGGTGCCTTCATTTTCGGATTCGATGAAGATGACGCGACGACCTTTAAAAAAACGGTTGAGTTCGTTCAAAAAAACAATATTGAACTTCCCACTTTTTCGATTCTCACTCCCTTCCCGGGGACCCCTCTTCAAAAGAGACTGGAAGAGGGAGGGAGAATCTTTGACCGCGACTGGTCCCATTATGACATGAGTCACGCAGTCTTCAGGCCAAAAAAGATGACCGTCCGAGAGCTCCAAGAGGGATATCTCTGGGCCCAGAAATATATCTGTGCTCCTCGGTCCATCTTGAAACGCCTGCTCTGGGGGCCCAGGAATCACTTCTTTCACTTCTTGATGTCAAACTTCGTCCTACGGGGTGCTCAGATGGAAGTGATCCGAAGGATCAAGAGAGAAGAAATGCCTAATATACCAATCACCAAATTACAATCACCAAATAATAACCAATGAACAATCACCCATGATTAAAAAGCTTTGAATTTGTTTGATGACTGATCATTGGAGCTTATTTGGTGTTTGGTTATTGGGGATTGGTGATTTGGAAAAAAATACTAAGGTTCCTATGAAAATCCTACTGATCTCCGTCAACCGTGAGAGGATGCCTTTTCCCGTCTTTCCTCTGGGCTTGGCTTATATCGCAGGGGCATTAAGAGAGAAAGGCCATCAAATTGAAGTCATGGATCTCTGCTTTTCTCATGAGGTATCGGTTGATCTCAACAATACCCTTCATCGCTTTCAACCCGACCTGATCGGCATCTCTCTGAGAAATCTCGATAATCTCACCTATCCGACTTCTGTCTCTTATCTGAAAGAAGTGGAGGAGGTCATCGGGATTTGTCGCCAATCACCTTCATCACGATTGGTCATCGGAGGTTCAGGATATTCGCTTGCCCCCAAAGACCTTCTTCAGCATTTAGATGTTGATTTTGGGATCGTGGGAGAAGGCGAGGAGATCTTCCTCCAATTAGTGAGGCGTCTCGAAAAAGGTGACTCAATCTCCCCATCTCCCTATCTCCTCATTAAAGAGAAGCCTTTTCCACCTTTAATAGAAGGAGCAAGGGTTTTTCCCCTCCAAGGTCCTGATCGGAGCTTTTTCGAAACGCACCGGTATTTAGAAGAAGGGGGGATGGGAAATGTTCAGACGAAGCGAGGCTGCCCTTTCTCCTGTATTTACTGCACGTACCCTTTATTGGAAGGTAAAAAAGTCAGACTGAGAAAGACGGAGGAAGTGGTAGAGGAAATTCATCACCTCGTTAAGGAGGGGATAGATTATATCTACTTCGTTGACGATATTTTCAATTATCCACCCTCCTATGCAGAAGCTTTATGCCGTGAGATGGTTCGGAGAAAGGTGAATGTCAAATGGAGTGCTTTTGTCAACCCCAATTTTTTAACCGAGAGCCTTTTGAATTGGATGAAAGAGGCTGGGTGTGACGGGATAGAATTTGGAACGGATTCAGGATCTCCGCGAATGCTTGAGAATTATAAGAAGTCATTCACTCAAAAAGATATCCTCCAATCCTCAAACTTCTGTTCGAAATTAAATATCAATCACTGCCATTATCTCCTCTTCGGCGGGCCTGGGGAAGATGAAGAAACGATAGAAGAGTCTTTTCGATTAATGGATCAACTCGATCCTACAGCGGTCATTGCCATGTTGGGTATCCGAATCTATCCGGGAACGGAAATGGAACAAATCTCCATTTCTCAGGGAGTGATTCCTCAGGATAACAATCTCATCTATCCATTTTTTTATATCTCCCCAGCATTGGGAGGGAGATTGGGTGAAATCATTCAAGAGAAAGCCCTTGCAAGGAAGCGATGGATTGTCCCCGGGTTGGAGATCAACATCACGCAGAATCTGATAGAGCAGATACGAAAATTTCGAGTTCGCGGCCCCTTGTGGGAACTGGTGGGAAGAATGAAGAGGCCAAGGCTGAAGCCTTTAAGTGAGCTAAAGTGACTAAAGTTTAAAGTGAACTAAAGTTAGAAATTTTAGGCACTTTAGTCACTCGGAACTTTAGGCACTCTATGCCACCATTCTCTATAAACTCTGGTAGATTTAAAATAGAGGAGAATTAATATGCAACTCAAAGATCATGTGGCGATCGTTACCGGGGGAACGAAAGGGATCGGAAAGGCGACCTGCCTCCTCTTGGCTGAGGAGGGTGCAAAGGTTGTCGCCAATTTCTCAAGGGATGTCGAGGCCGCAGAAAAACTAATGAGCGAGGCGAAATCAAAACAGCTGGCCATCGGTCTGTATAAAGCGGATGTCACACAATTCGATCAGGTGAAAGAGATGGTGGAGGAGGCCTTTGCCCAATATGGAAAGATTGATATCTTGGTGAACAATGTAGGCCTCGTCCGCGACAACTTCCTCATGTTAATGAGTGATGAGGATTGGGAATCTCTCATTAAGACAAATCTCAATAGCCTCTTTCATTGTTGTAGGACAGTGATCCGAAAGATGATCCCGCAGAGAAAAGGGAAGATCATTAATATTTCTTCGATCAGCGGGATTCTTGGGACCTCTGGCCAGACCAATTATGCGGCAACCAAAGGAGGGATGATCAGTTTCACGAAGTCCCTTGCTCGAGAGTTAGGTCCTTTCAACATCCATGTGAACGCCGTAGCTCCGGGCTTGATCGAATCAGAGGTGGTGTCGAAAATGCCTAAGGAGAAGATAGAAGCGATCCTCAAATCCTCCAGCCTCGGAAGGATAGGGAAGCCAGAGGAAGTGGCAAAGGTCGTTCTCTTTCTTGCATCAGAACATTCAGATTACATCACCGGACAGACCATTGTGGTGGATGGGGGAATTGTTTAAATAAAATGCGCCTGCCTGCCGCAGGCGGGCAGGGAAACACGATTAAAGAAAACGGAGTAGCGTCGGCATTTATTGCCGACGAACAATCTTTAACAAAAATTAGTGGAGTAGGTTACTGCATCCGCTGGAATGATTTGTTTTCTGAGCGCGAATTTCAATATGCTAACCCCAGCTTTAAAGAAACTTGATTCAGTTTCTTATCGAGTGTCCAAAGTGGAACCTTGCTCAAGATGGCTGAAGCGAGCAGATGCATATCAATGTACCCTAACCCTTTTCCCATCAGGCTATGGTTTTCTATGAACTGCATCAGTTCGTCATGTTCTGCATGAGTTGCCATCGGGAGTGTCTTGAGGAGAGAGAGTGTTTCAGATCTGTTCTTGAGATTCCCACAAGCGAGTTCCCCGACGATGAATGAGTGAGAGACAACATGGCCTTCATTTAATAGTGCTACAAGACCAATATTCCCTTTCCGCAGATGCGCGACCCATACGGAAGTGTCGACAAGGACCATTTTACCTTCCTCTGGATCTCCTGCGGGGTATCCTCTTCAATTTCTTTTCGGTTCCCCCCAATTTGGCAAGTCTCTTACCGCTTTCCCTCGCTATGAGTGCCTCGAGCCCAAGCCTGACCAACGAGGTTTTTTCTTCGATGCCGGTCAATCTTGCTGCTTTGTTAAGCAAGTCGTCCTCTATGTTTAGTGTTGTCCTCATGGATTCCTCCCATAAAATATGCATTATTGTATGTATAAATATGCATCAATAATATGCTATTGTCAAGTGGTGTTTGGTGATTTTGGGAGATAACGATGTAAATAACCCGCTGGGGCAACAACCTCAGCATAAAACCGACAAGGGCTATTCCCAGTCGGGTTGATTGTTTTGTTAGCGGTCATTTCCTCTCCGTTTAAAGTGTTTGCTTTGTGAAAAGAATTTGATGACATTGTGTATCGCCTTCTCAAATCGCCCAAACTGGACAACTACAAACATTGAAGGAAAATATGTTGAGTAGACATCAGCAAAGAATCGGAAGCTATGTTTTTCCCTTGTCTTCATGATCTTTGAAATTCTTTCCTGTTGGTCTCTGTCAAAACTGTCTGTGAATAGCTTATGGGAATATTGCCTCAGTTCGTTATCTGGTTGCTGGTGTATGATCAACACTTCTTCTTGTTCCGCAACTTGTCGAAGATCATCAGCAGCTCGAACGTCATCCATGGTTATTTCGGGTCTGATTCGCCACAATTCAGCAGTGGTGACAATTATTGGAATTGTGATGAATATTGGGCTAATCTTACCAAGCTCTTTGTCGATTTGATGAATCATGGCATCTGTGATTCTGTGAGGCACAGCATATTTGAGTTGGCTAATTGCATTCTCGATCGATTTTGGATTACAGTTATTACTTAGCAATTCAGTTCCTTTCGAACACAGTTTGTAAAGCTTTGAGAATTTATCAATGGATTCGGTGTCAATTTTGTAATCGTCAGCGAGGTCATCAAGTACTAAGAAGGCGTGATTAAACTCAGGGCCAAAAAAGGTTTTGTATTCATTCGGAGTAAAGACCCATTTTGCGGAGTCATGGCGATATTTGCATTCAATTAAGAAGTCTATCCACAATCTGTCCCCCAAAATATATGAGCTATAAATATCAACTGAGAACTGAGTCAAAATGTTAAGTTCGTTTCTTCTTTGATATATAAACTCGCCCCCTCCAAGAACACCAGCTTTCTTTAGGATTTGGGCAACGCAGTGTTCCAGAGGTAGACCTGAAGAAAGGAGAAAGTCCTTCCAATTTTTTGAAGTCATACTGATTTTATCTAATGGCCAACGTCAGGCCTGAAGGGCGCGAGCGTTTAGCAAGCGACCCTATCAAGGGCCTTGTTCCCGTTCTATTTGAATCCCAACTCTTCAGATGAAAAAACAAACTCTTTGTCTCTCCGTTTATCGCCTTTAAACCTTACTCTTACAGAGATTACAATTTTCTTGGGCGCATAAAGAGTATTACCTTTCAACTCAAGGTCGCCTTCAAGTATTGCATCGCAAGCGTTGATGAAACCCCTTCTTAATCCTCGGCGATACCATTCCAAGGCGCGTTCTTTAGATTTCTCATCAATTAATTCAGCATGAAGGTCCAAGTCCTCACTTGGGTACCTTGTATGTTGTGGATCAATCCGAAGAGCATCGGCAATCGTGTTCACTGCCTTCCGATATGTCGCGCTTGCCGAAGCAACCGGTGAATTCTTCTTTGCCATTACGATTACCTCCTTTTGCCGCTAACGCTCCGGCTAACTCGCCGGGGCACGGAGTTAGCCTTTACCTATCCGGCCTATTCCCGGTCGGGTTGAGCCGGTTGTTAGCGCTTCACTTACTGCAACGACTGGCGACTTGCTAAGAACTGTCGATAGGTGTGCCGTGCCCATATGCAATCGACAACGCATGGAGAATAGCCAACGAAAACCGAACTGCCCACAAAGACATTCATCCGTGTAAATGCTACGGCCCGCTTGTTTCCCTCGATCAAAGTGAAGGGGCCATAAAGGGATGTGCTATCGGTGATTACGATCAGCCGAGTATCGAGTTGCCCTCCTGACCTCATGTAAGCAATCTTACGGGCGATATCTTGTGCTATGCGCTGAGTGTCTTGGTTACTGCTGGGCAGATCTATCCGCCGAGTGACATTGGCAACTAGAAATGATCCTTCAGAGATATCGGCCCAGTCATCTGAGGAGATGATGTAGAACCGATCAATATCCTCCTCCTGAACCTCGCACAAATGCCATATAAGGTTATTTGGCAGACAATCTCGAATGTCAGTTCTGAACAATAGAGAGGAATGGCCTTCAACCTGGCGCCAGATCTCCCAGACTTCGTCCCCTGCTATCTGTTTCAATAATTGCATTTTGTCCGATTATCCTTGCAGCGACTAACGAACAGGGTAAGCAGCGCGAGTTTGCGAGTGTCTGCTTGGCCCGCTTGTTAGCCGCCTTTCTTCTATTACAATGATTTTTTCTTTGCCTGTTGAGATTCCCACCACTTCGCCAGAGTATTCTTGAGAAGACTAACAGAGAGATTAAAGTGATGTTCATCTTGAACTTCTAACTCATATGATTGAAGCGGAAATTGATCCATTCCTTCCTCTTCACATGCTTTGTTAAACGCACTGATATCGAAGGTGACTCGTCCTATCAGTTTAGATGGTCCTTTTGACATAAAAACCTCCTCTAATTGGCTATTAGTATACCAGCCAGTGTCCTGTAGCGGCTAACGCTCGGCGCTGAGCGACGGGCACGGAGGCTCCACCGAAGGTGGGAGGCGGAAGTGAGCGTTCGTTCGAGCGCCTGGTTCGGCGCCAAATGCCGTTTGGTTTATTCTATTATTGATTTCTACCGTCAGGCGCCGGGCCAGGTGCGATGAGCGAAGCGCAGCGCCTTGTTATGATTTACTAATCCCAAAATAGTCTAGCGGAGATCCTGTGTACCCTTGGCACCTTACATACATTTGTAAGCCCAATGATGTAGGAGCCAAATCTGCCAACGTTGAGTCAGGCATGAATCCGTGAGCAATAAGCCCAAGAGACCGCATATGGTCCAGCTCTCTGCCCAATCTATGAAAATCAGATGTCCCAGCCACTTTTTCTAGTTCCTCCAATTTCAGGTAATAAGGCTCGGATGTAAGCCAGCCCCCCCTCGAGAGCTTCTTTTCAGCAAATTCACAACAATGATTTAGGATTCGCGCTTGAAGGCTTGTAAGAACGGAAAGAATACTGACGAAAATCAAATTGCTTTCATCGTCTCCTTCGGTTGAACATGATGATGTTAGGAGGCCAGCCCACATCTCATGAACAGCATCATTATCAGTCCATGAGCTGGCTGAGAGTATGGAAGACACTAACCGAGGATGAGCATGTGCATGTGGCTTCGAAAATCTGTCAAATTTCACTTCGGCTTTTTGCAGCATTCGAATTTGATTTCTGAGCCGCCAATTGCTCACTCTGTCCCTTAAGAGTAATCCAAATTCTTCCGCAGCGGGCAGACATATTTTGCCTAAGAACGACGAGGCACCTTCTATTGAGGCTTTTGTCACAATGTTTATTGAATCTGCGACAGGTTTGATTCCAAAAATATCCAGTGATTTCGAATTGTCATCAGTCATATTTGCCTCACATGCTTTTGAAAATCATAACGCTCAGCTTGTTAGGTTCCACACGTATTTAAACGTTTATCAATATTATTAAGGTAATCCTCCCACCAGTTAATTGCTTCTTGAAGTACTTCCCTCTGATCGCGTCCTTTGAAAGGTCCAGAATTAATAACGTAATGATAATCCGTCTCCGGTGGCTCAGAGCTACCAGGAGCTCCAAGTTTTATCGTAACTCCCTGCCCCGCAGAGGTCTCGTAAAGTTTTAAAAGGCTATTTCTTTCCGGATCAATAAACTCCCAAAATATAGACGGATGTGGCTTCGAATTCTTTAACTTTCCGTATTCATCGTCAATGATTTTTCTAAATTGTGGGTTCGATTCACCATCTACTTTGTCTAGAACATGCCCTACAGTTCTTAGTAATGTCACACAAAGAACCCAATGACGACGCCACTCACTCCCTTGCAATCCATTTCTAAATTCGGCGATCGCACCCTTGCAGTCTTCTAGAACGAATCGTGCTTTTCTAGTCATTATTGGAACCTAACTTATTTTTTAAGCTTATTCGATATATGCTGTCATATTATAGTCAATGGAGATGGTTTGTCAACGAATAATTGTCGATTTAATGTTGAAAATTCACTTACTTATCGGTATAATAGCTCGCAATTTATTACCAAACAGGCCTCGGTGCACACATTGAGGCACAGTTTTGCCACACACCTTCAACCCACACTTTGCATTATTACTCTTGAAGGATTTGTTCTCATCCAACGACTACCTGACCTTGTCTTGCGAATCCCTGCCTGAAAGTGATATAAAATAAAAATCTAAAAAATGGGGTGATTTGAGAATGAAATCCAAACGAGTCGCCATCACAGGGTTGGGTATCTTCTGCTCGACTGGAAAGAATATAAAGGAGTTTAGTCAATCTTTGAAAGAAGGTCAAACAGGTATCGGGCCAATCACCCTTTTTGATACCTCGAAATATCCATGTAAAATTGGAGCAGAGATCAGAGATTATCGGCCTGAGAAATTCTTTGAAAAAAAAGAGTTGAAAAGGCTTTCCAGGGTAGACCAATTTGCTCTCATTGCTTCGGAGGAGGTGGTGAAGGCTTCCGGGATTGATTCCTTTCCTTCAGAAGAAGTTGGGGTTTGTTTAGGGGCTGGTGCAGGAGGGATGTTCGAAGCAGAGACCTATCACCGAGAAGTCCTTCTTAAAGGGAAGTCGAAACCTTCCCTCATCTGGCCTTTTATACCAAGCTATACCACCGATCGTGTTGCAGAAAGATTTGGATTTTCAGGTCCGAAATTTACTGTCACCACAGCATGCAGTTCGTCAGCCACAGCCATCGGTTATGGAGCGGATCTCATCCGGAGCGGGAAAGCCAAAGCCATCCTTTGCGGAGGAAGCGAAGGGCTGAGTGAACTCACATTTGGTGGGTTTAATTCGTTGAAGGCCATGGACCCTTCTCCCTGTAAGCCTTTCGATCGAAAAAGAGCCGGGATGTCTTTGGGTGAAGGAGCAGGTATCTTAATTTTAGAAGATTTCGATGAAGCGGTGAAGAGGGGTGCAAAGATTTTTGCTGAATTTTTGGGATATGGAATCGGGGGAGAAG
>Ga0315281_10013718_pt1 | contig 10953 bp, 10 predicted proteins | sample YL17G07_0_MG_FD_204540 | JGI IMG/M metagenome (GOLD analysis project Ga0315281, IMG submission 204540) | Sediment microbial communities from Yellowstone Lake, YNP, Wyoming, USA - YL17G07_0 | ecosystem: Environmental > Aquatic > Freshwater > Lake > Sediment | place: USA: Wyoming | collected... | reverse complement strand
AATGAGCTACAAAAAAATTATAATTTGAATTTACAGTTAGCAGAGCAGATTTTTGATTCGGTATATTTAGAAATTTTTGAACATATTTGTAAAAAAACTACAATAACACCAACATTCATCGCATCAATTCTTTGCTCTACTATTACTAATCTAGAAAGAAATGGTTTGAATTCTAAATTATTGAAAAATGAAGAAATTATAAAATCTTTTGAGTTTTTATCAAATGAAAAAATTACCAAAGAATCAATCCAGATGATTTTTGAAGACATTATGTCTGGAAAATCTAAAATGATTGAAGATGCAATTAAAAATATATCTATTGAAACTATGAGTAATGAAGAATTTGAAAAGATCATAGAAAATATTGTTGATAGTAACAAAGAAATTATTCAAAACCAAAAAGAACGTGCAATTAGTCCATTAATGGGAATTGCCATGAAGGAACTTAGAGGGAAAATCTCGGGGGAAATAGTAAATAATATCCTTTTGGAAAAAATAAAGAAGTTTTTGGAGAATAATTAATAATAATTGTATGCGGGAAGTGGGATTTGAACCCACGAACTCCTAAAAGATAAGGATCTGAACCTTACGCCTTTGACCGGGCTGGGCGACTCCCGCAACCTAAAATCTTGAAATCTAGAATAAGTTTCTTTATTATACTGTTTTAGTTATAAGACTTCAAATTAATTAAATGTGAAAGAAATGGAATTCAAGGAAATTTATTGTAATAATTGTAAAAAAATTTTAGGACGCTATAACATAAAATTCTACGATACCGATAAAATTGGGGAAATAGTGAATATTCATCATCTCACCCATATACGAAATGGTCATAAAGTAATCATAAGAAAATTTATAAAAAATACTAACTTAGAAAGATTGTAATTTTACAATGGCTTCAGATAAATTGGAAATTCTTTGAATATTTTGACCAGAAATATGCTGATTCCACGGCTGTGAATATAGAAAAACATTTTTTTTGTGTTTTGAAAATTGAATTGCGTTTATTGGAGAGTCGTCAATAAAAACATCATAATCTAAATCTGCTTTCATTGGACCATCCATAACTGACACATAGTTTTCATATTTTATGTTATGTAGTTTAAGCCAGTTTTTTACAAAAGAATCAGTTGACAATTCTCTGGCTGTAACAATATCAACCTTACCAAAATTGGAGAGATTTTGAGTAATTAATGATAAATTATTTTCCATGGTGGGGATAGAATTCCAATTGCTCCAACATGAAGTTAGCTCTGCATAAAAGTCATATCGGTTAATATTAAATTTTTTCCAAAAATCCCAATTTGTTATCTCCTCCTTAGAAATACTAGGTCTAATTTTTTTATTATAGATTAACCATGATTCAATTACATCAGCTAGAACTCCATCAACATCTAAAGCAATATTCAATGTCATTATCTATTATTCAGCAGATTTTTGAAATTCTTCTAGAAGAATTTTTTGATGTTTGTTAAGTTTTTTTGGAATATTAACCACTATTCGTATGTACTGATCCCCACGACTTTTTGAATTCATGTGTGGTACACCTTTACCTTTTAATTTGATAATTGTGTTGGGTTGACTTCCAGGCTCTATTTTAATTTTTTCAGTTCCATCTAAAGTTGGAATCGTGATTTCACGACCTAAAGTAGCATCGATCATAGAAATGTCCTGATCATAGAAGATATCCATATCATCTCGCTTGAATTTTTGGTGAGCTTGAACTCTAATTCTGACAATTAAATCTCCATTTACTCCTCCAGGAATTTCATTACCTTCTTCTGGAACCGTATAATCTCCATTATCTACACCAGCTGGAATATCAAATGATATATTTTTAGAGCCTTTCTTCTTGCCATTTCCTTTACAATCACTACAAGGTGTTTGTATAATTGAGCCATATCCTTTACATGTTGAACATGGTTCTACTGTAACAAAGGATGCAAATCCCATGCTTCTACTTTTACGTACCTGACCTTGGCCATTACATGTTGAACATGCATTTTTGCTTGTACCGGGTTTACATCCAGATCCATTACATATGTCACATTGTATTTCTTTGTGTAATTTGATTTCCATTTTTTTTCCATGAAGAACATCTTCAAGAGTTACTGAAGTTTCATAAAGAATATCTGAACCTCTTTGTTGACGATAGCTAGATCCTCCGGTTCTACCAAAGAAAGATTCAAAAATTGAATCAAATCCGCCACTCCGTCCAAATAGATCACTGAAATCACCACGGGCATCTTGAAAAATATCCTCACTACTATATCTTCCATCAACACCAGCCTGGCCATATTGATCGTAAACTTTTCTTTTTTCAGGATCTGAGAGAACTGCATAAGCTTCAGAAATTTCTTTAAAATGTTCCCCAGCTTCAGCAGATTTGTTACGATCAGGATGAAATTTTAATGCTAATTTTCTATACTGTGTTTTAATTTCGTTAGATGGGGTTGTTTTTGAAACTCCTAAAACCTCGTAATAATCACGTTTTGTTGCCATAAATCATCTTTTAATTGTAATTGATGTATAAATCGTTGAATTTGTAATATTAGGTTTTAGTCTCATCAGTTGAAGATGATTGAGAACTTTGTTGATCGTTGTTTGATTCTTGTTGATCCCCGGTTCCAGAATTTTGCTCTGCTGAACCTGGTTGAGGTGTGACATTTCTGTAAAGTTCGGTCGTAACTTCATTCACTATTGATTTTAACGTATCAAGTTTTGGTTTAAGTTCAGTAATTTCATTATCAAGGGATTCTTTAACTTCTTTTACAGCGTCAGTAATTTTAATTCCCTGTTCTTGTGATATTTTATCTTTAAGATCATGATTAACAAGTTTTTCAACGGTATAGATGAAACTTTCAGCCTCATTTTTTAGATCGATTTTTTCTTTTTTCTTTTTATCTTCATCAGAGAATTTTTCAGCATCTTCTCTTAGTTTTTCAATTTCTTCTTTTGATAGTTTTGAATTAGATGAAATTGTAATTTTTGCTTCTTTTTTTGTTCCAAGATCTTTTGCAGCTACATTAATTATTCCATTTGCATCTATGTCAAACTTGACTTCAATTTGAGGAATACCTCTTGGAGCAGGTGGTAAATCTGTAAGATTAAAGCTTCCCAAAGAAACATTATCAGTTGCCATTGGTCTTTCTCCTTGGACTATATGGATAGTTACTGCAGTCTGGTTATCTGCTGCAGTGGTGAAAACTTTACTTTTTGATGTTGGTATTGTTGTATTCCTTTCAATTAATGGTTCTCTCACTCCACCCAAAGTCTCAATCCCTAATGTTAATGGCGTTACATCTAGTAATACAATGTCGCTTGTTACATCGCCAGCGATTATTCCTGCTTGAATTGCTGCACCCATAGCTACTGCTTCCATTGGATCTACTCCAGATTCAGGTTCTCTTCCCAATATTTCACCAACAAATTTTTTGACTAGTGGGATTCTTGTTGGTCCACCAACCATGACAATTTTGTTAATATCAGATTTTGCTAGTTTTGAATCTTCAAGTGCTTTTTCAATAGAAGGTTTACATCGTTGAATGATTGGTCCAATTAATTCGTCTAGTTTTGCTCTTGTCATTCTTAGTTCAAGATTTTTCGCTCCAGTTGAAGGATTATGAGCAATGAAAGGAAGATTGATGTCCGTTTCCATAACTGTGGAGAGTTCAATTTTTGCTTTTTCTGCAGCTTCTCTAATTCTAGTCATTGCTGTAGAATCTTTAGAGAGATCAACTCCTTCTTTTTTCTTGAATTCATCTAGAACATAATTAATTATAATTTTATCCATGTCTGTTCCACCTAATTGAGTATCACCAGAAGTGCTCATTACTTCAAATACACCACCACCCATTTCCATTATTGTAACATCTAGTGTTCCTCCCCCGAAATCAAATACAAGAATTTTCATGTCTTCTTTGGTTTTATCCAATCCAAATGCTAAGGCTGCGGCTGTTGGCTCGTTGATTATTCTTACAACATCAAGACCAGCAATAGTTCCTGCATCTTTAGTAGCTTGACGTTGATTATCATCAAAATATGCTGGAACAGTGATTACAGCTTTATTAACAGGTTCTCCAATAAAGGCCTCAGCATCTTTTTTTATTTTTTGAAGAATAAATGCTGAAATTTGTTGAGGTTTGTAATTTTTATCTTGAATTTTAAAAGTATAATCAGACCCCATTTTTCTCTTTGCTGCAACAATAGTGCTATCAGGATTAGTTACAGCTTGTCTTCTAGCAGGTTCACCTACCAATAATTCACCAGTTTTTGTAAATGCTACGACTGAAGGAAATGCCTTACCTCCTACAGTAGCACCCTCTGCAGCGGGAATAATAGTTGGTTTTCCACCCATCACTACTGCAGCAGCAGAATTACTTGTTCCTAAATCTATTCCTATTATTTTGGCCATTTTATTTCATCTTCATTTTTTCGAAATTTCCACTAGTGTTGGTCTAATAACCCTCTTATGAGAAATATATCCTTTCCTGAGTTCATTTGTAACTGTATTATCATCTAGTTCAGAATCTTGAATAATCGATATTGCCTCATGGAAGTTTGGATCAAATATTTCACCTAATGCATCTATAGCAATTACATTATATTTCACTAACAAAGAATCCATATTTTTCAAAATAGAGTCTAGTCCTTCGGTATTAATCTTATTTTCTGCAAATACTTGCTTAGCTCGTGCAAAATCATCATAAATATTTAAAAAATCTAGCATAAACTCGTCAATTTTTGTATTTACTCCTTTTTCAATATCAGATTGTGTTTTCCTATTTAGATTTTGGTAATCTGCCAATACATGTTTAATTTTTTCCTCATAAATCCGTGTTTTTTGTTTTTCTTTTTCTACAAGATTTTTTAATTCATTAACTATCAAGTTTTCAGTATCAATTTGTGTTAAATCGTTAAGCACATCATTAATTTTATTATTAGAAATTACTGAGTTGGGAATTTCGTCTAGATTACTTTCGTCTAGATTACTTTCGTCTAGATTACTTTCGTCTAGATTACTTTCGTCTAGATTACTTTCGTCTAGATTACTTTCGTCTAGATTACTTTCGTCTAGATTACTTTCGTATGACAATGCAAACACAATATTTATTTAGCTAATTTATACTCTTAGTGAATAATTTCACATAAAGGGTTAGTTTTAATCACAATAATATTAGAATCTTGTTTATTTTTTTCTATATTCTCAAAATCTTTTTTTGAGCATGCAACAATAATTGTAGTCTTGTCACTATGGAATAAATCAAAATTTGGATCTGCGTATGCTTCGACATCACCAATGTAATCACGTAGTTTTAAAGTTAGATTATGTAACATTTCAATTTTATCTCCACGCATTTCGTGCTGATCAAGTGTCCAAGATAAAGCAATTTTAGTTCTGCTTGCTTTTAGATCATTTTTCTTTAAAGTAGAACGAATTTCATCAATTAGTCTTTTAATATAACCATCAATTCCCTTAACACTTCCATTTATTAGATACATGAGCGTGTTTGCACTTTCAAATGAAGAGCCTAAAGATTTGAGGTCAAATAATCCACTAACCATATTGTCTAAAAAAATCTCTTGAAAATCATCTGAAGAAAGATCATTTTTTGTGACGTCGTCTTGCACATATCTACAAACTTCTAGAATGCTACTGAGACTAGAAAATCTAGATAAGATATTGATTGCATGAAAATGTTCAGCTGAAGAAAGGGCTACAAATTTTTTTTCTTTTTTTCCAGTTGTTAAAAGCTCTGCTAATGTTAAATCTGCTTTTCCATTAAAAGAACCAATAACATTTGGATGTTGATTAAGAGATTCCAATGGATAATAGAAGTAAGAAATTTGTTTTCCTACTTCGAGACCTGTAACATGCTCAAGTAATGAAATATTTTCATTATTGCCACCAAAACCAACTGGTAGAGTATAAATCAAAGAACTATTTTTTTTTAGAGAAGTTGCAGCATCTTTGAATTTTGAATGAATTTCAGTTTTGATGTCTTGTCCTGTTTTTCTAATTCTTGGTGTAAAGAATAGATATTGAGCTTTTGAAATAGCTACATCGATTGGCTCCATAGCCAACAATGGTTCATCTTCTTTCAGAGAAGATACGTTTGGATAAGTTTTAGCTATTTCGGCTTTAAGAGAGATTGCTGATGGCGTAGATTCATCAATAATGTATACATCGGCTCCTTTTATTGCCATTTGGGATGCAATGGTATAACCTTCCGTACTAAGTCCATAAACAACAACTTTTGCTCCTCCCATTACACATCAGAAGATAATAGACTAAGAAAAACTTATTGAACTTATCATTATAATGGAAAATACTTGAAAATATGGATTGATATTCTAACTCCTAAGCAATTATTGTTTTCTGAACCAATAATTAAAAAATTAAGTAAAAAACATGATGTTTTGTGTACTTCAAGAGTATATGATGAAGTCACAAAATTAGCAAATATTCGAAATTTAGACCTAGTTTGTGTCGGTAAGTATGGAGGTGACAAAAAATATGACAAGCTTGAAGCCAGTATTGATCGGATGAAAAAATTGTTGTTATTAATTAATGAATTTTCTCCAGACTTTGTAATTAGTTTCTGTTCTCCAGAAGCAGCGAGGATATCATTTGGTATGGGAATTAATCACATTGCATTTTGTGATTCACCACATGCTAATGCAGTAATGAAGCTAACATTGCCTTTAATTCAAAAATTATTAACGCCATGGATTATTCCGAAGAAAGAGTTTTCAAAATACGGAATAGACAAGAAAAATATCATCCATTACAAAGCAATAGATGCATTTGTCACAATGAAAAGAGCTACAAAAAAAAATGGTGTGTTACCCTTCAAAAATACTTGTAAGAAAAATATTCTGATCAGAATAGAAGAAGAACAAGCATCATATACATCAAAATCAAGAAACATAATTCCAATAATTAATGAAATTGTAAATGAATTTGATGGAGAAAATATTGTAATTCTTGGAAGATATTCAGAGCAAATTAAAAACCTGCAAAAATTATTTGGTAAAAAAATAAGAGTTTTAAAAATGTCATTTGATGGAAAACAATTGCTAAATAACACAGATGTTTTTATTGGATCAGGCGGTACTATGACTGCAGAATCTGCGTTACTTGGAATTCCAACAATTTCCTATAATGCAGTACCAAATATTGTTGAAAGCTATTTACTAAAAAATAATCTTTTAAAAAGAGAAACAAATCCCAAAAAAATAACCAAAATTATCAAGAAATTTCTTCAATCATCTGATGATTATAGAAAAAGAGCACAAAAAATTTCAAACAATATGGAAGATCCTATTGAAAAATTAATTCAAATAATTAGGGAATAAATTATGAATTGATTCAAGTGTAGAAATAAACACAAATAAAAAGTTCATTAAGGGAATTGGTGTGCTCGTTTTAGCAGCCCGGTAGTGTAGCGGTCAAGCATAGGGGCCTTTGAAGCCCTTGACCCCAGTTCGAGTCTGGGCCGGGCTACTATATTTAAAAAAAGAGAATAGTTATAATATAAAAATCTAAATTTACATATGGTTGTAGATGACTGATATTATTTTGGGAATGGGAGAAGTTGGTTCTACTCTGTTTGATTTACTTAGTGAACGTGGTTTTAATTGTGTAGGTATAGATAAAGATACTTCAAAATGTAAAAACTATTCTGAAAATATTTCGATAGAAAACCCAGAGTATCTACATGTTTGTCTTCCAGGAGAATTAAATAAATTTGAAGAAATTACCACAGATTGGATAAAAAAAATTAAGAATTTACAGGTAGTTATTATTCATTCGACAGTAAAGCCGGGCACTACAAAAAATCTTCAAAATAAATTTGATCTCACCATTTTATTTTCACCAGTACGTGGAGTACACAGAAGATTTTTAGATGACATAAAAAAATATACAAAATTTATTTCCTCTGATAAAAAAGAAATTGATCCTAAAATTAAATTAGATTTAGAGAAAAGATTCCAAAAAATACAATGGATGTCCAGTACAAAAACTGCTGAATTGGCAAAAATCTTAGTAGATACAACATATTATGGATGGCTAATCAATTATGCTCAAATTACAAAAATGATTTGTGATAAAGAAAAAATAGATTTTGATGAAATGTGGAAATTTGCAGATGAAATTCATGAAAATTTAGGAAATAGACCAAAGATGTATCCTGGAATAATCGGGGGTCATTGTGTAATACCAAACCTAAATTTAGCAGAATATGATAATTTAGAAATTATTAAAAAAATAAACGAGACATACAAGAATTTTACGGAAATTGAAAATTCTAATGATTAAAAATCTAATTTTGTAAGTAATTTTGTTGCAATAATGAAGAGAATAGACGCGATGGCAACTAAAACACACATTTCCATAATTACAAAATTTGTAATATTACCAAAAATTCCAGCACGTATTACATCAACCAAATAGGTAAGTGGATTTAGGTAAAAAGTTGTTTTAAGAGGTTCTGGTGTCCCTGAAGCTGGATAAAATGCAGTACTAACAAATGCAAAAAATAGAAAAACAGTATTAATAATTACATTAAATCCTTCGCTGGAACGTAATCTGGTAGAAATTATTGATGCAATCGAACCAAATAGAACTGATCCGGTTATCGCTGCAAAGATAATCACAGGGATAGTAATCAATGTAAATTCAATTGATTCAAAAAATACAGGATATCCAACAAGTGCAATCAAAGATGCGCTTACTAATCCTACAATTCCAATAGTGCAAATATTACTCAAAATATAGTCAGTTCGTGTAAAAGGTCCTGACATTATTTGTTCAAACATTCCATGTCTCCTATCATTCCATATTATTATTCCTGAAATAAGAGTACTATTCATAATGTTAAATCCAATCATACCAGATGCCAAAAAGGCTGGATAGTCAAGTTCTTTGTTACCAAAAGGCACTTTCTGAATTAATGAGGTGTAAGCATAGCCAGCAACAAAAATGTAAATTAGTGGAAATATCACTTGCCAGATTAAAAATCCTGGATTAATTGATATTGTTAAATTTCTATTAACAAGTCTAATTATTGGATGCATTATCATTCACCATTTTTAAAAAAATTTCTTCAAGATTTGTAGGAATGGCAGATAAATCTTCTACCTCGATTTTATTATCGTTTAGAATTCGTAAAACTTGTAATAATATTAATTCAGATTGTTTTGAGTGAATTATAATATTTGTTCCATTATCAAAATCAATTTTGCAATCAGGAATACCTGAAAGAAGAGTTGATATTTCATTTTGTTTTTTTATTAAATGAATTTTTATTGTTTTTTCTTTACCAAATTTATTTTTTAGAGCCTCAGGAGTATCCACGGTAAGAATTTTCCCTTTATCAATTATAGCTATTTGATCACAAAGATATTCAGCTTCGCTTAGAATATGTGTTGTGTAAAATATTGTCAGACCTGTTTTTGCTTTATTTTTTAAATAATCTAATAATTTTCTTCGTGCACTGGGATCCAATCCTACAGTTGGTTCATCTAAAAATAAAAGATCCATATCGTGCATGAATTCACGAGCCACTTGTACTCTCCTTCTTTGACCAATAGATAGATCTTCATTTTTTTTCTTTCTAATATCTATCAGATCAAAATCTTGCAAAAGTTTTTCCGTTCTTTTTTTACGTTCAATTTTAGGAACGTTCCACATCATTCCATATTTATCTAGAGATTTTTCAACAGTTAGTGTTGGTTCGTAGCTAGGTTGTTGTAAAACTACGCCAATTTTATGACGGATTTGTAAAGGATTTTCTATAGCGTTTATTCCTAGAATTGTTAGAGAGCCACCTGAAGGTTGAATGAGTGTCGTTAGAAGTTTAATGGTTGTTGATTTTCCTGCACCGTTAGGACCCAAAAATCCAAAAATCAGGCCGGATTTTATAGATAAAACAATATCGTCAACTGCTTTAACTTGTCCATATAATTTTGATATGTGTTCAACACTAATGCATGACATGAAATAAGAATGATCTTCTCACTAATTTAGTTAATGAGATTTATCATAAGTTTTGGTGGTAATTATAAGAGTAAATAACAAAAAAATATAGTTTATCGATCAATTAGCGTTTTAATACACTAGAGAATGAGAATGAAATTTTTATTAATAGACCCAGTTTATAGACATTAAATTGTCTGAATTTGATAGTCTTGTAGAAAAATTACTAGTGCAAAAACCTGAATTAACTAGATCGGATATCGAAGAGCAAATTAGACATAAAAAAGAAAAGATTGGGGCAGGGTATCTAACAGATCAAGGAGCTTTATTCTTAATTGCGTCTGATTTTGGAATTTCCTTATCAGATCCATTAAAAGTAGAAATGGGCTTGAAGGATCTTTATGCAGGTGCAAAAGAAATCTCTTTAGAGACCAGAGTTCTCAATGTATCTCCCGCTAAACAATTTTCCCGTAAAGATGGTTCGCCATTTTATCTTAGAACAATGACAGTGTACGACAAAAATTCAACTGCCAGTGTAAAATTATGGGACGATAAAGCAAATCTACCTGGAATTGAAAATATTAAACCAGGAGATTTAATTAAAATTATTAAGGCATATGTAAAATCAGATCTGTATGGATCTCCAACTATCAATATTGGTTCAGGTTCCAATATTGAAATAATAGATAACAAAAGTGAGATTCCAACTATAGACAAAATTACAAAAGATATCAGCGAATTACAAGAAGGGCAAAAAGATCTTGTGATTACAGGAGTAATTGATGGTGTTGTGAATAGTATGGAATTTACAAATTTTCGCGGTCAGCCTGGAAAAGCACTTAGAATGAGGCTAAAAGGGAAAGACGGAAACGTGATGAGAGTAGTTTTGTGGGGAAAAGATGAATCAGTTATTCCAAATATGATTTCTCAAGATGCCAAAGTTAGATTACTTGGAGTTAATATAAAAAATG
>Ga0315281_10013717_pt1 | contig 10953 bp, 9 predicted proteins | sample YL17G07_0_MG_FD_204540 | JGI IMG/M metagenome (GOLD analysis project Ga0315281, IMG submission 204540) | Sediment microbial communities from Yellowstone Lake, YNP, Wyoming, USA - YL17G07_0 | ecosystem: Environmental > Aquatic > Freshwater > Lake > Sediment | place: USA: Wyoming | collected... | reverse complement strand
GAAGTAACCATACCAGGTCCCTCATTTGGTAGCATTCCACCTGTGCTATAATATTCTAGTTATCTGAGCATGGGATAGTCCCCACTTGGTGAACTATGCTGGAACGACTTGACTCGATCGAAAAACGCTATGAAGAGCTAAACGAGCTTATGTCTCAGCCAGAGGTAGCTATTGACTTCGAGAGGATGCAGAACTTGGCCCGGGAGCGCTCATCCCTCGACGAAGTAGTGACTAGGTATCGAGAATACAAAGCCACTATGAAAAGCCTTAAGGATACCCAGGCTATGCTCAACCAGAGGCTTGACGAGGATATGGCCGTTCTAGCCAAAGAGGAGGTAGAGAGCCTCCAGGGTAAGCTCGAGCGGCTCCTAGAGGAACTCAAAGTCGCCCTCCTGCCCAGAGATCCCGCCGACAAGAAGAACGTCATCATGGAAATCCGTGCCGGAGCAGGCGGCGAGGAGGCAGCGCTCTTCGCCTCTGACCTCTTCCGAATGTATTCCCGCTATGCCGCCTCCAAGGGATGGAAGGTGGACATCATGAACAGCAATGAAACAGGCATCGGCGGTTTCAAGGAGATAATTTTCGAGATTAAGGGCCAGGGCGCCTATAGCAGACTGAAGTACGAAAGCGGAGTCCACCGCGTGCAGCGTGTTCCAGTCACAGAATCTTCAGGCCGCATTCACACCTCAACAGCGACTGTGGCTGTTCTGCCAGAAGCAGACGAGGTCGAGGTCGCCATCGACTCTAGCGACTTAAGGATAGACATCTTCCGCAGCGGCGGTGCCGGAGGACAGAATGTTAACAAAGTATCCTCTGCAGTGCGACTAACACACATCCCCACTGGAATGGTGGTTGTCTGCCAGGACGAACGCTCTCAACTTCAGAACAAGGTTAAAGCGATGGCAGTGCTTCGTGCCCGCCTCCTGGACCAGGAACGCCAGCGTCAGTTCCAGGAAATGACCGACGCCCGCCGCTCTCAGGTGGGCACAGGCGACCGCTCGGAGAAGATTCGCACCTACAATTTCCCCCAAGGGCGGGTCTCTGACCACCGCATAGGGCTGACCATCCACAATCTTGAAGGTATACTCGAAGGAGACCTCGACGATATCATTGACGCCGTGGCTACCGCCGACCAGACAAAGCAACTGGAGGCGAAAGTGGGGTAACCTTAGCCGAGACGCTAGACCGAGCAGCAAAAGACCTCGCTGCACAAAATATCGACAATGCCCGCCTTGAGGCCGAGATTCTTTTAGCACATCTCCTAGGACTTGACCGCGTTGGCCTCTATGTCAGCACGAAACAAGAGCTCTCGAGTGAGCAAACCATAGCTTTCTCCCAACTAATTCACCGTCGCCTCAATCACGAACCCACAGCTTACATCACCGGCCACAAGGAGTTCTTCGGCATCGATTTTGAGGTCTCACCAAGCACCCTCATTCCCCGACCAGACACTGAGCTCCTCGTCGAAACAGCAATCAAGCTGGCTAACGCCGCGTTCCTCCAATCTTGCCTGATTGCCGATATCGGCACCGGCTGTGGAGCCATCGCCATCGCCCTAGCTCTGCACCTACCTCAGGCTAGGATTTACGCCACTGACATCTCCGCCGCTGCTCTCGAAGTGGCAGAGAGCAATTGCCATAAACATAGGATGAGCGATAGGGTCACATTGATACTCGGTGATCTGCTCGATCCACTGCCAGAACCGGTTCACCTCATTATTGCCAATCTACCCTATATCAGAGACTCCGAATTGCCCACCATGCCTCCCGAGATAGCAATGTTCGAGCCACAGATAGCTCTGGCAGGAGGCACGGATGGCCTTAAACAGATTGAAAAACTTCTGTCCCAAGCCAGGGGCAAGCTGCTAAGCGGCGGAGCGGTCCTGCTCGAGATTGGATATGACCAGGGGTCGGTAGTGAAAGACCTGGCCCGGAAATGCTTCCCCTCAGCTAAGGTTAGCGTAGTAACTGACCTCAGTGGGCTTGACCGTGTAGTAACTATTTCAGCTCACTGGTAAAAGATAAGTCACTGAGTCCCCATCTCTGCGCGTGGGCCTGCTTTAGGTTTTGAAGCCTCTTCACATAGGGAGCGGATGTAATCCCCTCCGCGGTCATAATCACGGCGTCCTCTTTGTTATCCAAATAGTAGCCGCGACGCGTTCCCACCTCTATCAAGCCATATTTCCTGTACAGGGCTTGAGCAATCTTATTGGAGCCGCGCACCTCCAGTGTGAAAAACCTTGCATCATGTTCAATGGCGAGCTCTATTGATGCGATGAGTAGACGCTCCCCCATACCCTGATGCCGATAAGCTTCGCGCACCGCTATGTTTGCCAGATGAGCCTCGTCCACCATGAACCAGAGACCAGCAAAACCCATGACCAATTGAGTCTGAGTCGTTGGCCTTTCCCTTCCTCCGAACAAGCGTCTCAGCCTGAATCTCAACGCCTCCAGCCTTGATTTCGGAGAGTCAAAGTTATTTACTGCCTCTGCTTCAGTGACGGGCTCTGTCGGCTCGGGCATCTCCTCATAAGCTACAAGGTAATGCGTCAGGCTATTAGAAGTCAGCTCACGCTTGAAATTGGTGACAGGCCAGGGCGGAGGGAAAGCCTCACGCTCGATCTGAGTGACCTGAGGGACATCCCTTAGCTCCATGGCACGGATATAATAAGCCGTCATATAAGCCGATCTTACTTTATTTGCTACTCAAATTGGACTTTGCCGCATATTCTATCACACCTGAAAAGAGTTTTCTTGCCCTCGAGTACAACTTGACAAAAAAGCCCCTAACTGGCATACTGAACAATGGTAACCGAGACTGTCTCGGTATCTCTTTGGTTACGAGGTATGGTGAAACCACTGCTAATATCTCTTCTTGACCTCACCGAGAGAGCAAATGTTACCCCAGGTTCCGCTCACTCCTCCTTAAGACTGAGATGTTCGACTGAAACATTTTGTGTCTGTTAATGATTTAAAGCCCGTAACTGAAATAGAGTAACCCGAATGTCAGGCAAAGAAAGGAGAGGCCTGATGGCAACAGTTCCAGATAGGCTAAAGAATTTAGGAGCAAGACAGGATAAAGAAAAAGCGGCAGGTGGCCCGCAGGCTATTGATAAGCAGCACCAGTCAGGTAAGCTCACGGCGCGGGAAAGGCTCGACCTGCTCTTCGATCCAGGCACATTCTGCGAGTTGGATATGTTCGTGCGCCATCGCTGTTCCGATTTCGACATGCCCAAGACCTACATCGCTGGCGAGGGCGTGGTCACAGGTTACGGCACAGTAAACGGTCGCCAGGTATGCGCCTTCTCCCAGGACTTCACCGCTCGCGGCGGAACTCTGGGCGAGATGCATGCCAAAAAGATTGCTAAAGTCATGGATCTTGCTGTAAAGCTAGGCGTACCCTGCATAGGCTTAAATGACTCCGGTGGCGCTCGCATTCAGGAGGGCATCGACGCCCTCGCAGGATATGGCAGTATATTCTTCCGCAATTCCTGCGCCTCTGGGGTTGTCCCTCAGATATCGGCCATAATGGGGCCTACCGCCGGAGGAGCGGTTTACTCCCCCGCTATGACCGACTGGGTTTTCATGGTCAAGAAAACCAGCTACATGTTTATCACAGGGCCCGAAGTCATCAAGACGGTAAGCGGTGAGACGATAGACCTCGAAAACCTGGGAGGAGCGCTGGTTCATAACACCAAGAGCGGGGTAGCTCACTTCATCTGCGATAGCGACGCCCATGCCATAGAGAGAATCAAGGAGCTACTGAGCTATCTACCCTCTAACAATATGGAGGACCCTCCCATCGTTGAGACTGGAGACGACCCCAGGCGCACAGCACCAGCCCTCGACGGCATAATCCCCGAGAGCGCCCGCCAAACCTACGACATGAGGAACGTTATCTGCTCCATAGTGGATAACGGCACAATCATGGAGCCCCATTCTCTCTACGCTGAGAACATTATCGTCTGCTTCGCCCGCTTGAATGGAAGAACGATAGGAATCATCGCCAACAATCCTCAGATGATAGCCGGCAGCCTCGATGTCAACGCTTCCGACAAGGCTACGCGCTTCATCAGGTTCTGCGACGCCTTCAATATCCCGTTGCTGACAGTGGTTGACGTCCCCGGCTACCTCCCGGGCACGGATCAGGAGTGGAACGGGATAATCAGGCATGGCGCCAAGCTTCTGTGGTGCTACTCCGAAGCAACGGTGCCCAAGATAACCATGATAGTGCGCAAGGCCTACGGTGGCGCTTATCTCGCCATGTGTGCCAAGGACCTTGGTGCTGACATGGTGTTCGCCTGGCCCACCGCTGAAATTGCAGTCATGGGCGCCGAAGGCGCAGCCAACATCATACACCGCAAGGAGATCTCTGAGGCTGCTGACCCCAAGGCGAAGCTCCAGGAGAAGATTGAGGAATACCGCAATCTATTCTATACTCCTTATATTGCGGCGGCTCGCGGATTGGTGGACGAGGTTATCATGCCCAGCGATAGCCGTCCCAAGATAATCAATGCCCTGGAGTTCCTGTCGACCAAGCGCGAGACCAGACCGCCCAAGAAGCACGGCAATATCCCAATGTAAGGACGTTGGGGGTAAGATGATGGACAAAGATAGAGGGAAAATATCAGCAGCCATAATGGCAGCTGTGAACGCGTATATGGAAGAAGAGGATATGGCTCGCGAGTTGATGACAATCCCACAGCGCAGGCCAGTTCCCGCGATAAGCTTATGGCATGTCTCAGGGCGCGAAGAGATGATGAGGATGCGCCAATTATGGCAACGAAGAATAGTCTAGAATTTAGATGCGCATAGCGCATTTTATGTCAATCTGAAGGAGGCATAAGCCATGTCCGCAAAAGCAAACTCAAAAGGAAAGAACCCGGTTAAGATATGCGATACCACTTTCCGCGATGCACATCAATCCTCGTTCGCAACCAGGATGCGCACCGACGATATGAAAGCCATCGCTCCCGAGATGGATAAGGTCGGCTTCCATTCTATGGAGGTCTGGGGTGGGGCTACATTCGATGTCTGCACAAGGTTTTTGAACGAAGATCCCTGGGAGAGGGTGCGTATCTTCAAGAAATTGATGCCCAATACCCCGCTTCAGATGTTACTCAGGGGCCAAAACCTGGTAGGATACCGCAACTACGCCGATGATGTAGTCGATGCGTTTGTAAAACACTCAGCAGAGGTCGGTATCGATATCTTTCGTGTTTTCGATGCCCTGAACGACGAGCGCAACGTTCAGGCTTCATTCGCTGCGATAAAGAAAGCCGGAAAGCATATCCAGGCCTGCCTCAGCTTCTCCCTCACCGAGAACAAAATCGGTGGTCCTGTTTTTACCATAGATTACTGGGTGAAAAAGGCCGTTATCTTCCAGGATATGGGCGCAGACAGCCTTTGCATCAAGGATATGGCGGGGTTGCTCTCCCCCTACGATGCTTATGAACTGATTACGGCCCTCAAAGCAGCGCTCAAGATCCCGGTAGAACTGCACACACACTATACCAGCGGCATGGCTTCCATGAGCTGCCTCAAGGCCATCGAAGCAGGCGTAGATATAATAGATACTGCGCTGGCTCCTTTCGCCTTACGTTCCTCTCAGCCAGCTATTGAGCCCATCGTAGCCGCCCTCCAAGGAACGCCGAGGGACTGCGGCCTAGACTTGGCACGTCTCCTTAAGCTGGACGATTATTTCGAGTCCATAGCGCCCAAGTATCGCGGCTTCCTGGACAGCAGCAAGATGTCCATCATCGATACTGGCGTGTTGATGCACCAGGTACCCGGAGGGATGACCACTAACCTGGTGGCTCAGCTCAAGGAAGCCGACGCCCTGAACAGGTTACATGAGGTCCATGAGGAGCTGCCACGCGTCCGTAAAGAGCTGGGCTATCCTCCCCTGGTAACCCCTACCAGCCAGATTGTGGGCATTCAGGCTGTGCAGAATGTCCTCTTCGGCAGATACAAGATGATTTCAGGCCAGGTGAAGGACTACGTTTATGGCATGTATGGCAAGCCGCCTGCACCCATCGACCCCGAGGTACAGAAGATAGTGCTCAAAGGATATGAGAAAGGCGAAACGCCCATCACAGGGCGCGCTGCCGACTTACTGAAGCCGGAGATGGAGAAGGCCAGGCAGGACACCAAAGACGTTGCCAAAGACATCGGTGATGTGCTTATCTATGCTATGTATCCTCAGACCGGCATGAAATTCCTGCGCATAAAATACGGACTGGAGCCTGTGCCTGCATCTATGAAGCCCAAGACCATCGAGGAAATCAAGAAAGAGGACGAGCTTATCGCCAAGGCTCTGGCAGGAAAGCTTGTAGAGAAAGTGGAAGCGCCCAAGAAGGAAGTCCCTGCCAAAGGCCCAGGTATGAGAACCTTCAACGTGTTTGTGGAGAACGAATACTACAAGGTGGAAGTAGAGCCAACCGGCGGAGCAATTATCTCGGGGCCGGTGGCTAACCGACCCGCTGCTGCTCCTGCCCCCGTAGCGCAGCCCGCAGCCAAGCCTGTCGAGTCACCTCCCAAGGCCGAAGTTAAAAAGGAGGCCCCGCCAGCAGTAGCCGCTGCCGAAGGCGATGTTGCTCTGCCCGTACCCATGCCGGGGACAGTAATTCGCTACCTGGTAAAAGTAGGCGACAAGGTAAAGGCAGGCGACGTCGTGGTCATGCTCGAGGCTATGAAGATGGAGAACGCCATACCTGCTCCCGCTGCTGGAACGATCAAAGCCGTCAACTTCGTCGCAGGCGCCGCAGTGAGGAAGGGCGACGTGCTGGCGATAATCTCCACCAAATAGAGGCTTATCAACGGGTAGCATGGAGCATCCGCTCCATGCCTAGACAACTGTAAGGTAAACTAGCAACCAGGGAGTGCAGAGGGGCGAAGCCCCTTTGCTGGGGGCCTGGGGGTGTCCCCCAGTATCACAATTCCCCCAAGATTGGGGGACACAGGGGGTTGAAAAGAGATTAATAGCCAACCTCGAATTGTGGGGTTGTCTAAGGACAAAGATACCTGTAAACTGTAGGGGCGTTCAATTGAACGCCCCTACATTAATTTTCAATCGGTGAAGGTGTGGAGGGATATGGGCAAGACCCTGGCCGAGAAAATCCTCAGCGAAAAGTCAGGAGCCAATGCGCGCGCTGGCGCCATCGTGATAGCTCCTGTTGATACGGTGTTTGCTCAGGATGGCACAGGCCCTTTGGCGATAAGGCAGTTCCAGGCCTCAGGTTTCAAGAGGTTAGCCAATCCTGAGTCTACCATCTTCTTCCTTGACCACAATGTCCCTACGCCGACCAAGGAGCTATCCAACGACCACCTGCTGATTCGAGAATTCGCCAGAAACTGCGGCGCGTGCCTATCCGATGTCGGTGAAGGCATCTGCCATCAAGTGATCCCCGAATCCTACGCCAATCCTGGAGACGTAATCGTGGGTGCCGACTCTCATACCGTTACCGCAGGCGCGCTGTGCGCCTTCGCCACCGGAATGGGTTCCACCGACATCGCCATCGCCTTCGCGCTGGGCAAGACCTGGTTCCGCGTGCCGCCGGGCATAAAAGTGAACGTCAAAGGCCGTTTCCCCAGGATGGTCTCAGCCAAAGACCTGATACTCTACCTCATCGGAAAAATTGGCGCCGATGGCGCCACCTATATGTCACTGGAGTTCAATGGTGACACCATAGACCGCATGCCCATCTCGCAGCGCCTTACCATCGCCAATATGACTGTGGAGGCCGGGGCAAAGACTGGGCTGTTCCCTTCGGATCAGATTACCAAAAAGTATCTGGAGAGCCGGGGACGTGGAAAAAAATGGCGTCCTCTCCAGCCAGATGCCGATGCCAAATACGAGCAGGTCATTGATATAAACGCCGCTAAACTTGAGCCGATGGTGTCCAAGCCACATGCGGTAGATAACACTGCGACGGTTACCGAGGTTAAAGGTACCAGGGTGCATCAGGTGTTCATCGGCACCTGCACCAACGGGCGACTAGACGACCTCGCCATAGTAGCCAGGATACTCAAGGGCAAGAAGCGCCATCCCGATACCAGATTGCTGATTGCACCTGCGTCCAAAGATGTGCTCCTTGACGCCATAAAAGCTGGATATATTCGAACCTTGATTGAGGCAGGAGCGATTGTACTGCCGCCGGGCTGTGCTGCCTGCGTCGGGGGTCATCAGGGGATACTGGGAGATGGAGAGAATTGCCTCTCCACCGCCAACCGCAACTTCAAGGGCAGGATGGGCAATCCCAATGCCTTTATCTATCTATCGAGTCCAGCCACCGCCGCAGCTTCGGCTATGACAGGTGTAATCACCGACCCCAGGGAGTTAGCATGAAACTCAAAGGAAGGGCTTTTAAATTCGGGGACGATATCTCCACCGACCTTATCCAGCCGGGGAGATACAATTATCTCCGCAGCAACCTGCCCGAGCTGGCGAAGCACGTGCTGGAGGACGCTGACCCCACCTTCGCCTCAAGGGTGAAAAAAGGCGACTTCATAGTCGCCGGCAAGAACTTCGGACTCGGCTCGAGCAGGGAGCATGCCCCCACCATTCTGAAGCTTGCCGGAGTGAGCGCTGTCCTGGCAAAGTCGGTAGCCCGCATCTTCTTCCGCAACGCCATAAACGTGGGCTTGCCTGTCCTTATCTGCGACACCAATAAGATAAACAATGGCGACGAGCTAGAGATAGACCTCGCCTCAGGCACCATCGTAGACCTCACCAATGGCGCCAAACTCACCTCCGGTGTAATCCCCGACGTCATGCTCAGAATATTAGACGAAGGCGGGCTTGTGCCCTATATTAAAAAGTATGGCGATTTTAGAGTGTAAATTAGGAAGTTCGAACCCCGCTCGTGGAGCCAGATTGCTATTCCCTAAGCTGACCGATACAAAATGACACCAAATGGAGGAATCAGATGCCCGAGAAAATTAACAGGTTGATTAACCTTTTGAAGAGGAGAGAGCCTGAATTTGTAACGAAAGGTATTGCGGCAGCATCATATATCACGTCTATAGGGCGAGTATTAGAGAAAAGGGGAGTTGACAAATTTCAAGAGATGGCATGGGTAGAAATCCAAAAACTCAGTGCAGTGAAGACAACAAGTGATTTCGACGTTTTTCATGATGGCTTCATCTATAACGTAATGAAAACAATCAAAACAAATAACGGGAAAGAAACAACATATGGACAAGCTCAAAAACCTGTTAATGTATTCCTGAAAATATACATAGACCAAGCAAGACTTCCTGACCCGAAGTTAGCTGGTAGGATTAAACCCTTTCTTCACGTGCCTCTCGACAAAAACATTATGGAATACTTCTACGAGGAGTTCCCAGCCGAATACAAGTCTTTTGTTCAATCATATGTGCACCAGATTATTGGATGTCTCGAAGAACATGCGAAGAAAGAAGGATATTCTTTGAAACCGAAAGATAAAGAATTCTTTGAGTTGAGACGTATAAGTTCCAAGCCACACTATTACGCGTGGCAAAATCTATTTAGGAACTTATGGGCAGAAAGACCTGTGATGCTTGATATGGTCTACGAACTGAGGAGCAGACATATTCCAATAGAATTATGAATACCATTTTTTACTACTTCTTTCGGATGTTATCATCCAAAGCGAGCAGAGGTGAGCAACCCTTCACAATATAACTCTTTAACCCGCAGTAAAAAGAACCTGCTATAATAAGCCTTGAAAACGAGTGGGGAGGCGTTCGATGGTGAGTCAAATCAAGATAGTAGTAGAGAAAAACCCTGACGGGTATGTAGCATATCCCTTGGGTCTAAAGGGGGTTGTTGTAGGACAGGGCGATACCTACGAAGAAGCTTTAGCAGATGTGAAGTCAGCCATAAAATTTCACATTAAGACCTTTGGCAAAGAGATGCTCGAATTAGAACCACCTGTTCTAGAGGCCTTCATCGCCGAGACGAGGGTAAATGTTTGATAGGTAAATTCCCTGTAGATGCACCCAAGGCACGTGTTATTAAATCCCTTGAAATTCTTGGCTTCCGCATGATCCGGGAAAGAGAACATATTGCAATGCTTCGCGAAAATCCCGATGGAAGCAAAACCCCTTTAACTATGCCCAGCCACTCCAAGATTAAAGGCTCAACATTACGAACAATATGCACTAGATCAGGCATATCAAGAGAAGATTTCCTCAAAGCTTACAATCAGACATAGCAAATAAGAGAAACCTATGCCCTATAACATAACCCTCATTCCCGGAGATGGCGTTGGTCCTGAGATAACCGAGGCCACAGCCAGGACACTGGAAGCGACCGGCGTGGCCATAAAGTGGGACGTTCACCAGATCGGCGAAGCTGCACTGAAGAAATACGGCACGCCGCTACCCAAAGAGGTTCTCCAGTCCATCAGAAAGAACAAGGTTGCCCTCAAAGGCCCCGTGACCACCCCCATAGGCAAAGGCTTCCGAAGCGTCAATGTAGCCCTGAGACAGGAGCTCGACCTTTACGCTGGCCTACGACCCTGCAAGAGCTACCCTGGCATCAAGTCCAGATACCGTAATGTGGACATCGTGGTGGTCAGGGAGAACACAGAAGACCTCTACGCCGGCATCGAGTTCCAGAGAGGCGCCAAAAACACAAAAGAGCTAATTGAGTTTATAGACAATACGCTACAGAAAAGAATCAGCCCTAACTCGGGCATCAGCATCAAGCCCATCTCGGAAAGGGCAACCAAAAGAATCGTTACCTTCGCCTTCGAATACGCCCGCGCCCACGGCTGGAAGAAGGTTACCTGCGGGCACAAGGCCAACATCATGAAGTTCTCCGATGGACTCTTCCTTTCCACCGCTCAAAAGGTAGCCAGAAGCTATCCCGACATCCAGTTCGATGACGCCATCGTGGACAACCTCTGCATGCAGCTAGTGACAAAACCAGAGCGATATGATATTATTGTCCTACCTAATCTATATG
>Ga0315281_10013716_pt1 | contig 10953 bp, 10 predicted proteins | sample YL17G07_0_MG_FD_204540 | JGI IMG/M metagenome (GOLD analysis project Ga0315281, IMG submission 204540) | Sediment microbial communities from Yellowstone Lake, YNP, Wyoming, USA - YL17G07_0 | ecosystem: Environmental > Aquatic > Freshwater > Lake > Sediment | place: USA: Wyoming | collected... | reverse complement strand
AATGGAAGGCCCCGATCATGTAGATGTCGCCATGGGCGAAATTGATCATGCCGATGATGCCATAGACCATCGTGTAGCCGATGGCGATGAGCCCATAGACGGCACCCAGCGTCAGCCCGTTGATGAGTTGCTGAACGAATGTCACCATTGGCCGTATGACGCCCCCCCGGCGATAAGGCCGATTCCGGCCTCGTTATTCTTGGCGACCCTATTAGAGCAGGCTCCGGGCACCCGGCAAGGCCAAAGTGGAACATCGGCGCCGCCCCGCTCAGGCGATGCGCCCCCCGCCGGGCGGCGTTTTCGATCCGGGGCCCGAAGGGGCGGCCCGCCGGCGCAGTACATAGTCCAGCTTGCGCGTTGCCAGCCGGCGCAAGCCCGTCTCGCCAGCACTTGGATCGCCGACGATGGAAACCTCGACCCCGCTGGCCACGTCCACCGCCGTCACCTTGAGGGCGTTACCGATGCGCGTGAATTCAAGCAGAACCTCGCGCCGACCGCCCCCACCCCCCTTATCATCGGTGTCTTGCGTCACCGCCCGGAACCCCGCATCATTCCGCCCCACCGCCGCGCTCACGATCTTAGCCCCCGATCCTAGCACAGAGAGACCGTCATGACGCCCGCCCAAGAACAGCACGCCCCCGCCGCGTTCCGCTGGGAGGACGCCCTCCTCCTCGACGATCAGTTGAGCGAGGACGAGCGCATGGTGCGCGACACGGCCCGCAACTATGCCCAGGACAAGCTGATGCCACGCATCGTCGAGGCCAATCGCAAGGAAATCTTCCATCGCGAGATCATGACCGAGCTGGGGGCGCTGGGCCTGCTCGGCGCCACCATCGAGGGCTATGGCTGTGCCGGCATCAATTACGTCTCCTACGGCCTGGTCGCGCGCGAGATCGAACGCGTCGATTCCAGCTACCGCTCGGCGGTCAGCGTGCAGTCGAGCCTGGTCATGCACCCGATCCATGCCTATGGCAGCGAGGCCCAGCGCCGGAAATACCTGCCCCGGCTGGCCAGGGGCGAGAGCGTCGGCTGCTTCGGCTTGACCGAGCCCGATTCCGGCTCCGATCCGGGCAGCATGCGCACCCGCGCCCGCAAGGTCGCCGGCGGCTATGTCCTCTCCGGCTCGAAGATGTGGATCACCAACGCCCCCATCGCCGATGTCTTCATCGTCTGGGCCAAGGACGACAACGACATCATTCGCGGCTTCATACTGGACCAGGGCATGAAGGGCCTGAGCGCGCCCAAGATCGAGGGCAAGTTCTCGCTGCGCGCCTCGACCACCGGCGAAATCGTCATGGATGGCGTCGAGGTGCCGGAGGAAAACCTGCTGCCCGGCGTCAGTGGCCTGAAGGGTCCGTTCGGCTGCCTCAACAGCGCCCGCTTCGGCATCGCCTGGGGCGCGCTTGGCGCCGCCGAGTTCTGCTGGCACGCCGCCCGCGATTATACCCTTGCCCGCAAGCAGTTCGGCCGGCCGCTGGCGGCGACGCAGCTCATTCAAAAGAAGCTCGCCGACATGCAGACCGAAATTACGCTGGGGCTACAGGCGGTCTTGCGCCTCGGCCGGCTCAAGGACGAAGGCCGGGCCACGCCGGAGATGATCTCGATGCTGAAGCGCAACTCCTGCGGCAAGTCGCTCGACATCGCCCGCATGGCCCGCGACATGCACGGCGGCAACGGCGTCTCCGACGAGTTCCACGTCATCCGCCACCTGATGAACCTGGAAGCGGTCAACACCTACGAGGGCACGCATGACATCCACGCCCTCATCCTTGGCCGGGCCCAGACCGGGATTCAGGCCTTCGGGGAATAAGGCGGGTTAGCAGGCTGTTGAAAAACCGAATCGCTCATCCTCCCGCTTCGACAAGCTCAGCGTGAGGCTGAGTGTTTGCAACGGTTCCGCCTCGTCCTGAGCCTGTCGAAGGACGAGGCAGGGTGCATTTTCGGGCATTTTTCAACAGCCTGTTAAATCGAGGCGGCGATCCCGCGCCAGGCCTGCCACAGCGTATTGAGGGCAAAGCCGACGAACAGCGCCCCGGTGCCGCGCACGATCCAGATTTCGTGTCGGGTATAGACATGGCGCAGCGCCCGCATGCCGACCAACCAAACCAGGATCACGTCGGCGACCAGGAAGCCGGCGAAACACGCCGCCAACAAAATCGGCGCGTTGGCCACGGTGAGCGCACCCAAATTACCCGCCAGCAGGGCCGTGAACACCGACAGCGTCACCGGATAGCTCTTGGGATTGGAAAGGCCGAAGACCAGCCCGCGCGCCAGCGGTCGGCGCGCCACGGTGGCGAACTGGCCGCTGCCCCGGCGCGCCAACAGCGCCCGCACCCCGAGCCACATCAGATAACAGCCGCAAAAAATCGCCAGTCCGCGAAAGACCCACGGGTTCACGGCCTGCGCGCCGACGATGGCCACCAGCGCCAGACTTGACCACATCAGGTCGCCGACCAGATGGCCGATCAGAAACGCGGCCCCGGCCATACGGCCCGAGGCGGCGCCGATACCGAGGAAGGCCAGCACCGCCGGCCCCGGCGTCAACACGACAATGACGCCGGCGATGGCGGCCGAGAATAGAACGCTCGCGTCCATGGGCGGCCTCCCTACACCGCGCTCAAGACCTCGACGGCGAGGCGCTGGGCGTCGGCAAGCGTAATCTCGCGAATGTTCGAATCGCGCATGGATTTATTCTCGGGCGCCATGGTCACTGCCGCCAGGCGCTCGGCGTCGGTGCCCGAAAGCCCATCGCCCTTGAGCGAAATGGTCAGGCCGACCGAACGCAAGAAGCGATCAAAGGCCGGGCTCAACTCCCGCGCCAGCACCTCCACGCCGCGACCATCGCTCGGCACCCCCAGCGCCGTCGCCACGGCCGCGTGGCGAACGGGCTCCGCCTCGGCATTCCAGGCCAGCACCGCACGCAGGCACAAAGCCACCGCCCGGCCGTGATGGACATGGCCGACGGCGCCCAGCGCGTGGCCCATGGCATGGCCGATGCCGGTGCCGGCGTTGTCGATGCCGATGCCGGCGGCGGCGGCGGCGATCTGCATGTTGCCGCGCGCCGTCAAATCGTCCGGCGCCTCCACGGCCCGCCGCAGATTATCGGCCACCAGGCGGATGGCGTGCAGACAGAGGCCGTCGTTCAAGGGATTGGCGCGGCGAATGGTGCAGGCCTCGATGGCATGAACCAGCGCGTCCACACCCGTCGCCGCCGTCAAATGCGGCGGCAGGCCGACGGTGAGCCGCGGGTCGAGCAGTGCCAAATCGGCGCGCAATTCGTCGCCCCAGGCCCAGACCTTCTCGCCCCAGGCGTTGGTGAAGACCGAAACCCGCGTCGTCTCCGAGCCGGTGCCGGCGGTGGTCGGCACGCAGATGCGCGCGATACCGCGCCCCGGCAGCGGGTTCGCCGCCAGTTGATAGTGGTCGGCCGGGGGCGTGGCCGGGGCGATGGCGGCGGCGAACTTGGCCGTGTCCAAGGTCGAGCCGCCGCCGACGCCAACGACGCAAACCGCCCCGATCTGGCGCGCCAATGCGGCCGCCGCGTCAACTTGAGCCCCCAGTGGATCGCTGCGAATGTCGGTGAACATCGTCACCTGGTGCCCGCCCGCCGCCAGGATCCCGGCTACCCGTTCGGCGATTTGCGGCAGGCCCGGATCGACCGCCAGCAGCACCGAGGCCTTGGCGCCGGCGATAGCATTCACGTCGCCGGCCAGCTTGTCGATCCGGTCGATACCGAAGGCGACGGGCGTGGTCGGACCGTGGCGGAACGAGGCGAGTGCGGGCGGGGTCATGGCGGCTCCGGCTTAAGGTCGGTTCGCGGAGCGATTAGATAGCCATTCTTGGCCCCAGTGTCGCGCATAATTCGGCCGCGCCCTTGGCAAGAACGAGGCCGCGACAAGCGTCGACTGGAAATCGTTCAGGCGGCGTCGTTCAGGCGGCGCCGGCGCGGGCAGGCGTTGCCGGAGAGTCGAAACGACCCGACCAGAAGCGCTCGACTTGGCGCAGCGCGCGGTTGGCCGCGCTGAGGTCGTCCTTGCCGACCACGCCCGCCGCCAGCATCGTCGCGTGACGGTCGAACATCGCCTGCATCTTGTCGCGGATGGCGAGGCCCTTTTCCGACAACCGGACGATGACGGTGCGCCGGTCGTGCAGCGAACGCTGCTGCGTCAGGTAACCGTTCTCGACCAGCTTCTTGACGTTGTAGGAAACGTTGGAGCCGAGATAATAACCCCGCTCGGTCAACTCGCCGACCGACAATTCCTCGGCGCCGATGTTGAACAGGATCAACGCCTGCACGTTGTTCAAATCGCGCACGGCGTGGCGATCGAGATCGGCCTTGATCACCTCGAGACACTCGCGGTGCAACCGCTCAACCAAGCCGATCATTTCCAAATACGTCTGCTTCACCGGGCACCCTCCTCTGGAGCACGCGCCCGAAAAGCGGGGAACCGGCTTTCGGACTAGACCATGCTCGAACGAACCAATGGGCCGGTCCCCATCATCTCCGGCCGATAACGACGTTCGCGCCGGCCGCGACGCAAACCTCGGCCGGCCGAACGCAATCCAGCTAAATGACTACATAATCTTCCTTAACAGGCGGTATATGCCCAGGCGAAATATCGGCCCTCGATCCAGGATCGTTCTAAACTGCCCCCCGTAACATCTTGATGATGCCGGAAAAATCGACCTGGGCGCTGCCCCCGTCGACAAACCTCTGATAGAGGCCCACGGCCGACCCCCCGATGGGCGTCTGCGCCCCCGTCGCCGCCGCCGCGCCCGCCGCCAGTTTCAAGTCTTTCAGCATCATGGCCGCCGTGAAGCCGGGCCGGTAATCGCGGTTGGCGGGCGAGGTCGGCACCGGCCCCGGCACCGGACAGTAGGTCGTCAATGACCAGCACTGGCCGGAGGAAACCGAACTGATGTCGAACAGGCGTTGCGGGTCGAGCCCGAGCCGTTCGGCCAGCACGAAGGCCTCGCACACCGCGATCATCGAGGCGCCGAGGATCATGTTGTTGCATATCTTGGCCGCCTGGCCGTTGCCCGGGCCGCCGGCATGGACGATGGCCTTGCCCATCGCCGCCAGGATCGGCTGCGCCTTGACAAATTCCGCCTCGCCGCCGCCGACCATGAAGGTAAGGCTCGCCGCCTCGGCTCCGGCGACGCCGCCCGAGACCGGCGCGTCCACCATCGGATAGCCGGCCTTGGCGGCGGCTTCGTGCAACGAGCGCGCGCTGGCGACGTCGATGGTCGAGCAATCGATCAGCAGCGCCCCCTTGGGTGCCGCGCCGATGAGCCCCCCGGCGCCGAGATAGACCTCGCGCGCCTGCTCGCCCGCCGGCAGCATGGTGATGACCGCCTCGACCTCGCGCGCGGCCTCGGCGGCGCCCGAGGCGGCCTGCCCGCCGGCGGCGACAACCCGCTCGACGGCACTGGCCCGCGGATCGAATACCCGCACCCGATGCCCGGCCTTCAGCAGATTGCGCGCCATCGGCCCGCCCATGTTGCCGACGCCGATGAACCCGATCCTGGCCATGCCTGTCTCCTCAACTTCTCGCCGGCCGCGCCAGCCAAACGAATCTAGACTCCGCCTCAAGCCCCGCCAAGCGACCTATAGAGGTTATCGCGCCAGCTTGCCCCGAGCCGGAAAAGCGGACATTCTTACCCCCGCCACCACAAATCCCAGGCCACCAGCGCGAGAGGAAATCATATGGCCGCCGAAGCTCGAGCGCCGCGCTTGGCGGTCCTGATCGACGCCGACAACACCTCGGCTCGCATCGCCCCGGGCCTGTTCGAAGAGATCGCCAAGATTGGCGAGGCCAGCGTCCGCCGGATCTACGGCGATTTCTCCGGACCCCGGCTGAGGGCCTGGGCGGATGTCCTCTCGACGCACGCGATCATGCCGCATCAGAACTTTGCCTACACCTCGGGCAAGAACGCCTCCGACATTGCCCTGGTCATCGACGCCATGGATCTCCTCTACAGCGGGCGCTTCGATGGTTTCTGCCTGGTCTCCTCGGACAGCGACTTCACTCGCTTGGCGGCTCGGATTCGCGAGCAAGGCATCGACGTTTTCGGATTCGGCGAGCAGAAGACGCCGGAGAGCTTCCGCCAGGCTTGTCGGCGCTTCACCTATACCGAGAACCTTCTTCCCGAGGCGCCAAAACCCGAACAGCCGGACGCCAAGCCGGGCAAGGCGCTCGAACCGCCAAGTGCCGCCACGCCGTTGATCCGCAAAGCCATCGCCCAGCTGGACGACGAGGACGGCTGGGTGCATCTCGGTCGCGTCGGCCAACGTCTTGCCAACCTCGCCTCCGATTTCGATCCGCGCACCTACGGCCACGCCAAGCTAAGCGACCTGGTCAAGAAATCGGGGGCCTTCGAGGTCAAGCAAAAAGAAGGCGGCGCCCTGTTCATCCGCGCCAAGCCCAATACTCAGAAGCCCGCCGGGACTCAGAAACCCGCCGCGCCGAAAAAGACTCCCGGCTGACGCTCTCCACCGGCCGGCTTCAATGGACTTGCCCCCGGCCGGCACTTAGTATTTGTCTCGCCGCCCGCTTTCGCTGCAAAACTAGGCGCGCGCGCGCGGACCGGGGGGCCTGGCCATGAGCACTGTCGAGCGAAAGTTGACGACCATCCTGGCCGCCGACGTCGTCGGCTTCAGTCGCCTGATGGGCGGCAACGAGGAGGCGACCCTCGCCACCCTGAAAGCGTGTCGCGCCATCATCGACGGCAGCATCGCCGAGCATAACGGCCGCATCTTCGGCGGCGCCGGCGATTCGGTCATCGCCGAGTTCGCCAGCCCGGTTCAGGCCGTTCTGTGCGCCGCGGAGTTCCAGCGCCTGCTGGCCGACCGCAACACCCATTTTGGCGACCGGGAGCCGATGCTGTTCCGCGTCGGCGTCAACATGGGCGACGTCATCATTGACGGCGGCAACTTGTATGGCGATGGCGTCAACGTCGCCGCCCGCGTCGAGGCGCTCGCCGAACCCGGCGGCGTCTGCGTCTCGCGCAAGATCCACGAGGAAGTCAGGCGCAAGCTCGATCTGCTGTTCGTCGATGGTGGCGAGCAGAAGCTCAAGAACATCGTCGATCCGGTGGCCATCTACCATATGCGTAAGGCCGAGGCCGGAACATCCGGCGCGACCAAGGGAGAAGCACCGGCACGGCCGGCATCGTCCGCCGCCAAGACCGAAACCGCCAATGCGCGCCCGACCATTGCCGTGCTGGCGATCAAGGCGAGCAGTGGCGGCGACGAGATCCAATCTCTGGCCGAGGGCCTGCGCGAGGGCATCGTCGGCAGCCTGGCGAAACAGACCGCCGTCTCGGTGTTGGACGCCACGCCGGGATCGAGCCCAGGCGCCAATTTTCGCCTCGAGGGCAGCGTGCGCGCCGCCGGCCAGAAACTGCGCCTGACCTTTGCCTTGATCGATACGGCGAGCCAGAGCCAGGTCTGGTCGGAACGCTACGACCGTCAGCTCGACGACACCTTCGACCTTGAGGACGAAATCTCGAAAAACGTTGCCTCCGCCGTCCGGCTCCGCATCAAGGCCAGCGCCTTCGAGAAGCTGCGCCACGCCGACAACGCCACGCTCGGCGTGCCGGAGTTGCTCTCCAAGGCGGCGGGTTATTTCTTGCTCTCCCCCACGCATAACGCCGAGCCGATCGAGGCCCTGCGCCTGGCGATGGAACGGGCGCCGGATAATTCGATGGCCGTCGGCATGATGGCATTTTGCCAGTACCGCGGCTTCGAGTTGACGGCCATGGATATACCGGCCGTGGCTAGGCAAGCCCTGATCGCCGAGACCGCCAGGGCGGCGTCGTTGGACCCGTCGAGCTATGCCGCGCGGCTGTTCGCGGCGCTGATCGCCCAGGACTTGCGCGGCGACTACAAGGCCGCGCTGCTACAGACCGAAACCGCTCTCGAATTGAACTCCGGTTTTTCCGGGGCCCAGGCGATGCTGGGGATCGTCAAATGTCACCTGGGCGAGATCGAGCGGGGCCTGGAAGTACTGCAGCGACAGATTACCAGCGACGCGAAGGATCCGCACCGGTTTCGCCATATGCGCGAGCTTGCCATCGCGCAATTCCTGGCCGGCCGCCACGATCAGGCGCTTGAGACCGTCAGCCGGCTCATGCATCTGGCGCCCGAGCTGTCGCGCAACCGGCTGGTCCTCGCCTCGCTGTCCTGGCAGGCCGGCAACCACGCCGCCGCCAAGGAATGCGTCGAGGGTTTGCTGCGCGACTACCCCGACCTGACACTGCGGACCATGCGCCCGGTGCGCTTCGCCGACGCCTCCATGCTCGAGCGCTACCTCCACGGCCTCGCCGAGGCCGGCCTGCCGGCGTAGGGATTGCGGTCCCTACTCGAATCCCAACGCCGTCTCGGCGCCCCCGGCGAAGGCTGCCTCCACCGCCGCCGCGTCCACCCCGGCTAGGTTCTCCGGCTGCCAGCGCGGCCGGCGATCCTTGTCGATGACGGCGGCGCGCACGCCCTCGAAGAACTCGGGCCCGCGCATGAAATACTGGCTCAGGCGATATTCGACCTTGAGCGCCGCCTTGAGATCGAGCCTCGCCCCCTGGCGCAGCGCCGCCAGCGCCACCTTGAGGCTGGTGGGCGAGGCCCGGCGCATGGCCGCCGCCGTCTCCCCCGCCCACGCGCTGGTTTCGGCATCCAGCGCCGCCAGCATCTCCTCCACCGTCGCCGCCGCGAAAACCCGGTCGATCTCGGCCCGATGCTCGGCCAGCAGGCAAGGCCCAGGGGCCGGCGCGGCAAAAGCATCCAGCGCCGCCGTCGCCGCTTGCTTGGCGCTGGCGCCGGCGCCGATATTTTCCAGCGCCGCCAGCGCCGCCGGCCACCGCTCGGCCGGCAAATAATGCGTGGCGATGCCGGCCGCCATCATATCGGCGGGACCGATGCGCGTGCCGGTCAGCGCCAGATAGGTGCCGATCCGGCCGGGGCAGCGCGGCAGGAACCAGGTGCCGCCGACATCGGGAAAGAAGCCGATGGAAACCTCGGGCATGGCGAAGGCGCTGCGTTCGCAGGCGACCCGGTGCGAGCCGTGCACCGACACGCCCACGCCCCCGCCCATGGCCAGGCCATTCAAAAAGGCGGCGTAGGGCTTGGCATAGGCGTGCAGGCGATGGTTGAGGCGATACTCCTCACGGTAAAAACCGGCCAGGAAGTCGCCGTCGCCACTCAAGCCCGCGTCATACAGCGCCCGCACGTCGCCGCCGGCGCAAAAGGCGCGCTCGCCCGCGCCCACCACCGCCACCACGCCGACGCCGGCATCGCTCTCCCATTGCCTCAAATTACGGTCGAGGGCCCGGATCATGCCCAGCGTCAGCGCATTGAGCGCCGCCGGCCGGTTGAGCGTGACCAGCGCCAATCGCCCGCGCCGCTCGCACAAGATTTCGTCGTTGCCGCTCATGGCTCTTGGGTCCGCCGCAGCATCGGTTATCGTCGAACCCTACCGCATCGGCGTAGGCGGCGGCAAAGCCGGCCTCCCCGCCCAATTGCCCGGCGCCCTTGAAACGCGCATCATTCGGCCATGCCCATGACGCTTCGTATCGCGGCGGCGATGGCGGCCCTAACGCTGGCGACTCTCGCCGCCCCGGCCCCGGCCCAGCAGGCGTCGCTGGCCGACCTGGCGATCGTCTCGGCCGCGCCCGGCCCTGGGCCCGATACCATCGCCGTCGTCCTCGCCAATCGCGGCACCGCGCCGGCGGCGTTCGCGGCCCAGCTCGTGCTGCGCAGCGACCTCGCGGGTGCGGCCTCGATCCTCGACCTGCCGCGCCTGGCGGTCGGCGAGACCCTCGATCTGGTCCTGTCCCTGCCCGTGGAGCCCGAGCGCGCCAACGCGCTGCGCCAAACCGGCGTCCGGGTCTCGCTGCTCATCATCGCCCGCGGCACGGAAAACCCCGCTGGCAACCAGTCGTTCTTCATGCTGCCGCCGGCCGGCCAATAGCTTGAGCGCCAGCGATTAGCGCCATCGCCGTCCCTCCAAAAACTTTCTCGCCAAATCGGGATTATTTTTCAGGCGGTTATGGGCACAACCCGGGGTGGCGGCGGGCCGGATCCCAAAAAACATTTGACAGGCGCCCGGCGCTTTCATAAGTTCCGCCTCGCGCCGATTTGAATCGATAGCTTGCGGGCGCGTTATAAATGCAGCTAAAGCGACGGGCACGAACCGCCCAGCAGCAGCTGCGGCGGTTTTTTTATTTTGCCCTTCGCCGACCGAAAATCGGCGGAAAACGGCCTGGTCCACCGGCCTTCGCTATCGGACCCGCGGCAATTTGAGGGGCAGCTTGCGCCGCGTCAACAAACGCTAAAGCGCCACCCCTGTGTGGGCCCCATGTCGTGTTGCAACGAGAGGAGGGCCTATCCATGGTCGACAACTATAAGAATGTATTCCACGGCTTTCAAAAGTTCCTGAGCGACGAGCCGGCCCAGGCGCTCACCAGCTTCAGCGTCTCGACCCGCCAGGTCGCCGGGCTGCGCAGCCAGGCCAGCCTGCGCGACTTCACGCTCGACCTGGACGAACCGCCGGCGCTGGCCGGCACCGATGCCGGCCCCAGCCCGGTCGAATTGATCCTGGCCGCGCTCGGCAGCTGCCAGGAGATCACCTACCGCCTCTACGCCGACGCGCTCGGCATCCCGCTTAAGGGCGTCTCGGTCGCGCTCGACGGCGAGCTCGACCTGCGCGGCTTCTTCGCCGTCGATCGATCGGCCCGGCCCGGCTTTCGCGGCATTCGCGCCACGGTCACGCTCGACAGCCCGGCCGACGACGAGCGGCTGGCCGAACTGAAGGCCATCGTCGATCGCCACTGCCCGGTGCTCGACATCCTGCAAAACCCGACCCCGGTGAGGCTCGCGCTTGCGCGCGCCAGGCCTGCAACCGTCGCCGCCGCTTGAGACCCACCCCCCGTCCGAGAACCAGGAGATCAGCCATGACC
>Ga0315281_10013714_pt1 | contig 10955 bp, 9 predicted proteins | sample YL17G07_0_MG_FD_204540 | JGI IMG/M metagenome (GOLD analysis project Ga0315281, IMG submission 204540) | Sediment microbial communities from Yellowstone Lake, YNP, Wyoming, USA - YL17G07_0 | ecosystem: Environmental > Aquatic > Freshwater > Lake > Sediment | place: USA: Wyoming | collected... | reverse complement strand
ACAGATGCGTCCGCAATGAAGTGGACTGATCCGGAGCGACTATTTCGCTAGAGGCAGTCATGATGGTGCTAGTTCCCGACGAACTTCGTCAAGCAATGTGCTGCGCGACACGACTCTTTGATCACCACTAATCATCGGGCGCAACACCACCGTGTCGGCGGCAACTTCTTCGCTACCAATAATGATCGCAATTGCACTTCCACTGCGGTCGGCCACCTTCATCTGTGCCTTCATGCTGCGATTATCAAATGCGCGATCGGCGCTGATTCCAGCCGCTCGAAGTTCGTGGCACACCTTCGCCGCATGTAACCCGCCCGTGGTGTCAACCACAAACACCTTTACCGCCAATGTTGGCGCATCAAACACGCCCTCGGCGTCACATGCCAGCAGAGTTCGATCTAATCCAAGTGCAAATCCAATACCGGGAGTCGGTGGTCCACCGAGAGCCTCGACTAGCCCGTTGTAGCGACCACCGCCGCCGAGTGCGGTGTGCGCCGATTGAAGCGCGGTGCTAATAAATTCAAATGTCGTGCGACGGTAATAGTCAAGGCCACGCACGAGGCGATCTTCCAGAGCAAATTTCACCCCATGAAGTTGGAGCGCACTCACTACGGTCTCGAAATGTCGACCGGCATCGGCAGAGAGAAAATCACGGATTCGTGGTGCTGAGGCAATCACTTGTTGATCTTCAGGGCGTTTGGAGTCGAGGACCCGCAGTGGATTACGGGCCAAGGTGGCCAACGAATCCGGCGAAAGAGCATCCGCATATGACTCAAAATAGGTACGCAAGGCAGTGGCGTAGTTTTCACGATCGCCAATGTCGCCAAGGGTATTGAGTGTGAGAATCACCTGTTGTAGACCTAGGCGCTCGTAAAACTTCATCGCCAGTGCAATCACTTCCGCATCTAAATACGGATCATCAACACCAAGAACTTCTATTCCAACTTGGTCAAACTGACGGTACCTACCCTGTTGTGGTTTTTCATACCGAAAATTCGGACCCGCATACCACACCTTCCACGGTGTCGTTGGCCGATGCTCGACAAAAGCACGACAGACACTTGCAGTTTGCTCGGGTCGCAGAGCGATTCGCCTACCGCCTTTGTCCTCGAAGTCGTACATTTCCTTGGTCACGACCTCGGTTGATTCCCCTAGTCGAAGGAACACCCCAAGGTCTTCAAACATTGGCGGAATCATGAAGTTATAGCCGGCCGCTTCAACAACGTCGGCAAATAGAGTCTGGAAAGCACGCCAGCGGGCGGCATCCGGCGCCAAAATGTCGCGGGTTCCGGGGCTAGTGCTGAATTCGGTCACGCGTGAAGGTTAGACGCTGGATGCGCATCGACCGAGGGTTCATTTTTTGCATCCGCCGACATGACTCGGTATGCGTCATACACCGAATCAATTCGTTTGATGGTTCGCAAGACCGATTGCAAGTGTGAGGGATCGGCGAATTCGAACTCAAAGCGCATCTTGGCGACTCGGTCTGCGCCCGTGTGGGTGGTACAGGCGACAATGTTCACATGTTCCTCGGAGAGAGCATTTGCCACATCGCGTAACAGTCGCGCCCGATCTAGAGCCACGATCTCGACGGCCACGACATACATCGCACCCTGCAGACTCCCCGACCATTCCACATCGACAATTCGGGCCGCTTGTTGAGCGACTGCGGTGGCCGCATTCGGGCAATCAGATCGATGAATGCTCACACCTCGTTCCTTGGTGAGAAAGCCGATGATGTCATCACCCGGTACTGGCGTGCAGCATTTGGACAATCGGACGATGATGTCTTCCATACCTTCGACATGAATGCCGACATTCTTATTTTCGGTGACTCCCTTGCGCTCCAAGCGTGACCCAACCGAGAGCTGTTCGGCATGGGACCCATCCCGCATTGTTCGCGCCAGCCGACCCGCCAACATCGACGCATCGACATGTCCTTCGGCGATGGCAAGAAACAACACGTCGGCCTCGGCGTAATTCATCGACGCAATTTCGTTGGCAAATGCTTCCGAGCCGAGAACCTTTTGCACCGGAAGACCTTCGCGACGCAACTGCTCAATGATGTCATCGCGCCCACTATCCACTAAATCTTCATGACGCTCGCGGGAGAACCATTGCTTAATTTTGCTCTTGGCTTTCGGCGATGCCACGAATTCAAGCCATCGCTCGGAAGGCTCTGCGTTCTCCGCCTTTGAGGTGAGAATCTCGCAGGTATCTCCGGCGTTCAGCAGGTGCTCAAGTGGCACCAACCGGCCATTTACTCGGGCGCCAATACAGCCATGGCCAACTTCGGTGTGAACGGCATAGGCGAAATCAACAGCCGTTGATTTCACTGGCAATGCAATCACCTTTCCTTTTGGTGTAAACACGAATAATTCTTCTTGATCAAGATCCGTCTTGAGGCTCTCCAAAAATTGCCGAGGATCTGAAACTTCGCCCTGCCAATCGATAATCCGATTCAACCAATCAATATCTTGTGCCGGAGATCCATCTTTGTATGACCAATGTGCGGCGACGCCCCATTCGGCTCGTTGATGCATGTCGCGGGAACGGATTTGGACCTCAATCGTCTTGCCGTCCGGCCCAATGACTGTGGTGTGTAACGATTGATACAAATTGAATTTGGGCATTGCGATGTAATCCTTGAATCGTCCGACAACCGGTTTCCAATGTCCATGAATGCACCCGAGCGCGGCGTAACAATCATTCACTGAATCAACGACGATTCTCACCGCCATTAGGTCGAAAATCTCGTTGAAATCTCGTCCTTTTTGGACCATCTTTTCGTACAGACTCCACAGATGCTTGCCGCGAGCGGTGAGCTCGGCTTCGATGTTTACTTCCTTGAGCCAGGCTCCAACCTGTCCTAGAGCTCGTGCCAGATAGACGTCGCGTTCCGGGGCCCGAATGGATACCAGGTGGTCGAGTTCGGCGTAACGCTTCGGATACAACGCGGCAAAAGAAAGATCCTCGAGCTGTTGCTTCAGATCTTGCATCCCCAAACGATGCGCCAAGGGCGCATAAATATCTAGCGTCTCTTGAGCAACCTGACGCTGCTTGTCAATTGGGAGAGAAGCAATCGTTCGCATATTGTGCAGCCGGTCGGCCAGTTTGATGATCAGGACGCGCAAGTCGCGAGCCATCGCCACGAGCATCTTTCGCATTGTCGCGGCTTGCTGTGCTTCCTTGGAATCAAAATGAAGCCGTTCAAGTTTTGTCAATCCATCCACAAGCGATGCAACTTCAGCACCAAAGTGTTGCTCTACATCTGCCAGGGTTATTTCAGTATCTTCCACCGCGTCGTGAAGCAAGGCGGCGACAATTGAGACTTCATCGAGTCCCAGATCGGCAACAATCCGGGCGACCGCAACCGGGTGGCTGATGTAAAGTTCACCGCTGTTACGGATTTGATGCTGGTGCGCCTCGCGAGCCATGGCGTAGGCAGTATTGATGTGGGTAATCGACCCTTTAGGGTGACGAGCCTTATACGCGGTAAGTAGAGGTACGAGATCTTCGGCGATTGCAGAATGCTGGCGACGCCACGGTAGAACCCTCGATGTCGTGCTCATTGCGAGCTACCCATGGCCAAAGTCTATGGGTAATTGGCGTGGACTAACCGCGACTTCGTTTCTTGCGCGGACGGGGTGGGTGCGTGAGCGCCGAAGCGACGGTTACCTTTTCGCGCCCTGGTTCGAGTGTTTGTGCTATCGAAGCCGTAGTCACAACTTTTGCCGAAGACGAGATAGGCACGATCCCGGCCACTCGCAACATGTCTGCACCGAGGGATAGCTGTCCAATCAACGGACGATATTTTGGTTCGCGTTGCTTCAATACGGCGAGCAATGGTGTCGCAATATAGATCGACGAGTATGCGCCGAGCAGCATTCCTACCAACAGAGCCAGCGCAAAATCTTCCAAGGCCACGACTCCTAGAATCCATGACCCCAATACCAGCAACGAGAGAACGGGCAAAATTGCAGCCACACTGGTATTGATCGAGCGCATCAGCACCTGATTCATCGAGATATTGGTGATGTCGCCATACGAAACTCGCGACGAAGAGTATCTATTGGTATTCTCATGAACCTTGTCGAACACAACAATGGTGTCGTACAGTGAAAATCCGAGGATCGTCAGAAACGCAATCACGGTTGCTGGGGTTACTGAGAACCCTGTCACTGAATAAATTCCAACGCTGAGCAAAACGTCGTGGGCCATGGCAACAATTGCCGAGAACGCCATCTTCCATTCGAATCGCCAAGCGATGTACAGCGAGACCACTCCAAAGAAGATGATCAAAGCTCGTAATGCCTTTTCGGTGATTGTGCGTCCCCACGATGAGCTAACGGCGGCGACACTTACGTCCTGAGGTGTCACGCCCGCCGCCGCGGCTAGTTCATTTTGAACCTTCACCTGCACTTCTGGCGTTTGTTCACCGACCTGGAGGCGGATACTTTGACCGGTATTGCCGTTGAGCGTTTGAATTTTGGCATCGGCGGTCGGAATTCCATTTCCATCTAAAACTGCACGCGCCTGATCGATATTCAGACTTGTGGAGGGAACCTCCCATGCCACACCTCCCTCAAAGTCGATACCAAGATTCAATCCTCGGTTATACAACGAAAGGATCGAAATGAGAAAGAGGACAAGAGAAAATGTGAAACCCCATCGTCGACGACCGACGAAGTTGAATGTTGTCTCGCCCCGATATAGGCGACCAAATCCGCCACTCATTAGGCAACCCCCGAAGATGCCTCTGGCCGTCGGACTACCCCGAGGACCTTGCGACCTGCCAGAAATCGACTTCGAGCGAGCAATAACACTGCCGGACGAGTGAAGGTATAGGCCACAATCACGTCACACACTGTGGATAGACCAAGGAAAAAGGCAAACCCACGAACCGAACCAACGGTGAGTTTCCACAGCACCAGCGCACCGATAAATGAAACCGTGTCGGCAGCAAGAATTGTCCGCCAAGCTGCGGCAAAACTTCGTTGGGCAGAATTTTTCAGTGTCTTACCCTTATGCAGTTCATCCTTGATGCGTTCAAAAAATACGACATAAGAGTCAATAGTGACTCCAATCGAGACGATTATCCCGGCCACTCCCGAAAGTGATAATGCAAGGCCATTTGTTTTTGAAAGGAACGCCACGGTGCTCCAAAGCAGAGCGCCCGACACCATAAGTCCGCTGACCACCACCAAGGTGAGGAGGCGGTAGTAGAAAAAGAAAAAGAGCATTACCAAAACCACGCCCAGTAGCCCTGAAAGCATTGCGGCTCGTAATGAATCTTTACCCAACGTCGGAGACACCGTCTGAACTTGGGACACACCAAATTTCACGGGTACCGCACCGAACTCAAGAATTTTCGCCAAATCACGAGCTTCTGATTCCTTGAAACTGCCACTGATCTGAACCGAACCGCCGCTAAAAACCGGTTCCCGAACCACTGGCGCCGAAATCACGACGCCGTCCAACACGATTGCAACTTGCGCGGTCGGGCAAGTTGGATCGCGGTTATAACACAGGGTGGTTAGAGCATTCCAAAGTTGGTCGCCATCGGCCCCATTGCGCAATCCGACTACAACCACCCACGAACCATTCTGAATTTCGGCCTTGGCATTATTGTTAAACACTTTTCCACTGGCGGCAGCTGGACCAACGTAATAACCATTGCCCTTGCCGTCGGTGAGTAACACGGTTGCGGACGGATCATTTGGATCGGCGGAAGCGGGAACGGTAATTACCGGAATAACGGTGGTGGTTGTCGAGGCGACAGATGTCGCAGGCACAGTTGTCGTGGGAACGGTTGTTGCGGGAACAGTGGTTGCGGAAACTTTTCGCGTTCCGCCAACGCCACCGCTGGGTGGCGGCAAAGTTGTCACGGCCGATGTATCGGATGCCAGCGTGGTCGTTGGGTTCACTTGCAGCAGTCCGGCTTGAAGAACTGGTCTGAGCAATAATTCGCCCTGGCGACCGACAATGTCGAGTGCCCGCTGTTGATCGTCGACTCCCGGAAGATTGACCACGACGGTGTCGCCCTGGCGAATGATTTCCGGTTCGGCCACACCAATGGAATCCACGCGAGAACGAATGATCTCAACGGCAACATCGAGAGCGGCGGCATCGTATACGCCTTCAGGTTGGAGAGTTACCGATGCACCGCCCTGCAAGTCGAGACCAAGCGACGGTGTATTTCCGGCTGCAAGATTGGCTGCCAATACCCCACCAACGACGACCACAACTCCAATCAGCGAAATGAACAGTCGGCGTACCATCTGGGGCGAATCGGGCGAATCTGGCGAATCTGGCGAATCTGGCGAATCTGCGAAGAGAAGATTTGACGCTTAGTTAGAGCTTGCCGTCTGAGTACCAGCAGCTTTGTTCACTACACGAGCCACTGCGCTTCGAGCAACCCGGATCTCGATGGACTTGCCTGGCGTGTGTTCCGCAATGTCTAACCAGAGGTAATCGTCTTCGACAGACGAGACGAACCCATAAATTCCTGAATTCAAGATGATTTCGTCGCCTTCCCCCAAAGTGCTTTGTAGGTTGCGGGACTCTCTCTGGCGCTTTCGCTGCGGCTTAAGCAGCAAGAAATACATGGCCACAAAGATAAGTACAAGAGGCAGAAGGCTAAACAGGCTGCTCCCGCTTCCACTAGAGGTGGCACCTAAGATACGGAAAACGGTCTGTGACATAGGTTCGTACTCTACCGACTTATGGTTCAATCTCCGTCGTCACGGCCCACACGGCAAGGATTTGGCGCCGAAACTGATCAAATGTGCCCGCCGCAATTGCCGATCGCATTTTGTCCATCAATGCAAATGTCCAGGCCAAATTGTGTATTGATACCAATCGGGAGGCCGTTGGTTCGCCCACTTGAAATAAGTGGCGCAAGTACCCGCGGGAATGGCACCTGCACACTGAACATATACAGGATTGATCGATCGGCTGATCAGATGAGATGTACTCGGCGCGTTTGAGATTGATACGACCATCGCCCGTGAGTGCTGTCCCATGTCGACCCAATCGCGTTTGCATGACGCAATCGAATTGATCTACGCCTAGATTCACCGCTTCCACTAGCGATGCGGGATCTCCGACTCCCATTAGGTATCGCGGTCGGTTGCCGGGCAAGACGTCTAATGCGCTCGCCAACGCCGGCAACATTTCGTCACGCGTTTCACCGACCGAAAGCCCACCTATTCCATACCCATCGAAATCAAGGGCGACCGTGCGCTCGGCACTCTCGCGCCGCAGACTCCGACTTGCACCACCTTGCACGATTCCGAACAAGGATTGGTCGGTTCCCGTATGGGCGGTTCTTGCTCGACTCGCCCACTGTGCCGTTCGATCAACTGAGGTACGCAAAACTTCGGCCGGTGAGGGCAGTGGTGGACACACATCGAGAACCATTTGAATATCGGCACCAATCGATTGCTGAACCGCCACAGCCGACTCTGGAGTGAGCCGATGCGTTGAACCGTCATAGGTAGATCGAAAAGTTACGCCGTCATCATCCACATCCGGATTTAGCGAGAACACTTGAAAACCGCCCGAATCTGTGAGAGTGAGTCCGTTCCAGCCAGAAAATGCGCCGAGACCTCCAAACTCGGCGATGACTTGAGCGCCCGGCCTCAACATCAAGTGATATGTATTTCCGAGAACTATCTCGGCCCCCAATTCTTCGTAATCTTGGGCGCTCAAATATTTGATCGCACCTCGGGTCCCGACCGGCATGAAACACGGAGTTGTATACGTGCCGCGACGAGTTTGAGCCACACCGGTTCGCGCCAAACCGTCGTGTGACTTTTCTGTGAATGAGACAGGAAACACTTGTTACACAGTACCGAACCACGCTCAATCCAAATGACGATTCAGCAACATTGCATCGCCGAACGAAAGAAACCGATATTTATGTTGGATCGCTTGGAGATACAACGAACGCCATCGTGTTCCGATGAAGGATTCAATCATCAACAGAAGAGAAGTTTTTGGCATATGAAAATTGGTGACCATCAGATCTACAAGTTTCCAGTCATATCCGGGAGTAATAAACAGACTGCTGCGACCGTGAATCCGACCGGTCGAGGCGGCTGTCTCAAGTGCCCGTGTTGCCGTCGTACCGACGGCAACTACTCGTTTGGCCTGCCGACAACGCTCAAGGGTGTCGGCAGGCACCGAATACGACTCCGTGTGAATTTTGTGATCGATTGGATTAGTCGCAGTAATTGGAGCAAACGTGTCCAGGCCAACGGTGAGATCAACTGTCACCATTTGAATGCCTGCGTGACGCAGTTCCTGCAGTAGCCGGTTTGTGAAATGGAGCCCGGCGGTTGGCGCTGCAGCAGATCCGGCATGACGGGCATACACCGTTTGATAACGCTCGGGATTTGTGAGCGGTGAGGTGATGTACGGCGGAAGCGGCATTTCGCCTCGCTCGGCAAGCATTGTGCCGACGTCATCAACCAACATCGTCACCACGAATGTATCGCCGGCTTCGGTTCGCTGACCGACTTCGAGTAATGGCACTCCGTCGTCTCCGTACAGTGTTTCGCCCACTCTCATCTTTCCACCTGGTCGAATCAATGTCTCCCATTCGCCAGGATGTGCCGTGACAGGTTCGAGCAACAACACTTCCACCACCCCACCGGTGGCCCGACGAAGATGAAGTCGAGCAGGTATGACCCGAGTGTTGTTGACTACGAGCAAGTCTTCTGGGTGCAAAAACTCACCTATGTCTGTTACCTGACGATGCAGTGCTTCGACCGTCCCTTGATCTACTAAGAGACGCGCGGAATCCCGCGGTTCAATTGGAGTCTGGGCGATTAATTCCTCGGGTAGGTCGTAGCCGATGTCATCAATGTGCACTGTCGCTAAAACAATTCTGGTGGCGAAGCGGGAGGTTCGAGACCAATGTGGCGCCAGGCACTTGGCATCGCCACGCGGCCACGCGGCGTACGAGCGATCATTCCCTGTTGAATGAGAAATGGTTCGTAGACGTCCTCAATAGTTTCAGTCTGTTCGCTCACGCTGATCGCCAACGTTGAAAGTCCAACAGGTCCACCAGCAAATTGTCCGCAGATCGCTGACAGAATTGCTCGGTCAACTTTGTCCAGTCCTCGGTCGTCTACACCAAACACCGCCAATGCGCTTTGGGCAGTATTCTGATTGACCGTCCCATCACCTCGAACTTGAGCAAAATCTCGAACGCGTCGCAATAGACGGTTGGCAATTCGAGGGGTGCCTCGGGATCGTCGAGCGATTTCAGTGGCGCCGAGCGCATCAACATTGACGCCCAATATTCCGGCCGTGCGCCGCACAATAAGTTCAAGTTCGTCGACTTCGTAATAGTCAAGTCGAGCAACGAGTCCGAATCGATCTCGCAACGGACCGGTAATCATGCCCGTTCGAGTGGTGGCGCCAATCAATGTGAATTGAGGCAGGGTAAGTCGAATTGATGAGGCGGCCGGACCTTTACCCACGACAATGTCAATCTGAAAATCTTCCATGGCCGGATACAGAATTTCCTCAACATTTCTTGATAGGCGATGAATTTCGTCGATGAACAACACATCGTGTTCACCAAGTTTGGTGAGAATGGCTGCTAAATCGCCGGCACGCTCCAATGCTGGACCCGATGTGACATGCAAAGTCGCCGACATTTCCGAGGCCACAATGCCAGCCATTGTTGTCTTGCCCAACCCCGGTGGACCAGCCAGCAAGATGTGATCGGCAGGTTGTTCACGCATTCGGGCCGCTTCCAACACAATGCCAAGATGTTCCTTTAATTCGCGTTGACCAACGAAATCATCCAGCCGACGGGGACGAAGACCGCTTTCTTCGACCGAATCGCTCTCGTCACCGACATTTGGATCCAGGAATTCTTCACGCACGTCGCACCCCCAACGAATTAAGTGCCTGGCGAAGTAATTGTTCAGCGGATTCGGATACCGGCAGTTGGCGCAATACATCGCGGATTTCGTCATTGCCGTAACCGAGCCCCGCCAATGCCTCTCGTACATCGGCAACTACATTTGCGGTTGCCGGCGATGACCCACCTAGTTGTTCTCGGGAATCATCAAGCATTGGCATATCTAGCCGACCCTTGAGTTCGACAAGTAAGCGCTCGGCCGTCTTTCGACCCACCCCTGGCACCAATGTAAGGGACGCAAGATCGCCGGTAACAACAATGTCAACAAGCGAACGGGGTGAGTGAATGGCGAGAATCGCCATCGCCATCGATGGCCCAATCCCGTGCGTCGCGATCAGGGTTTCAAATGAGTTTCGCTCATCGCGTTCAAGGAACGCATATAGCGTGTGGGCGTCTTCGCGTAGATGTTCATACACGTACATGAATGCACTTGACGTGGGCTCAAGCTCGGCGAGAGTGCGCGGTGTGACATGTACGAGATAGCCGATACCGGCCACTTCAATAAGCGCCGTACTGTTACTGTTTCGTTCCAGCACCTTGCCACGCAGCGAACCGATCATGCTGATTTCATTTTCGTTTCGGCCGCGGTGATGCTTTGTCGCAGTGGCAACATAGCCAGGTAACACAGCGCCAGCGCCGCTGCATCAGCCGCATCGGCCGGCTTTGGTAATTTTGAAAGGTCGAGACGCTTTTGTACCATTCGCTGCACTTGCAACTTGTCGGCACCACCCCATCCAGCGATGGCACTTTTTACCTGCTTTGGCGTGTACTGCACGACATCGCATCGACGTTCGGCCGCGATAGCCAAGGCCAGTCCGCTGACTTGACCAACACTCATTGCGGTACGGACATTGGCCTGAAAAAATACTTGCTCGACAGCCACCGCGACGGGCGCAAACTCATCAAACAGTGCGACCAACTCCCGTTGCAACTCGGCAAGTCGGTGTGGCAATGCCGTTGTCGCGTCTGTCGTAATAACACCAAGCGAGACAACAACCGGCTTTTGACCACTAAT
>Ga0315281_10013713_pt1 | contig 10956 bp, 8 predicted proteins | sample YL17G07_0_MG_FD_204540 | JGI IMG/M metagenome (GOLD analysis project Ga0315281, IMG submission 204540) | Sediment microbial communities from Yellowstone Lake, YNP, Wyoming, USA - YL17G07_0 | ecosystem: Environmental > Aquatic > Freshwater > Lake > Sediment | place: USA: Wyoming | collected... | reverse complement strand
ACCTTATCAACCAATACCGGTTCTCATGTACGCGGTTCCTTTTTTCCGGCTGGCGGCGTTTTACTTTGCATACTTCGCTTTCGTAGGCGGGTTCGCCCCTTACTTCAGCCTCTATCTCCAATCGCTGGGCATGAGCGCGCTCGAGATCGGCGTGCTGTTTTCCCTGATGCAGTTGATGCGCGTTTTTGCGCCGAATGTCTGGGCGGGGTTTGCCGATCGCACAGGCGCGCGCGTCATGCTGCTGCGCGCGGCCATTGCAGCGGCAATGCTGGTCTGGTGCGGCGTATTTTTCACGCACGCGTTCTGGGGTCTGTTTGCGGCGCTGGCGCTGCTTGCCTTTTTCACCAGCGCCGCGCTGCCGCTGTTCGAGACGCTGGTGTTCGCGCACCTGCGCGACGATCTCGGGCGCTATGGGCCGCTGCGGGTGTGGGGGTCGATCGGTTTCATATTCGCCGTGCTCGGGGTGGGGGCGATCCTCGATGCGCATCCGGTGCAGGTGCTGACCGTGTTGCTGCTCGTGCCGCTGGCCGGTTTGCTCGGGCTGGCGTTTTCGCTGCGCGATACGGCAGTGGAGGCCCGGCACGGTGCGGACCAGTCGGTGTGGCCGCTGCTGCGCCGGCCGGAAGTGGCCGGGCTGTTCGCCGCCTGTTTTCTCATGTCGGTGGCGCACGGGCCTTTCTATACCTTTTACTCCATCCATCTCGCCGACGCGGGATACGGGAAATCGTCGATCGGTACCTTGTGGGCCTTGGGCGTCATCGCCGAGATCGCGGTGTTCATGCTGATGCCGCGACTGCTCAAACGATATTCTCCGGCCGCGATCCTGGTGGCGAGTTTCGCCTGCGCAGTAGTGCGCTTTACAGCCATCGGCTGGGGCGTAAATTCGCTTGCGGTACTGGCCATCGCGCAGTTGTTGCACGCGCTGACCTTCGGCGCCTACCATGCCGCTGCGCTCGGTCTGGTGAACGAGTGGTTCCGCGGCGGGCAGAGGGCGCGCGGCCAGGCCATGTACATGAGCCTGTCGTTCGGCGCGGGCGGCATGGTGGGCGGAATGGCAAGCGGCCTTGCGTGGGAGCCGTTGGGTGCCGCGTGGACCTTCACCGCCGGGTCGGTTTGTGCGGCACTGGGGCTGGTTCTCGCCGCGGGCACGGCAGCGCGAGCCGGGCTGTCGGCGCGTCGATCGCAGGCGCGTTGATGGGGACAAACGCAACGGAGGTCAGATGAACAGGCAATGGATTTTTGGTATCGCTGCGTTGGCTGCGATCGTGCTCGCCGCCTGCCAGACGGTGGCCATCACGGGCCGCAGCCAGTTGCAGCTTCTGGGCGAGCGCCAGGAAATCCAGATGGGGCTCACCGCCTACCGCGACACGCTCAAGAGCGAAAAGATTTCCGGCAATCCGGCGCTGAACGAGCAGGTGCAGCGCGTCGGGCGTCGCATCGCCGAGGCCACAGGCAGGCGCGATTACCAGTGGGAGTTCCGCGTCATCGACAACGACAAGATGGTGAACGCGTTCTGTCTACCCGGCGGCAAGGTCGCGGTGTACACCGGGATACTGCCGCTCACGCGCGACGACGCCGGGTTGGCGGCAGTGATGGGCCACGAGATCGGCCATGCCATCGCACGCCATGGTGGCGAGCGCATCAGCCAGCAGCTCGCGGTGGAGGGGTTGGTGGCCGCGACTGCCGTTGCGCTCGCCGATCGCGATTCGAAGAAAGCCAATCTCTACGCCGGCCTGCTCGGCGCCGGGGCGACCGTCGGCATTCTGCTGCCGTATTCGCGGCTACAGGAGTCCGAAGCGGACCGGCTGGGATTGATTTTCATGGCCAAGGCGGGCTACGACCCGCGCAATGCGGTGGATTTCTGGCGCCGCATGGCCGAAGCCGGCAGGGGCAAGGCCAAGCCGCCGGAGTTGCTGTCCACGCATCCGGCGGACGAGACGCGCATCCGAGACATCCAGAAATGGCTGCCTGAAGCCTTGTCGAGCTACCAGCCGCGCTGAGCGCACACCGCCGGGCCATTTTCGCAGCCTCGTCCATCGGGGGCGATGAGGCTTCCGGTATAATTTCATCTTTTTCCCGGTCCTGTTCAGCATGGTTCCGCAAACCCTTTACGACAAGCTCTGGGATAGCCACGTGGTGCACGTCGAGGACGACGGCACGACGCTGCTGTACATCGACCGCCATCTGGTGCACGAGGTGACGAGTCCGCAGGCATTCGACGGACTGAAGCTCGCCAACCGCGGCTTGTGGCGCGTCTCGGCCAACCTCGCCACCGCAGATCACAATGTGCCCACCACCGACCGGGCGCTGGGCATCAGCGATGCCGTGTCGAAGCTGCAGGTGGACACGCTGGATGCCAACTGCAAGGAATACGGCATCGTCGAATTCGGCATGAACGACCCGCGCCAGGGCATCGTGCACGTGATGGGGCCGGAGCAGGGCGCCACCCTGCCCGGCATGACCGTCGTGTGCGGCGATTCGCACACCAGCACCCACGGTGCGTTTGCCTGCCTAGCTTTCGGCATCGGCACTTCCGAAGTCGAGCACGCGCTTGCAACCCAGTGCCTGCTGCAGAAAAAGTCGCGCAATATGCTGGTGCAGGTCGATGGCGCGCGTGCGCAAGGGGTCACCGCCAAGGACATCGCGCTTGCGATCATCGCCAGGATCGGTACCGCCGGCGGTACCGGTTTCGCGATGGAGTTCGCCGGCAGCGCGATCCGCGCGCTGTCCATGGAAGGGCGCATGACCTTGTGCAACATGGCGATCGAGGCCGGCGCGCGCGCCGGAATGATCGCCGTGGACGACACGACCATCGATTACCTGAAGGGCCGGCCTTTCGCACCGGTCGGCCCGCTGTGGGACCGCGCCGTGGATTACTGGCGCACGCTGAAGAGCGATGCGCATGCGAAGTTCGACAGTGTGGTGCCGGTCGACGCGCGCGCGATCAAGCCGCAGGTCACCTGGGGCACATCGCCCGAGATGGTGGTGGCGGTGGACGAGCGCGTGCCCGACCCGGACAAGGAGAAGGATGCGGTCAGGCGTGAGGGCATGGAGCGGGCGCTCGTGTACATGGGCCTTGCACCCAACACGCCGATGACCAGCATCCGGGTGGACAAGGTGTTCATCGGTTCGTGCACCAACTCGCGCATCGAGGACCTGCGCGCGGCAGCGACCATCGTGCGCGGCAAGCGCGTCGCATCGAACGTGAAGCTCGCGCTGGTAGTGCCGGGTTCGGGATTGGTGAAAACGCAGGCCGAGAAGGAAGGGCTGGATCGGATTTTCAGGGACGCAGGGTTTGAATGGCGCGAACCGGGGTGCTCGATGTGCCTGGGAATGAACGCCGACAAGCTCGATGCCGGCGAGCGCTGCGCTTCGACGTCGAACCGCAATTTCGAAGGGCGTCAGGGAACCGGCGGCCGCACGCACCTGGTGAGTCCCGAGATGGCCGCTGCGGCGGCAGTCGCCGGGCATTTCGTCGACGTGCGCGAATGGCGTTGATTGCGATCATCCAACTTGCTTGATAACGGGAGGCGAACCATGCGCAGACTATTTTTCCTGACCCTGATTGCTGCCGTGCTGGCGGGGTGCAACACCGTCCAGGGACTCGGCAAGGATCTCGAGCAGGGAGGCGAAGCGCTGCAGCGCGCAGGAAAGAAGTAATGGAGAAATTTACCGTTCTCAACGGTCTGGTGGCGCCGCTGGATCGCGCCAACGTCGACACCGATGCGATCATCCCGAAGCAATTCCTGAAGTCGGTCAAACGCACGGGATTCGGCCCCAACCTGTTTGACGCCTGGCGCTATCTCGACGAGGGCCAGCCGGACAAGCCGAACGAGGGTCGCCCGATCAACCCGGATTTCGTGCTCAACCAGCCGCGCTACAAGGGCGCGCAGATACTGATCGCGCGCAAGAACTTCGGTTGCGGCTCATCGCGCGAACATGCGCCCTGGGCGCTGGTCGACTATGGCTTCCGCGCGCTCATCGCGCCGTCCTTCGGGGAGATATTTTTCAACAACTGCTACAAAAACGGCCTGCTGCCCATCGTGCTCGATGAATCGAAGGTCGATCGCCTGTGTCACGACGTGTTCGCCTTCCCGGGGTACCGGATCGAGGTCAGCCTCGAGCGTCAGACCGTGACCAAGGCTGACGGCGAAGTGCTGAAGTTCGACATCGATCCGTTCCGCAAGTATTGCCTGCTGAACGGGCTGGACGATATCGGCCTGACGCTGCGCCATGCCGACAAAATCCGCGTGTTCGAGGAAAAACACAGAATCGAGCAGCCTTGGCTGTTCGTGTGAGCGGACTAAAGAGTTTTGGAAGCCTGAAAAAATGAAAATCGCCGTTCTGCCCGGTGACGGAATCGGAAATGAAATCATCGCCGAGGCGGTGAAAGTGCTGCGCGCGCTCGAGCGCGACGGGTTGAAGCTGGAACTGGGGCAGGCGCTGGTCGGCGGCGCCGGCTACGATGCCGCGGGCGACCCCTTGCCCGAGGCGACGTTGAATCTCGCCAGGGAGGCGGACGCCATTCTGTTCGGTGCGGTGGGCGGATGGGAGTACGACCAGCTGCCGCGGCCGAAGCGCCCCGAACAGGCGATCCTGCGGCTGCGCAAGGAATTGAATCTGTTTGCCAACCTGCGTCCGGCGGTGGTGTATCCGGAGCTTGCCGATGCCTCCAGCATCAAGGCGGAGGTTGTGGCCGGCCTGGATCTGCTGATCCTGCGCGAACTCACCGGGGACGTCTACTTCGGCCAGCCGCGCGGCATCCGCACCAACGCCTCAGGCGAACGCGAGGGCTTCGACACCATGCGCTACAGCGAGTCGGAGATCCGGCGCATCGCGCATGCGGGCTTCAAGGCCGCGCGAAAACGCGGCCGCCGGCTGTGCTCCGTGGACAAGGCGAACGTGCTGGAAACCTCGCAGCTGTGGCGCGATGTCGTGACCGCGCTGGGGAAGGATTATCCCGATGTCGAACTCTCGCATATGTACGTCGATAACGCCGCCATGCAGCTGGTGCGCAACCCGAAGCAGTTCGACGTCATCGTCACCGGCAACCTGTTCGGCGATATTCTCTCCGACGAGGCTTCGATGCTGACCGGATCGATCGGCATGCTGCCTTCGGCTTCACTGGACGAGAACAACAAAGGGCTGTACGAGCCGATACACGGGTCAGCTCCCGATATAGCGGGGAAAAACATCGCTAATCCGCTCGCTGCAATACTGTCCGCGGCGATGATGCTGCGCTATAGTCTGAACCAGGATGTTCTGGCCGATCGGATCGATGCCGCGGTGAGAAAAGTGCTGGCGCAGGGCTTGCGGACAGGCGATATTTACCAGCCGGGAGCAAAAAAGGTCGGGACCGCCGAGATGGGCGACGCCGTGGTTGCGGCGCTGTGATTGATGCAAAAGCCGTGGCGCAGCATTACCGCGCTAACGGGCAGGATGGCATGCATGTCGGAGAACGATTGCTGCCGCACTTCTTTTAGGTGAAGCAGATGAAACGAGTGGGCATAGTCGGCTGGCGCGGCATGGTGGGTTCAGTGCTGGTGCAGCGCATGCGCGAGGAGCGCGACTTCGAGTTGATCGAGCCGGTGTTTTTCTCGACGTCGCAGGCCGGCGGGAACGGGCCGGACATCGGCAAGCCGGTTCAGCCGCTCGCCGATGCGCGCTCCATCGAGGCGCTTGCGGCGATGGAGATCATCATCTCCTGCCAGGGGGGCGATTACACCAATGAGGTTTTTCCGAAGCTGCGCTCGTCCGGCTGGACGGGCTACTGGATCGACGCGGCTTCGTCGCTGCGCATGAAGGACGACGCCGTCATCGTTCTCGACCCGGTCAACATGGACGTCATCAAGCGCTCCCTCGCCGACGGGGTGCGCAACTACATCGGCGGCAACTGCACCGTGAGTCTCATGCTGATGGGCATGCATGGGCTGTTCAAGGCCGGACTCATCGAGTGGATGACGGCGATGACCTACCAGGCGGCCTCGGGGGCGGGCGCGGAGAACATGCGCGAACTGGTAAAGCAGATGGGTTTTGCGCACCATGCCGTGGAGAAAATGCTCGCCGATCCGGCTGCCGCGATTCTGGAAATCGACCGCACGGTGGCCGAAACCCTGCGCAGCGACAGCTTTCCGACGCAACACTTCGGTGTTCCGCTCGCAGGCAGCCTGATCCCCTGGATCGACAAGGACATGGGCAATGGCCAAAGCCGTGAGGAGTGGAAGGGGCAGGCCGAAGGCAACAAGATACTCGGCCGGGAACAGAGTCCGATTCCCATAGACGGGATTTGCGTTCGCGTCGGCGCGATGCGCTGCCATAGTCAGGCGCTGACCGTGAAGCTCACCCGTGATGTTCCCCTCGGCGAAATCGAGGCCATGCTGGCGGACGCGAATCCTTGGGTCAAGGTAGTCCCGAACCAGCGCGAGGCAAGTTTGCGTGAACTCACGCCGGCCAAGGTTACGGGTACGCTGTCGGTTCCCATCGGCCGCTTGCGCAAGCTGTCGATGGGGGGGCAGTACCTCGCGGCCTTTACTGTGGGCGACCAGTTGCTCTGGGGCGCGGCCGAGCCTTTGCGCCGCATGCTGCGTGTCTTGCTCGAATATCGGGTCAAGACCCGCGGATCCGCAGTTTCTGCGACGGCTTGATGTTCGGATGCGAACTGTCGGATCGGCTTTCTTTTTGTGACATATTCCCTCAGCGAAATACGAACTTAGTGAAATATGCGAAAGGACATGTGAACTTGCATGCCTAACATCATGATGGTATGTTACTTTCCTTCCACCAAACCCTGAGGATGGCAGTGTGGGTAAGCACATCTCCAAGATAGCGGCGTTGGCTCTCGCCGGCTTGCTTCTGCCTTCATTGGCTGGTGCGGCGGGTTTGGGCAAGCTGACGGTGCTTTCCGCGCTCGGGCAGCCGCTGAAGGCGGAAATCGAGATTGTTTCCCTGCAGCCCGGCGAAGCCGATTCCCTGACTGCAAGACTTGCCGCCGCCGAGGCATTCCGGCAAGCGAACATCGATCGCGCCGGCATTCTGCTCTCGATCCGTTTCGCGGTCGAGGCGCGCGCAAACAGCCAGTACGTGGTCTCGCTCACTTCAACCCAGCCGATAAGCGAGCCGTTCCTCGACCTCCTGGTCGAACTGAACAGCGGCAACGGGCGGCTGTTGCGCGAGTACACATTTTTGCTCGATCCTCCGGAGTACAAAGTCCCGGCTGCGCCCGCCCTTCCAGTCGTCCCTTCTTTGATACAGCCCGTGCCGGCGCTGACAGCGGTTCCCCAGCAGGTACGCCCGCCTGATGAAGAAAAAACAACCGCTCCTGCAGTGAAGCTTCCCCCGGCAACCGCGCCGGCCCCAGTCCGAACACCAACGCCTGTCCCGGCTCCAGCGGCGCCGACTCGGGCTGCGAAGCCGGCTCCAGCGCCGGCGGCAAAACAGCCGGCGACTTATGAGGTGCAGCGGGGCGACACGCTGGTGAAGATAGCTAACGAGTTCCGGCCGCAAGGCGTGTCGTTGCAGCAAATGCTCGCCGCGCTGTATCGCCGCAACCAGGATGTGTTTGACGACAGCAACATGAACCGCATGCGTGCGGGGAAGATACTGAATATCCCCGAGCCTGAGGCGGCCGCTTCCGTGACGCAGGAGGAGGCGAGCCGCTTGGTCGCCGCACAGAGCGCAGATTACGCCGAATACCGTCGTCAGCTCGGAGCCGCCGTCGCAGCGGCGCCGGAGCGCGCAGAGCGCAGGCGCCAGGTCTCCGGCCGAATTGGTACGCCGCCTGAGGAAAAACCGATACCGGCGAAGGCGCCTACAAAGGATCAACTCCGTTTGTCCAAGACAGACGACGCCAAGGCGCCGGGCCGTGTCGGGGCGGCCGCGCGTGCCGATGATGCGGCCTCGCGCGAGAAGGCGCTGAAGGACGCGAGCGAGCGCATCGTGCAACTGGAAAAGAATGTGCAGGAGTTGCAGCGTCTGCTGCAACTGAAGAGCGAGGGCGGTGCGCAGTTGCAGCAGGCTGCCAAAGCTGCGCCTGCCGAAGCCCCGACCAAGGGCGCGCCAGCACCCGCGGCCGCAATCCCCAAGGCAGCGGAATCCGCGAAAACAGCGACAGCCCCTGCGGTGAAGCCCGACGCGACCAAGGCGGTTGAGGCGCCCAAGATAGCTGAGGCGCCCAAAGCAGTTGAGCCGGCCAAAGCGCTGCCCGAACCCGCTAAAGCCGTCGAGCCTCCGAAAGCTGATGAGGCCGCGGCTAAGGGGGATGCAGCCAAAGAGGTTCCCGGTCCCGCAGAGGCAGTCAAGGCGCCTCCTGCGGTTGCCAAAACTGCGCCTAAGAAGGCCGCTACGCCTCCTGCTGTTGAAACGAACTTTGTTGACGAACTGCTCGAGGACCCAATTGCGCTCGGCGCCGCCGGTGCCATCCTTCTTCTTCTTGGAGGCTACGTTGTCTACGCGCGGCGCAAGAAGCGCGAGTCTGACCCTGAGCACATCGAACCCACAGCCGTGACAATGGCACCTGCCGTTGCCAAGGTTGGAGGTCAGCCGATCGAGGCGGGGGCGGCCGTTTTCCCAAGCGACTTCAGCATGCCCGCCATTGATAACGCCGAGGAACTCGATCCGATCGCCGAGGCCGATGTCTACATGGCGTACGGTAGAGATACGCAGGCAGAGACGATACTCAAGGAGGCGCTCGGCAAGGATCCCTCGCACCATGCCATCCGGGGCAAGTTGCTCGAGATCTATGCCAATCGCAAGGATCTGAAGGCTTTCGAAGCGACCGCGAGCGAGTTGCATTCCGCCACCCATGGCCAAGGGCCGGAGTGGGAGAAGGCGGCAAGTCTGGGCGTATCGGTCGATCCGCAGAATCCGCTCTACGGAGGCCGGCCGGCTGAAGCCGGCGCCGGGGGTGATGTAAAAGCGACCCAAATACTGACACAGGCAGAACTCGCTGCCGCGGTCTCCGCATCCCCGGACGCGATCAGTGAAACCGATGCGAAGGCATCGCTCGATTTCGATCTTGAGCTGAGCCCGGAGCCCGGAGCACCAAGCGCGGCGGAACCGGCGGCCATCGAGCCCAAGGCTAACGAAGCCGGGCTCGATTTTGACCTTGATATCGGCGGCGCCGGTGAAGCGGGAGGGCAGGCAGAGAAAGGCGGATCACTCCCAGGTGAAATTCCCGCCGCCGCGCCGGTTGCGGATGTGGGGCTCGATTTTGATCTGGGAAAGAGTGAAACGGCTCCAGCCGCTCAGGCAGCCGCAGCCATCGACTTCGAACTTAGCTTGCCGGAAGATACCAAGCCGGTCGAGGAAAAGGCTCTCGACATCGATTTCGGCGCGCCTGGTGAGGAAACCAAACCGGCCGAGGAAAAGGTGCCGGTGATCGATTTCGGCGCGCCTGATGAGGCGCCGGCGGAGAAAAAGGCGCCCGACATCGACTTGTCCGCATTCAGCCTTGATCTCGGCGCGACCCCCGAACAGGACGCCGAGGCCAGTGTGCCGGATGCGCACTGGCAGGAGGTGGCCACCAAGCTCGATCTGGCCAAGGCCTACGAGGAAATGGGCGACAAGGACGGTGCGCGCGAACTTTTGCAGGAAGTGTTGAATGAGGGCGATACGGCCCAGAGGACGCAGGCGAGAGCCATGCTTGAAAAGTTGGTTTGAGCGGCTATCTTCTGTTTTGCGAAATCGGCGCCGCGTGCGCCGATTTTTGTTTTCAAGGTAACCTGTCGCGCAGAGCGCGAAAGGGCAGTCTCCGAAACGGGTGCTGCTGTCCGTGTCTCCGGAGATCGATGGCGTGCGAATCGCAATTGGCGTGAGTTATGACGGTAGCGGCTTCGACGGTTGGCAATCGCAGCCGTCGGGCAATACGGTCCAGGACCAACTGGACCGTGCGTTGTCGCGAATCGCCGACACGCCGATTCGCGTCACGGGTGCGGGCCGGACCGATGCGGGCGTGCACGCCTGCGCGCAGGTGGCGCATTTCGAGACCGAAGCGAAGCGTCCGGAATCAGCCTGGGTTCGCGGTGCCAACGCGGCGCTGCCGCCTGGGGTCGCGGTGCAGTGGGCGGTGCCGGTCGCGGAGGCATTCCATGCCCGTTACTCTGCGCTCGCGCGCAGCTATCGCTATGTTCTTTACAACCATCCGGTGCGCCCCGCGTTGAGTGCGGGCAAGGTCGGCTGGTTCCACGGGGTGCTCGACCTCGGCGCCATGCAGCGCGCGGCGCTGCTGCTCGTGGGCGAGCACGATTTTTCCGCGTTCCGGTCCTCGGAATGCCAGGCGAAAAACCCCGTGCGCGTGATCGAGCGGGCACACCTGGAGCAGCGCGGCCCGTATGTCATGTTCGATTTCACCGCCAATGCCTTTCTTCACCACATGGTGCGCAACCTGGTCGGCGCCCTTGTCTACGTAGGCAAGGGCAGGTACCCGAGAGAGTGGATCGCGCAGGTGCTCGAGGGCCGCGACCGGCGCCTCGCGGCCCCGACCATGGCAGCGGCGGGCCTGTACCTTACGGAGGTGCGCTACGGTGCCGAGTGGCGGCTTCCCGGATTCGCCCGTATGATGCCCTTCATTTTGCCGGGGGATGACGCGTGAGGACACGCATCAAGATCTGCGGCATTACGCGCGAGCAGGACGCGCTGGCGGCGGCGGCGTTGGGCGCCGATGCGCTCGGGTTCATTTTCTGGCGGCCCAGCGCACGCTACATCGAGCCGGAGCTGGCGGGGGCGATTGCACGCCCGCTGCCGGCGTTTGTCACGCCCGTGTGCGTGTTCGTGAACCCCACGCGCGAAGAGGTGGAAGCCGCGCTGGCCTGCCTGCCGTCGGCGACGCTGCAGTTCCACGGTGAGGAGCCGGTGGATTTCTGCGAGCGGTTCGGCCGTCCTTACATCAAGGCGGCGCGTGCGAGACCCGGGCTCGATTTGATAGAATGTCTGGCTCCATATACCGGGGCGGCGGCATGG
>Ga0315281_10013712_pt1 | contig 10956 bp, 9 predicted proteins | sample YL17G07_0_MG_FD_204540 | JGI IMG/M metagenome (GOLD analysis project Ga0315281, IMG submission 204540) | Sediment microbial communities from Yellowstone Lake, YNP, Wyoming, USA - YL17G07_0 | ecosystem: Environmental > Aquatic > Freshwater > Lake > Sediment | place: USA: Wyoming | collected... | reverse complement strand
TTTGATCTTCGATGCTGGGTGTATCGTCAAGAACTATAATCGCAGAGGCGACCTAGCGGAGATGTATCATATTCCTGGTAAAGATGTTCGTATTTATCGTAATGAAGATCGGACCATTCCGCAGTCCCCTGACCCGGCGTATGTGTGGGAAGATGGTGGAATTATTCGAGCAGAATTTACCAAGGATGAGTTGGTTTATATTATGCAGAATCCTCAGGCCAATGGCTATGGGATGAGTCCACTTGAAGTTGCCGCATACGTCATCACAGCGAGCATCTACGCGGACGAATACAACATCGACTATTTCAAGAATTCAAACGTTCCACCTGGTGTGTTCGATCTAGGTAAGGACGTTACTGAGGACCAGCGACAACTTTTCCAACAGCTTTGGGAGAACGAAGTCCGAGGGCGTGGTGGTCAACACCGGATGCTCTTCACTAGTGGCTCCGAGAATCCGAAGTTTATTCCCATCAGAACGCAATCCAATAGGGATATGCAGATGATGGAATACTTGAAATGGACGCTGGCTGTAAAAACAGCTTGCTACGGCCTGTCTGGGCAAGATATTGGATTCGTGGTTGACTATCATCGTTCAACTGGACAAACTCAGCGTGATATTTCCCAGGCGCGTGGGATTCGAACGATTCTACACTTACTGGAGCAATATTACAACACCGAAATCGTCCGCAAGGAATTCCCCTTCGATGATGTAAGGTTTAAATGGGCAGACCTAGACCTTACTGATGAAGAGAAAGAATCTAACGTTGATAAGGGCGACATGGAACATGGGGCGCTCTCCATCAACGAACGCCGCAAGAAGCTAGGTCTCAAGCCTGTGGAAGGTGGAGATACTTATACGATCTCGTCTATGCAGGTCATCCCGGTTACTACACTTATCCCTAATGAAGAAGGGCGCGAGGATATCGAGCAACAAGCAGCGGCAAATGAAGCCGCAGGGTCTCCGGGACAGTCAATGGAAGAGACTCCAAAACCTGGCACTCCTGCGGGGCGACAGGCTGTTCCAATCGGAAAACCAGAGACTCCTCCCGCCGTGTCTAAAGACCCCGCTGCTTCACCCAAAGAGGAATCGGCGGATGAGGCACCGGTTGAACCTGCAAACGTTAATGTTAAAGTGAATCGCCGCAAGCCTGTTGAGAAGCAATATGCTCTTATGCATGACGTGGTTAAGGAATTGCAAAATCGCGGGATTGAGGCTACAATTAAAATCGGATTCGAGGACGAGAAGTTTAAGAAAGAGAAGTAAGGCGTATGAAGTCTCGTCCGAAGAGCGTCAGGATTCTGTGCGATAATTGTGGCAACTTTATCGAAATCCCGACGGAAAAGTTGGCGCAACCGTCAAATTTCATCATTTACCAAGGTACGGCTTGCCCCAAATGCGGAAACGTGATAATCTTTGACAATCTAGCTCTCCGTATGGTGGTTCCACCCCGACCTATTAAGAAACACACCAAGAAATCGAGTAAGAAAAAGGGCTGGAAGATCGTCAATAAAGGGAAAACTAACATTGATGCGCCTAAATCTCGACGTACCCCAACCCCTCGCAAAGCTTCGTAAAATCTACAACGATAAAGCAACCTTCATAACCTCGACCAAGAGTTATCCTAATATCGAGGCGATTGAATTCTCAGGGGACTATCTCTCAGTAATGAAAAAGAGAATAGTCCCCATCAAAGTAGGTAAGAAGCTTGATCGTGTGATCTCCAAATATCGCTCCTGCCTTGTAAAAGTTTGGAAAAAGCGTCATGCTGAGATTGTAAAGTCATTCAAAGCTGAGATGCTATCCGAGCTAGCGAATGCGGTAGAGAAGGGGACTACTTTAGCTCAAGTACGCTCCGCTCCTGAACAGAGACGTACTGTTTTGTATATGCAGTATCTGAAAGAGCGACAGGATGAGCTTGTTACCCCAAAGATTGAAGCACTAAAGTCGGATCTCAAACGACTGGCTCCTATCGCTTTCACAGCGGCCTATATCCTTGGTAAGAATCGCGCTCAAGCGTTCACTAATCAAGAGGTCGATGACCAGTTGAGCGAAATCGATAAAGAGAATCTTTCCGCTAAATATGACTGGAACGACGAATACGTTGATAAACTTGGCGATGATTCTGAGCAGAATTACGAGGATATGTTAAACGGCGAGTATGCTAATGAGGCCGAGGTACTCGATGCTCTAGATGAGGTTCAGACCAAGGAAGCGGATCGATTGGGAATGTTCGCCGCTGCTGCTGGAAGCATCATGCTTGCGGCTGGGTTTGCCCAAGGAACCAGAGATACCCAGGAGATTGACCCTGACACCGGAGAGCCGACGGGTGAGCCGCAGATTGATCCGGATACTGGAATTCCCCTAGGGGACGTAGTTGATGGTGGTATTTGGCATACGTCTCATGACGATAGCGTATGTGATGGGTGCGAAGAGCAAGACGGTCAATGGATGACTACCGATGACTTTGAAGCTGAAGCTGGCAACAATGAATGTCTGACTAACTGCCGATGTATTGAATTATTTGAACCCGCTGAGCAGCCTCCAGACGAGGGTGCCACCGGAGATGGGGGAGACAATGAACAAAAGGTTACGAAAGTTGCTAAAGACGGTTCGAAAGATCATTCGAACGCTGAGAAAAAGACTCTCGCGGTTGATCTAAACGGTACTATCCTGGACAATCCATCCCCGACGAGCATTTCAAACTTCGGGGAACCTATTCCGGGCGCAAAGGAAGTATTATCGAGACTGAAATCCGAGGGTTACACTATTATCGTCCACTCGGTATGGGGAGATCGCCAGGAGATTGCGGATTACCTAAAGACCTACGAGATACCCTTCGACCATATCAATTACAATCCTCTCCAACCTGTCGGGACTAATGTAGGTAAGCCCTTGGCAAGCGCCTATATTGACAACAAGGGTCTATATTTTGATGGGAATTGGGAAGCTACCTATGCTGAACTCAAGCGCCGGGAGCTAGCGAAGTTTGCCAAGGCTGATACCCAACTTACGCGGGACATTGAGCGCTTCCGGGAGATTCATGGAGAGAAGTTTAGCGACAAATTCCTAACAGAGCAGGCGCAAAAAGCTGATAAACTCCGCGACACGCACCTAGATATTACAGATCAGATTGCTCGCGATCTACGCGAGCAATTTCCCAACGACGAAGTTACCTCCCGGACCAAAACTCGTTATAGTATGGTTGAGAAGCTAGGGCGCAAAGAGAAATATGATTCCGTTGATCAGATCAAGGACGTCTCAGCAGTTAGAATCGTAACTAATAAGCTTGACGACATTCTCGTTGACGGTGGCATCGTAGACCAGATTAAAAAGCTCTATGATGTGGTTGAACAGGAAAACTACCTAGATCACCCTAGGAACGGCTATCGCAGCTACCATCTTAATGTTAAGAATGCTGACGGATCTCTTAGCGAAATCCAAGTACGCACTAAGAATCAGGACGATTGGGCGATGTGGACCTACAACATTTTGTATAAACCTAAAGCAGCGTCTGTTCGGGATTATGTGAAGGAACATCAAACTGAGATCCAGAATTATGCTGAGGACGTCTCCGACGCGCTTTATGGGATAGACACAGGCAAGGGCGCTAAGATGCCCGATTGTCCTCCTGTTGTGTCTAATGAACAGATGTGCTTCTCGCCTCAGACCCTAGAACGTATGATGAAGGGCGATTGGAACGAGGACAAGCACCCGCGAGACGATAAAGGGCGCTTTGGTGAGAGCAGCGGATCAGAAGGTGAGCACGTCAAATTTGATCCCTCCCAATATTCTGCAGTTCATCTACCAGAGGGCAAGTCCAACGTTCATGAGCTAAATTCTGCTGAATGGTCGAAATATAAAGACGAGTTGATGACGGTCGAAGGACCTGGTGCGGTAGGCCGAGCAATTACATATCGAACCTTTAAGCTTAAGGAATTGGAAGATCAAAAGGTTCCGGTTCAGTATGTAGGTTATCAGGAAACTGGAATAAAGGAACTCCCCGGCTTCCATTTGGTGGATGAGCCGTCCGGATCTACAGTAGCCTATAATGAGGATCGTCATACGATTACAGGCCATGCTAAGCCCAATGGGAAAGTCCCGGATGAATTGATACATAAAGCTTGGTCCGAGGAATTACACCCTAGAGATGAAAGGGGTAGATTTGGTGAATCAGGTGCTGGCCGACCAGGAGTAACGATTTATCATGGCACAACGGAATCAAGGGTCAAAGGTATCCTCCGTAGTGGTCTGAAAGCTGGCAAGTACCACGTTTTTGACCAGGAAGCACAAGTGGGTCCAGGTGGAGAGGCAAAACTTAGATCGGGGAAAGTTTTTGTGACTAAAAATCAGAGCACCGCCGAGATGTATTCAGAGATGGCGGTGTTCCAGAGTGAAGAAAAAGATCCAATTCCTGTTGTCATTAAAGCCATAATTCCTACATCATATTTTAAGGAAAATGCACAGAAAGATTCCGAAGAAGAAGAAGGCTCGTATATGCTTGACCATGTGAAGCCCGAATGGATTAGTGCTGTGTACAAAGAGGAAAGTACGACAGTCTATATTCCTGCTACTCAAGCAGCCTACGAGAAGATCATGGGAGAAGTTTCGAAAGCGTGGACTGAGGATTTGCACCCTAGAGACGAACACGGTAGATTTGGTGAATCTGGTGGTCTATCGGGGACTACTCATTCGGAAACCTCTGCTTCCCCTTCCTCAACTGTGGTTATGTCGAAAGCAGGACGCGCTGCCGTAGATAAAGCTAGAGCAGACGTGGTTGCGCATGGTAAGAAAACCGGAAATGAGATGGCTATTATTATAAACAATGATACTGGAGATCAGCGACAGGCCAAAGGCGATAAAAATTCCGCCGATATCGGGAATATTCATAACGACATGAGGACTCGCGATTATGCACCAGACGGCTATACTTTGGTGCATAACCATCCGGGCGATGCATCCCTCAGCGCCCCAGACGTAGCTGTATTGTTTAATTTTCCTAATATCAATAGAGTAGAAGCTGTGGGGCATGATGGCACTCGCTATATTGCTGAGAGAACTCCGACTATGCAAACAAATATCACACGAAAAGACATAGAAAAAGAATGGAAGGAATTGCAAGGTGTTACTCAAGCTGTCTATCAAACTAAATATGATAGCGACCTGTTAAATCAACAGAGGTCTTTGAGAGATTATTTTACTGTGAAGGACCAAGTTTCGCACGATGTGTGGAAAGATCAGAGCCACGATATAGTTCAACAACTATCGGAGCGATTTGGATTTGCGTATTATAGGGAGAAATCCTAATGCCTGAATATATATTAGATGACAAAGATGTTAATACACCGCCTGATTATTCTAAAGGATCGGTTGCTAAATCCTTTGATGAAGCTCAGCACCCTAGAGATGAGTATGGAAAATTCGCTGATGCTAGCACCGACATCGGGCATGATACTCCAGAAACCCATATGATGCCGCCGCTGCACAGTTTTGATGAAGTTAAACAACATCTAAGCAGCGGAACCAAAGTGATTCTATCCGCTGAGAAGTCCACCCTAAGCCCATCAGAAAATCATGCGAGAAGCGTCGGCTTGAAACGGATTCTAAACAACTACTCCAGCGATGTTACTATGCAAGAGGGTCAATGGGGAGGCACCACCGAGCGCAGTTATGTAGCTACGGTAAAGCCTGAGGACTTACCCGCGATTAGCGATCTAGCCTTTAGTCCTAACGAGCTAAACCAAGAGGCGATGGTGGTGATCAAAGATGGAAACGCTGAGATGCATTACGCTGATGGTAGAAAGAGTACGGGCGTATTGCCAATCTATCCGACGCGGCTAAAGCGACTGACAATTATTCCAAAATCGGGAATACCAAATATCGCATCGAATTTAAAAATTGGGAAACTGGTCAACCTTTAGGATAATCAATGGGCAAAATACATACTCCTAGAACTGTTCTTCGTAAAGGGCGGGAAACTTGGGCTACCAAGAAAGACAAGAAAGAGACCCAACCCACTAAGCTAGAACGGACTAGCGCTACTACTTTCAATGTAACGCATGAGGACGGATCGATATTTGAATGCAAGATGGATCCTTCCAAGGTGCGGTTCAAGAAAGATAGTATGAAGGACGCTGGTGGTAGTACCAAAGTATTTTCGATGGGTAGTCCTTGCTCCACTTGTGGCTCTAAGTGGCATAGTGAGTGTGCTAAGACATGACACATGGTTGTAGCGTAACACAACTATGAGAGATACTGTACCTGGTGGAACCGTCTTCAACAAAGGTTAAAATATGGAAGAAATCACATCGGTAAACGCAGGTATGATCCTCAAGACCCTAGATGGTCAGCTAGTTAACAAGTATATCTTCAAATTGGAAGAGGCCAAGAAGATCCTCGCAGAATACTTGGTCAACATTGAAGATGTCTCCAAGCGCTTGAATAAGGTAGACTCCTCCACGATGCGCAAGGCGCTCGGAGAGGGAGACCTATTTGCTAAGAAGGAAGCCTTGGAATCCACCCTTTCTAAACTCAACGCTCACCAAAAAGCCTCGCTTGAGAGGCTAACTAGCAAATAAATGGCTGACGTTGAGCAATTCAGCTTTAAAAAGTTTGTCAAAGGCTTTGATCCTCTAAACGGCACTCTATGGGCAAAAACAGCCGCATATTCTATCCGACTTCTTATTGTTGTGGCGGTAGCTGCTGCTGGTTGGGGCTGGTGGGAAGGTCGAAAATCTAAACCCGCTGACATCAATTTGAACGATTCAGTAATCGAATTGACCGATCAGAATGGTGCTCACCACAAGCTCGTCATCAAGAATAAACAGATGGAATTTGATGGAAAGCTTGTTCGAGCTAAAGACATTCCTGGCCTACGACCCTACGGCATTGAGTTGCACCCAAAACTAGCGACGGGCATTACCTCCGCAGGACACCCCGCTGCTGGCGTTGCATTGGAAGTTGCACATTTTTATAATTTCAATCTAGACCTGTTGGCGATGGTGCCGTTTATTGGAGCCGGTGTCTCATACGATCTCCATTTTAACGGTCCAATTAAAATCGACAACACATCAGTCGGTATTGGGATTGGTGAAGATCTCGAATCTAAGACGCCCAGCGCGATTCTTTACATGGGTATTGAATTCTAAAAGGAGAATAAATACTGCAGATGTCAGACTTTAACTTATACCTTCCGATCGTTAAAATTGACAAAGAGAATCGAACGGTAGCTGGCTACGCCACTACCGAAGCTGTGGACAAGCAGGGCGAAATCGTCTCATATGATGCTAGCAAAGCCGCCTTCGCTGACTGGCAGACGATTGGCAATATTCGTGAGATGCACGAGCCTATCGCTGTTGGTAAAGCCATCGAAATTATCCCCGACGACGAGAAGAAAGCCGTGTATGTCAAGGCGATGATTAGCAAGGGCGCTGAGGATACTTGGCAGAAAGTCAAGGACGGGGTTCTTAAAGGTTTTAGTATTGGTGGAAATACGCTAGACAAGACAGTTCAAATCATTAAAGATGCGGATACGCACCAAGATCGTCAAATTACCCGCATCACTAAATATCGGCTTAATGAACTATCGTTAGTGGATAACCCGGCGAATCCCGAATCAACATTTACATTGGTGAAGAGGGCAGACGACGGACGATTATGCACTACAGATGTACTCGAAAGAGTAGCACAAATCGAGAAATCGACAACCGGAGGTGAAAGTAACGATATGGATGCAACTATCGCAAAGGAACTAACAGGCAAGATTGATTCATTGGTTGAGCAGATTGGTAAGTTGCTCAAACAATGGGAAGACACGAATCCCGTCGTCGGTGGCGCTAAGAAAGCCCCGAATGACAAAGCTACTGAGAAGGCGGATATGACTGCCCCCGCCGCAGGTGTTCAGACACAGGACCCGAAGGGTTCTTATCCTGCGAAAGGTCCGATTGCGGGTAGCGAGGATACCAAGGCTGAGGACGTTAACGCGACCGTTGGGAACGCTAAGGGCGATCCGAATGCTAAAGCTACTGAAAAGGGTGAGGCGACAGGCGATACCGAGAAGGTCGATATGACCAAGCCTGACACCGATCCAGAGACTCAAGATCCAAAGGGGTCTTACCCGGCTAAAGGTCCGGTCAAGGCCATGCCAGCCGCTCTAACTGCTGCGTTGAAAGATAAGGAAGACGCTGCGGATGGTGGCGCGGATGAAGATACCGAAGACGCACCGGTTAAGACTGCTAAATCAACCGAGGCTACTGATCTCCGCAAGGTGGTTGCGGAACTACAGGCTAAGGTCGAGAAGTTGGAGAAAGAGCCTCTACCGCGTAAATACGCTAAGGTCGAAAAATCCTATGCTGGGGAAGAGACTCCAGCCGTTGATGCTATTCAGAAGGATTACGACGAGGTTCATGCTTGGATTAAGGGTAATCCGGGGAAAGATCTCCCGGCTGAACTAGCTGCTAAGCGTGAGCGTGTTCTTAACAAGATGATTGACCGCAAATTCGGCGGCGACCTTCGTAAGTAATTGTAATCTAATAAGGAGGAACCAATAATGGCGTTGAACAATGCACCCGACAATCATTGGGTTGGTCCCCTGCGCGTCGATGGCGGATATGTTATGCCGTCCAACTACGCTACCGCAGAGGATCTTCCTTCTGATGCTCCCGAAGGGGCTGTCGCCTATGCACTCGACACTCACAAGCTGTATGTCAAGACGGATTCAGATTGGGTAGTGGTCGGATCGCAGAGCGCGTAAGCCTAAGTTTTTAAAATAGTAAAGTAATATCAAACAATGGGTTATAGACGACACCCAGAAAAAGCACGTCTAACGTAATACCTAAAAGGAGAAAACAACCTAAAAATGAACGCACAGTTAGTAGACCAAGCAATCCAGGATATTCAGAAAGCAATTTCCTCGGTTGATGTGTCAGGTCTGCTTCTGGTCCGTGAGGACCTCCAAGCGGAAATGGCGATCATGGCACCGACTGATACCCCTCTCCGTAACCGCCTGAATCGTATTCAGGGTAACGGTAAGGCTCACAGTTGGTACAAATTGGTCCCAACGTCCGCGTCTGAGGGTCTGTTCCTGGGTACTAACCCGGCTGCAGGTTTCTTTGACAAGGGTGGTCTTCCGACAGCGACGACTCCGAGCTATAAGTTCGTGAGCGCCCCATACACCTCGCTAGGTGATGTGGTTACTGTCAGTTTCTTCGACCAGATGGCAGGTGGCACTTACACCGACATTAAAAAGCACCAGATCAAAGTCAAGATGTTGAACGTGGCCTTGATGGAAGAGTGGGCGATTATCAACGGTGATTCAAGCGTTGGTTCTGGTCTACAATTCGATGGTCTAGTCAAGCAGATCACGACCAATGTTCCTGACTTGATGGGTGTGGGTCTTACCCTGAACGATCTTACTACGGCTGAGCGAACCATCGTCAATAAGGGTGGCAAGCCCCAGGCTGTAGTCGCGGGGTATCGTGAGGTTCAGAAGATTTCAGAGTTGGTCTTGAACTCGTTCTACCGACTCTTTCAAGCTGGTGCTGGTGGGATGGCTGATATCCCCGCCGGTATTAGCGTTACTCGCTGGACTTCACCGTTCGGTATCGTTGATATCGTTGGCTCGCGTTACCTTCCGCCAGCGATGGACGACACAGCTACCGTGTTGGTTATTGATGACAAGACGGTGCTAGAAGATGGTAACGCGATTCAGATGGTTGACTTGATGCCGTTGTCTTCAATCGACCTAGCGTTGCTGCAGTCCGCTTACCGAACGCTCGTTGCTGAGTTCACCGTTCTACAGTTGACCTCAGAAGCGTTCCAGGCTAAGCTCGTTAACGTTGGCGCGTAAGCGTACAACGTCCTGGAAGTATTCATAACATATCTGTGAGAGGGGGAGCCTTAACCGGCTCTCCCCTCGCGCAGTAATCAAAAACTAAGATCCCCGTTAGGGCAGCGGGACTAAAAGTGTCGGGATTTGTCTATATTACCCCATTCAAACGGCTTTATAACCAGGTCAAGGCTGACCTCGCCTAAGCGGAAGAAGCCCTACAAGGAGATCTCACCTAAAATGGCTATTGATCCAGTCGAGAATGTCGGAAAAAAGAATTTACCCGCGATCCCCTACGACAGGAATAATAGGCGACCAGCGGTTCTTATGCTTCCCCAGGTTTCCGGAGGGGAGATTGTTGGCTATCTACCTGCGGCGGGAACCGATATGGGAGACGGTACAGCAAAATTGCAGGTCGATACTGAGATTACAGTTGGTGGCGACTTAATTCTTGAAGGTATTGACATTGAGAAGTGGGGCGGTACGGCACAGACGGGCGCGGACTTAACACCACTATTCCAACATTTGAACGTGGATTTGTCTACGGTAGCTACACAAGCTACCCTTGCCACCCTTTTAACCCAATCGGATTTCGATTCTGTTGCCGCTACGTTAGCAACTGAGGCTACTGTCTCCACCCTAGCACTCGAATCGGGTGGTAATTTGGATGCGATCAAATCCGATCTAGACACGATTGCTGCGGTTGATTTCGCAACCGAAACTACTCTCGCCGGTCTTAAGACTGATTTCGAGGGTGTGGATTTTGCTACTCAAACTACACTTGCTACTTTGCTAACTCAGAGCGATTTTGATTCCATAGCAGCGACTCTTGCGACGGAAGCTACAATAGCTACTCTCGCTGTAGAAACTGGCGGCAACTTAGATGCTATCAAAGCCGATCTCGATGAGATTGCTATAGATACCGATAATCTTGATGCGGCTCTATCAACATTGGCTACTGAGTCAACACTTGCCAATATTCAAGCGGATATAGAGAGTTCTCAAGATACGAGCAACAACCTGAAGGTACAAGAAGCTCAGTTGGCTACAGCAGCAACGGCGGCTGTGTCAGTTGATGATTCGACGGCTCCTGCTACGTTGATTCTTGCGGCAAACCCTGACCGAAAAGAAT
>Ga0315281_10013711_pt1 | contig 10956 bp, 8 predicted proteins | sample YL17G07_0_MG_FD_204540 | JGI IMG/M metagenome (GOLD analysis project Ga0315281, IMG submission 204540) | Sediment microbial communities from Yellowstone Lake, YNP, Wyoming, USA - YL17G07_0 | ecosystem: Environmental > Aquatic > Freshwater > Lake > Sediment | place: USA: Wyoming | collected... | reverse complement strand
ACGCTATTGGGGAGCCCGTCCATCGGTTCACTCCTCACTTGCTGCACTCATGCGCGACCAGAGGCCGGTCATCGAGGCTGAGATGGAGGTCAAACGGGCCACGGACGGAGCCGCACACGCAGCCGCTCGCAACAAGCTAGCCGTGGCTAGATCGGAGGCAAAGCAGGCCGCCAGCGGAGAGTGGCGGCTGGGTGCGTTCTGCCTTGAGAAGGCGGAGAGCGCGTCAGTGCAGAGTCTCGCGGTGGAGTTCGTGAAGAACTACGGTCCTCTCATCCTCGACTTCGGCGCGTGGTGCCACGACAGTGCATACGGCGCGTTTGTCAGCCGACACTGGGCAACTGCCTCTGACCTGAGTTCCCCGCTTCTGTTCCTCGGATCTGAGCGCTTCCTCTGGCCTCCAAGCTGGCGGAAGTGGGCCACCGTAGTCTACACGACCCTCGGGCGCCAGGTCGTCCCCCCGAAGACTGTTCCGCCTCCCGTGGGGTTCTATGTATGGGCCGCCTACATGCTCACAGCTCTGACGGACCACCCAGAGTGGCCGGGGTGTCAGCTCTTCCTGGCGAACCGGCTTGCCTCCCTGCGCCTGGTTCCCATGACATGGTTTCCCGAACTCGCCGAATACACCAAGCCACATCAGGGCCGGCGGGTATCGGCGCGGCTCTACGGCGAGCTGCTGGACTACCTTGCCCTCGCCGCGGCCCGCCAGCGTGGACCGATCATTGCGCAGAGTGTGATCCTGTGCGAGAACTGCGGGAACGCATTCACCACGGAAGATGGCCGCCGGAGATACTGCGACTCGTGCAGCAGCCCTCAAGTTCGTGATGCTGCCCGCGCCCAACGGTATCGAGACCGTCGCCGCAGTCAGCTCGCGTGATGGGCGGTCACGGAACTGCCCACCGCGGCCCGCGCTGCACCCATAGCCGTTGAACACCCGCCCTAGCCGTGGTATAATCCCGGTGTAGGCGAAGACAACGAAGGCCCCTGGCCCTGTGGGTTTGGGGTGAAGAGCCGACGGTCGACAGCCGGCGTCTGAGTCGAGATAGAGGGTCGCTCCCTCGAGTCTGGACCCAGGGGCCGGTTTGTCTTTGGCCGGGGGAGAGGGATGGACCACTCGTCCGGACGCGCAACGATCAGCATGGTCTCGCCCGCCGATAGGCGGCAAGAGGGGCGGTTTTCGGCCCGTGAGCGCCCCTTCCTGCGATCGCCCAAGCAGGCCTGTCGGAACGCGTGCCGGTGCGGCGTCAGCGCCGCATTGGGCGACGACCCTTCTCGTGCGCAGAAGCCCGTCGAAAGCAGACCAGGGGTGAGCGCGGATGACTGAGCAGACGCAGGAAGCAGGCGCGGGCAACACGTCCAGCAGCACGGCCTGCGCGGCCTTGACTGCAAGCGGCCAGCGGTGTCGGGCGCTGCCGCTGTCGGGCCAGCCGTTTTGCCTGTTCCACAGCCAGCAGGCAGAGGCAAAACGGATCATGGCGGACGCCAGACGCGCTGGCGGACTAGCGCGCCTGGCCTCCCTCAAGCCCACTGGCCTGGTGGTACGAGTGGGCACGCCGCAGGAGTGCAAGGAAACGGCCCGCCAGGCCCTCCAGCTGATGCTCGACGGCAAGCTGGACCGGCCCCGCTGTGACTCCACCGTGAACGGCTGTGCGAAGCTGCTGGAGACCTTCGCCCTGGGCGAGTTACAGGCGCAGATCGAAGCGATCAAGGCCGACCTGAAGGCGGTGAAGGACGATGGCAATACGAACGCGGGCTAGGGTGAAGGTCGAAGAGGACATCGCCGCCCTCACGAAAGAGGTGAGCGAGCTGAGGCGCAAGCGGGGGGCTGGCCATCCTGACGCCGAGACACTAATCGACTTCATGGTTTCGGCAGTCGGCTATGAACACGCGGAGGAGGTGTACGACGCCGCGGTTGCCCGAGGCTGGGGGGCGATTGCGGAAGCGGTTGGAGCGCTCGTGGTTGCGCCCGCGGCCCAGGAGCTGCAGGCGGCCGCGGTCGCCGCCTTCGAGGCCTCTGTCCAGGACGATCTCTCGTGCTTCGTGCGCGCCTCGCAGCCGCTCCGGGAGATGCTGTTAGCATTGATGACGGCGCGGGCCGAGAAGTGGCGGCATCGCTCTGAGGCGAGAGACATCTATCCATCCTCCTGGCAGAGCAAGCTTGACCCGGTGGAGCACGTACGCGCCGCCGTGCCCAAGCTGAACCGCTGGGAGTTACTGGTGTGGGCCGGCAAAGCACTGGGCTGCGCCAGGGAGGATGTGTGGCGGTGGCAGCTCTGGCAGATGGGCTGGCGAGCGCACCAGGAGGATGTCCACCGGCGCGGCCAGCCGTCTGAGCCGATGTGGCAGAGCGAACTCGCGGAGCATGTGCTGCCTGAGGAAGAGGCGGTGATCGTGGACAGCTGGCCGGTGCCGCCGGACGACCAATGGCCGGACCGGAACACAAGAGAGTACACGCTTCCCCGGCTGCGCAAGTGGCAGGCGAAGCAGGCCGGAATCGACGGACCCAATGACCAGGAGCGACAGAGATGACATCACAGCAGCCGGTTGCAGTGGGCCCGGAGACCCACATGGAGGGAGGCGTGCCCTCGGGACTGACGGTAGAGACGCGGCCCATCGCCGAACTGAGGCCGCACCCCCGCAACTACCGCCGCCACCCCGAGCACCAGTTGGCGATCCTGCGCGAGAGCCTGCGGCTGCATGGCCTGCAGAAGCCGGTGGTCGTCACACCCGACGGCACCATCCTGGCCGGCCACGGCCTGGTGGAGGCGGCCCGGGCGGAGGGCTGGAGCGAGATCGCGGTGCACGTCTACGACGGTCCTCACCCCGATGCGTTCGTCGTCGCCGACAACTACTCCGCCAGCCTGGCGCTCGACGACGAGCAAGCGCTGGCCGACCTGCTCAAGCGGCTGGAGGCGGATGGGGAACTGAGTGCGAGCGGATACCAGGAGGACGACCTGGAGGAGTTGCTGCTTCGCCTGGATGCCGAGGAGAAGCGTGGCAAGGAAGAGACCTTCGATGCCGAGCAGGCGATGGCGGAGGCCGAGCAGCAGTCCGGCCCCACCCGCATCCAGCCCGGAGAGCTCTGGCAGCTGGGCCGGCACCGGCTGCTGTGCGGCGATGCCATCGACCCCGCGAACTGGGAGCATCTCATGCAGGGACAGGCGGCACAGGCCATCATCACCGACCCGCCCTATGCCATCAACTACCTCGGCGGCCGGGCGGCGCAGGAGGAGCGCATCGGGGCCAAGCGCCGAGGCGCGGAGGGACAGGAGGGCGACGCCTACTGGGACGACCTCACCACGGACGAGTACCGGGTGCTGCTGAATGGCAGTCTGGGCCTTGCCCACCAGCACTCGGATGACAAGGCCCCACTCTACCTCTGGTTCGCCAGCACCCGGCTGCGGGAGGTGCTGGACTGTCTGGCTGAGACCGGCTGGCAGGAGCGCAACCTCCTGGTCTGGGTCAAGAACAACGGGGCCGGCGCGCTCTTCGCCCAGTACAAGCACTGGTATGAGCCCTGCTTCTACGCGTTCAAGCGCGGCCAGGCCCCCCGCTGGCACGGCCCCACCAACGAGCGCACGGTGTGGGAGCACGACAAGCCGGTGGTGAACGACCTCCATCCCACCATGAAGCCACTGGCCCTGATCGAGCGCACCATCCAGAACGCCACCGAACTCGGCCACCTGGTGGTGGACCCCTTCCTCGGATCGGGCACGGCGATCATTGCGGCCGAGCGCACCGGGCGGGCCTGCTACGGCTTCGACCTGGACGCCCGGTACTGTGATGTGATCGTGCAGCGCTGGGAGAGCTTCACTGGACAGCCAGCCGTTCGGATCGAGTGACCTGGAGTTCATCCGGGTGTGGGCGCATGAGGTGGCCGAGTACCAGGCTCGGGGCTGGGCGCTGTGCTATCTGCGGCGGGGCTTCCCCTGCGAGGCCCTGCTGGGACCGGAGTACGCGGACTGCCTGATGGTGCGGGAGGTGAAAGCCCGTGACTGAACAGGGCAAGGAGATGCCGGAGTCGGCGAGACACCCCGGTGGCCGGCCCCGCTTGACCTTCGACCTGCATCTGGTGGAGGACCTGGGCAAGATCCAGAGCACCCACGCCGAGCTGGCGGCGGTGCTGGGCTGCCACCTCGAGACCGTCCGCGACCGCCTGAAGCACGATCCCGAGTTTCTCGCGGCCTACGAAAAGGGCCTGGAGAACGGGAAATCCAGCCTCCGCCGCATCCAGTGGAAGGCGGCCCTGGCCGGCAACACCACCATGCAGATCTGGCTGGGCAAGCAGTACCTGGGCCAGCGCGATGTCCACCACACCGAACTCACCGGAGCCGAAGGGAAGCCGCTGATCCCACCGCCCATGGTGATGCACCTGGACGCGGGCACCCGCACGCTGCTGCGGGAGCTGCGGGGCCGGCTGGCGGTGGAGGAGGGGCCTAGAGCCCTGCCCGCTCCCTCAGAGGCCGAGGAGGTGGGGGAGAGGAAGGAGCCATGAGCACATCTGTCATTACCGGCCCCGAGCAGGACCTGCTGCGACAGGCGATGCTCGATCCGGCCGCCTTCGCCTGGCTGGCGAGCAGAGGACAGTGGCGCCTGGCCCCCCACCTGGACCTGCTGGCGGAGAAGCTGCTGGACGTGGCCCAGGGGAAGCTCCGACGGCTGTTGATCCAGATGCCGCCCCGCCACGGCAAGAGCGAGTTCGCCTCCGGCCACTTCCCCGCCTGGTACCTGGGGACGTTTCCTGATCGCAGAGTCATCCTGGCCAGCTACGAGCACGGCTTCGCCGCCTCCTGGGGAGCGAAGGCGAGGGATCGGTTTGCCGAGTGGGGGCCTCACCTCTGGCGGCTGTGGGTGCGCCGGGATAAGCAGGCGGCCGACGACTGGCAGATCGCAGGCCGGGCGGGGGGCATGGTGTGCGCGGGGGTGGGAGGGCCCATCACGGGCCGAGGAGCGGACCTCCTGGTCATTGACGACCCGGTGAAGTCGGCGGAGGAGGCGGACAGCGAGACCTACCGGGAGCGGGCCTGGAACTGGTACCGGTCCACCGCCTACACCCGGCTGGAGCCGAACGGCACCCTGATCCTCATCATGACCCGCTGGCACGAGGACGACCTGGCGGGCCGAGTGCTGGCGGAGGCGGCCAAGAGCGGAGAGCGCTGGGAGGTGATCAAGCTGCCGGCGCTGGCGGAAGAGGGGGATGTCCTTGGTCGCGCCGAGGGCGATCCGCTCTGGCCGGAGCGCTATCCCGCCCAGGCCTTGGCCGCCATCCGGGCGAGCATCGGCCCCTACTGGTGGGAGGCGCTCTATCAGCAGCGGCCGGCCCCACCGGAAGGGGCGCTGTTCAAGCGAGAGTGGTGGCGCTTCTACGCCCTGCGGGATCTACCCCAAAGCTTCGACCGGGTGATCCAGTCCTGGGACATGGCCTTCAAGGAGACCACGGACAGCGACTACGTGGTGGGGCAGGTGTGGGCAGCCAAGGGGACGCGCATATACCTGCTGGACCAGACCCGAGAGCGGATGGACTTCGCCCGCACGCTGCAGGCGGTGCAGGCGCTCTCCCATCGGTGGCCGGCGGCGACGCTGAAGCTGGTGGAGGACAAGGCCAACGGCCCGGCGGTGATCTCGGCGCTGAAACGCAAGGTGCGGGGCCTGGTGGCCGTGAAGCCCCAGGGCGGCAAGCTCTCCCGCGCCCAGGCCACCCTGCCCCTGGTGGAGGCGGGCAACGTGTGGCTGCCCAGCGCGGAGGAGCAGCCCTGGGTGGAGCAGTTTCTGGCGGAGGCGCGCTCCTTCCCGGTGGGGGCGCACGACGACCAGGTAGATGCCATGAGCCAGGCGCTGCAGCGCTTCCAGAACCTGAAGGACCCGGAGGCACCGGAGTGGGAGCCCGATCCCAACTCTCGGCGCATCAAGGACCTGATGGCGATGGCCGACTGGTGGCGGCGGCAGAACGAGGTGCAGGAGCGCGAGGACTACTACTGAGCGGCGGCGCCAAACCGACCGCCGGGCCGGCCCAGCTCGCGTCTCCGCCGCACTCCGCCCATAACGGCGCGCCACGGTGGCATCAGGGCCGCGCTCGGGAGCGGGGTGGTGGTAGGGCCGCGGCGCTTCCAGCCCCGCCTCACGCGGCCGCCCCGGCCGCATTGGGCCGATAACTGTGCATTATGGGCTCACTATTCCCTGGACTTCCGGGCCGACCCGAGCGACTTATGTCGCCAGGAGGCCCGGCATGGCAACACCCACACGGCTCGGCTTCGAGGAGGCGAGTTCGGCCTTCCTCGACTACCTCAGCTCCTACCGCGGCTACTCGATCCACACGGTGAAGGCCTACGCGCGGGATCTGCGAGAGCTTCGCGGATTCCTGGAGCGACGGCATCGGTCAGTCAAGCGGCCCGATCAGGTGCGGCGGGAGATGGTGGTGCAGTTCGCCATCAGTCTCAAGGGCCAGGCGCCGCTCACGGTCAGGCGCAAGGTCGCCGCGGTGGCATCGTTCTACGGCTTCCTGCAGGACACCGGCGGTGTCGCCAGCAATCCCGCGCGAGGCCTGCCCCTGCCGAAGGTGGCGAAGGCCCTTGTCACGGCCCTGGGCGAGGAGCAAGCGAGGGCGCTGCTGGAAGCGGCCCACACCCCGTGGCACCGGGCCTTGCTGGCACTACTGCTCTTCGCCGGGCTCAGGCGCAGCGAGGTAACCGCGATCACGCTGGACGACCTGGACCTGGCAGGCGCGCAACTCCTGGTCCGTGGCAAGGGGGCCAAGCAGCGAGTGGTGCCGCTCACGCCGGCGGTCCTGGAAGCGATACGCGAGTACCTCCCATGCCGGCCGCAGACCGACAGCAGCCACCTCTTCGTCAGCCGCGTCGGGGGCCGACCCATACACGGGCGGGTGGCCGGTCGCATGCTGGACCGCGTCCTGGAGAGAGCCGACCTCGACCACGCAGGCATCACCCCCCACCGCCTCCGCCACAGCTTCGCCACCTACCTCATCCGCAGCGGCGTGGACATCCGCACCGTCCAGGAACTCCTCGGCCACGCCGACCTCCAGACCACCGCGTCTTACCTGCACTCGGACACGCGGGCGAAGCAGGAGGCGGTGGGGAAGCTGAACGGGCTGCTGGGTACGGGCCGGGCCTAGCCCACGATATCTGAGCAGCCAGACCCAGCCACTGGTGTTTCAGGCGGTGTTCACAGTCGCGGAACATGCCAGCTGCGGGCTTTCAGGTGGACGGCCAACAGCTCGATCAGCGTGAAGCCCGCGCCTCTGCCTGGACCACCCGGATCGCCCCGGGCGGTCGATGCATCGAGGTTACACGGTAGGAGGGCCACTGGCCAATACTGGCATGTCTGCCATCAGCCCTCCAGGCGTATCAGTGGGGTGGGCGCGGTTTCCATCACGTCGTGGCGCGATGGCACGGAGTCATGCAATCTGCACACGATCATGCGGCGGTCACTTGACTTCCATACGGTCTCTGATATACTCCAATCGCATATCGTGCTGACTGCGGAGGCCGGTCCTCCCCAGTCACGGGCAGGCACTCTCGTGGTTCGCGAGGAGGGGCGTGGTGGCCCGAGTGCTGCTGGTAGTTTCGTCTGCTGCTTCATGCAGGCCGTGGTCGGTCATGGACTGTGCCGTCCGCGCGGGCGCGGCCAGGCCCTGCGAATCCCTTCTCATCGGCCCCCGGCTAGTTCCTTCCCCATGCGTCCGGCGCGCACTACTGGGGGCCTCGTGCACCTGACCGAAAGCGACTAGCGGCAGCTGGTCCTGCTGACCCCAGGCTGCGATCTGGGAATCCGGATAGCTCTGGAGGGTGAGAATGCCGGCCTCGATCTCTGAGCTGCACGCGTATCTGGTGGCAGACGCACAGGGCCATCCCCTGCCTTCCCCTCAGCCCATCGACCTGGCCACCGAGGTCGTCGCCTATGGGGCGCGGGTACGCTTGGCGTTCCAGGTGCAGGGCGATGAGCCAGTGCACCTGCCGCTCCTCTGGGTGACCGGGGCAGGGCTGGAGGCGCGTCGGCAGGCGGAGTTCCAAGGCGGTGAGTACGTAGACGAGTTCCAGGCCCCGCTCGCCTTCTTCGGATGGGCCGACGTCGAGGCGGGGTCGCTGGGTGACCCACCCCTTCCGCTCGCGCAGTGGCGACCGGCGATGACCTCGCCACAGCGCTACCAGCTCGCGATGCCTCTCATCCCGGTGGGGACGCGGCCGAGCTGGCCCTTCGGGACGGCCCCCCCGCCTGGCCTGTTCCCGACCGTCACCTCACAACTGCAGGTGGGATCCCCATCCTCGCCGGGTGGCGCAGCACCTGTGATCACCGACCTCACCACCACGCTAGGGCAGGAGACGAGCCTCCGCCTGGGCCAGCCCTGGAAGTTCACGATCACGGTGCAGGATGGGGATGACGACGCGCTGGGGGCCTGTTTCGCGGTGGTGCGGGGCGGCCGGGCGCGGCTGTCTTGGCTGATCTCCGAGGGCCGGAAGTCGGCAGGGGTGAGCAGCTTCTGTCGCCTGCGGATAGGAGGAGACGCTCATGACCGCGAGGGAGTGTGGCTGGGAGAGGGACAGGACGCCGCCACGGTATGGGTCCAGGCCTTCGACTCGCGGGGCAACTGGTCCGCTCCGGTGACCTTCGCCTACCGACTGCGCTTCGAGCTGCCGCCGCTATGGGGTGACGACCCGACTCCGGGCGGGCCGGTCCTGCTGGGGGCCGGCGCGAGCGTGGAAGATGCGCCCTTCGACCTGCATCGGGTATGGGCGCGGTGCAGCGACCCGCACGCTTGGGTATGCGCCCGGTTCACTACCCAGCCCAACCGGGTGACGGAGTTGTGGACCGTGGCCGGCCCGGACAGAACCCACTTCTACGAGGGCGAGCTCGGACGGGGCCGGGCCTTCGACGCCATTCTGTACACGGTGCCGCGTGACAACACCCCCATCATCGGGGACAAGCGCGCCGTGACAATGCCGGCACTAGCGGCCGAGTAAGGGGGGAATCGATGAGTGGGATTCTCTTCGGCGCCGTTGCACTTGCTGCCGCCGCGGCAGCACTGCTTCACCGCCGGAGCCACGTGGCCTGGGCCCATCCCCCAAGCAAGCCCGGCGAGGACCCGCCCGGAGGCAGCCCCGGGGGTTGTCCGGGGACCGGCGGAACGCCCGGCGGGAGCGGAGGGCCGCCGAGCGGGGCCTGTCCGGCCGCGGGGAGCGGCGGGACCCCTGATGCGATGGCGCTCGGAGATGGGGGAGGCCCGGGCGGAGGGCAAGTGGAGTCGGGGCTCTCTGGCTACATCGGGGGAAGCCAGCCGCTGGGGTGGGCTGGAGGGGAGGTGTCGCTGGCTGGGGCGGCGGCGTTCGGGGTCTCGGATGCCTCCGGGAAGCTCGCTCTCCTCCATGGGACTACTGCCATCGCGTTCAGCTTCGCTGGCGGCCAGGCCAGCTCCGGTCCGGTGGGCTGGAACTGGACTCATGACTACAACCTCACTCTGGTCCAGCAAGACGCCAATACAGTGGATATCCAGCACGAGGGCGGGCGCTGGGATCGCTACACCTGGAATGGCTCCGCGTGGGTCGCCGAGGCGGGCCGGCGGGCCAGCCTGGTGAAGAACGGTGACGGGACCTGGACCGAGACCAGCCCCTATGGCGCGGCCTACAACTTCCCCGCCACGGGGGCCAGCTATCCTGCCACGGTGCGCGCCACGAGCCTCGTGGACGCGAACAGCAACCGCACTACCCTCAGCTACACTAGCGGGAATCTGGTGAGTGTGCTGGACCCCTTCGGCCAGCGCCTGACCTTCACCTATGATGGTTCCAATCGGCTCGCCTCTGTCCGCGACCCGGCGGGCCAGCTGACCACCTTCTCCTACGACGCCAACTCCAACGTGGAGTCCGTCCTTCACCCGGATGGGGCGCGGGTCACCTACGCTTACAACGCGGCTCACGACCCCATTCGGATCCAGGATCCGCTGGGCCGGGTCACCACGTTCGCCTATGACGCCAACGGGAAGCTGCACACCATCACCGATCCCACCAACCGGCTGGTGCGCACCATCACCTATGACACGGCCAACTCCCGCACCAAGATCGTGGACGGCCGGGGCCACGTCTGGACCAACACCTACAACACCAACGCCAACCCCCTGCGACGAGACGATCCCCTGGGCCACAACCGCCAGTCGGTCTGGACGTCCGCGGTGGACATGACCGCCTTCCTCGACGCCCGGGGGAACCGCTGGACCTACACCTATGACGGCTCCCATCGGATCATCGGGGTGCTCTCCCCCGAGCTGTGCATCCACTCCTTCAGCTACAACTCCGACAACATGCCCACCGAGTACATTGACCCGGGAGGCCGCCGCACCACCTACGGGTATGACGCCAAGCGCAACAGGACCTATGAGATCCACCCCGATGACACGCGGGTCACCTTCAGCTACGATGCGCAGGGTTTGCTCACCGCGGAGCAGGACGCCCGGGGCTATCGCTCCACGCACACCTACGACAGTCGCGGCAACCGCGTCACCACCACCGCGCCGGACGGTAGTGTGGTGACCTTCGCCTACGATACCTCCAACCGGGTGGTCGCCATCACCAATCCGCTGGGGGTGATCAGCACCAACGTCTACGACGCGCTGGGCCGCCTGACGGTGCAGGTGGATCCGCTGGGCAACCGCACCACTTATGTCTACGACGGCTCGGGCCAGCAGACCGCGGTGGTGGACGCACTGGGGGATCGGACCACCACCCAGTTCAACTCCCTCAACCAGCCGGAGGCGGTGATCGACGCCCTGGACAAGCGGACCAGCTACGCCTATGACGCCAATGGCAATCGGATCTCGGTGACCGATCCGTTGGGCAAGCTCACGACCTATGTGTACGACGATCGGGACCGGCTGATCGGCGAGGCCAATCCGCTGGGCCAGCGCACCTCCTATGTCTACGACGAGGACGGCAACCACATCGCGGTAGTGGACGG
>Ga0315281_10013710_pt1 | contig 10956 bp, 8 predicted proteins | sample YL17G07_0_MG_FD_204540 | JGI IMG/M metagenome (GOLD analysis project Ga0315281, IMG submission 204540) | Sediment microbial communities from Yellowstone Lake, YNP, Wyoming, USA - YL17G07_0 | ecosystem: Environmental > Aquatic > Freshwater > Lake > Sediment | place: USA: Wyoming | collected... | reverse complement strand
TTCACTAACTTTTGTTCGAGCTTAAAGTTCAAAGTGCTGCTTACATTTATTAGATGAAATCTCTGCTTTTTTACAAGAGGCTGTCTTTATGGAATAGTGCCGCGTTAGTATTGACAAAGCCATGTCTTGCCATCCCTCAGCCGTAAATGCCTGGGGAACAAGTGCTATTAGTGCATCCATCGCCTGGGTAGGTGTTAACCGATTGTTTATCATTAAGAAATAGCTCATAACCAACGCAGTTCTATCCTTCCCAGACGAGCAATGTACTATGATTTTGCCTTTACGAAGGTGGTTTCTAATGAACGACTCAACAAATGGCAATATGTAGAAAATGTCTTCTGCATCTCCAGGTAAAGGTGGGGCATTCTTTGGTAAAGGAACGCACAGATGTTTTAGCCCGAATGTGACTACTTCATATGACCTATTTAGCATTCTTTCTGATAGTGAAATAATCCACTCAACCCCCTGGTCTCGAAATTCCTGAAGGTCCCACGACTCTTGATTCGGACCTTTTCGGCCGCCTAGTTTATCTGGAACGACCCAATATACATGTTTCATGATTTTCTCGACTACGGTCTTCGTGTGCCAACCCAAGACCAAACATTGTTAAATAATGTTGCGAAGAAATGATACCCAGATATGTCAATGTCCTCCCTCAACACCAGTGTTAACCGTGTACCTGTCGGCTGTTGAAATCCGGTTATTGTGACAAATATCAGCCTAGGCTCGGCAGGGAATTCGAACCATGTTAAAACAACTGATGTCACGTAGCTTGTAATCCTCAATTCAGTTTGATCGACTGAAGACTGATGGCTTTCTAACTCCTTGAATTTATCAATTGTCAGTCGAATTTGGCTACTGGTAAATTCTGGACTTATAGATGATCCGACACTACGTTCCGCAGATTGTCTGACGCTTGCTTGATTCGATGGGTCAAGTAAAATTTCCCTAAGGCGCCCACCACGCATGACGAAGTCATTAAAATGCACCGCATTTGCAGCAAGAAATCTGAAGTTTGCCACACAGATCATATTTATTTGCGAGGCACGTTTTATATGAACCGCAAAATCAGTATCGTTCATCATAATAAGTTTTGGAGCATTCGCTAGAGCAATATTCGATATAACCGTGTCTAGTTTTCGCTGCTCAGAAAGAAAATTCGCAGATTGGATTAGTAAAGCAGCAAGGACGGCCGCAAGAACCCACTCTATTTTGGCAATACCGAGTGCAGACATGACTGCAACGGCTAGACAAACGATCATAGTGAGGTAGAGATCTAAATTAGATCCACGCTTAATGTCTGCAACAATATTTTTGAGAAACTCTCTCATATTAAACTGCGATTGTCGAATTAGATAGTATTTGTTGTCCTTCGTTCATTAAAGTAATGCGGTCAATGAGAGGGCGTTCACGGATACTAAGACCCTCGAAGGTTTTCTTTAGCCCTTCAGATAGAGGCAGAAGATGCATATGACCATGTTCTGTCGTAGCTTGACCTGCTGTGAAAAGACCAATCTTTTCGACACAGTATGTTCGTTTTAGCGCGTATGATAGTTTTACGGCAAGTTCCATTAGCCTAGCTAAACGAGATAAAGACAGTTCCATTATGTCGGGAATGTGTTCAAGTGGAAACAAGAGTAAGTGCCCCGTCTTAATTGGGTACTGATCCATCAAAATCCCGAATTCACTGTCGTTGTAAATCAATGCATATTGATCTTTATTAGCGATAGCATCGCAGAAAAAGCATGACATATGCCTGAGTTCTCCGTTACAACTTAATTAGATCTTCGTTGATCTAAATCTTCTGATAGCAGTGACTATTGTATCTTGCTCATCTATCAAAGTATTTACATTTGTATTTTACATTATTATATTACAAGCTCCTAACACTAATTATATAATGTGGTTATTAACTTCTATAGCCAATTACTCATTTTGTGACCTCAAATATAGTGTAAATTAGAACAGCAATTATATTGAAGACTCAAATTGGACTCTGGCAACACTACGACAATCTCGGATTACTCACACACCTTACCATTCCTGATATCTTCTCAATGAATTAGTCGTTTTCGCAACATGCGTTTGTGTTTACATCAGTCTCGGCGGAATTCAAGACCTACTAACTGGCCGTCTCCCCCATGCAGCAAACAGTGTACCTCCGGGAGATTGGATAGTCGGGTCAAGCAATAGACGCTGAATACTGTCATGTTGCTCCTGGGTGAGCAAACCGGCAGCAATCATAGGTTTCGCTGCCGCTTGCAAAGTCATCGACTGGAGCCGTGAGAAGGGATCGCCCCCACGATTCACGCGGGTCCATCCCTCTTGGCCCACATCGATAAATTCAAGCTGTTCTACAAGACTGCGAACTCGACGGCCAAAATATGGATCAATAATATTACTTTTCCGAAGGAAATCCCACAAGGCTCGAAGTACCCCAGTGTAAACGGCAGCAGATGGATTCGTAATATCAATAGACAACATGGAGCCATAGTCCATTTCTTCGATCAATAGCCAGCCGCCTGGGCGTATTGCATTCATCATTCGCTTCAGCCCTTTTTCAGGTTGAGGGAGGTGCATGAGTAAACATCGGCAGTGAACAAGGTCATACTGACCTCTTTCGAGGGCATCTTTGATGATGTCGTGTTGACGAATTTCGAGGTTGGGAATAATTAGGTGGCTAAGGAATCTCGTGTCGATATCCGTAGCCACTACTTTCCCTGTAGGTCCGACACGCGTAGCAAGCCATTGCGCCACTGACCCTGCTCCGGCACCAACCTCAAGACAATTCCAGCCTTCGGAAGCCCGTATGATTTCAAGATGCCGGATTGTGTTGGGATCATAGAATTCTTCCACTAATCTAAGGCGATTAAGCTCCGCTTCATCTTTCTCGTTGGAGGCGAAATACCGCTGTTCACTCATCGTAGACCTCTTTCATATTTGTTTGTTCTATCAACAACTATCTTTAGGATGGCAACATTTCGTTCTCAGACATGAATGCCATCTCTCTATTCCAACAGATCAGGAGTAGGTCACGACTAAATAATGAATCGCCCGTGAAATAAATCTCAATAACCTATATATGACAATCGGAGGTGCTTGTCAATGCGTAGACGTGCATGCATGAATTCATGTCCGCGGGTACGATAGAATTAGAACCCTGCAAGCATTGAATTTGCGAACACCATTTTCTTGAGCCTCCTTCCACAAGAAAACGCAAGTAGTATAACTTGCACAATGTAGCGATTTGTGCAAGGAGACTGCGGCTTGGTCTACACGAATGTGAACACCGCCTTGAAAATCATGTTTTCACCAACCCATTCCAGCTTCAAAGTCCCGGGTAGGTCACTGCACTCAAGGAACTAGCTGCCCGCATGCTTTTGTATCACAAAATGCTAAACCGCATGGTCGTGCTACAGTATCTATGCAAAAATTAGCCCCGAAACCAGAAAGATCTCCACCTATGCTAATTACCCCATTTGATGGCGTGCTCCAATTATTTCCACAAGGCAGCCTTAAATCTTAGCGCGCATTGTGTCCCGTTGCTTGAAACGCTAATTAATACCACAAGCATCAATATTAATCACCCCTAATTCGCTTACAATAAATCTACTCCCACATTATGTTGACAATCGACCTGGTCGGTGTTACTGTCCAACTTAGGTGACGTGAAATGAGGGATGCTGATAAAACTAAGGGGCAATTAATAAACGAACTCGCAGCAATGCGCCAGCGAGTTACCGAACTTGAGGCACTGGAAACCCAGCGCAAGGAGATAGGGAGGGCGCTCAGGGAATCAGAAGAAAGATACCGCCTTGTAGTAGAAAACGCCAATGCGGCCATGGAAGTTTCCCAGGATGGCATGATTAAATTCTTCAATCCAAAGACGATTGAGATCACAGGCTACTCTCACGAAGAATTGACCTCCAAACCTTTTGCTGAACTCATCCACCCTGACGACAGACATATGGTGCTCGAGCGCCATACGCGAAGGTTAAAGGGCGAAGAATTTCCCCACATATATCCTTTTAGAATGGTTGATAGAGCCGGTAATGTCAAATGGGTGGAGATCAACGCTGTCTTGGTAACCTGGGAAGGTAGGCCCGCCACCCTGAATTTCTTGAATGACATCACTGAGCGCAAGCACATGGAGGAGATGCTGGAGAGGAGCGAAAAATATTTCAGGTCTCTCATTGAAAACTCCTTGGATGCTATTGCGATTATGGATGGAGACATAACTATGCGCTACTTCAGCCCCTCCTTTGAGAATATGTTGGGGTACAAACCTGAAGACCATGTTGGCAAGAACCCGCTTGAGTTAGTTCACCCCGATGATATGGCGAGAGTAGCTGAAACCTTCACCGCCTTGATTCAGACTCCGGGTTCTGTTGGTCACATGGAGTTACGTGGCAAGCATAAAGACGAGTCCTGGCGCACTTTTGAAATCGTAGGAAAGAACCTTCTAGATGATCCGGTCGTGGGAGGTATAGTCGTCAATTTCCGCGATATCACAGAACGCAAGGCGTTCGAAGATAAGCTACAAGTGCTTTACCAACAGGAAAGGGATTTGCGCAAGCAATTGGAAGAGGAAATAAAGAAGAGAGTGGAATTTACCAGGGCGCTGACACATGAGTTGAAGACCCCGCTCACGTCAATCCTGGCCTCCAGTGACTTGCTGCTGGCTAGACTTCGAGAGGGGCCCTTGCTGAGCCTAGCTAAGAACATTGGCAGGAGCGCTTCTGATCTGAATGGCAGGATCGATGAACTATTGGACTTGGCCAGAGGGGAGGTGGGCATGCTCCAGTTGAAGCTAGAACCTGTTGATCTCCTACAATTGGTCCGTGAGATAGCCGAGAATATGGGCCCAGTGGCTTTAAAACATGGACAATCTCTAAGCTTAGACCTTGCCCAGTCCCTTCCAGTTATACAAGCTGATGCAACACGTGTTCAGCAAGTAGTGTTTAACCTTCTAGACAATGCTATAAAGTTCACTCCTAAAGGCGGTAGAATCACCTTGCGCGCTAAGATAAAGGATTCTGGGCTTTCAGTCGAGGTTCAAGATACAGGTCCAGGGATACCCAAGGAGGAACAGCAGCGACTATTCGAACCGTATCACCGACTTAATAGCGACCGTGGGCGCTTGAGCGGGTTGGGGCTGGGGCTCGCTCTCAGCAAAACAATAGTGGAGCTTCACAAAGGAAAGATATGGGTGAAGAGCCAAATAGGCAGAGGCTCGACCTTTGGCTTCACACTACCTTTACAAGCTATCGCCAAAAAGGCAAAGAAGCTGGATAAGGTAAGGAAACTGTGGAAGGTACTGATGATTGAAGACGATCCGGGAATCATAGAGTTCATTTCGTTGGCATTCCAGATGGAATGGCCGGAGGCTGAACTAGTATCGACGGGGCAGGGTGAGGAGGGAATAGATTTAGTTGAGACTGAAGCACCCGATATCGTCATTCTGGATCTCGGCCTTCCTGATATTAGTGGCTTCGAGGTATTAAGGCAGATTCGTCTTTTCTCTCCTGTGCCGATTGTCATTCTCACTGTGAAGACGGAGGAGCCTGATATAGTCAAAGGACTGGAGTGGGGAGCTGATGATTACGTCACGAAACCTTTCAGGCAGAAAGAACTTTTGGCGAGGTTGAAGGTTCAGTTGAGGAAAGAGGCCTTATCTGATGGGGATGCACCGACTGTCTGCGGGCTGTTACGCTTTGACCCTTCCACATCACAACTTAATTACGGTGGTAACGAGATCAATCTGACTGTAGTTGAAGGTCACATAATTCAATTCCTTATGAGAAATGCTGGTCACGTGGTGACTCACTCCCGTCTTGCCGAAGCAGTATGGGGCGACGACTACCCCGGGGCCACGGAGACACTCAGGGTTTACGTCAGGCGACTTAGAGAGAAACTCGAACAGAACCCCAGTAACCCGAAGCTTCTTATCACCAAGTCAGGTATAGGATACTCACTAGTTAAACCGGTCTGATCTTGATGGTCATAGACATTATAGCTTGCTGGCCTACTTGACATAGTATGCTAGGCTCTGATCATAAAAGTCAATCTCAGGCGCTAATCTTCCGCACGATTGAGTGCCCGCTTGTCGGGCTAGCCTAATAGGTCGTTAAGCCACCCGAAAGGGTGTTGTAATGGTTAGGTTGTTCTGGTGTATATTGGTTAGCATCGGCGGTAGGTTGGGCGTGGTTAAGATCTGACCAATATCCTTCCTTCCTGCTTTGAGCCTTTAATCTTTTATTTATGTTCTTCTTATACTTTTGTTATTTAGCCCAACTACAATCGAAGGCTGAAACGAAGGTCTTTGCATTAGACAGAGTTAACTTCAAATAGCGGATTGGAGTGCTGCAGACTGATCTGAACTGAGTGACCTTGAGCGTGGACCGTAGCTTCGGGGAGATCGGCCACCAATTTGAATATCGAGGCTTTGACAGTAGTGCATTATGGTCAGTTGAACAGCTACCTAGGATCTTGGGGGTTAGCTGAGGAGGTTGATCTCAGTCATATATCACGTAAATGAAGATGGAGGAGTAATAGAGGGGTACAACGAAGGTGAGAAAGATTAGGGCTGTTGTATACGGGCCTGGGCAAATGGGGAAGATTATCACCCGTCTAATGCTTGAGAAGGGTATCAGAATTGTGGGGGCTATTAACCGAAATCCAGATATGGTGGGCAAAGACCTGGGTGAGGTTGCTGGCCTCGGTTACAGACTGAATGTAAAGCTCAGCAACGATGCTGACAAGGTTCTCTCAGAAAATCAGGCTGACATTGCAGTCGTAGCAGTTTATGCTGAGATGGAACGAAGTTATCCCATGTTCAAGAAGTGCATTGAGCATGGTCTGAACGTTATAACCACTTGTGATGAAGCCCTTTATCCGTGGACAACCAGCCCAGAACTTACGGCAAAGCTTGATAGGCTTGCTAAGAAGCATGGCGTCACTATAACCGGTGCTGGTTTCCAAGATGTCTTCCTGACCAACCAGATAATTCTGCTGTCAGGGGCAAGCCATACTATTGATACGATCAAAGGCTATCAAAAATACAATGTAGATGATTATGGCCCAATGGTTGCGGAGTGGCATCATGTCGGGGAAACAGTGGACCAGTTCTATCGAAGAGAGAAGGAACAAGGAACAGACTTGAGCTATTTCAGAATGAGCCTCGAAACCATAGCCGCAGGTTTGGGTTTGACCGTCAAGAAGATACAACAGACCACCAAGCCTTTAACAGAGGGGGTAGACGTCAAGTGCAAGAGCTTGGGCATTGTCATAAAGAAAGGTCTTGTCGTGGGGCGCTCCCAGATAACTGAGATCGAGACTGAACAGGGGATTTTATTGCGTGGAGAGGAAGTATCAAAGGTTTGCAAAAAGGGTGAAGTAGACCAGAACAAATGGAGCATCATAGGCGTTCCGAACACTTACCTGAAGAATGATAGAGTTGCTACCAAGCTTCAAACTTGCACCCAAATAGTCAACCGGATCCCGGATATCATCAACGCCAATCCTGGATATATTACCGTTGACCAGCTTCCTATGCTGAAATATAGAACATATCCACTTGCGTGCTATGTGAGAGAATAGTTGAGCTATTTTTTAGAGCGAGTTAACCAGCAGTCGATATACTGAGTCAGGAGAAATAAATAAAAAGCTAATAGTTGAAGTAGTCAGAACAGAATCTCGGTCGATGGCAAATACAAAACAGAATTTTGCCATTCAACTAGGGGGGGAGTGATGATTGAGCTAGTTCCAAAAGGTCTGCCAGATGGCAAGAAACTTGTAGAAGAAGGCATTAAGATAGGGGAAGGCTTTGAGATAGGCAGATCCTCCTTCTTACGCTACAGGAATGTTCGCTGCGAGAGCGACTGGAAGCGCATGCAAGCTGATAAGGGTGCGATTCAGTGGTGCCCTATACTGGGCTTAAGTACCCTTGAAGAACAAATAGAAGCGACTAGACATCTTTGGGAATGGGGTAAATCGAAAGGCATAGAAATAGACAGGGTTCTTCATATCAGCAGCATGTTGAATGGCTTGCCGCCCGAACTGCGCAGCAAGGCCCCCAAACCAACAAGCTTCCTGCTCGAAAGCTCTGAAGATTTTATCAGGATCGCCCAGTCTGCCCCCACACAGCCATGCTTCGATGACCATATGATATGCTCTCCCAATTCTGTGAGCAACGCAATTAACTGCCTCAAGGCTGGATGCAACGATGTCGGGACCATGTCACAGTTTGTCTGGGACTATCCATACTGGCACGACGATGTAGCTCAGATGATGGAGGTAGTGAAAGCTCTGGGCATTATGGCTAGTAAGCGCAAAGACGGGGCTATAATGATCACCTATGTAGGCGACGGCATACCAGGTCAATTGCTAGACCACGCCTCAGAGGTGGGCTATGTGCTTCTAGAGAAATACATCGTGGATGATCTCTGCGGAGCAGCCTTCGCCTCATCACTGGGCGGAGTCCATAGCTATATCCCGGCGAAACTAGCCACTTGGCTGGCCTTGAACGATGTGCTTAAATCAGACCACAATGTCGTCACTTTCTATCAGGGAAATACACTGGAGCCCACCGAGGACCTAGAGTCAAACTATGGTCTTGTAGTCTCAGACTTCATGCCATTAGCGATTTTAGAGCGAAAGTACAAGACCGGCGTTGCTTATATGCCAAACCCCGTTACAGAATGCTTCAGAGTCCCAACTATTGGAGAGATAGTTGATGCTTTGTCAGCCTGCACAGTGGCTTTAAAGAAGGCTTTAGAGTATGAAGAAGGAAGAATGCTGGACGACTCACATATTAACAAGCTTCGGCTGGTCATTGTTCACCAAGGAACCCAGTTTTACAAGAACATCAAAAAGGGGCTGTCTGAGATGGGAGTTGATATCACCGATCCCCTTCAGATGATTCTTGCACTGAGGAGGCTGGGTGGTAGGAAGCTTGAAGAGATGTTCCATCCCGGCGAAAGAGACCCTAGTCGCCCCAGGGGTATTACTCCATATGTCCCAACAGACCTGATTAAACAACCTATGAGGGATATGGAGAGAACGGTACAAGTGGTACGCTCCGAGAAGCTGGAAGACGTTGTTAAGGATAAGAAGTTTGTGGTAGGCTCCACTGATACACATGAGTATGGGCTATTCGTGATCAGCGGGGTACTCAAGACCTTTGGTGCAAAGGTAATAGACTGTGGCGTTGACCTCGATGCCGAACAGGTCCTGGACATGGCTATCAAGGAAGGCACACCCTACGTAGCTATTAGCACTCATAACGGCTTAAGCTTGGACTGGGGTAAGCGTTTCATGGAAGCCGCTAGGCAGAGAAAACAGAGGGTCAAGATATTTATGGGTGGTAAGCTTAACGCCATTATCGAGGGCTGTACAGAGCCTGTCGATGTATCAGAGCAGTTGAGGAAACTTGGAATCGTTCCATGCAGAGACTTAGTCGACCTTATAAGAAATATGGCAGTTCAAGCATAGTGATGAAATCGGATAAACATTGAAGGAGGGAACTATGAGTCTTTGGCAATAAAATCGTAGATACCCACGGGCAGAGCCCGTGGAACCCTGCCCTTCGGGTTATTGGAGGTACGTTTTCAGTAAGCCAAGTTGAGCGTCGGAAATACCAAATAGAGAGGTGCATGGATGAATACCAAACGTATACTATTTGTCTCGTTGGTAGTAGTGCTCATGCTAGGCAGTCTGCTGGTAGCTTCTTCGTGCCAAGGCGGCAAAGAGGGTGAGAAGGTTTTCAAATTCGCTAGTCTAACACCCCTTTCCGGTGCTTGGGCAGAATGGGGATTCCCTATTCAGTATTCCCTTGAGATTGCAGTTGAGGACATCAATGCAGCTGGTGGAATAAAGGTGGGCGATGACTACTACAAGATTGAAATGGTTACTTATGACAACGTCGGAGACCCAACAGTCACTGCATCAGCGGCACGGAAAGCAATTTATGACGATGGCATTAAGTATCTGTTTGTAACAACAACCGATCAAGCTGCAGCCATCAATGAACTATGTAACGATGAAAAGGTGCTCCTCTTCTGCGATGGGCCTTATAGAAACTATATTGGGCCACAGTGGCCCTACAGTTTCCAGTGCTGGTTTGAATTCGTGGAGAGTGAGGGAGCTATGCTAGACTACATTCAGCAGAAGTACCCTCAGTACAAACGAGTAGCGATTATGTGTTCCGATGACGACCGCGGTCACACTGCAGCAGATGACTTCAAGCAATTCGCTCCGTCTCGTGGCTTTGAAGTTGTCGATGTTATCTTCACAGAAGCTGAAACGACCGACTACTACTCAGTTCTTACGCAACTACTTCAAAAGGGCGTAGACATAATCGATGTCGATGGGCATGCATTTGCCTCACAGGGCTATATCGAGAAACAAGCTCGCGAACTTGGTTTCAAAGGGATATTCATACATCCCGATACCTTGAGCGTACCTGTTGTTAGTGATATTGCTGGCATCGGAGCGATCGAGGGTGACATAGGTGCTACTCAGCTTATCGAGATGCCCGCAGATATTGGCAAGAGTTGGGCAGATCAGTTCACTCAGAAGTACGGAAGTTTCGAGTATTGGCCAAGCTTCAAGTACGATACTCTACTGTTGCTGAAAGCTGCCATAGAGAAGGCAAACACCTTCGACACCGAAAAGGTGATGGACGAATTAGGTAAGGTGACCGTTAATGGCCTTTCGGGTCCAGTTAGTTTCGGTGTCAACAAATTCACGGGGGGGATTCCACGATCAATTAAATTGAAGATGTACGTTGTCCAAGTACAAAATGGTGAACTGGTAGAGGTATATAGCGGCTTTAGTCCCTTATGGCAATAGGAGGCTCCCCTTCATCGTAGTCCCGGGAGGGTTTGAAGACAACCAGCCCGGGCAAAGACAATTTTTTTGGGGTGTGGTTGTGGGTTTTTTTTGGTTTGAGTAACG
>Ga0315281_10013709_pt1 | contig 10957 bp, 10 predicted proteins | sample YL17G07_0_MG_FD_204540 | JGI IMG/M metagenome (GOLD analysis project Ga0315281, IMG submission 204540) | Sediment microbial communities from Yellowstone Lake, YNP, Wyoming, USA - YL17G07_0 | ecosystem: Environmental > Aquatic > Freshwater > Lake > Sediment | place: USA: Wyoming | collected... | reverse complement strand
CTAAAATGGCATCTCCAGGCCACCTTCGGGCGGCATCAACATCTCAACGCTCAGCGGCTTGTAACCCTCGAAGCGCGCATACTGCTTGATGAACGACAGTTTCACCGTATCCGTGGGACCGTTGCGCTGCTTGCCGACAATAATATGCGCCAAGCCTTCCGTCGCCTGGCCGTCTTCCTCCATGATGCCGAACATCTCTGGCCGGTGCACAAACATTACGACGTCCGCATCCTGCTCGATGGCGCCGGACTCGCGCAAATCCGACAGCGCAGGCCTCTTGTCGCTCCGCGCTTCCACTGCACGGTTGAGCTGCGAAAGAGCAACAACCGGAATATCGATTTCCTTCGCCAGCGCCTTCAAAGAGCGCGAGATTGCCGAAATTTCCTGCTCGCGGCTCGGCGCCTGCCTCGGTCCCTGCATCAGTTGCAGATAATCCACGACGATCATGTCCACATTGTGCTCAGCTTTCAAGCGACGCGCTTTTGCCCGCAGCTCGAGAATCCCCAGCGCCGGCGTGTCATCGATAAACATCTTGGCCTTATACAGCCTTCCCACACTTGTGCTGAGTTTGCGCCATTCGTCCTCCGGCAGGCGTCCCGTGCGGACCTTCTGCGCGTCCACCCTCGCTTCGGCGCAAATCAGACGCATGACAAGTTGTTGGTTGGACATTTCCAAACTGAAGAAGCCGATGGATTTATCGTGCAGCACGGAGGCATTGCGGGCGATAGAAAGAACGAGCGCTGTTTTGCCCTGGCTCGGCCGGCCCGCTATAATAATGAGGTCTGATTTCTGAAAGCCGCCTGTCAGGTTGTCCAGGTCCGTAAACCCGGTGGGCACGCCCGTGACGCCGCTATGTTTGCCGTGGATGCTCTGCAGCATCTCCATGGTGCTGTGGACTGCGGTGTTCATGGAGATGAAAGTCTTCTTCATTCGCTGCTCGGAGATGTCGAAGATCCGCTGCTCGGCCGTGTCCAGCAAGTCGAGCGGGTCTTCCGTATCGCCGAATGCGCGGTTGATGACCTCGGAGGAGGTGGCGATGAGCTGGCGCAAGAGCGCTTTTTCCAGCACGATGTGCGCGTGGTATTCCACGTTCGCACCGCTCGTGACTTTTGAGGTCAGCTCGGTGAGATAATACTCGCCGCCGATTTTCTCCAGTTCTCCCCGCCGGCGTAGTTCTTCAGAGAGCGTGATCAGGTCCACCGGCTCGCTTTTTTCGAACAGCTCAACCATCGCCTTGAAAATACTCGTGTGTGCGGGCTTGTAGAAGACGTTTTCATTCAGCACTTCGAAGGCTTTGCCGATGGCTTCTTTTTCAAGCAGCATGGCTCCGAGCACGGCCATCTCGATATCGACGGCCTGGGGCGGAACCCGGCCTTCGGTGGTGATTGAGGGAATGCTTAAATCGAAGATTTTTCTTGGTTCAGCCATGTGAAATCCTTTGGGTTACAATATATGAAAATCGATAGAACTTGTTAGGGTTGTCTCACTAAGCTTCACAGAACAACTCATCAGCATCACACATAACTTAACCACCAATCTTTGCGCCTGCGTTTCAAGTCGGCAACCACTTGCGCGGGAAATACGGGAGCGCCACCACGATCAATGTTATAAGATACGTCCCTGCGAGTCCGAAGCCAAACCCTTATATCTGGTTGCATAGTTTAGTGCCATTCTGAGTTCCAATGTCTCTCAATTGGAACGAAGAATCTGAACAACACAGTTTTCAGATCCTTCCCGCCAAAATGAAGGCGGGCAGGCGCTCCGCCCCATTGGGGCTTCGCTCAGGATGGCAATCCCTTTTTACCGGTCTCTATTTTGCCAGCAGTTTTTTCAGGGTTTCGGCGCCGTTCGTATTGCGAGGGTCGAGCTCCACCGACTTCTGATAATTCTTGATGGCGAGGTCTTTGTCGCCGTTCGTCATGTATGCCTCGCCCAGGCTGTCATACACGTTCGAAGACTGGGGAAACGCTTCGACGTTCAATTTGAACACCTCGATTGCTTCCTTCACTTTGTTCATCCCCAGCAAACGGTAGCCGGCGACATTCATTTCTGCCTCGTCCACAGTGTAGGTGATGGAGTGCTTTTCCTTCAACTCGCGGTATTTCTCGACCCCGGCCGAGATTCCATTTTCCATGATGGCTGCAAACATCGCATCGGCGACGGACTTCTTCGGCAAATCGTACGGCCTGTCGTAGAGGATTCCCCGGATCGCCTTGCTGATGGCCCCAAGACGCGTTCCTCCCGTGTTGTCGAGCAGAACGACCAGATGACGCTCGTGCGGGACGCGGGAAATAATCGTTTGGAATCCGTTGATTCCTCCGCCGTGCTCAACCACGAGAACGCTGTCGGTGCTTTTCCCGAGGGGAGCATTCCTGACCACCCAACCGTAACCGTATCCTCCCCCCAATGCCGGAATGTATGGTTTGAACATGAGGTCCCTTGTTTTTTCCGGGAGGAGTTTATCGGTGTAGAGCGCCTGGTCCCAGAGATACAGATCCTCGACCGTCGAATACAGTGAGCCGGCCGAATACGGCAGAGACATGTCGAGGTATGGAGCGTTGCGGAAACCGGACCCTTCTTTTTCATATGCCCCGGCCCGTTTTTTCAGGATCGTGCTGTGGTGGTCGTACCCGGTGTTCGTCATGTTTAACGGCGTCAGGATGTTTTCACGCAGAACCTGTTCGTACGGCTTGCCGGTGGTTTTTTCTATAATGACTCCGAGAAGAAAATAGCCCGAGTTGCTGTAGGAAAATTTCGAGCCCGGCTCAAACAGGAGGGCAGAGTCGGCAAACAGTTTCACGAAAGCATCCGGCGTAGAAGGGTCGCGGCTCATGTCCTGGAAAAACCTGGGGAATTCCGTATACCCCGGAATTCCGGACGTGTGCGTGAGAAGATGATGGATGGTGATCTTGTCGCCTGTTTTCTTCGGATAGTCGGGAAGATAATCTGTGATTTTTCCTTCCAGATTCAGTTTGCCTTGTTGAAAAAGCTGGAGGATCAGCATCGAAGTGAATTGCTTGGTAATCGAGCCGAGCCGGAATTTCGTGTCGGGTTGATTGGGAATATCCCATTCCATGTTCGCCAACCCGATTCCCTTTTTGTAAATAATTTTTCCACGCTCCGCAACGAGGACTGTGCCGTTGAATTGGCCGTACTCGTGAGACACCTTCATCAGCGCATCGATTTTCTCGGCTTTGGTTTGAGCGGCGCTCCGTTGGAGCAAACCGGTGACAGCCAACAGCGTTATAACGAAGAATGTTCGTTTCCTCATGTTGAGAGCTCCTTAAAAGGTTTTGTCATTCTGAGTTCTGATGTATTTCAATCAGGACGAAGAATCTGATCATCTTGTTGTTCAGATCCTTCCCGCCAAAATAAAGGCGGGCAAGCGCTCCGCCCCTTCCGCCAAAAATATGGCGGACAGGTCGAGGCTTTTGCTCAGGTGAATAAATCTCATCCAATCAACGGTGCGATCCACAATCCGATCATGTACGTCACGACGGCTTCGCCCAGGCCGACGAGCGTCATTTCTGTGCCGCTTTTGAGCCACGAACGTCCGGTGACCACGACTTTCGAGGCTCCCACGAGGAAATGCGCCAACGTGCTCACGATGAACGAGATGCTAAGAGCCGTCATGCCGCTCCAGAAAATAAAAGGCAGCACCGGCACCATCGCTCCCAGCGCCGTGCTCATTGTCGCACTCGCCGCTGCACTAAACGGTTTTGGAAAAGATTGCTCGGAAAGTCCGAGCTCTTCGTGCGCCAGGGTTTTGAGCATGTGCTCAGGGTCTTTCGCAAGCCGGGCCACCATTTTCTTCGATTCTTTCGCGCTAAAACCTTTCAGCTGGTAGAACAGCTCCAGCTCTTCTTTTTCTTCCTCGGGGTTTTCCTCAATTTCTTTTTTCTCGCGTTGCAGCTCCGCCTCGTAGATCTCGCGCTCGGATTTGGTTGCAAGGTAGGCTCCGCTGCCCATGGAGAGCGCGGAGGCAATTGCGGCCGCAATGCCGCTGAGCATTACGAAATTGCTGTTGGTGTTCGTTGCGCCTGCTACGCCACTGACCACGCCGAACGCTGCGCCGAGGCCGTCATTGACTCCGTAGATCGCCTGGCCGATCCAGCCGCCGGCCCGCACGTGCCACTTCTCCCGCCGGAAAATCAGGTTGAGTTTTCGCTGGGGATGTTGTGGGGCATACCCGCCGCCTTCCACCATGTCTTCCAGCATCAGGCTGTGCGATTTTTCTTCTTTTTGGAACTCGAGAATGGCTTTCTTGTCGGCTTTGCTCTCAGCCTGTTTGACCATGGTTTCGTACAGCGAATCGGCTCCGGCCTCGTTGGCCTCGAGCATCTGCACGGCGACTTCGGGCGAACTTCGGAGCATGACCCATCGTCTTGCTCGTTCGGCGACCGTTTCGGTGAACGAGCCCGGGTCCGAGCCGAGTTCTTTGAGGCGCTGGGCCCAGCGGGCGGCATGCTTGTCTTCCGCCTCCGCCATCTTGATGAGAATGGCTTTGCGCTCCTTGTTTCGTTCCCGCTCCGCGAGTCGGCGGTAGTTCAGGGCGCTCATCATTTCATCGCGCCAGGCTTGCTTGAGATTCTGGATGTAGGATTTTTCGCTCATTGAAATTTCGCTTCGACCCGATTCGTGATACGAAGAACCGATTCCTGCCGAAACAGTTTCTTGTAACGGTTGATGACCTGGGCAATCAGCTCAGTATTTCTAGCGTCAGTTTGTTTATACAAGAGAATGACGATTTTCGTGTGTTCTTTTGCCCTCTTACCGTTTTCATACAGATATTGTCCTGAACCATCAAGAACTGTAAGTCCTTTCGGAAAACGGGGTGTGACTTCTTCATCCAGGAATTTTTGCCATAGAGAGTCTGAAACCATGCCGCCGCCAGGAATCTCTGTTCCGAAATAAAGCTCCTCACGAGTCCACAAGGAGTCGGACGAAGCGTTTCCCTCCGTCGTCACGGCGGAGGACAGACGGGCCGGACACGCAATCAAGTATAATGCGACGCTGAACCGCAGAAGTGATTGCCGCACGAAATTCATGTTGTGAAGTATAGTGGTGGTGTTGCTTTCTTTCCAAGAAAGAAAGTAACCAAAGAAATCTTGTCGAAATCCCCGCCCGCCCCTGCGCAAGCCATCGCGAGGTCGGGCGGGGAAACCCGCGTTCAGACGCTTCCCCGCAACCCCTAAATCTCGGTGCGTTGTTGTTAGGAGAATTTCCAACCGTTTGTCAGAATTGCCCCTCGATTAATGTCCCGCGGTTAGTACCCACCGCGCAAACCCATCGATTTCGACGCCCCGCCACATCCGCCATCACTCTTGTCCAGCTCAACCAAAGCGTTTCTCTTTTGCTTTTGAGGGATGGTCCCACCGAAAATAACCATGGTATCGACATTATTTACAACACCAGCAAATAAAGCTCTCCGTCCACAACCTGGAAGAATTCTTTGCTTCGATCTGGCGAACGATGCGGATCGTTTCGCGAATGATTGTCCACAGGAATGTCCTGAGCTTTCCTTCGAGCGTATCCGGCACCGGACCCGTTTCCGAGAAATGGATGTCCCGGAAGCCGGCGAGCGTCAGGATGTGCTCGAGGGAATCCTGCGCGAAAATCGTCATGTGCGTCATATCGCCGTGGATCACCTGTCCAGGAAACAGCCCCTGACCGTTCGGCGTTTGAAGAAGCAGCATCCCGTCTTTCCGGAGCGCTGAATGAATCAGGGGGAACAAGGAAAGCAGCTCCTTCTTTGTGAAGTGTTCGATGAAATCGATGGCGATGATGGCGCTGTACTGTTTCTTTTGGCTCCGAAGAAACTGAAAAACGTCGGCAACGGATGCACGCAACCCCCGCGATTTCGCCACGTTGACTTGCTCCCTTGAAACGTCGATGCCCTGCACGTTTTGGAATCCCCGAGAAGCAAGAAATTCGAGAATGTAACCGGGTCCGCAGCCCAACTCGAGGACGGGCTCGTCCTTGGCGAGACGGCTGAGAACGGGAAGATACCGGAAGCTGCACCAGCTCCAGTACTCGCGTAGCCGGCGCTCGTCGCGTTGCGTGTGGCTCGTTTTGAACTTCGAAACATATTCTTTATAAAGCTGTTTTCGAACGTCTTCCACTACGCCTGCTTCATCTCGTCGTACAACTTGCGAAACATCTGCACATCTTCCCAGCACGGACGCTTCCAGTTCGGGTTGCGCAGCAATGCCGCCGGGTGGTACGTCACCATCAGCTTGATGCCGTGATATTCGTGGACTTTGCCGCGGAGCTGGCCGAGCGACACGTTGGTTTTCATCAACACCTGCGCGGCAATGCGACCCACGCATAAGATCATCTTCGGCTTCATGATCTCCAGCTGCTTCCACAAGTGCGGCTCGCACGCGTCGATTTCCTCCGGCTGTGGGTCGCGGTTGTTCGGAGGTCGGCATTTCAAAATGTTGCAGATGTAGACTTCCTCGCGCTTGAAGTGAATTGCTTCGAGAATCTTGTTCAACAATTGTCCCGCCCGTCCGACGAACGGCTCGCCCTGCGCGTCTTCTTCCGCTCCCGGCGCTTCTCCGACAATCACAATCTCTGCTTTTGGATTTCCCACGCCGAACACGAAGTTCGTACGAGTGTAGCCGAGCGGACACTTTGTGCACGTGCAGATCATGCGGTTCAGGTCCGCCAATGTCTGCGCACCCACCCACGGCTCGTTGGGGTACTTGTATTGAACCGTTGACTCCTGAACTCCTTTGAGCGGAGCCGTAACCGGTTTTCCAAACAAGTCGGTTTCCGGCCGAGCCGGAGATGGCGGAGACGAATTCATGCCGGCCTCATTCCTTTCCACATACAGCGTATCGCCGAAGAGCTCCTGCTCTTGTTTGAGATACGCTTCAGTTTTCGACAGAATTTCTTTGAATTCTTCCTGCGGGGTGGGCATTTATGCAGTGTAGGTCGGCATTAATGCCGACCTACGGGTTTACATGAGAACCTTCCGAAGGTCGTGTCAAAACCGGACAACCTTCGGAAGGTCTCGGTTACAACAACGTTTTCACTCGATCGAGAATCTCGTTCGCCACGTCAAACTTCGACATCTTCGGCAGCTTTTGGACTTTGCCCTTCCTGTCAATCAACGTGACCACATTCGTTTCCGAGCCAAATACCGCTGTTTCCTTGAGCGAATTCATCACGATGAAATCCAGGTTCTTCTTCTGGAGTTTCTCTTTTGCATGCTTCAGCTCGTCGTGCGTTTCGAGCGCAAAGCCGACAAGCACCTGGCCATTTGTCTTCTTGCCGAGCGAGGCCAGGATATCGGCAGTGGACGTGAGCTTCAACTGCGGAACAGAATCTGCCCCGTTCTTCTGGATCTTTTCTTTTGAGACTTTTTCGGGCGTAAAATCCGACACGGCGGCAGCCATGATAACCACATCCATTTTTTTTGCGTGCGCAGCGACGGCGTCTTGCATCTGCTTCGCGGATTCAACGTCGATGCGCTCGACGTTGCGCGGAGTCTCCAGCGCCACAGGCCCGCTCACCAGCATGACCTGGGCACCTCTGAGTGCGGCCGCATTCGCAATGGCAAACCCCATTTTGCCGGACGACCGGTTGCCGATAAACCTTACCGGGTCAATGGCCTCGTACGTCGGACCGGCTGTCACAAGAATCTTCTTTTTCTTGAGGTCTTGATGCGATTTCTCCAGCACATCCTCGACAAATTTGATGATCGGTCCGATGTCCGGCAGCCGGCCAGGGCCTTTAAGACCGCTTGCGTGCTCGCCTTTATCTGGAGGAATCACAAAGTAGCCACGCTCTCTCAGGAGGGTGAGGTTCTTCTGCGTTGATTCATTCAGGAACATGTCGGCATCCATTGTTGGTGCGAGGATAATGGGCCGCGTGCAGGCGAGCGCCAAGACCGTCAGGAAATTATCCGCAAGGCCGTGCGTAAGCTTCGCGATGGTGTGGGCGGAAGCGGGGGCAATCAGAAACACGTCGGCCCAGTTGGCCAAATCGACGTGCCGCGTGCCGATGTCGCTTTTCGTATCCTGGTTGGCCATCCACAGGTCTGCATACACGTCGTATCCGGAGAGCGCCGAGAACGTAAGAGGGGTGACGAACTTTGCGGCGGAGCTGGTCATGACAACCTTGACCTCCGCTCCTGCACGTTTCATCTCGCGCACGAGAGAGCACGACTTGTACGCCGCGATCCCGCCGGTCACTCCAAGCACTATGTGCTTGCCGCGCAACACGATTACTCCGCCTCAGCTTCCTTCGGCTTCTCCGCCTCGGGCTCCTTGTAGCGCCATTCGATGTTTTCCTGAGTCAGGTCGTCGAGGGCGACGTCGGTGGCCTTTGGGCGTTTCTCGAACTCGAGGGAAATTTTGAGCTGGTCGGGGTTCACGGCGGTCTCCATCTCGTCCTCCGCCTCGGTCGTCGTCGAGAGCTGGTTGAGCGTCTCAATCCGTTGCCGCAACTCGATTTTGATCTCGTCGTGAACTTGTCGCGCACGCTTCGAAGTGATGGCGATCGCCTCGTAGATATTCGTGACATTCGAGATGAATTTTTCCATGTCAACAGGTTTTAGTGGCACTGCTTCCTCCTGGTAAGTTGAGAGTTTAAAGTTGAATCTTTTCGAGTTCTGTGTGTTTCTTGATAATGTCGTCGACGTCGCGGATTGCTTTCGGCAAATCGTCGTTCACAACCTGGTAGTCAAACTGCTTTCCTTTTTCCATTTCCATCGGCATCCGGTCTAATCGTCGTTGCACAGTCGCTTCGTCCTCGGTTTTTCTGTTGAGCAATCGATTCTTCAGGACTTCAAAACTCGGGGCCGTGATGAAGATCAGCACGGCATCGCTGCCGTATTTCTTTTTGATCGACAAGGCGCCCTTCACATCGACGTCGAACAGCATCACCTTGCCATGGTTGAGCGCTCTGTCCACCTCGCTCCTGAGCGTCCCGTAGTAGTTACCGTGGGTTTCGTTCGGATAGGCCTCCCACTCCACGAGTTCCTCCGCCTTGATTCTTTTTTGAAACTCTTCCTTGCTGAGGAAGAAATAATCTTTTCCTTCTCCTTCGCCGCTGCGCATCTTCCGCGTCGTGGCGGAAACGGAAAACAGCATCGCCGGATATTTCTGCATGATGGCTTTGGCGATGGTGGTTTTCCCGCAGCCGCTCGGAGCCGAGATGACGATGAGCTTCCCTCTCGAGTTCACCAGCCCCTTACTCCAGATTCTGCAATTGTTCTCTTATTTTTTCCAGCTCTTCCTTCAGTTTCACCACGATATGCGCCAAAGCGGCCTCATTGGCTTTGGAGCCGATCGTGTTCGCCTCGCGGTTCATCTCCTGGACAAGGAAATTCAGTTTCCGCCCCGCCGACTCCTTCCCCTTTAGCGCCTCAAGAAAAAATTTGTTGTGACTCCGGTAGCGGACGCATTCTTCTGTCACGTCGAGCTTATCCGCCAGCAGCGCGACTTCGAGTTCAAGCCTGTTCTGGTCGATGACGCTTTTGTCTGCAAGGAGCTGGATCACGCGTTCCTGAAGCCTCTTTTTCTCTTGTGGGACACGTTCAGCAGACATTTTCTCGATCTGATTGATTGTTTCATCCATCCATCGAACCCGTTGTTCAAGGTCTTTGGAAAGCTCCTGGCCTTCTTTCCGCCGCATCTCGTCAAGCTGTTTCAGGGCTTCCTGTAGCGCTTCCTCAACCACGCGCCATTCCTGCTCGTCGCTTCCGGGCTCCTCTCCGGCTTCCAGGACCTCGGAAAAATTCAACAGATGCTCCAGTTTCACTTTCTCTTTCAGCTTGACGGCTTTGCGGAGATCGTTGAGAAGTCTAAAATAGGATTTTGCGGCAGAGGTATTTACTTTCAACGGAGCTGTTCCGTTCAGGTTTTTCTCGACTTTCACCGTCACGTTCAGACTGCCCCGGTTCAACCGTGCGCGGACGACATCCTTAACGTCTTTTTCCCGTTGCGCCAGGGAGCGGGGAAGCCGCGTTCCCACTTCCAGAAATCGGCTGTTCACGCTGCGGACTTCCACCATGGCGGAAATCCCCGCCTTCGAAACCTCCGCGCGACCAAAGCCTGTCATGCTTGCGATCATTGTTTTCGACCCGTTTTTCTCATTCTGAAGATGTAATGTAGTGAAAAATTGAGTGAATTTGTAACTCAAAGGAGCGGCATCTTTTGAACATCTTCTTCACGGCGTTGTTCACCGGTTATCCACCGTCGTTCATTGCTTTTCCCTGCATTTTTGCAGAAGTTTTCAAAACACTGTGCATAACTTTCATGGTCTCCAACTATTATACACTTTTGCATCTCGCCCGCGACCTTGACAAACGTTTAAGCGGGAAACGTCTTCACGCGGCATTTTCGCAGAATAAGAATGAGCTGGTCATTCACTGTGAAGGCGACTTGTTTGTCGTTGCCCATTGCGAGCCCCATGCGAACTCGATGTTCCTGAAAACATCCTTCTCCAGGACGAAAAAAAATTCCGTGGGATTCTTTGAAACGCTGCATGGTCAAACGATCGACGGAGTGGATGTCAATCCCTCCGACCGGGAGGTCATATTTCGTTTTCCAGCCCATCGCGTAATTGCACAGCTGTTTGGTTCAAAGGCTAACGTGCTCCTCGTCGACAGCAAGAATGCGATACTCGAATCATTCCTCAGACCGAAGGATTTCGTGGACAAGAATTACACATCCAGGGAAAGAAAAGAGATCCAAAGCGCGGAAGCCCTCCATGAACAACTGAAGCTGCTCCACGACGACACGCTGCTGTCGGCCGTCAAGAAGTCCTTCCCGCAACTCGGCGCCGGTCTGGTTCGGGAGGTTCTTGTTCGAGCCCGGCTTGCGTCGGATAAAAAAGCCGGCGACATGACGCCGGCGGATTCGAGCGCTCTTTACGCATCGTATGAATCCCTGCTGCGCGAAGTTCTGACGAACCCTTCACCACTCGTTTATTTTGACGGCGAACA
>Ga0315281_10013708_pt1 | contig 10957 bp, 8 predicted proteins | sample YL17G07_0_MG_FD_204540 | JGI IMG/M metagenome (GOLD analysis project Ga0315281, IMG submission 204540) | Sediment microbial communities from Yellowstone Lake, YNP, Wyoming, USA - YL17G07_0 | ecosystem: Environmental > Aquatic > Freshwater > Lake > Sediment | place: USA: Wyoming | collected... | reverse complement strand
CCTGCGGCTGCTCGGGCTTGCCGTAAGCCGTGCCCCAACCCCACACTTCCGCGCCTTTGCCGCGCTTCAGCGCGCGGCTGCGGAATATGTCGGCGATGACGTCGCCGTCGCCGCCCAGCAGCGCCTTAGTCGAACACATTTCGGCACAGGCGGGAAGCTTGCCCTGTGCCAGACGGTTGGAGCCGTACTTGGCGAACTCTTCCTTGGAATTGTCCTTCTCCGGGCCACCGGCGCAGAACGTGCATTTGTCCATCTTGCCGCGCATGCCGAAGGCGCCCGCCTGCGGGAACTGCGGCGCGCCGAACGGACAGGCATAGAAGCAATAGCCGCAGCCGATGCACAGGTCCTTGTCGTGCAGCACCACGCCTTCCTCGGTTCTGTAGAAGCAATCCACCGGGCATACCGCCATGCACGGCGCATCCGAGCAGTGCATGCAGGCGACCGAGATCGACTTCTCCCCCGGCACGCCGTCATTGAGGGTGACGACGCGGCGCCGGTTCACGCCCCAGGGCACCTCGTTTTCCTGCTTGCAGGCGGTGACACAGCCGTTGCACTCGATGCAGCGCTCGGCATCACACAGAAATTTCATTCTGGCCATGGTTTTCTCCCCTTATCCTTGAAATTTCTCGATCTGGCACAGAGTGGTCTTGGTCTCCTGCATCATGGTCACCGAATCGTAGCCATAGGTGGTGGCCGTGTTGACTGCCTCGCCGCGCACGATCGGCGCGGCGCCGTCCGGATACTGGTCGAGCATGTCTTTGCCCTGCCACCAGCCGGAGAAGTGAAACGGAATGAACGCCGTATCCGGTCCGACGCGTTCGGTCACCATCGCCTTGACCTTGAGCCGGGCTCCGGTCGGCGTCTTCACCCAGACGAGTTCGTTGTTGCGTATGCCGCGGTCGTTGGCCGCTTTCGGATTGATCTCGACGAAGTTCTCCTGCTGCAGCTCAGCCAGCCAGGGATTGGAACGCGTCTCCTCGCCGCCGCCCTCGTATTCGACCAGGCGGCCGCTGGTGAGGATGATCGGAAACTGCTTGGAGATATCCTTGTTCTTCTCCTGCACCGACTTGTACAGCGTCGGCAGGCGCCAGAACGCCTTCTTGTCGTCGTGGGTCGGGTACTTGGCGACCAGATCCGGACGCGGGCTGTAGAGGGGCTCGCGGTGCTGCGGCACGCCATCGGGGAAGTTCCACACCACCGCGCGCGCCTTGGCGTTGCCGAAGGGATGGCAGCCGTGGTTCTTCATGGCCACGCGGATGATGCCGCCGGAGAGGTCGGTCTTCCAGTTCTTGCCTTCGGCCGCCGCTTTTTCCGCCTCGCTGAGTTCATCCCACCAGCCCAGTTTCTTCAGCAGCACGTGGTCGAACTCGGGATAACCGGTGGTGAGATCGGCGCCCTTGGAGTGGGAGCCGTCCTCGGCCAGCAGATTGATGCCGTCCTTTTCCACGCCGAAGTTGGCGCGAAAATTCCCGCCGCCCTCCATCACGTGTTTCGATGTGTCGTACAGGTTGGGCGAGCCCGGATGCTTCATTTCCGGCGTGCCGTAGCAGGGCCACGGCAGGCCGAAGTACTCGCCGTCGCAGGGGCCGCCCTTGGCGCGCAGCGTCTTCACGTCGAAGGTGTGCATGTTCTTCATGTGCAGCTTCAGCCGCTCGGGGCTCTGGCCGGTATAGCCGATGGTCCAGGTGCCGCGGTTGATTTCGCGCAGGATGTCCTCGACCGAGGGTTCGTCGTTCGCGAGCGCGATGTTCTGCTTGCCGTCTTTCTTGCCCACCAGCTGGTCGGCAAAGCCGAGTTTCTTGGCGAACAGGTACATGACGGTGTGATCGGGCTTGGATTCGAACAGCGGCTCGATGACCTTCTCGCGCCACTGCAGCGAACGGTTCGACGCGGTGACGCTGCCCACGGTCTCGAACTGCGTCGCCGCCGGCAGCAGGTACACCGCGCGCTTCGCATTGGTGGTCACGCCATCGACCTTCATGTTGGCCATCGCCGCGGTCGCCGAAGGATACGGATCGATCACCACCAAGAGGTCGAGCATCTGCATCGCCTTGACCATCTCCAGACCGCGCGACTGGCTGTTGGGCGCGTGGCCCCAATAGAACACGCCGCGGATATTCGAGTCCTGGTCGATCAGCTCGTTTTTTTCCATCACGCCGTCGATCCAGCGCGAGACGGTGATGCCGGGTTTGGTCATCATCGCCTCGCTGGCGAACTGTTTCTTCAGCCAGGCGAGATCGACGTTCCAGACCTTGGCCCAGTGCGCCCAGGCGCCGGGCACGATGCCGTAGTAGCCGGGCAGCGAATCGGGATTGGGGCCGACATCGGTCGCGCCCTGCACGTTGTCGTGGCCGCGGTAGATGTTGGTGCCGCCGCCCGAAGTGCCGACGTTGCCGAGCGCGAGCTGCAGAATGCAGGAGGCGCGCACCATGGCGTTGCCGATGGTGTGCTGCGTCTGGCCCATGCACCACACGACCGTGCTCGGGCGATTCTTCGCCAGGGTCTCGGCCACCTTCAACACCTCCGCCTCGGGAACGCCGCAGGCTTCCTCTACCTTGTCCGGCGTCCATTTCGCCATCACGTCTTCGCGCACCTTGTCCATGCCGTAGACGCGATCCTTGATGTACTGCTTGTCTTCCCAGCCGTTCTTGAAGATGTGGTGCAGTACGCCGAACAGGAACGGAATGTCGGTGCCGGAGCGGATGCGCACGTATTGGTCGGCCTTGGCCGCCGTGCGGGTGAAGCGCGGATCGACGACGATCATCTTGGCGCCGCCTTCTTTCGCGTGCAGCGAATGCAGCATCGACACCGGATGCGCCTCGGCCGCGTTCGAGCCGATGAACATCATCGCCTTGGTGTTCTGCATGTCGTTGTAGGAGTTGGTCATCGCGCCATAGCCCCAGGTGTTGGCTACGCCCGCGACCGTGGTCGAGTGGCAGATGCGCGCCTGGTGGTCGCAGTTGTTGGTGCCCCACAGCGACACCCACTTGCGCATCAGATATGCCTGCTCGTTGTTGTGCTTGGAGGAGCCAACGAAATACAGCGCGTCGGGGCCGGACTCCTTGCGCAGTTCCAGCATCTTGCCGCTGATCTCGGTGAGCGCCTGATCCCAGCTGATGCGCTTGTACTTGCCGTTCTCCAGCTTCATCGGATACTTCAGGCGATGCGAGTTCTCGGTCATGCCGTGCTCGCGCACCGCGGCGCCCTTGGCGCAGTGCGCACCGAGATTGAGCGGCGAGTCGAACACCGGCTCCTGTCGCACCCACACGCCGTTCTGCACCACCGCGTCGATGGCGCAACCGACGGAGCAATGCGTGCACACCGTGCGCTTGATTTCGGTTTTGCCGCCGGCGGCTTTGTCATCCGCCGCTTCGGCGCGGCTGATCACGTTGAAGCGCCCGGCCAAGGCGGCCAGGGAGGCGCTCGCGCCCACCGCCACGCCGGAGCGCTTGAGGAACGCGCGCCGGTTGATGGTCTTTGCCAGCATTCCAGTCAGGCCTTTGGCCAGGCGGCTTTGCGCCGAGGGCGCCGTTGCGGATTTGCGGGTGAGTAGCATGGCGCCCCCTCAGACTTTGGTGGTTCTGTAGTAATTGCGGATGTGCTCGGAGCTGTGATAGCCCCTGGTCTTTTTCTTGTCATCCGCGCCGGCGGCCGGCTGCGCCTGCGACGCAGTCTTCACTACAATGGCGGCGGCGCTAGATGCGCCGCCGGCGCCGACTGCGAGCAGGAAATTCCTGCGGCTCAGTTTGGTCTGGCCCTGGCTCATGTTCGTCTCCTCGCAAATGACCGCTGGCGACGGTCAGATCATCTCGAAAGAATCCATCTCCACATCCAGAAACGCCTTGGTAAAACCCGCCACGTGCTTATAAAAATTCGTATTTGGCGAAGCCATCACCTCGGCACAGAAAACCGCATCCCAAGGGGCAAGATACTCCAAAAAAAAGTTTTTTTGTTTGCGCACTGCAACATCGTCGGATCCAAGAACGATGAGGTGGCGCATGACCTCGCACAGCCCGGAAAAATGATCTTCGTACTCGGCCGCGGCCTGGTCTTTCGCCAGCCCCAACTCGGCCAGGGTCTCGCGCAGCCGCACCAGCACCCGTTCCTGCATGGATTCAGCCAGATAGTGCGAGGCATAAGGCGTGATCTCGGCCTTGCCGGTGCCGAGAAACACCTGGTCGTATTCCTCCCGCGCCGCCTCCGCGTCCATCGCCGCCGCGGCCGCGCCGAGCGCGCGCCACGCCGCGGCCAGAGGAGCGGTTTCGTCTGCGCCCGCCATGACATCCGCAGCCGCGATCGCGGCGAGCAACGCGGCGTCCGGCCCGGCGTAGAACAGGCGCGCAATCAGCGCATAGATATCGGCGCGCGCCTGGTCTTCTTCCACCACGGGCTGCACAGGCTCAAGCGAGACGGCGTTCACGAGCGGATGCCGAAAATGGTCTGCTCATTCTTGTTTTCCATCATGTCGATGACGCGGCAATCGCCGCACATCTGCAGCCGCTTCAGGCCGTCGCCAGAAAACATCGGGTGCGTGCCGAGCTTGCCGATCATGTTGTCAACCAGCTGCTTGTTGCCGAAAGGCTGGCCGCAGCGAACGCAGTTGAACGGTATCGCCTCGTGCAGCACCTGCTCCGCCTTGGCCTGGGCGGTGAGCAGCAGCCGCGGCGCGAGCGTGATCGCCTGCTCCGGGCAGGTGTTGGCGCACAGGCCGCATTGCACGCAGTTGCGTTCGATGAACTTGAGCAAAGGTTGATCGCGGCCATCGACCAGGGCCGAGGCCGGACAGGCGCCGACGCAGGCCATGCACAGCGTGCAGGTGTCGCGGTTGACTTTGACCTGGCCCCAGGGCGCGCCCTCCTCCAGCGCGATTTCCTCCTGCGGCGCCGGGGCAAACCTGGCCAGATGTTCGAGCGCGAATTCCAGGGTGGTGCGCTTCTCCGCACTCAGGTTGAAACTCGCCGGCTCGGGCACGGTCCGCGCCGGCGCGAGCGCCCAGAGTTCGCGCTCCAGCGCCGCCGCATCTTCGGCGGCGATCCAGCCAAGGTGCCTGCCGGCATAGCCCAGCGCGCTGACGATGCTCTGGGCATGGCGCAATTGCTTTTCCACGGCCGGACCGTATTCGTCGGCTTCCGGCGCGCTCGCGAGCAGCACCACCTGACTCGCGCCGTAGGCGAGCGCGCCGAGCAGCGTATCGATACCGAGCGCGGCGACGCTATGCACCTCCAGCGGAATCACCCGCGCCGGCAGGCCGCCGCTTTTCCCGGGCCGCGCGCGGCGGCCGAGCTTTGCAATCAGATCGCGGCTCGTACCGGCATTGTGGAACAGAATGCACGCATCCGCGCCGCCCGCGCCGCGATAAGCGCCGAGCAGGGTCTTCAGTTGGCGGCCCGAATCGGCTACGCGCGGATAGACATGCGTCATCGCACCCGAGGGGCACACGGTGGCGCAACCACCGCAGCCCATGCACAGGTGCGGCTCCACCTTCACCCCGTCGCCGTCAGCGGAAATCGCGCCGGTGGAGCAGGTATCGATGCAATTGTTGCAGCCTGCTTTGGCCGAGCGGCTGTGCGCGCAGATCTTGGCGTTATAGGCGAAGAATTTCGGTTTCTCGAACTCGCCCACTAATTGCGCCAGCTGCCCGGCGGCGAGCGCCTGTTCCAGCGGATCGCGCCCCGGGGCGAGATAACCTTGCGGCGGCTGCTTCAATTTGATCGCGGGCTCGGCGCCGAGATCGAGCACCAGGTCGAAACGTTCGCTGCGCGCGCGCTCGATGCGGTCAAAATCGATGGCGCCGATGTCACCGCAGGCCTTGACGCAGGCGCGATGCGACTTGCACTTGTCGAAATCGATCTGGTAGCTGAAATCGATCGCCTGTTCCGGGCAGGCGCGAATGCAGGCGTTGCAGCGCGTGCACACTTCCAGGTCGATTGGGTTGGTCTGCTCCCAGGCAACCTCGAATGCGCCGAGATAACCGCTGACCGAAGTCAATCTTCCCGACCAGACGGGGTACGCGCGCACCTCCGGTAGCTCGCCGCCGGAACCCCCGGTCACGAGGACGCTCACTTCGAGCTGCGCCTTGAGCCGTTCGGCCCAGGGCAGCGCGACCTGCGCGGGACCGGCGATCAGCAGCTGTCCGCCGGAACGGTAGCTGGTACTGGGCACGGGTTCCGGCTCGGGCAGATCAGCCAGCGCCAGCAGCGCGGCGATCTTGGGCGCGGTGTGGCTGGATTCCTTCGACCAGCCGGCGGTCTCGCGGATATTGACGAATTTCAGTTCGTGCTTGGCGCCGGCCTGTTCGGCGAGTTCGGCGAACAGCGGCGCTTCCTGGGTGCAGGCCACCAGGCAATCGCCACTATTCAGCGCTTCGTGAAAAGCACCGACTTCGCGCCGGCAGAGTTCAGAATGGATGATGATCGGCGAGCCGAGCTTCAACGCCATCGCCAACGCCTTGGCGTCCAGCGCCATGGTCTGGTTGCAATTGCACAGCTTGATTGTTTTTTCCGCCGACATCGCTTTCTTATGTCTTGTCGGCGGTACTTGCGGCGGCGCTTGAAGCTTCATCGGATGCGTTTGCCGGTGGCGCTTCAGGCAGCGCGGTCGCCTCCGCTGCGGCTGCCGGCGCAGCCGGTGCGCCGGCCGCGGCCGGATCGGCCGCACCTTCGTTTGTCTTATTTTCGTCGTCGAACAGGAACAGGTCCTTCGCCTGATTCAATTGGCGCAGCATCGCTTCGGGAATGGGATCGGGCTTGGAGTAATCGTCGACGTACGTGTCCAGGCCGTCCATGACATTGAAGTGCGGATCGCCGAACAGCTTCTTCAAAGCGCCGCGGCGCAGCTTTTCTTCGACCTGCGGGTCGAAGAACTCCCGGTACTCGGCGCTGCTGTCTTTCGCCGTTCCCGCCGCTGGCGGTTCGGCCGCCGGCGCGAGCGGCGCGACCGGCGCGGTGCCCGCGTGCTGGGCGCCGGCAGGCGCATCCTCTTTCGCCTTGAGCTTGCGCCTGGACCAGCGCGAAAGAAAGGTTTCCTTGTCCTCTACCACCCCGGCCCCCTATCCTCTTTTCGCACCCTTGAACGAAGGCGGGCGGCTGCGCCGCTTCGGTTCGGGCTTATAGTGCTGGTTGACGAAATCGCCCAGCCAGTCGCCCATGTCGCGCGGCATGGGCACGTTGTCCACCTGTTCGCTCGCGTCCATGAAGCGCGCCGCTTCGCCATAACTGACCGTGACGAATTTCGGCACGGCCAAGTCCTCCTCCATGCGCCAGACGACGAATACGCAGGGCTGCGCCGCCGACAGGTTGAGGTAGTAGTTCTCAGCTTCGTCGCGATAGAGCTTCAATTCGAAGCCGCCGTGCAGCCATTGCGCGCGCGTGTCATCCTGCAGCAACAGGCGCGGCGTCGCCGCGTCGCCGGGATCCGCAACGATGCCGATGGCCTCCCAGGTTTGCGCCTGCCAGCGATTGGCGAGCGCGCGCCGTTCCATGATGACCGCGATCGAAAAAACCGGATGATTCATACCGGACAACTATACTAGCGAAGCACGCCCTCTGCTATCATGATCCATCCGGGTCAAGCTGAAAATACCACATGACAGAAAGGGTTATCGCACTGGTCGACGCGGGGCGGCGCAAGCCCTTGCCGCCGGCGACCGGTTCGCCCGCCGGCCTCGCACTGGACCGGCTGGCCCGGCCTTTGCGCGATTTGCGCATCTCGGTCACCGATCGCTGCAATTTCCGCTGCACCTACTGCATGCCCAGGGAAGTATTCGGGGAGGACTACCGGTTCCTGCCGCATGACCAGCTTCTGTCGTTCGAGGAAATCGCGCGCCTGGCGAAGGTGTTCGCCGATTACGGCATCGAGAAGATCCGCCTCACCGGCGGTGAGCCGCTGCTGCGCAGGAACATCGAGCGCCTGATCGAAATGCTCGCCGCCATCACCCAGCCCAGCGGCGCGCGCATCGAACTCACGCTCACCACCAACGGCTCGTTGCTGACGAAGAAAGCGCGCGCGCTGAAAGACGCGGGCCTGCGGCGCGTGACCGTGAGCCTGGATGCGCTCGACGATGCGACCTTCATGGCGATGAACGATGCCGACTTCCCGGTGGCCAAGGTGCTCGCCGGAATCGACGCCGCCGACGCCGCCGGCCTCGCGCCGGTGAAAATCAACATGGTGGTGAAACGCGGCGCAAACGAGCACTCGATCCTGCCGATGGCGCGCCGCTTCAAGGGCACCGGCCACGTCCTGCGCTTCATCGAATTCATGGACGTGGGCGCGACCAACGGCTGGCGCATGGACGACGTGATTCCGTCGCGCGACATCATGCGCATGATCGACGCGCACATGCCGCTCGAACCGATCGATCCCAATTACCCGGGCGAAGTGGCGAAACGCTGGCGCTACCGCGACGGTTCGGGCGAGATCGGCGTCATCTCCTCGGTGACCCAGGCGTTCTGCCGCACTTGCACGCGCGCGCGCGTTTCCACCGAAGGCATGCTCTATACCTGCCTGTTCGCCACTTCGGGCTACGACTTTCGCGCGCTTCTGCGCGAGGGCAAGACGGACGCCGAAATCCGCGCCGCAATCGCGGCCGTATGGGGAGCGCGCGATGACCGCTACTCCGAAATCCGCACCGCGGAAACGGCGACCCAGCGCAAAATCGAAATGTCCTACATCGGCGGCTGACGATGCCGGTGCACGCAAGCTCCCGCGGTACGACGATCTTTCCATGAAGCCGCGCTATCGTCCTGAAATCACCCGCGCCAGCCGCCCGCTCACCTTCGAGGTCGAGGCCATCAACGAACGCGGCGAGATGGTGCCCACCGCGATCGCCGGCGAAAACCCGCTGACGCTCTATGTCGACAAGCGCGAGATCGTCACCCTGATGACCCTCGGGCAGGCGCCGGAAGCGCTTACCCTCGGCTACCTGCGCAACCAGCGGCTGGTGCAATCGATCGAGGAAATCGCTTCGGTGCAGGTGGATTGGGAGACCGATTCGGTGGCGGTGACCACGCGCAAAACCACCAGCGCGAAAACGCGCGCGCGTGCCAAAGGCATGACCGACAGAATGAAGACGCGCACCGTCACCACCGGCTGCGGCCAAGGCACGGTGTTCGGCGACCTGATGGAGGAAATCGACCAGGTGAAGCTGCGCGACGACGTGCGCCTGTCGGAGGCCACGCTGTACGCGCTGATGGACCAGGTGCGCCACCATGAAACCATCTACAAGAGCGCCGGCGCCGTTCACGGCTGCGCCCTGGCGACGAACGAAGACGGCGCGAGCCGCATCTTGAGCTTCATCGAAGACGTGGGGCGGCACAACGCCGTGGACGCGATTGCCGGCGAGATGTGGCTGGAGGACATCGACGGATCGGACAAGATTTTCTATACGACCGGCCGGCTCACCTCGGAAATGGTGATCAAGGCGGCGCAGATGTCGATTCCCTTCCTGGTGTCGCGCTCCGGCCTGACGCAAATGGGCCACGCGATCGCCCGCAAGATAGGCATCACCATGCTCGGCCGCGCCACCGGCAAGCATTACCTGCTGTTCACCGGCAAGCAGCGCTTCGTGAAATCGGTCAGCCCGACGGTGCTCGCGTGAATGCCGATCGCATCGGCGACAAAGTCACCGGACTGATCCTCGCCGGCGGCCAGGGCCGGCGCATGGGCAACGTCGACAAGGGCCTGGAACTATTCCGCGGCCGGCGCCTGGTCGATCATGTCTACGCGCGCCTCGCGCCGCAGGTCGGCGGCATTATCATCAACGCCAACCAGAACCACGACGCCTACAAGACCTTCGGCGTGAGAGTGGTCAGCGACGCGATCGGCGATTTCGCCGGCCCGCTCGCGGGACTGCACGCCGGCCTGTCGGTGTCGCGCCGCCCCTACCTCGCTTCGGTGCCCTGCGACTCGCCGTTCCTGCCCGAGGACCTGGTCGAGCGCCTGATGGCGCAGCTGAATGCATCCGGCGCCGAGCTCGCCGTGGCCAGGACCGGCGATCAGCCGCACCCGGTGTTCTGCCTCGCGCGCCGCAGCGTGCTCGAGCACCTCACCAATTTCCTCAAAGGCGGCGGACGCAAGATCGACGCCTGGTACGCGAGCCTCAAGGTGGTCGAGGTGGACTTCGACGACCGGGCCGAGGCGTTCAGCAATATCAATACGCGCGAGGAGCTGACGAGTTTCGAAAAGGGAACGACTGCCGGCAGCGGCGCGCCGGCTGCGCCCGCCGCTGCCGCCGCGGTCGAGCGCCTCTCGCCGCGGTCACGCGATGCGCCCGCTCGAGTCAGCTCCGCCGAAGCGCTCGCGCGCGCCGTGTCGCGCGACGCGCTCGCGCGCGTGGTCAGCTGCATGGACGATTACGATCCGAACGCGCTCAAGGTGGACAAGGCGCGCGAAGTCATCCGCTCCTTCATCACGCCGGTAACGACCAACGAGAAGGTCGCGGTGCGCGCGGCACTCGGACGCGTGCTCGGCGAAGACATCATCTCCACGCTCGACGTGCCCGCGCACGACAACTCCGCCATGGATGGCTACGCCCTGCGCCATGCCGACCTGAAAGCCGCCGGGGAAACCGAACTGCGTCTCGCCGGCAGCGCGTTCGCCGGCCGCGCGTTCGCCGGCAAGCTCGGTAAGCGCGAATGCGTGCGCATCATGACCGGCGCGGTGATGCCGCCCGGCGCCGATACCGTGGTGATCCAGGAGATCGTCCAGACCGAAGGCGACAAGGTGCGCATCCCTCCGGGGCAAAAGCGCGGCCAGAATCGCCGTCTCGCAGGCGAGGACCTGGCGGCGGGCAAGCCCGTGCTCACGGCCGGGCTTCAGCTCGGTCCGGCCGAGCTCGGGCTGATCGCCTCCCTCGGGCTCGCCGAAGTGAGCGTGCGGCGGCGCCTGCGCGTGGCGTTCTTCTCGACCGGCGACGAATTGGCCTCGGTCGGCGCGGCGCTGAAACCAGGCGAGGTGTACG
>Ga0315281_10013706_pt1 | contig 10958 bp, 12 predicted proteins | sample YL17G07_0_MG_FD_204540 | JGI IMG/M metagenome (GOLD analysis project Ga0315281, IMG submission 204540) | Sediment microbial communities from Yellowstone Lake, YNP, Wyoming, USA - YL17G07_0 | ecosystem: Environmental > Aquatic > Freshwater > Lake > Sediment | place: USA: Wyoming | collected... | reverse complement strand
CGCCTCATCCGTCATATACGAGACGTGAATCCCGCCCATCACCACCGGAACCCCGCGCTTGCGAAAATTGGCGGCAATTTCATAGGCGCGCGGCGCGAGGGGGGTCATGCAGGTAATGCCGACCAAGTCCACCGGCGCGTCCAGATCAAGGTCTTCCATGGACTCGTCAACGATCTGCACGTCGTAGTGGTCGGGCGTATAGCGGGCAATGATCGCCAGATTCATTGGCGGGATCGCCAGCACCTTGATGTTGGAATGCAGGCTTCCCTTGTATGCGGGATTGATGAGGAGGATTTTTTTCATCTATGCTTCACTTGGCTGGCGTTCTGGAAAAACATTCGTGATAATCCGGTGTGCCTGCAAAAGACAAAGGGCAGAACCAAAGTTCCTGCCCCGGTTGTTTGCATCCATGTAGTCAGGCAGTTGGCGAATTTACCGCGTTTGGATCAGCCTTGACCGCATGGTATTCGGAAAATATGCCTATTTCCACATATCTGTCCACCTGCGTCAGCCCTGCGGAACGCAGCGTCGCCATCACCCGCTCCGGCGGCACACAGGCTTCGATGCTATCCCAGAAATAACGCCAGATTGTCGCGCTGGCTTTCTGTTTTGAAACGAACCGAACCAGTATAGGTACTACGCCGCGCATATAGGTTTTGAGCAGCCATGTGCCTAACCTGCTTTGCGGCTTGGTCATTTCCAGGATGCACAAACGCCCGCCGGGCTTCAGGACACGTTCAAATTCGGCAAACGCCACACTCAGATCGCTGATATGGCGAAGCGCATAACCCATGCTCAGGAAATCGAAATGATTATCGGGAAAAGGCAATGCCTCGGCGCGCCCTTCCATCAACACCATTCCCTCGGGAAGCTTGCTGGCCGCCATCATGCCTGTGCTCGGATCAACACCAGTCACGCAAGCGGGATCGCCAGTCAATATGCACGCCTGCGCCGCAACCAGCCCGGTGCCCACGCCGACATCGAGAACCTTCATGCCGGCTTTCAGGCCGGAGCGCTCCAGCGCCCGTTTCCGGTAGCCGGAGCCGGTATTGAACGCCATCATCCGTTCTATACGGTCATAATCAGGTGCGGTATCGTCAAAAATATTTTTCAGATACGCATGACGCTCCTGCTCTGTCTGGTAGTAATCTGTCAGGGGAAGATGCGGAGCTTTGACCGGCGACAGATCTGGGGAGCCAATGGTTTCCATGCGCGAACCTTTTAAATTATTGATATTTAATTTTATCATCATAAAGCGGAATACAGCCGGATTTTGTTAATTTTCAAAAAACAAAACGCGGCATTTTCCAAGGCGTTGCTTCTCGCTGTGCCTGTAGTTCGGGCGCGGCACCGCGCCCATAAGCAAGTAAATTTCTGTTAAAATTTATATAATTTTCAACATCTTTAGAAAGACTCGCTTGCAGCCTCTCCAATTAAGCGCGTTCACGCTTGTTTCACCGCTCGGCGCAGGAATCAATGCCACGCTTGACGCTTTGCGTGCCGGGAAATCAGGTCTGGAGCGCTGTAACTTCCTGGATGTCGATCTGGACACTTACATCGGGCGCATCAAGGGTCTCGAAGACCGTCCGGTGCGCCCCGACCTCGCAGATTACGATTGCCGCAACAACCGTCTCGCGCAGCTCGGCCTGGAACAGGACAATTTTATGGATGCGGTTGCATCCGCGCGTGGGCGTTATGGGCACGAGCGCATCGGCTTGTTTTTGGGCACCAGCACTTCCGGCATCCTCGAAACCGAGCTCGCCTACCGGAATCGCGACCCGGAAACCGGCGCGCTGCCCGCAAAGTTCAAATATTTTGGCTCGCACAGTTGCTATTCGGTGGCCGATTACGCACAACAGGTTCTGGGCCTTGCCGGCCCATCGATGGTCGTATCTACCGCCTGCTCCTCATCGGCAAAAGTGTTCGGCTGCGCCAGGCGCATGATCGAGGCCGGATTGTGCGATGCCGCAATTGTCGGCGGAGTCGATTCGCTGTGCTTTACCACGCTATACGGTTTCAACTCTCTGGGGCTGGTATCCAGCCGCCCCTGCCGCCCGTTTGACGCGGAGCGCAACGGCATTTCCATCGGCGAGGCTGCGGGTTTTGTGCTGCTGGAAAAGGTTGCCGCCAATGCCTCCCCTGATACCGTCATGCTGCTCGGCGTCGGCGAGAGCAGCGATGCATATCACATGTCCACGCCGCACCCCGAAGGCATGGGCGCGCAAATGGCGATCCGGGCTGCACTGCAAACAGCGGGGCTGACAGCAGGCGATATCGACTACATCAATCTGCATGGCACCGGAACGAAATCAAACGATGCAGCAGAAGACCAGGCGGTGTTCAGCGTGTTCGGCGGCAACACGCCGTGCAGCTCGACCAAGGGTGCAACCGGCCACATGCTGGGCGCCGCAGGCGTGGCCGAAGCCATCATTTCCGCGCTGTGCATCCAGCACGGGTTCATGCCCGGCGGCTTGAATACCCGGAACCTGGATCCGGCGCTTAAAAGCCATTACCTGCTACATAACAAACAGCAAACAGTGAATCGCGTGCTATCCAATTCACTGGGATTTGGCGGCAGCAATTGCAGCCTGGTGTTTGGCCAAGAAATAAAAAGGCTCAGCCAATGAAAATTTTTGTCGAAGGCGTAGGAATTCTCGGCCCGGGGCTTTGCGGTTGGCAGGCTAGCCAAGCCATTCTGGCGAATACCGCCGCTTACGTGGATGCCCCGCTGGTTATTCCGCCCAACGATTTGCTGCCGTCGGCCGAGCGCCGCCGCACCGGGCTTGCGGTCAAAATCGCCATGGCTATCGGTTGCGAAGCCGTTGCCAACGCGCAGCGCAATGCTGCGGAACTCCCTTCGGTTTTCGCCTCTTCTGCCGGCGAGGGTGAAAATATGCAGGCAATTTTCGAAACGCTCGCTGCCGATGGGCGCGAAATATCGCCGACGCGCTTCCATAACTCGGTACACAATGCGCCTTCCGGCTACTGGTCTATTGCGACCAAATCCATGGCGCCCTCCATCAGCCTGGCCTGTTACGATGCAAGCTTTGTGGCCGGACTCATTGAAGCGGGCGCACAAGCATTTACCGGCGAGAATGCCGTGGTGCTGATGTCTTACGACGCCCCTTACACGCAACCTGTACATGCGGCGCGACCGATCAGCGCCAGTTTTGGCATTGGCCTGGTGCTGACTGGCAACAAGACGAGTCGCAGCCTGGCCGAACTGGATATCAGCATCAGCCGCCAGAATTGCGCCAGCACGCCCATGACGATTGCGCCGCTGGAGTCCATGCGTATGGGAATACCGGCAGCACGCGGCCTGCCGCTGCTGGTCGCGCTTGCCGCTCATACCCGGAGCCAAATCTGCCTCGATTACGTCGCCGGCAACCAGGTCAATGTTGCGGTTCGACCATGCTGATTGGCCAAACCGAAATCCGTGCGCTGATTCCTCATGCGGGCGACATGTGCCTGCTGGCCGGGGTGACGCAGTGGGATGCGACCCGTATTACCTGCGTTGCGCAAAGCCACCGGAATGCTTCCAACCCACTGGCGCACAACGGCAGGATTGGCGCATTGTGCGGAATCGAGTTTGCCGCACAGGCAATGGCGGTGCATGGCGGCCTCACTGGCCTGGTCGGCGAGCGCCCGCGCGCCGGTCTGCTGGTAAGCGTGCGCGATGTGGTGGCACAGGTTGAATACCTGAGCGATTACCGCGAAGACCTGCAAATCGAGGCAGAGCAATTGATGGCCGAGCAAAGCAGCGTGTGCTACAGCTTTACGCTGCACGCCGGCGAAAAGGAATTACTGCGCGGGCGCGCCACCGTGGTGCTCGATGCCGACAAGGTTGCAGCATGAAGCGCGCTCTGGTTACCGGCGGCAGCGGCGCTATTGGTTCGGCAGTGTGCCGCCAGCTGGCGGCGGATGGCTTTCAGGTGATCGTGCATGCCAACAGCAACCTCGAACATGCCCGGCAGGTCGCCGCTAAAATCAAGGCCAGTGGCGGGGCAGCCGCAGCCGTTTCCTTCGACATCACCGACGCACAGAAAACAACAGCAGCGCTCGAACAACTGCTGGCCGAGGGAGCGATTCAGGTCGTGGTGAATAACGCCGGCATCCACGACGATGCGGTGATGCCCGGGATGCGCCCCGAACAATGGACAAGAGTGATCGATGTGTCGTTGAACGGTTTCTTCAATGTCACCCAGCCGCTGCTGATGCCGATGATCGGCAAGCGCTGGGGTCGTATCATCAACATGTCTTCACTGGCGGCGGTAATGGGCAATCGCGGACAGGTCAACTACGCTGCTGCCAAAGCTGGCCTGCATGGCGCAACCAAATCCCTGGCGCTGGAACTCGCCAGCCGCGGCATCACCGTCAACGCCGTCGCACCGGGGATCATCGTTTCACCGATGACCGAATCCATCTTCCCAAAGGAAACCATCAATACAATGGTGCCGATGAAACGCGCCGGGCGTCCCGAAGAAGTAGCCGATCTTGTTTCTTTTCTCGCCTCAGACCGCGCCGCATACATTTCAGGACAAATCATTTCTATCAACGGCGCGATGGCATAATAGCAATCCGGCAAGTGCATGCCCGCTTTCAAAATTCAGACATGCAGGTTTTGCCGCACAACTTTGTTGCTCCAGCAGTTTCCAAGAGAAAACAATGAAATCTATTGCGCACCAGATTTTTTTCATGTTGTTTTTGCTTGCATTTGCGAATGCGGCGCAAGCCGATGCGACCAGCAAGGATGAAGCCGTGCAAGCCAACCCCGCCCAAACGGCTGTTTCACCATCTACCCAACCCACTGAGCCTGCACCGAAAACCGCGCTTACCCCTCCGCCCGTCGAAGAGAATAGCAAAGCAGAAGTATTGTGGGAGTGGGATCCTTATTACACCGATGTAGGCATTAACATCCCACTGACAAACAAACCGATCCCGACGATCACTTCCGACAACGAAGCAGTGATCTACAGCAAACTGATCGAAGGCTCGGCCATCCCGCGTTTCATGACGCTGGAAGCAAGCATCTACCCGATGCCGCTACTGGGCACCTATCTCAAAAAACACACGCCGGGCTTCTACAAACAAGGACAAATCGGCGGCGGCAACATCAACATCATCGATTCCGTCACTGCCGGATTCCAGGAACCCTGGGCCGTATCCATGTTTTTCGGCAATATTGCGAAACTCGAGCGCCCTGGAGAAACGCGCACCGGCACCAACATGGGATATACCGGCTACCTCGTCAGCGGCGGAATCAAGCACATCAAAAATAACGTGCTCATCGACGATAACTGGTGCGAGCTGGAATGGAAGATCAAGGGCAAGCTCGATTACCCGGATGAGAAAATGAGCTGGAGTTTCCGCTTGGGCGGCAAATTCAATTCCAACCCGAACATCACCGACGTGTTCTACTTCAGCATCCACCGCAGCAATCTGGATCACCGCGCCCCGTTTTTAAATTGGCTCAAGAATATTTCTCTGGACGCAAAGGTGCAATTTTCGCAACACGGTGGCCAGGTGGTGCGCGAGGAATTCATTATCGGCAAAAAATATCCAATTGAAGGGAAAAGTTACAGCGCCACCCTGAATGCCGGTTTCGTGTGGGAAAGCCCGGATGAATATATCGGCGCACTGCGGGATCGCGACACCAGCAAGCTGACTCTCTTGATCAGGCCCTCGATCGAGTTCTAGAAAAACACCAGAATTTGTAATCCAGGAAACTGTCCTTAACCAAGTTCGCAGGTAGGATTACGCGAGCAAAGCTGCTCACCCAACATACCCAATTCAAAAACAACTTCCTCTTCGGCCATTGGGTAGAATACGCCTATGCCTACGTTGAAAATCGCCACCTATAACATCCACAAGGGCTTCTCGCAGTTCAACCGCCGCGTGGTGCTGCACGAGCTGCGCGCGCGGCTGCGCGAGCTGGATGCCGATATCGTATTTCTGCAGGAAGCGCAGGGTGAGCACAAACGCCACCCCGAACGCCATCCAGACTATCCTGAAATTGCACAGCACGAGTTCATTGCGGAGGAAGTCTGGCCGCATTGCGCTTATGGCAAGAACGCGGTGTATGAAGAGGGCCACCATGGCAACGCGATTATCAGCCGCTTCCCGATCCTGCAATCGTTCAACACGAATATTTCCGCGCACCGTTTTGAAAGCCGCGGGTTGCTGCATACCGAAATCGAGCTCGCAGGCCGGCAGCGTGTACATTGCCTGTGCGCCCATTTTGGTTTGTTTGCCAAAGGCAAGAGCGAGCAGATGCGCGCGCTGATCGAGTATGTCCGCAATGAAATTCCCCGCGATGCATTGCTGATCATTGCCGGCGATTTCAACGATTGGCGCAATATCATGAGCCGCTCCCTGTCCAGCGAGCTGGATGTGCATGATGTGTTTCATCTGCGCAGCGGAAAACTGGCGCGCAGTTACCCGGCAGTCCTGCCGCTGCTGCGCCTCGACCGTATCTATGTCCGCGGCTTCAGTGTGCTGCAAAGCGACGTGCATTCCGGCGGCAAATGGCAGCGCCTTTCCGATCATGCGGCGCTTTCGGCCAGATTGACCCGGAAGGGCCGGGACGAAGCGTGATGACCGGCAGCCATCAAGTCGCCGGAAATAAAATTACGCTGTTGCAGAACGGCACTGAATATTTTCCGCAATTGTGCGCCGATATCGATGCCGCACGGCAAACCATTTACCTGGAAACCTATATTTTCGCTGCGGATGAAACCGGGCGCATGATCGCCGACGCCTTGCGGCGCGCCGCTACACGCGGAGTGAAGGTGCATGTGGTGCTGGATGGTTACGGTTCGGCAGAGTTGCCGCCGCATTGGGTGGACGATCTGCTCACAGCGGGAGTTGGCGTGCGATGGTTCCGGCGCGAAATTTCCCCGTTTACACTGCAAAGCAACCGGCATCGCCGCTTGCGCCGAATGCATCGCAAGATGGCGGTGATGGATGGCGAGGTGGCTTTTGTTGGCGGGATCAATATCATCAACGATATTTCCACACTCAGTGACATGTCCTCGTCACATCTGGATTATGCCGTTCGCGTACAGGGCGCCGAGGCTGAAGAGATTCAAGCGACCATGCGGCATTTATGGGAGGTGGTGACATGGGCAAGCTTTCGCCGTCGCACCAACAAATTAAAATGGCCTGATCTCGTTGCGAAGAGGCATTCGACCTCGCCCGACATTGCGCTCGTATTACGCGACAATGTGCGCCACCGGCGTGAAATCGAACGGGCATATTTAAAAGCTATAGTCGGAGCACAGCGTGAAATCATCATTGCCAATGCTTACTTTCTGCCGGGGAGGATTTTCCGGCGAGCATTGATCAAAGCCGCAAAACGCGGTGTGCGTGTGGTGCTGCTGCTGCAAGGCAAGGTTGAATACTGGATTCAGCATTACGCGACGCATGCGCTGTACGGCGAATTGATGGGCTCCGGCATCGAAGTTTACGAATATCAAGCCAGCTATCTGCACGCCAAGGTGGCGGTAGTGGACGGTTTATGGGCAACCGTCGGCTCCTCCAATATCGACCCGTTCAGTTTGTTGCTGGCGCGCGAGGCGAATCTCGTTATACGGGATTCAAAATTTGCCGGAGAGTTGCGCGCCAGTTTGCAGGTTGCAATCACCAACAACGCAGCCCGCATCGGTGACGAATATGGCAGGACACTCAACTTATTTGGGCGGATGATCGCGCATCTCAGTTACGCCGTCGTGCGCCTGTTGGTCGGCATATCGAGATATCGCAAGCGTGGAACGTGAGTGCATTCGCAATGGAAGCGGGGTGACGTTGGGTGCGCTCTACGCACCATCACCATTGGTGCGCCAAAGGCGCCGGGGCGCGAGCCATTACCCTATTTCAGAAGGTGGCAAGTAGGGGCAGGCCTTGCGCCTGCCCTTTCGGTGCGGAACAAAGGGCGGGGGCAAGCCCCGCCCCTACGATATTGCACTTTTGATATAAAAATAATGGAATAACATCCGGCGGTGCAATATCAACTCTGGTTCAAAACGCTTTCCAGCGCTGGAAAAAGCTCCCGCTCTTCGAATCGCACGTGAGCCGATAAGCAATTGCCGAAGCTGTCCAGAGCATCCGGGTTGTTCTGCTGCAATTCTTTGAGAAGTGCGCGCAACTGTTGATGGTCTGCCAAGGTGCGCTGGGACAGCTTCAGTGCCTCTGCGCTTTTCAGAAGCGGCAACAACATTTGCTCCTCGATCTGAAAATGTGGTTCCAGTTCATTTGTGAATGCCTGGATTGCGCGTTGGCAGGCTGCGCTCATCTGTTCTGCATCGCCGGACTGGACGGCACGTTCGCATACCTTCGCCAGAGACAGTGCGGTGTGATGCTCCCGCGAAAATTGTTGCAAGGCTGTGCTTCGTTTCATGCGGCGAACGTTCATGTTTCTTGGCCTGGCGTCACGACAAAAACCGCCGGATCATCGCGGTGCTCCAGCAGGATGCGGCGCACCCGCTCCTGCCACAGCTGGCGGAATTCGGCGGCCTCCTCACGGCTTGCAGTATTCCTGATGCAGCTTGCAATAAGTCCGGCCACGCGCGGCGAAGCGGGAACATGTTGCAGCTTTGATTCCACCAGCGCAGCTTGATTGGTGTCCAGCCGGGTAAAACGCATTTCGCCCTGGATTTCCGCTGAGAAAAACAGATGATCCCGTCTGTCGAAGTGACCGCCAATACCCTTGAAGCCATTATTCGACGTTGCTCCGGTCAGCATGCTTACCACGTTCGCGATCACGCCTGTGACTCCGGTAGTGATGTCCTCGCTGAACTCTACCTTGATCTCGCCGCGCACCGGTATCCTGTCCGGATAGAGAAAGGCCAGCGCCTTGCAGGTAGACCAATAGGCGGCAGCCACTGTCGGGCAGGAGTGGCCGGCCAGTTTTACTGCATCGATATAACCGTATTGCAAAATGCCGTTTTCTGCTGCGCCGAGAAATTCTGCCAAAGGGTCATACAACTCGATCTTGGGGACTGCGTCAAAAAACTCCGGGTATTTCATTTGGGGCCTCAAAACAATAATGGTTGGCAGCATAGCAGGCGTGTGCGTTGCCGCGAAACCCCTTTGATTGTTGCGACTTTGATTTGCTTCAAGAGCAAGACAGACGCTCCAGTTCGGCGCACAGCTTTCGCCCCCGCGCTTTCATTGCCGGGGTGCCGATAAGGGTGAGCTCCCTTAAATGGGCCAGCGCCGATGGGCGAAGTTCCGGGGCCTGGCGCGCGATATCCGCAAGCGCCTGCATCGCATGCGTCTTGACGATGCTGCTGCTGTCATCGAAATACTCCATCAGGATACCGACTACATGCTGCCGTTCGGGTCGGTTCAGCTTTACCCTCGGCAGCATTTGCGCCAGATGCCAGCGCACTTCCTTCTCGCGAGATATCGCGGCCAAGGCGATCAGGAGCTTCTTGCAGGGCGCAAGATATTCCGGGTGGAGCGCTGTGATTTTTTCCATCGCGTCCGCAGCGCGCATGCGCACAATTGGGTCATCGGCATCCAGGCCATCGACAAGGACACTGAACAGACCCGGCTCTTCGATAACATCCGCGACCACTTCTTCCGACCGCCCGATGGAGCGGCGGTCGCCGCCTTCAAGCTTATTAAGTAGAGAGTGCATGGCGCGTTTTGATGGTCAGTAACTATTTCAGTTTGATTTCTGCCCAGAGGCGCGACAGAATTTTCATTGCGGACACGGTTTCCCTGATTTCGAGTTGCTCCATTTTTGGACTACCCGTAATAGCCTGCACAGCCGTTACTTTAACTGATATTACTTCTCAACGATCGCGATCAGCTTCACCCGTGCGAACCAGCAATACCGGAACCGACGCTCCGCGCACCACATTTTCCGCGACGCTCCCCATCAGCAGGCGGCCAACACCCGAACGCCCATGCGTGCCGATAACGATCAGGTCAGCCTTCCAGCTCTGAGCATCGCCGTCAATCACGTTGGCGGTGCGCTCGCCAGGAATATCAAGCACGGCGGTTTCCGCTGTCATACCTGCACGCTGAACTGTTTTTGCGGCCTGCGCGAGCACACGCTCGCCGGTCTTGCGCATTGCCTCCTGCAGGGTGGCATAATCAATAAAAGCATAGCCTTCGGCATCCAGCGGGTAGCCTTCCTCAAGCACATAAATCAAACGTAGTTGAGCCCTGGCGTCCGGCGGGTTTCCGGCAGCCAGTTTGACCGCTTCCTGCAACGCACGCTCGGAAGTCGGGCTGCCATCGACTGGAATCAGAATACGCTGATACATATTTCCCTCCCGTTATTCCTGCTTGATGCGCAGGTCTGGTGCAATTCTATGCCTCTTTTAAGGTTGAATGCTGCCATAAGCATCAAAGCAAATTATTGATCTTTCCGAAATTCATGACAAATCCATTTAGAGGAGCCGTCATTCAGGCGAATGCCGGAATCCAGTCAATTATCCTAATTAACGTGAAGAAACCACTTCTTTCTCTGTGTTCTCTGTGAACTCTGTGGCTTGAACTGAGGTTTTTAGGATAATTGCTCGCTGACGTTAAAGCCCGTAATACCAGCCATCAGTCATTCGCTGACAATAAAACTTCCTCATATCCTCCAGCAGAATCAGACAAACACCGATTGCGGCATTGACGTACGAGGAACAATATTCAAACACGTGAAAATGGTTTTCGAGAAACTCGGATGCACAAAGGGAAAACATTCCGGCTGCTTCTGAAAATGTTCTTAAGGTTTATACAGCGGTGTTACCTGTCTCCTGCCATTTTTGTACTCCACCGGAGCAAGGCCGGTGGCCTGTTGGATAAATTAACAAGGAGTATTGCCATGACTGACCAAATCCAAATCTCTATCGACCGTGATGTCTACGATCGTCTGCAAATGCTTATGGTGCCTCCCATCAGCGATGCCAACGCGGTAATCAAAGGACTGTTGTATTTCGAAGGCCATGACAGCGTGA
>Ga0315281_10013705_pt1 | contig 10958 bp, 9 predicted proteins | sample YL17G07_0_MG_FD_204540 | JGI IMG/M metagenome (GOLD analysis project Ga0315281, IMG submission 204540) | Sediment microbial communities from Yellowstone Lake, YNP, Wyoming, USA - YL17G07_0 | ecosystem: Environmental > Aquatic > Freshwater > Lake > Sediment | place: USA: Wyoming | collected... | reverse complement strand
AGCGCCCCGACGAGCCGGCTGGGCGAGTAGCAGTGGTACAGGCCCACCAGGAGAATGTCAAAGCAACCCATCATGTGCGTGGGGCCGGTATCCACGCCCACGTAGAGTTGGATCCGGCTCATCAGCGCTGCCGTTTGCCTGAGGCTGAGTTCCCCCGCCAGGACCGTGCTCCCTGCGCCCAATTGCTGCGCGATCCAATTCGTGCGAACCCGGTCTCCGGGACCGCCAAAAATCAGGAAATGCGCTCCCTGCCAGCGTGCCCGCATGCGTCGTGCCAGGTCGACGAACTGCGCCGCGGGCCAGTCGCGATAAGCCTTGGTGGGGAAGCTCGCCACCTGCAAGCCGATCCAAGGCCCGCGTGCGCCGGGATCAATCGCGCGCAAGCGCTCGCCTGCCCACGCCGCTTCCTCGTCCGTTACCCGGTAAGCGAGACGGTAACCGGCGTGCGGCACACCTATTGCGTCCGGCAGCAGCAGCGCGTGCCGCACAGCGTTGGTCGCCTGGAAGGCGGGTACCTCGACGGCGCGGAACAATCGGCGGTTGAGCGCCTCGTCGAGCTGCCGGAACGCCACCACCCGGCGCGCGACGCGCAGCGCATATTTCACCAGCGGCGGATCGAATCCGTAGACCAATGCTAGATCGTGGCGCGGCGGGAGAAACCGGCCGCGCAGGGGGGCGGAATTTTTGGAAATGCCTTTCGCGGCGACGATCCAGGGCAGATGCTCGAGTACCTCGAATCGCTTCGGATGGCCGAGCACCGTGATTTGTGCCTCCGGCCAGGCGCGGGCAAGTGCGCGTACCGCCGGCGTGGCGAGCAGAGTATCGCCGATGCGGCACACATTGATGACGAGGATGCTGCGCGGCGCCGGGCTGAGAATCGCTTCAGCCAAGGTCGTCCCGGCGGAAGACTCGGTGCGCAGGTATCATTTCCCCCATCATCATGAATCTGGTCATGCTCGCGGCATGGTGCGGCGCGTTCGTTCTTGCGACGACGCTATTCTCGCATAGGGTCGCGATGTTCTCGCGGGCAGCGATTGAGCGGGCGCGGTGAAAATTCTCGTCGTCCGGCGCGACAACATCGGCGATCTCATCTGCACCACGCCTTTGCTGGCGGCCTTGCGGCGGCGCCACCCCGAGGCCTGGATCGGGGCCCTGGTCAACAGCTATAACGCGCCGGTCCTGGACCGCAATCCGGATGTCGACGAGGTCTTTGCCTACCACAAGCTGAAACACCTCGACGCCGGCGAATCCGTACTCGCCGCGCTGCGCAAGCGGGTCGGGATGCTCTGGCGGCTGCGGCAAATGCGCCTCGATGTCGTCGTGCTCGCAACACCCGGCCTCGCTACTCGCGGCCTGACTCTTGCGCGCTGGCTCAAGCCCGGAAAGATCGCCGGCTTCGACGACGGCGGCGCGCGCACCGCGGAACTCGATCTGCGGATTGAACTGGCGCCGCTCGCCGGGCGACACGAGGTCGAGCAGGTTTTTGCGCTGGCGAAATTGTTCGGCATCGAGGGCGACGCCCCCGCGCTCGTTCTGGTCCCCGATCCGAGCGAGATTGAAAAAGCCCGCGCGCCATTTGATGCCCATGCAACGGGGCGCAGGATTGCAGTGCATATCAGCGCCCGGCGCCGCGCGCAGCGCTGGTCCGCGGAGCGTTTCGCGGAATTGATCCGCCGGCTGTCCTCGGAGCATCGAGCCCAGGCAATGCTGCTCTGGTCCCCGGGTCCGCCGGACCATCCGCAGCATCCGGGCGATGATCAGAAGGCGGCAGAAGTCCTGCACGCCATCGGACCGGGTCGCGCAGCGGTAATTCCTTATCCGAGCGCCACGCTATCAAGCCTGATAGGCGCCCTTGCGGCGTGCGACGAGATGATCTGCAGCGACGGCGGCGCGATGCACCTCGCCGCCGCTCTGGGCAAGCCCATCGTGGCGCTGTTTGGAGATTCGCCGGTCGAGCGTTGGCGCCCCTGGGGCGTGCCGCACCGGATCGTGCGCCCGGATTCGCGCGATGTCGCGGATGTAACAGTGGCTACCGTTCTCGCTGCCTATTCCGATCTCGCTTCGACTGCAACCGCGCGGTAAATTTCTTCCATCCGGTCAAGCATGCGCTCGTAAGCGTAGCCCTCGACGCAGTGCTTGCGCGCCGCCTCGCCCAGCTCGCGGCGCAGCCCCTCGTTGCCCGCGAGGCGCTCGATCGCCGCTGCCAGCCCCACCGGATCGCGCGGCGCGACCAGCAGCGCGGTACGCTCGTGCTCGGCGAGCTCGGGAATGCCGCCGACAGCCGTTGTCACGCAGGGCAATTCGACCAGCATCGCCTGCACCAGCGCCTGCGGCACGCCTTCATTCGCGTACGAGGGAAGCGCGAAAATGTCCAGCGCCCGCAGCCACGGCAGCACGTCCGCCTGCTGTCCCTGCATGCGCACCCGCCCTTGCAGGCCGAATCTCGAAATGCACCGCTCGAGTACCTCGCGCTGCGGACCGTCGCCGACGATCAGCAGTTCGACATGGTCCGGCAGCCGGGTCATCGCTTCGATCAGAAATTCGTGTCCTTTCCAACTGCGCAGCGTCGCGACGATGCCGACCAGGATCTTGTCCTGTGGCAGGCCGAACCTGGCGCGCGACGACTTGCGCTCACCGGGCCGGAATCGGCCGGCATCGATGCCGGTGGGCACCGATTCGATGCGCGAGGCGCTGAAGCCGTTGCGCTCCACCAGCTGACGCGTCAATGCCTCGCCCGTGGTGACGACGCGCGCGGCGGCGCGCATGTAGAGCCAGCGCGAAAACGGTCCGCGCGGCACCGATGCCGAAATATGGCGCGTGCGCACGATCGGCACCGGGGGGTCGAGAATCAGCATCGCGAGCGCCGCGAGCCAGGAATCGGTGGAGCTGTGCGTATTCACGACGCCGCTGCGATTGGCGCGCAGCCATGCGGCCAGGGCGCGCACGCCCCGGGGCCGCTTCTTCTCGATCGGCAGCGCCACTGCCGGAACGCCCCAGTTCGGCGCTTCGGCGTGGATGCGCGCCTGCGGCGGACAGAGCAGCGTCACATCGTGGCCGCGCCGCATCAGCCCCTGCGCCTCGGAAAGAATCCGGATTTCCTGTCCGCCCCAGCCGAGCGAGGACTCAGTGTGAACGATCCGGAGTGGCTTCATGCCTTTTTGTTTTCTGGAGCAAATTGAATCCGGTACAACTTGGCGTAAACGCCATCCTTCGCAAGCAACTCCGCGTGCGTGCCCATCTCCACGATCTGCCCGCGCTCCAGCACCACGATACGATTGGCGCGTTCGATGGTGGACAGGCGGTGAGCGATCACCAGCGTGGTACGCCCGCGCATCAGCGTATCGAGCGCATCCTGCACCAGCCGCTCGGATTCGGAATCCAGCGCCGATGTCGCTTCGTCGAGGATCAGCACCGGCGCATTCTTCAGCAGGGCACGCGCGATGGCGAGGCGCTGGCGCTGGCCACCCGAGAGGCGCATGCCGTTTTCGCCGATCAGCGTATCCAGTCCCTGCGGCATTTCGCGGATGAACTCCATGGCATGCGCCGCCTTCGCGGCCGCAATCACCTCCGGCTCGCCCGCGGCGCCCATGCCGCCGTAGGCAATGTTGGCGCGGATTGTGTCATTGAACAGCACCACATCCTGCGAGACCAGGGCGAGGTTCGCGCGCAGGCTCTCGAGCTTGAGCGCCTGGATGTCGTGGCCGTCGAGCAGGATCCGGCCCGACTGCGGCGCGTAGAAGCGCGGCAGCAGATTCACAAGGGTCGTTTTGCCGCCACCCGAGCCGCCGACCAGCGCCATGGTCTCGCCAGGCCGGACCGCGAAGCTCACCGAGGAGAGCGCCGGCTCGGTACGCGTCGGGTAGGTAAGGCTGACGCCCTGGAATTCGATCTCGCCGCGCGCACGCGCGAGCACCTGGGCTCCCGTGTCTTCCTCCACCGGAGCGTCAATCAGCGCGAACACGCTCTCGGCAGCGGCCAGGCCGCGCTGCAGCGGCGCATTGATCTCGGTCAGGTGCTTCAGCGGCGCAAGCAGCATCAGCATTGCCGTGAAGAACGACGCGAATTCGCCCACCGTGATGCGCCCCGCCAGCGAGTCTTCCATTGCCAGGTACAGAATGATCGCGAGTGCCATTGCAGCCAGCACATGCGTCACCGGCGTGGTGAGCCCAGCGGCGACGGTCTGGCGCATGCCCAACCCCCGCAGCCGCTGGTTGGCGCGCTCGAAACGCAGCGATTCGTAAGCCTGGCCTCCAAAGACCTTGACTACCTTGTGACAATCGATCGTCTCCTCCAGCACGTGCACCAGGTCGCCCATCGAATGCTGCGCATCGCGCGCAATGCCCCGCATGCGCCGCGATAGCAGGCGCACAAACAGCGCGATCAGCGGTCCCGCCGCGAGCGCCACCAGCGTCAGCTTCCAGTCCAGATAGATAAGCCAGGCAAACAGCCCGATCACCGCGATCGAATCCTTGACCGCCACCGTCAGAACCATCGTGGAAGCGGACGCTACCCCGTTCACGTCGTAAGCGATCTTGGAGAGCACGGCGCCGGAACTGTGATCGTCGAAGAACTTTGCCGGAAAGCGCACCAGCCGCGCGAACATCGCCGCGCGCAGGTCGAGCACGACGCGATTCGAAACCCAGGCAAGAAAATAGGCCGCGGTAAAACTGAGCATCCCGCGAACCGCGAAGATGCCCACCAGTGCGGCGGCGAACACGATCGGTGGGAAGAGGGGTTGTTTGCCGGGGCCGAAGCCGCCGTCCAGCAGTGGTTTCATCAAGGCCGGAAAAAGCGGTTCGGTCGCTGCCGCGGCGACCATGCCGAGAACGGCGAAGCCGAACGCCTTGGCGTAAGGACGCACGTACGACAAAAGCCTGAAATACAGGGCGCCGTCGCGCTTCGTGTTGGTCCCACGTTCGCGCGTTGCGCTCATACGAGAGTCGCGTAAAGCTGAGTCAGCTTGCGGGCCATGTCATCGATTCCGTAATTTTCGGCTGTACCGCGCGCGGCTGCGCGCACGGCCGCGTCCCGGACTTCATCGGCAGCGACTCCTGCCGCCGCGTGCATCAGTTGCGCCAGTCCGGCCACGTCTCCCGGCTCGCAGATCCAGCCGTTTTCTCCATGCCGCACGACTTCGGCGGCGCCGCTGCGCCGGCCGACAATGGCCGGCAGGCCCATTGCCAGCGCCTCCAGGACAGTGTTCGGGAACGGGTCGTAGCGTGTCGGAAGGATAAAGCAATCCGCCGCCGCATAGAGCGGCCGCACGTCGTCGCGACCCCCCAGCAGCTGCACCCGGCTGCCAAGGGTCCTGGCATCGGCCAGCGCCGCAAAGCGCGCCGCGCCCCGGTCGCGTCCGGCGACCGCCAACCGGTACGGCGCATCGCCGCACTGCGCAAGCGCGCAGATCGCGGCATCCAGGCCTTTGCGCGCGAATCCGGAGCCGACGAAGGCAAACAGGATTTCGCCGGCGGCAATGCCCAGTTCGACGCGGGCTGACGCGCGCAGCGCCGTGCGGTGCCGCGGATGAAAGTGCTCCAGATCGACGCCGTTATGAATCACGTGCAGTTTTCCCGGCGCGAGCGCGAAGCGCCGGCGGATCTCATCGAGCACCATGTTCGAGTTGCAGATCACGGCACGCAAACGCGGATGCTCGAACATGCGCCGCTCGGCCGCGCAGACATGGTGGTGGTAGGGATTGAGCGCGATGCCGAGGCGTTCGAGCGGTGCGGCCGCGGCGCGCCGGATGTCGAGCCATTCGGCATGCACGCCGTCGCCCGCACGATACAGATCGCAGCCGGGGATGCGCTCGTGCGACTGCACCAGGTCGAAGTTGCCGGCTTCCCAGGCATTCCTCGCGGCGTGCGCAAATGACATGTCGCGCCACAGATTGCCGGCATAGAAAGGATTTGCAAGCACCACCTTGCGCGCTTGCCACCCCGTCGCACCGCTTTGCCAGCTGCGCGCAATCAGCGATACGTCGACCCCGGCGCGCTCGAGCGCCGGCAGGGCGCGCTCGATGAAGCGCTCGGCGCCGCCAAAGGGGTCGTAGCGCTGCCGCACGATGGCAACGCGCACCCGCTCAACGCTCCGTAGCGTTCTGCCGCTGCACGGCGAGCAGTTGCTCTACTGCTTCATAGACCTGGTCCACGCCCAGCGTGGTCAGGCATTCGCTCACCTTGCTGCCGCCGCAACCGTCGTTGCCGCAGGGACGGCAGGGATGGCCGCTCGCAACGACGCGATGCTTCACCCGCCACGGACGCCACTCCTCTTCGCCGCTCGGGCCGAACAGCGCCACCACCGGCGTTCCCATCGCCGCGGCAAGATGCATCGGCATCGAATCCACGCCGACGAACAGCCGTGCGCCCGCGGTCAGGGCTCCCAGTTCCTTGATCTGCAGCTTTCCCGCGAGGACCAGCGGCCTGGTTCCGGTTTTCGCCACGATTTCATCCACCAGCGCCAGTTCCTGCGGATCGGGGGCCGCCGTGAGCACCACGCGGTGGCTGGCGGAGAGCCGGTCGATCAATTCCGCATTTCGCTCGGGCGTCCAACACTTGAAGCGCCAGCGCGATGCCGGATGGATGTGGATGTAGCTGCGTTCCGCCAGACCCTCGGCGGCAAGCAGTGCGGCGACGCGCGTCTGCGCCGCAACACCCGGAACGAACTGCATGCGGCGCTCGTCCATCCCAGGCTGGACGCCGATGCGGCGCAGTGCGTCGAGATTCGCCTCGACCTTGTGCCTGCGGCCGTTGCGCGCCAGCGGATAGAGATGCGTGAAGCTCCGCGCCCAGAATTCGCCCCGTCCGGGCACCACCGGAGCGACGCTGCAGCGCGCACCAAGGGAACGCGCGAGCCAGGCGCCGCGCGGCTGTTCCGTGAGGTGGACCAGGAGATCGTAGCGCCGCGCGCGCAGTGCGCTGTAGAGCTGTTTTTCCGAAGAAAACCTGGACAGCGGACTTTCCTTCTTCCAGTTGCGCCCGACGACATGCATCTGCGTGAGCGCGGGGTGACCGTCGAGCATCGGCGCGGTGTCGTCGTAGACCAGCGCATCGATCTCGATCTTCGGCGCATGTCCCTGGAGCACGCTCAGCACCGGCGACGCGAGCAGCACGTCGCCGTGATGGCGCAGCATGACGACCAGCGCCCGTGCGATCTCCTCGAGCGGAACCGCGTCTTTCAGCATGCGGAGAAGATACCACCCCCGCTGCGGGAATGCCGCGGGCGCAGCGGGGCACTACTGCAAGCGAATCTCGGCACTGGCGAATACCGTCCGGCCCGCCTCCGGATAGATGCAAGAGGGCGTGGTGCAGGTAAAGTTATTGATGATCCCGTAGCTGAAGTATTTCTTGTCGAACAGATTCCTCACGCCGCCGGTGAAGCGCCACGCGCCCAATATGTAGGCCAGATTCAGGTCGGCGAGCGCGTACGTCGGCATCAGGCGCGGAAACTGGTTTGCCTGGTCGTTGTCGTAGCGCTGCTTGCCGACGAAGCGCACCGCGCCGTTGACCTGCACGGCATCCATCGGTCGCCACAAAGCCCGCAACACGGCGAGCGAGCGCGGCACGAGCGGCACGTCGCGTCCGCTCACGTCCACGCCGCCGTAGGTACCGGTACGGAATTTCGCAGTCTGCAGATTGACATATCCGGAAACGTCCAGCTCGCGCGTCGCATTCCAAGTGGCGGAGAACTCGGCACCGGTTCGACGGGTGGGCGAAAGATTGACGTTCGCTCCCGGGAAGAACGCTCCTGCAGCAAACGCTAGCGGGCTGAAGTAGATCTCGTTCTTCAGGTCCATATGGTAGTAGTTGGCGCGCAGGCGCAGCGATGGCGGGTTGAACTCGACGCCAATATCGCGATGACTGGCGGTCTGCGGTTCGAGCAGAAATCCCGTGGAAGTCTGTCCGTTGTCGTCCACGGTCGCCAAACGAAAGCTGGTACCCGCCCTCGCAAACGCCGCCAGCTCCTTGGTAAAGCCGTGCCGGATCGCAATATCACCAGCATGCAGATTGCTCGTCTTCGTCAAATCGGTTGGCGGGCCAAAAATGGAGGAGGTCTGCAGCCGGTCGGTGACGCGCTGGGCACGCCAGCCAAGGTCTACGCTAGTGCCCTGCTGGAAGCGCATCTGGTACTGCAGATAGATGCCGTTGCCGCTTTGCGCAGACGTATTCACGGAGAGGGGATTGGCGAGCCCCGCCGGGCTGCCCGCGATGCGCCGCTTCAGGTCGCCGTCGGTCACATCGATTCCGGCTACCAGCGCGCTGCGCACCCCGAAAGGATCCAGGGACAATCTCATCCGCGGAGAAAATGCATGGTCGCTGAGCTTGGTCTCGCCGAACAGCGGAAAGGCGCCATCGTTGAAAATCGCCGAGACTTGGCCGCGGGAGCTCAGATTGGCGGCGAATTCTGCGCGCCCGGCCACGTAGCGTCCGTAAAGGGTAGCGCTGTCGCCGTCGCGGTAGCTGTAATCGTTGGGCGTGGTGGCGCCGCGCGGGTCTGAGATAAATTGCTGTTCATTCCGCACGCCGGGCAGGCGCAGCCGCTGCCAATCGGACTCGAGCTTCAAACCGACATGCGCGTTGGCATCGCCCAACCGCAAGTCTCCGAGCATGTTGTCCTGCCGCAGGCGGTTGTTCATGCGATACCCGTCCGACTCGACATGATTCGCGTGCACCGAAAGGCCAAGGCGCTCGCCTGCGACGTTAGCGCTCGCGCGCATCTCCTTCGAGCCATAGGAGCCAGCGGTAAGAGAAGCTACCGCGCTGCGTTCCCCGGCCTCGGGTCCCCGGGTGATGATGTGGATGGTTCCACCGGTCGCTCCCGCCCCGTAGGCGACTGCGCCGCCGCTGGGCAAGATTTCAATGCGCTCGATCGCCTGCAGCGGGATCGTGGAAAGCCGCGTTGCACCGATGTCGTTCTGGTTGATCCTTACCCCGTCGACGAGCACCAGCGTGTTCTGGTCCGCGGTGATGCCGAAGCCGCGCAGATCCAGCTGCTTGTCGGGAGAGCCGGAGTTATCGCGCACGTGCACACCGCCGAACTTGGATAGAAGTTCGGGCAGCGTGCTCGCCGCGCTCGCCGCAATGTCCGCCGCGGAGATGACGCGCACGCCGATCGGGGTCCCACGCAGACGTTCCGAAAAGCGCGTGGCGGTGACGACAACCGAGTCCTCATTCTGGGAATAGGCAGGCGAAGCTAAAGCGGCGAGTACCGCCACGGAAACGGCGAAGCGCATTGCAACTCCTTTCCGCGTCGTCCCCGACACGTCAATAAGTTGAAAAAAGCTCCAAGGCCGGTCTCCGGACTCGCGAGTGGCGGATTCTCTCCGCCGGGTGCACGCCTTCCCGTGAAGTGACCTTCACAGTGGCCGGGTGTGCACCCCCTCGCTTACCGTTGCGGGGGCAGTCCAGGCTTTGCGCCGCCCGAAGGGGGCGGCAACGCACCTGATTCCCGTTTCACCCGCGGCGCGTGGAAGCGCCGCGGACACCTTGCAGCTGACTACGGGGCAATTATATAAGCAGCGCAGCATGATCAGGTATCACTTGCAGAAGCAGCCCTTATTTCTTGACGCTGTAGCGAATTTGCAACATAGTTCCGGCGTGGACGCGGAGTTCAACTCCCTCGATGCCAAGGTCGCGCAGTTCGTCGGCCTGTGCGAGCGCTTGCGCGCCGAAAACCACGATCTGCGCCAGCAGCTGGCAACGGCAAAGAACGATGCCAAGCGCCTGAACGAGCGTATCGAGGGCGCCAAGGTGAAGCTCGAGAGCCTGCTCGCGCGGCTGCCCGACTGAACGGGGCTGCCATGGCCGAAGCTGCCAAGACCATCGAAATCAGCATCCTGGGACGCAGCTACAAGATTGCCTGCAAGGAGGGCGAGCGCGAGGCATTGCTAGAGGCGTCCGCTTACCTCGACGGCAAGATGAGCGAGATCAAGAGCGCCGGCAAAGTGAGCGGCCCCGACCGCATCGCGGTGATGGCGGCGCTCAACATCGCGCACGAATTTCTCTCCACCAAACTGGGGAACGGCTTTGACATCGGGCAGGCCAAGCGTAGAATTTCCTTGATCGAGGCGAAGCTCGATGAGGTGCTCGCCCAGCAGGACAAGCTGTTCTAGGCCGCGCTATTCGTTTCGTGCGGCATGCTTCTTTGTCCCCTGCTGTGTTCGACAGGGCCCATATTTTCCGAACCGATAGCTTCCCCTGGTTGCGGCCTCTAGTGCCACTGTTGTGATCGTCCCTCGCCTTCGGGCCCGCCGGACGAACCTGATGTGGACGGTACGCGACCACCCTGATTAAGCAGGGTTCGGAGGCCGGGCCCACCGGCACGAGCGGGGGACACCCTTATTCTTTTCCTATTTCCACTATGAATGCCTGGCTCATGAAATCCGAGCCCGACGAGTGCTCGATCGACGATGCGCTTGCGGCGCCGAAGAGAATCACGGCCTGGACCGGCGTGCGCAACTACCAGGCGCGCAATTGCATGCGCGATGCGATGCGCATCGGGGACGGCGTGCTGTTTTACCACTCGAGCTGCGCCGAGCCGGGCATCGCGGGACTCGCGGAGGTCGCGAGCGCGGCCTACGCCGACCCGACCCAGTTCGACCGCAAGAGCCCCTACTACGACCCGAAATCCCGCCGTGATGCGCCGCGCTGGCTCTGTGTCGATGTCCGGGCACTGCAAAAGACGCGCCTCATGCCACTGCCCGAAATGCGCGCCCAGCCTGCCCTGCAGAAGATGTGGGCCTTGCGCCCGGGGAACCGCCTTTCGATCACGCCGGTCTCCGGGCCGGAATGGAAACTCATTTGCAACCGACTGGCCTGAAGAACGACACGCTGCTGCGCGCGTTGGCGCGCGAGCCCACCGCACACACGCCGGTCTGGCTAATGCGGCAAGCCGGCCGCTACCTGCCCGAATACAACGCGACGCGGGCGAAGGCGGGTAGTTTTCTCAAGCTGGCGAAAACT